>Ga0315912_10001942_pt1 | contig 23314 bp, 13 predicted proteins | sample VfabasoilMG_FD_204469 | JGI IMG/M metagenome (GOLD analysis project Ga0315912, IMG submission 204469) | Garden soil microbial communities collected in Santa Monica, California, United States - V. faba soil | ecosystem: Environmental > Terrestrial > Soil > Garden | place: USA: California... | reverse complement strand
GGGCGGGTGCCGCGCCGCGGCGCCGGAGTTCCCGCGCGGCCCTGACGCTCGGCGTGCTGCTGGCCGGTGCCTGGCTGGTGCCGGGGGCCAACGCCGCGGCGCCTGCTCGTCAGCAGCAGGCCGCAACGCCTCCCGCCGCGAGCGCGGGAGCCCCCTCGGCAGCCTCCGACACCCCGGCGCAGCCGGCCGCCCAGGCACCCGCCGCGGGCACGACGGCCAGCACCCGGCCGGCGCCCCAGGCCGGCCAGCCCACGGCCCAGCCCGCGGCCCAACCGGCGGCCAAGCCCGCGGCCAAGCCCGTGGCCGGAGCCGCCCCGGCCACCGCGGCCCAGGGCCAGGTGCAGGACGGCAAGCCGACTCCCGAGGCCAACGCCAAGGCGCGCACCGCGCCGCCCGACGACACCAAGGCGGCGCCCGCCGACGACAGCCTGCTGCCGCCGGCCGAACTGTTCATCCAGCTGCTCAAGGAGGCGCTCGACGTCGAGGCCCAGGTGCAGGACTTCGAGCAGAAGACCCTGGGCGCCGATCCGATCGAATCGCTGGCGGGCTATCGCCTCAAGCGCCGGCAGCGCATCGACGTGGACCACGCCGAGTTCGGCGAGCGCCTCTCCCGCGTGGCGCTGCGCGCGATGCGCATGCCCACGGCGACCGACGCCCCGCAGCCCCTGTCCACCAAGGAGGTGCTGGCTCTCGAGACGCTCTCGTCGGCCTACGCCGGCAGTCGCTCGCCGGCTGACGTGCGCCTGTGGACGGCGGCGAACCGCAAGTTCCTGTCCGAGAACGACTGGCAGGACCGCGACGCCGCGGTGCGCCTGCGCGACTCCGTGATCGCCACCGAGACCGAGTACATGCGCCTCGCCGAGCAGGCCGGCGCCATGGTGCGCGGCGAGCTGAGCGCCGCCAGCGCCGAGACGATGATCGAGGACCTGCGCGCGCTCTCGCCGAACTCCATCACCGAGACGGGCGACGTGACGACGCTCATGTTGCGCAACGAGGCCATGCGCGACACGGTCGTGCGCGAGGCCGAGGCCTTCCTGCGCAAGCCGGCCGTCTCCAGCGTGCCCGACGCCTCGGTGAACGAGCTCAGCACGCAGATCCCCGGCATGCAGCTCGCCCTGCTCGATGCTTCGGGCCTGACCGAGACGCGCTCGCAGCTCGTGGCCATCGACCTCGAGCTGGCCGACATCCAGGCCCGGCTCGACGACCAGGGCGTGAGCGCGCTCACGACGACCGAGCGCGAGGCCAAGCTGATGCGCCAGCAGGAGCTGCTGGCCGAGCAGACCAAGCTGCAGTTCCAGTGGCTGCGCACGCCCCCTGCGCCGGCCGAGCTGGCGACCCTGCTCGAGGCCTCCGACCTGCTCGTGCGGCGCCGGCTCTACGAGCTGGGCTACCGCGGCGCGCTCTTCGCGCACCGCTACGACGACCTGCAGCGCAATCGCGAGGTCGACCTGTCCACCTCGCCCTCGACCTGGGAGTACCTCGAGAAGCAGGGGCGCCTGGTGACCGACCTCGAGCTGGCGCGCCCCGACCCGGGCCCGCTCGAGGGCCTGGTACGTCCGCTGGACCCGCACTACGCGGCGCAGCAGGCTGCGCTCATCCTGGCCATGAAGCGCCTGCGCCCCGACCTGTTCCAGGCCATCCCCAAGCCGGGGGCGGGTGGCGGCCCCAAGGGCAAGGCGCCGTCCAAGCCGAAGCCCAAGCCCAAGCCGAAGCCCAAGAAGCCGCGTTGAGCGGCGCGCCCGGCGGCTCAGCCCTCCGAGGCCAGGCCGGCTCCGGCCAGGCCGTCCTCGACCGCGTGGTAGCCGTTGTAGCTCTCGGTCGGGATGTAGCTCGCGATGTGCGCGTAGGTCTCCGCGTCCTTGATCAGGTTGCGGGCCACGACCATGCGCTGGATCTGGTTGGTGCCCTCGTAGATCTGCGTGATCTTGGCGTCACGCATGTACTTCTCGATCGGGTAGTCGCGCATGTAGCCGTAGCCGCCGAAGATCTGCACCGCGTCGGTGGTGACCTCCATGGCCACGTCGGTGGCGAAGTTCTTGCTCATCGCGGCGAGGCGGTTCACGTTCGCCTTGTCGTCGAGGTCCACGGCGGTGGCCGCGCGCAGCACCAGCCCGCGCGCCGCCTCGACCTTGCTGCCCATGCCGCCGAGCATGTCCTGGATCACGCCCATGCTGGCCAGGTTCTGGCCGAACTGCTGGCGCCGGAGCGCGTAGATCACGGCGTATTCGAGGGCTCCCTGCGCCAGGCCGACGCCCTGCGCCGCGACGCCCGGACGCGCCTTGTCGAGCGTCGCCATGGCGTGCTTGAAGCCGTAGCCGGGCTTGCCGCCGAGCAGGCTGGAGACCGGCACGCGCACGTTGTCGAAGTGCGTCTCGACCACCGGCACGGCGCGGATGCCCATCTTGTCCTCCACCTTGCGGATGGAGAAGCCGGGCGTGCCCTTCTCGACCATGAGCGCCGAGATGCGCCGGCTCTTGCTGGTCGCATCGGTCACGGCGAACACGGTGTAGAGGCTCGCCACGCCGCCGTTGGTGGTCCACTTCTTCTCGCCGTTGATGACGTAGTGGTCGCCCTCGAGGCGCGCCTGGCAGCGCATGCCGCCCGCGTCGCTGCCGGCGAACTTCTCGGAGAGGCAGAAGGCGATCATCTTCTCGCCGCGCGCGATCTGCGGCAGGTAGTGCTTCTTCTGCTCCTCGGTGCCTCCCACCAGGATCGGGAAGGAGCCCAGCGCGTTGACGGCGTAGGCGACGCCCGTGGCGCCGCAGGCGCGTGACAGCTCCTCGACCACCATGCACAGCGCCACCATGCCCGCGCCGTGCCCGCCGTACTCCTTCGGGATCCACACGCCGAGCAGGCCGTTCTCGATGTAGGCCCGCTTCACCTCGTCGGGGTACTGCTGCAGCTCGTCGTACTTCCTCGCCACCGGTCGCACCACCTCTTCGGCCACCTTGTGAGCGACGTTCTTCCAGTGGAGCGCTTCTTCGGTGATGACGATCTGGCTCACGAGGGGCCTCCTGGGCGAGAATGCGATCGATCGCAGGATAAAGCGACCGAGCACCCGCCGCCAATGGCCACGATCTACCGCGCCCTCGTCATCAGCCTGCTGCTCGTGTGGGGCTACGTGGTCGTCACGGGCTTCGGCGCGGGCGGGGGCCAGGACGCGCTGGCGCAGCACCTGCGTGCCGGACTGGCCGCCACGCTGGCGACGGCGCTCGTGCAGTCGCTGCCCTTCGCGTACTTCCTGGGCTCGCACTTCTGGGTCAGCACCTTCGCGCGCACGGCGCGCGCCGGCGACGACTGGAGCGAGCGCCACAAGCTCTGGATGAAGGGCCCGGCCTTCCTGGCGCTCTCGATCGCGCCGCTGTTCACCATGGCCGTGGCGATCGCCGGGAGCATGGTCGAGACCGGCCGCCTGCCGGCCGCCCTGCACCCGGCGCTGGTGCTCGCGGCCCTCGTCAGCCAGCTCGTGTGCCTGTCCACCGTGCCGCCCGCGATGCGCCGCAACGCCGCGCTCATGGACGAACTGGCCGAGCGCTTCCAGGTGCCGACCCCCGGCACGCCGGCCATGGAGCAGCTCATCCTGGAGGAGGAGGCCGCGGCGCTGCCGCCGCTCTTCCAGCTCTCGCGCGTGTGCCTGCTGTTCGGCGGCCAGGCCGTGCTGCTCTGGCTCTACCTGCGCTTCGGCACCGAGGGCTTCCGCGGGACGCCGGCCTGGCCCTTCCTGCTCGCGGCCAGCGTGCTCGTGTCGCTGGGTCTCGGCCTCAACGCGCGCTACGATCCGAGCGCGCCGGTGGCCAGCGGTGCGGCCTGGCGACGCGCCCTCGTGGTGGGCGTGCTCTCGATCGGCCTGGTCATCTGCCTGCAGGTCTGGGTCATCTCCTGAGAAGGGTTCGTCGCATGAGCATCGCCGGTCGTCGCAACGTGGTCTTCGTGGTGTGGGCCGCCGTCGGCGCGATGCTCGTCTGGCGCGGCCTGCCGTACGCCGGCTTCAGGAGCGCCCCGGACGTGACCGGGCTGGCGGGCAACGACCGCTGGATCGCGCTCGCGGCGGCGCTCGTCGTCGGCGCCGGCAAGGGGTTCACGATGCTGCGCAAGGGCGCGCGCCGCGCCGTGACGCAGATCCTCGCCAAGGGCCCGGAGGCCCCCGCCTGGACCGTGTTCAGCCCCGTGATGATCCTGCTCGTGGCGATCATGGTGGGCTTCGGACTGGCCCTGCGGCTGCTGCCCTACGACGCCGGCATCAAGGCCTGGGTGGTCGGCATCCTGTATCCGGCGATCGGGCTGGCGCTGTTCATCGGCGGGTGGCTGGCACGCTCGGTCGGTCCGCTGCCGGCACGCGACGGCAGCCATGGCTGACCGCCGCCGACGGCGCGCCGAGAACGTCCCCGGCCCGTTCTTCGTGGACGCGAGCTGCATCGACTGCGACACCTGCCGCTGGATGGCGCCCTCGGTCTTCGACGACGTCGGCGACCAGTCGCGCGTGCACCACCAGCCGGTGGGCGAGGCCGAACGCGCGGCCACGCTCGCCGCGCTGCTCTCCTGCCCCACGGCCTCGATCGGCAGCGAGGAAGGCTTCGACGCGCAGGCCGCCCAGGGCCTGCTGCCGATGCCGGTCGACGGCCCCGTGCTGCACTGCGGCTACCACCACGAGGACAGCTTCGGCGCCGCGTCCTACCTCGTGCGCCGCCCGGCGGGCAACGTGCTCGTCGACTCGCCGCGCTTCGTGCGCCCGCTCGTCGAACGCCTCGAGCAGCTCGGCGGCGTGCACACCCTGTTCATCACGCACAAGGACGACGTGGCCGACCAGGAGAAGTTCGCGCGCCACTTCGGCTGCCGCCGGGTGATGCACGCCGACGACCTGGGCGGCAGCTGTCCCAGCGTGGAGCTGCCCGTCACGGGCCGGCAACCTCTGCGCCTGGCTGACGACCTGCTCGTGCTGCCCGTGCCGGGGCACACGCGCGGCAGCGCCTGCCTGCTCGTGGCGGACACCTGGCTCTTCACCGGCGACCACCTCGCCTGGAGCAGCGACCGCGGGCACCTGTACGCCTTCGCGAGCGCCTGCTGGTACTACTGGGACGAGCAACGACGGTCGATGCAGGGCCTGGCCGAGCACCGCTTCTCCTGGGTGCTGCCCGGGCACGGCCGGCGGGCGCACCTGCCGCCCGACGACATGCAGCGCTCGCTGGCGCGCTGCATCGCGTGGATGAAGACCACCCGGGCGCAGGGCTGAGGCGCACACGGCCCGATGGCACGCTTCCCCGGCACCGAGACCGAACGCAATCGCGCCGGACTGCAGCCTGGCGACGCCGTGCGCTGCCGCCGCTCGGCGTCGAACGCCGGTCGCGGCCTGGCCGACCGCCGGGGATTCCTGACCGAGGTGCGCACGGCGCATGCCTGCGTGCTGCTCGACCTGACGGGACCGAGCGTCTGGCTGGAGAACGAGGCCCTGTTGCGCGAGGAACTGCCGCCCGGGTCGGCCCTGGAGCCGCTGCGCCGGGCCTGCTGCCTCGTCAACGGCCAGCGCTTCGAGTTCGAGCAGGACGGAGTGCTCACCATCTTCAGCGGCGGATTCGCGGCCGAGGCGCTGGATGCACTGCGTGTCGAACTCGGCAACCGACTGGCGGGTCTCCAGGTAGAGGCGGCCGGAGTGCACGAGATCGCGGTCGTGCTGCGGCTGCGGACCTGAAGCTCGGAAGCCACGTCGGGAGCGGCGGCTTCTCCCGCAGCACTGGACCCCCCGCTCGGCCGACCCTATATTGCAACGCTTTCACCCATCCTCGAACGGATCGCCTATCCGGGCCGGAACCATGGCTGACGTCAACGACAAGTATCCCGACAACGTAGGTGGCCCCTTCTACGTGGACAGGCAGTGCATCCTCTGCCACCTGTGCTCGGACATCGCTCCGGGGCACTTCCGCGAGAGCCCGGACGGCGATCACGATTTCGTCCACACCCAGCCGACCACGGACGAGCAGATCGCGCTCTGCATCGAGGCCATGGAGCAGTGCCCGGTGGAGGCGATCGGCTCCGACGGCTGAGGCCGTCCGCGGGACCCGTCCCGGCTAGCGCCGCACGCCCGAATCGGCGAGCACGCGCAGGATCGGCTCGTACTTGCCGAACGGCGGGAAGATGTAGGCGCCGCGCACGCGATCGGCGTGCGCGGCAGCGGCCTCGAGACACTCGGTCGCGACGCGGATGCCGACCTCGCGCTGCTCCGCCTTGCTGCGCGCGCCCCGCAAGCGCTCCATGATCGGGTCCGGCACTTCCATGCCGGGCACCTGCTGCGTGAGGAACTCGGCGTTCGCCAGGCTGGCGAGCGGCAGGATGCCGACGAAGAACGGGATGTGCGGCAGGTCGGCCGTGCGCGCCAGGAAGCGTTCGAGACGCGCCACGTCGTAGACCGGCTGGCTGAAGGCGTACTCGGCGCCCGCCGCGATCTTGCGTCGATAGCGCTCCACCTCGAGGTCCAGGTCCAGCGCGCCCGGGTTGCAGCCGACGCCGATGACGAAGGAGGTGCCCTCGCCCTTGCCCACCGGCCGGCCCGAGAGGTCGCGGCCGTGGTTGAGCATCGAGGCGAAGCTCACCAGCCCGATGGCATCCACGTCGAAGACGGCCGTCGCGTCGGGGAAGTTGCCCATCTTCGGCGGATCGCCCGTGATGAGCATGAGGTTGCGCAGGCCGAGGCAGTGTGCGCCGATGAGGTCCATCTGCATCGCGAGCACGTTCCGGTCACGACAGCAGTAGTGGATGATCGTCTCCATGCCGACGTGCTGGCGCACGAGCAAGGCCAGCGAGGTCGGGCTCATGCGCGCCATGGCGCGCGGGCCGTCGGCGATGTTCACGGCGTCGATGCCGTTCGCGTGCAGGAAGCGGGCCGACTCGAGCGAGTGCGTCGGGTCGAGGCCCTTGGGCGGGTCGAGCTCGACGCTCACCTGGAAGCAGTTGCCCAGCTTGCGGCCCCAGGTGCTGCGCTCGCCGATCGGCGGCGGCTCGACGCCCGGCTCGTCGGGAGCGGGGTCCGACACGGTGATGCTGGCGCGACGCGGCTGGATCGACGAGAGGAACGAGCGCACCTCGCGGATCTGCTGCGGCGTCACGCCGCAACAACCGCCGATGATGCGCGCGCCCTTCTGCACGAAGCGCCGGCAGTACTCGGCCAGGTACTCGGGCGACGACAGGTAGACCGAACGGCCCTCGATGAGCGCCGGGCCGCCCACGTTGGGCATGGCGGACACCGGCAGGTCGGCATGGCGACGCAGCGCCTCGACGACCTCCAGCGTGGTGTGCGGGCCGTCGCCGCAGTTGGCGCCGACGACGTGCGCGCCGGCCGCGGCCGCGGTGGTCGCCAGGTCCTCGGGCTCCACCAGGAAGTCGTGGCTGTTCATCACGAAGCCGCGATGGAAGGAGAAGCTCGCCACCACCGGCAGGTCGCACACGTGGCGCGCCGCCAGGATGGCGCGCCGCATGTCGGAGAGGCTCGTGAAGGTGTCCAGGAAGACGAGGTCGGCGCCCGCGTCGGCCAGGATCGTGAGCACCTCCTCGTAGGCGGCGCGCTGCTCGGCATCCGACATGCCCGCTTCCTTGGCCGCGGGCCCGAGCGGCCCCACGCTTCCCGCCACCCAGCCGCCCTGCCCGAGCACCGAACGCGCCAGCGTGACGCCGCTGCGCAGGATGTCGGCCAGGCGGTCCTCGAGCCCGTGGCTGGCCAGCTTGGGACGGCTGGCGCCGTAGGTGTTCGTCTCGATCAGCTCGCTGCCGGCCTGCACGTAGTCGCCGTGGATGGCCTGCACGAGCTTGGGGCTGGAGATGTTCAGCTCGTCGTAGCAGCGGTTGATGAAGATGCCGCGCCCATAGATCTCCGAGCCCATGCCGCCGTCGCCGAGGATGACGCGCTCGGAGAGCGCGTCGAGGAACGGGGCTCTATCTGGCATGTGAGCTGGCAGTGAGAAGACGAAGGACCCATCGGAGGTTAGCCCCACCTTCGGGAGGGGACAAGGCGGCGCGACGCGCCACGTCCCGATCCGCGCGCGGCGCCCGCGAGCCGCACGCCGCCTCCGGCGACCCGGCGCCACCGCGCACTCCGGGCTGCGGCCGCCTTGCCAGTGCGGCGTGGCAGCGGTCATCATGCGGGCGCGCGCGTCGCGTCGTCACCCGACGGGAGCCACGCGCCGCAGCCGCCGCGCGCCGCCCGGCCACCCCGCCGCAGCGACGCCGAGCCCAGGGAGCACCACGATGACCGACACCGAGCACCCGTTGCGCAAGCCGATCATGGATGCGCTCTCCACCGTCTACGACCCGGAGGTCCCGGTCGACATCGTCAACTTCGGCCTGATCTACGGCCTGGAGATCAACGAGGACAACGACGTGAAGGTCACCATGAGCCTCACCTCGCCCACCTGCCCGGCGGCGCAGAGCATCCCCGCCGAGTGCGAGCGCAAGGTGGGCGGCATCGAGGGCGTGAAGAAGGTGGAGATCGTCGTCGTCTGGGAGCCGGCCTGGGGGCCGGAGATGATCTCGCCGACGGGGCGCGAGAAGCTCGGCATGGATTGAGTACGGGCGGTCGGTGAGGGGGTGTTTCGGTGCTCGGACAGGGCTTCGGCAGGCCTTTCTGGCAGGCAGCCGAAGCGTCAACCGGGCGACGGAACAGATGTCGCCCAGTTGCCTCTTCGTCAGCCTGCCAGAACGTCCTGCCTGCAGAACTGCGCGCCGAAACACCCCCTCACCGACCGCCCTTGGTGTGAAGTGGAAAGACCCGTGGCACTGGGGCTCGGTCAACAGCGACAGCAACGGCGACGGCAGCAGCGGTCGAGGGCAACGGAGGTTCGGCGCTTCGCGCCTGCCTCCTTGCGCTGAAGGGGAGGGCAAGGGCGGAGGTTGGGAGCTGAGGCAGGCTGCCTCCGCGGGTGCGGCCGCCGATGGTGTCGAGACGAACCGGCTCTGGCGGACTCGCCGTGCGCCGATGCATCCCGCGCTCAGCTCTGGACGTCGAGGCGGTTGCCGTCGATGTCCAGCTCGATGACCTCGCCGTAGCCCAGCTCGGCCAGGCCGGCGCCCACGACCTCCTTGTCGCCGACGATGAGCACCGTCATGCGGTCGGCCTGCACGTGGCGCGCCGCCTGCTCGCCGATCTGCTCGCGCGTGATGGTCCCCAGCAGCGCCTGGCGCTGGTCGAGGTAGTCGTCCGGGTAGCCGAACTTGCTGATCTCGTCGAGCAGGCCCTGGAGGCTGCGCACCGACTCGTACTGCCGGGTGAGCGCCTGCTGCAGCGAGTCCTTGACGTAGGCAGTCTCCTCCTCGGTGACCCCCTCGCGGATGGCCTGCAGCTCCTTCATGAACTCGATGACCGACTCCTTGGTGACGTCGGTGCGCACGCCGGCCGAGGCCGTGAAGGTCCCCGGGCGCAGGCCGGCCGAGAGCGCCGAGCGCGCGCCGTAGGTGTAGCCCTTGTCCTCGCGCAGGTTCATGTTGATGCGGCTGCTGAACGCGCCGCCGAGCAGCGTGTTCATGATCGTGAAGGCGTAGTAGTCGGGGTCGAGCGCGGACAGGCTCGGGTGACCGATGCGCACCTCGGACTGCGGTGCGCCGGGCTTGTTCACGAGGTAGACGCGCACGCCGTCGGCCAGCGGGCGCGGCGTCGCGACGAGCGGCAGCGCCGAGCGCTGCTCCCAGGCGCCGACGATCGGCGCGAAGAGCCGCTGCACGTGCGCCGCATCGACGTCGCCGACGACCACCAGGCGCGCGCCATCGGGCACCACCGTGGCCGCGTAGAAGGCCTTCACATCATCGAGCGTCAGGGCTCGGATGCTCTCGGCCGTGCCCTCGTCCGGGGAGCCGGCCACCGAGTCGTCGCCGTACATCAGGCGGCCCCAGACGTTGCCGGCGATGGTGCGGATGCGGTCGCCGCGCGTCTCGATCGAGCTGAGGCGCTGCGTGCGCAGGCGCTCGAAGTCCGCGGGGTCGAAGCGTGGCCGCAGCAGCACGTCGCCCAGCAGGCCGGCCGCCTCGTCGAGGTGCCGGCCGAGCGTGCGCAGCGAGAGGGTGATCTCGTCGCTGTCCGACGAGACCGAGAGCGAGGCGCCGAGGCTGTCCAGCACGTCGGTGAGCGCCACCGCGTCGAGCGAGCTCGTGCCCTCGTTCATGAGCGCCGCGGTGAGCGACGAGACGCCGAGCGTGTCCATCGTCTCGCGCAGGTGTCCGCCGGGCACGCTGAGCGACAGGCTCACGATGGGCAGCTCGTCGAACTGCGTGCCGGTGACGCTCACGCCGTTGGAGAGCTTGTCGTGCCACACGGGCGGTGAGCGGAAGGGGCGCGCCGGACCGGGCCCCGGCTGCTGGCTGCGGTCGAAGCCGGACTCGGCCGCGAGCTGCTCGCGGCTGCGCCCGCTGGCGACCATGTCCATGCGCCCCTCGGGCACCACCGACATGACGACGGCCGGCCGGCCCACGAGGTAGCGCTGCAGCGCGGAGTGCACCTGCGCCGGCGTGAGCGCGAGCGCCTCGCGCAGCCGTCGCATCGCTTCTGCCGGGTCGCCGAAGAAGGTGTTGGCCTCGGCCAGCGCGTTCGTACGCGCCGCCACCGTCTCGTAGCGGTTGATCACGTCCGACTCGTAGCGCGCCTTGAGACGCAGGAGGCGCTCGGGCTCGATGCCGTCGCGCGCGACGCCGGCCAGCAGGGAGCGCACGCGCAGCTCCAGCTCGTCCAGCGTGACGCCCGGCACCGGGCGCACGGTGATCGAGAACTCGCCCGCCAGCTCGCCCGCGTCGTGCGAGGCCGAGACCAGGTCCACGAGCGTCTCGTCGATCGTGAGGGCCTTGTCCAGGATGGCGGCCTTGTTGGCCGAGAGCACCGAGGCCAGCATGTCGAGCGCGGCCTCGTCGGCGCTGCCCATGGGCGCGCCGGGCCAGGTGAACGAGAGCTGCGGCAGCGCGACCTTGTCCTCCATCGCCAGGCGCACGTCCTGCTCCAGCGCCACCGGCCGCGGCGTGGGCCTGGCCACCTCGGGCCCCCGCGGGATGCTGCCGAAGTAGCGCTGCGCGAGCTGCAGCACCTGCGCCGGATCGACGTCGCCGCCCACCGCCAGCGTGGCGTTGTTCGGGCCGTACCAGCGCTGGAAGAACTGGATCACGTCCTCGAGACTGGCCGCCGTGAGGTCCTCGTGCGAGCCGATGGTGAGCCAGTGGTACGAGTGCTCGGGCGGATAGAGCGCCGAGGTGATGACTCCCGCCGACTGTCCGTACGGCCGGTTCTCGTAGTTCTGCCTGCGCTCGTTCTTGACCACCTCGCGCTGGTTGTCGAGTTTCTCCAGGCTGATCGCGGGCAGCAGGAACCCCATGCGATCGGCCTCGAGCCAGAGCGCCAGCTCGAGCTGGTTGCTGGGCATGGTCTCGAAGTAGTTCGTGCGGTCGCGGTTCGTGGTGCCGTTGAGCGTTCCGCCGGCCCCGCTCACGAGCTTGAAGTGCTGGTCGTCCCCCACGTGCTGGCTGCCCTGGAACATGAGGTGCTCGAACAGGTGCGCGAAGCCCGAGCGGCCCAGCTCCTCGCGCCCGCTGCCCACGTGGTAGACCACGTACACCGCCACCACCGGCGCGGAATGGTCCTCGTGGATGACCACCTGCAAGCCGTTCTCGAGCACGTGCTTCTCGAACGGGATGTCCAGCTCCTGCGGCATGGCGACTCCCTGGACCGACAACAAGGCGACGAGACTGGGGAAGACGAGACGAGGCATGGGCACCGACTCCTGTGGTGGGACCCCGGCGACAACCCCCGATCGGTGGCTCCCGAGGCCTGGCAGCCGACGGCCGCCCGAAAAGAGCGCCCAGGTTAGCACGCCGGATCGTGGCTAGAATCGGGCGCCATGTCCGAGATGCCGGACGATCCGCCGCTCGGGTGCGCCCCCTGCCACTCACTCGACCGGCTCGGCCTCGAGGAGCGGCTGTGCGCCGTGAGGGCCGCGCTGGCCGAGCACGAACGCAGCCGGCAGCGGCTCGAACACGCGCGGCGTCAGGCCGCCGCGCTGCACGCCCGCATCGCACGCCTCGCCACCAGCGCCGCGCGCGAACAGCACGACGTCGAGGCCCTGGCCGGGCTCTCGCTGACGGCCCTGCTCGAGCGCTGCTTCGGCGATCTCGCGGGGCGCCGCCGCGAGGAGCTGCTCGAGAGCCTGGGCGCGCAGCTCCGGCTGGACCAGGCTCGCGCCGATCGCCGGGCCACCGAGGCCGACATCGCGGCCCTCGAGCAGCGGCTCGCGCGGCAGGGCGACCCGCGGGACGAGTACCTGGCCCTGCTGGCCGAGAAGGACCGCCGGCTGGCGCAGGACCCGACGGACGAGCGCGCGCTCGCAGACCACCTGGTCGAACGTGAGGGCCTGCTGCGCGATGCGCTGCGCGAACTCGACGAGGCCGAGTGGGCAGGGCAGGTGGCCAAGGGCGCCATCACCGGACTGCTGCATGCCCTCACCGCGGCGCAGGCCCTCGGCCGGCTCGACCTCGTGGGCATGGCCAGCAGCTGGGGCAAGCTGGGTCCTCTCGAGGACGCCCACCGGCACGCTTCGGCCGCGCAGCGCGCGCTGTCGCGCTTCCAGCGCGAGCTGGCCGACGTGGACAGCCGACACGACGCGCGGCTCGAGGTCCGCTTCGGAGCCCTCGAGCGTTTCGCCGACGCCATCGTGGACGACCTGCTGAGCGACTGGATCGTGCTCTGCCGCATCGAGCGCAGCCACACGAGCGCCGGCATCGCCAACGCCCGCGTGCAGCGCAGCCTGCGCGGGCTCGTGCAGAGGCGCGCGCTCATGGCGCAGGAACTCGAGAACGTGCGCGCCCGGCGCCTCGGACTGCACCCCCGCGGCGGCGATCGCTATCCTGGCGCCTGATCGCCGCCGGCAGGGCGGTCGCGGAGTCGGGCATGGACGTCTCGGTCGTCGTCGTCAGCTACAACACGCGCGACCTGCTCGCCGAGTGCCTGCACTCCGTCGCGGCGAGCGCCCAGGACAGCGCGCTCGCCGTCGAGACCTTCGTCGTGGACAACGCCAGCCGCGATGGCTCCGCGGCGATGGTCGCGGCCGGCTTCCCGGACGTGACGCTGCTCGCCAACACGGAGAACGTGGGCTTCGCGAGGGCCTGCAACCAGGCGCTGCGGCGGGCGCGCGGCCGGCACGTGCTGCTGCTCAACCCGGATGCCGCCCTGCAACCCGCGACCCTCGCGCGGCTCGTCGACTGCCTCGATCGGCACCCGGAACGGGCCTTCTGCGGCCCGCGCCTCGTCAACGCCGACAGCAGCCATCAGCCCTCGGCGCGGCGCTTCCCCACCGTCTGGACCACCGCCTTCGCCATGCTCGGCCTGGCCGCGCGCCACCCCGGATCGCGCCACGCCCTCGATCTGCACGCCGGCCACGCGCCGCACGACAGCTTCCCGGTGGACTGGCTCACCGGCGCCTGCCTCCTGCTGCGTCGCAGCGCGCTGGACGAGGTGGGCCTGCTCGACGAGTCGTTCTTCCTCTATTACGAGGAGCTCGACCTCTGCCGGCGGCTGGCTGCGGCCGGCTGGAGTGGCAGCTACCTGGGCGACGTGAGCGCGCGGCACGCCGGAGGCGCGAGCGTCGAGCACGAGGACAGCCTGCGCCCGTTCTGGGGCAACGACCCGCGCCGCTGGGTGGCGAGCAGCCGTCGCTACCTGCTCAAGCACCACGGCCGGCTGGGCCAGCTCGCCAGCCACGCGAGCCAGGTGCTGCTCCATGCGGTGGTGTACCTGCGCCATCGCTGGCGCCGCGCGGCGGGCAGCCGCAGGAAGGCGGACACGGCGGCCGCCAGCATCCGCTACCTGCTGGACTGAGCGGCCGATCTCAGGCCGGCCGGTCGAGCGCCCGCTGCAGGGCGGCGGCCAGCTCGAGCACGGCCGGCGGACGCAGGATGCCGAGGTGGTCGCCCGGCACGGTGGACACCAGCAGCCGCCCCGAGGTGAGGCGGCTCCAGGCCTCGACGGCGTCGGCCAGCAATTCGTCGCCGACCACGGGTTGGCTGGCGCGGATGAGCACGACGCGCCCGTCGTACGGCGGCGCGTCGTAGCGGCGCATCGCCTCGAGGAAGAGCTGCTGTCGCAGGCCGCGCAGGCGTTCGGCCTCGACCATCGCGCCCGATCGCACGGCGGGCCGGCCGTCGGGGCGCGCCTGCACCGGGTCGAGCTGCAGGGCGACCTCGCCCGCGGCACGGCCCTCGCGTCGTGCACGCAGGCGCTCCCCGAGGTATCCGGGCCCCTGCGCGCGGAGCTGGCGCGCGTGGAAGCGCGCCCGGGCCCAGAGCGGCGCGGAGTGCCGTCCGGTGGCCGGCGAGTCGAGCAACCCCACGAGCTCGACCGGCTCGCCGGCGGCCCGCGCCTGCTGCGCCATCTCGTAGGCCAGCACCCCGCCGAAGGAGGCGCCGACGAAGACGTAGGGTCCGTGTGGCCGCACCGTGCGCACGAGCGCGAGGTAGTCGGCGGCCATGCGGCGCACGTCGGGCGTCGCCGCACCGGCCTGCAGGCCCTCCAGCTCCGACTCGAGGAAGGCCGCGTGGACGGCGCGTCCCGGCCGCAGGCTGCGCGCCAGGTCGCGGTACAGGAAGATGCCGCAGATGCAGAACACGGGCGCCTCACCGTGCGCCTCGCCGTCGCGCAGCAGCAGCAACTCGCTCAACGAGGGCGCCTTGTCGCCCTCGCGCAACCAGAGCGCGAGCTTCTCCACCGTGGCCATCTCCACCAGGCGCGGCAACGGCAGCTCGATGCCGAAGGACGCCGCCACGTCGGACGCCATGCGCACCGCGAGCAAGGAGTGGCCGCCGGCCGCGAAGAAGTCGTCGGTGATGCCGAGTGCGGGATGGCCGAGCAGCCGCCGCCAGAGCGTGAGCAGCCGCAGCTCGGTGTCGTCGCGCGCGTCCACCAGCAGCCGCTGCACCTCCAACCGCGAGCCGCGCGGCTCGGGGAGCGCCTGGCGGTCCACCTTGCCATTGGGCGTGCGGGGGATGCTGTCGAGCCGGCTGAAGACCGGCGGCACCATGTAGTCCGGCAGGAGGCGGGCGAGATGCTCGCGCAGGGCCGCGCGCTCGGGCGCCGGGTCGCCGGACGCAGTGAAGTAGGCCGCGAGGAAGGTGCCGGTCTGCGGGTTCTCGCGCGCGACCACCACCGCCTCGGACACGCCGGGATGGCTCTCGAGCACCGCCTCGATCTCGCCCAGCTCGATGCGGTAGCCGCGGATCTTCACCTGGTGGTCGAGCCGGCCGAAGCACTCGATGCGACCGTCCGCGCGGACGCGTCCGATGTCGCCCGTGCGGTACAGCCGACCGCCCGGGCTGCCGGCCTCCGCCGCCCAGCCGGCGTGCACGAAGCGCTCGGCGGTGAGCCCCGGACGGTGCCGGTAGCCGCGCGCCAGGCCCGCGCCGCCGATGCAGATCTCGCCGGGCACGCCCACGGGCAGCGGCTGCAGCCGGCTGTCCACGATGTGCACCTGCGTCGCGGCGATGGGCCGACCGATGGTCACCGGACCGCCGGGCTCGAGGCGTGCGACCGTCGACCAGATGGTCGTCTCGGTCGGACCGTAGAGGTTCCACAGCGCGGCGCAGCGCCCGATCAGGGTGGCGGCCAGTTCGGGCGAGAGCGCCTCACCGCCGCACAGCACGCTGAGCGAGCGGTCACCGGCCCAGCCGGCGTCGAGCAACAGCCGCCACGTGGCCGGCGTGGCCTGCATCACCGTGGGCGAGGTGCGCGCGAGCAGCGCCACGAGCAGGTCGCCGTCCGAGGCGGCCTCCCGGCTGGCGATGACGACACGGCCGCCGCTCACCAGCGGCACGTAGAGTTCGAGCCCGGCGATGTCGAAGGCCAAGGTGGTCACGGCCAGGAGCACGTCGTCGCGCCCGAAGCCGGGCTGCTGGCGCATCGACGCCACGAGGTTGGAGAGCGCTGCGTGGCGGATCTCCACGCCCTTCGGCCGACCGGTCGAGCCCGAGGTGTAGATGACGTAGGCCAGGTCGTCGGCATCGACCGCCGGCAGCGAGCCCTCGGGCGGCGAGGATGCCACCGTACCGGGGGCGGAGGCCTCGGGCTCCTCCGGCACGTCGAGCAGCACCAGGTGTGCACCGTGGTGCGGCAGGCGGTCCCGCAACGCGCTCTCGGTGATGAGCACGTACACCTCGGCGTCCTCGAGCACGAAGCCCAGGCGTCCGGCCGGATGCGAGGGGTCGAGCGGGACGTAGGCCCCGCCGGCCGCCAGCACCGCGAGCACGGCCACGACCATGCGCGGCGAGCGCTCGACGCACACGCCGACGAGCACGCCGGGACGCACCCCGAGCGCCATGAGCCGTCGGGCGAGCGCCTGGCTGGCGTCGATCAGCTCACCGTAGGCGAGCTGCTGGCCCTCGTACTGCACCGCGATGCGCTCGGGGGCGCGGCGAGCCTCGGCCTCCACCTGTTCGTGCACCGGCCGGGCGGCAGGCGGGGGCGCGGAGGCCTCGCTGCCAGTCGCAGCCGGGAGCCTGGTGGCCGTGGCGCCCGAGGTGTCGTTGAGGCGCGCGAGGATCTCGCGGTCGCTCGCGCCGAGCAGCGGCAGCCGGGCGATCGGTTCGGTCGGCTGCGCGACGAGCGCGCGCAGGAAGACCTCGAACTCGTCGAGCCTTCGTTCGATCGAGCTGCGGTCGAAGAGGTCGGTGTTGAAGTTCATCTCGAGCATCAGCTCGTCGCGCAGGCTCTCGGTGTTCAGCTGCCAGTCGAAGACCTCGAAGGCGCGCGCGTCGTAGGTGTACTGGAACCCGAGCCCGTCGAAGACCAGCTCGTCCTCGTGGCGCTGGTAGTTGAAGAGCACCGACATCAGGGGCATGCGGCTGGCATCGCGCGGGAGCTGCAGCTCCTGCAGGATGCGGCTCACCGAGACGTTCTTGTGGTCGAGCGCGTCGAGCATCCACGCGCGCACCGACGCGAGCAGCTGCCGGAAGCCCTCGTCGGGCTGCACGCGGATGCGCATCGGCAGCACGTCGAGGCAGTGGCCGACCAGGTCGTCGCGCCCGCTGTCGGCTTGCCCGGCGCGCGGCATGCCGAGCACCATGTCCTCCTGACCGGTGAGCCGCTGCAGGAAGGCGGCGAGCGCGGCCAGGATGGTCGTCGCGAGCGTGCAGCCCTCGGACGACCCGAGGCGCCGCAGGGGCTGCATCACGTCGGCGGTGAGCGTGCGGTCCACGCGGTCACCGTGATAGGTCTTGCGCGGCGGGCGCTGACGATCGGCGGGGAGTTCGAGCGGCACCGGCGGGTGCTCGAGCTGGCGCACCCACCAGTCGACGGAGGCACGCGTCGCCTCGGCGGCGCCCAGCTCGGCGCGTTCCTGCGCGAACCCGGCCAGATTGCCGGCCGGTGGACGCTCGTCGCGCTCGGCCCGATGGAAGGCCGAGTAGAGGTGGCTGAGGTCGGAGAGCACCAGGCTCACCGACCAGCCGTCGCAAACGAGGTGGTGCAGCGCGAACAGCAGCTCGTGGTTCGCTGTCCCCGTGCGCACGAGGTGGGCGCGCAGCAGCGGGCCGCGCTCCAGGTCGAAAGGCGTGTGCACGTGTGCATGACGCAGCCCTGCCAGCGTGCGCTCGGCCTCGTGCGGCGGGAGCCGCGTCAGGTCGGTGACGGGCAAGGGGATGTCGAGCGCCTCGCGGACGAGGAGCGTCTGACCGTCGTCCGAGAACACGGCGCGCAGGGCGTCGTGCCGGGCGACCAGCGCCTGCAGCGCGGCCGACAGCGCCGGCAGGTCGAGGGCGCCGGTGAAGCGCAGCGTGAAGGGCTGGATGTACGCGCAGTTGGCGTCGTCGCCCATCTGCGAGGTGAGCCAGAGTTCGCGCTGACCGTCGGTGGTCGGCAGTGCGCGACCCGCGAGCGGGGCGACGGCGGCGGACGGCCCGCCGGCCCCCCCCTCCGGTCCGGGGTCACCGAACGGGTCGTGTCCCACCGCCGTGTAGGCCACGGTGCCACCTTCAAAGAGGCCGCTGGGAGAGGTGGCCTGCACGTCCGACGGCCGCGCGGGCGACGTGAACGGGCCGGCGAAGGGGTCGTGCTCCACCGGCTGCCACCGCGCGTCACCCGCGTCGCTCGTGTCGCTCGTGTCGCTCGCTGACATGCGCTACGCGCGCCGTTCGACTTGCAGGTAGCGCCCCGGCCGCGCCGGGTCGGGCACGAACCAGGCTGGCCGGCCGCTCGCGTCGCGCCCGAGACGCGCACCGGGCACCGGAGGCGTGGACGACGACGCGGGCGCGGGCGCGAGCGGCTGCGTGGAGGGCGGCTGCGGCGATGCGGCTCCCGTGGCCGACTGCTGCGCCGCGGCCGCTCCTCGCAAGCTGAGGAGTTGCCGCTGCAGGGCCTCGAGCTGCTGCGTGAAGCGCTCGAGTTCGCTCGCCGGCAGGGCGGCGGGCGCGGGCGTCCGAGGCGCCGAGGCCGCGCCTCCCGCCGGCGCGACGGGCGCCGGCATCGCGGGCGGCACCGGCGGTTCGATCGACACGGGCGCGACGGGCGGCGCGACGGCCTGCGCCTGCGCCACGAGGTAGCTCGCGAGCGCCTCGAACGTGTTCTGCGTCTCGATGAGCTGGCGCACGCGCACGACGACGCCGGTCTCGTCGCGCAGCACCCGCGACCACTGCGTGAGGAAGAGCGAGTCGAAACCCAGCTCCAGGAAGCTCGTGGTCGGCGCGGCGTGCGCGAGGCTGCCGCCCGAGGCCTTCTCGAGCGAGAGGCGCAGCGCGTCGAGCCACTGCTGGTGCGTCAGCCTGCGGCTTGCCATCGCCAAGGGCCCCTGGGCCGGCGCCGGCGCGCCCGTCGGTGCCGCTCCGAGCGGCGCCGGCTGCGGCGCCGTACCCCCGAAAGCTGCAACGGCCAGCTGCGGCTCGACCAGGGGACGCGCCGACGGCAGGGCTGCCATGCCAGCCGGGACGCTCGATCCCACCGGTGCCGCGTCGGCGAGGTCGGTGCGGGCGGGCGGCGGCGCCGACGCCGCCAGACCCGGGAGCCGCGCCCCCGCGGCCGGCGCGGGTGTCGCCCGCGCGGGGAAGGGCGCTGCCGCCACCGTGGGCTGCCTCTGCGGCGCGGGCACCCTGCCGGCGGGCAGCGTCGCGGCGGACTCCAGCGCGAGGGGTGCGGGCGCCCCGGCCGGCAGCGCCGCGCGCGTCGTCGTGTTCGCGGCAGGCACTCCGGGCAGGTAGTAGCGCCGGCGCTGGAACGCATAGCCCGGCAGCAGCAGCCGGCGGCGCGTCTCCGCCGCCGCGAAGGCCTGCCAGTCGATCGGCACGCCGGCCAGCCACGCGCGACCGAGCGCCTCCAGCAGCGACCGATACTCGCTCACGCCCGGCGGCGTCTCGGTCAGCGAGGCCACGGCGGCCTGCGTGGCCGGCACGCGCAACTGCTGCCGGCACATGCCGGTCAGCGCGCGCCCCGGGCCGACCTCCAGCACGAAACGCTGCTCGGCCCGCCAGAGCGTGGCGACCGCATCGGAGAAGCGCACCGGCTCGATCACGTGCGCGGCCCAGTAGGCCGGGTCGGTGGCGAGGGCCGCGCTGAGCGGCGCGCCGTCCCGCGTCGAGAGCAGCGGCAGGCTGGGCGCCGAGAGCCCGACGCGCGCGACCTCGGCCTCGAAGGCCGGGAGCAGGGGAGTCATCGCTGCCGAGTGGAAGGCGTGCGAGGTGGCCAGGCGCTGGCGGGCGACGCCGCGCGCCGCGAGCAGTTCGTCGAGTGCGGCAATGGCCGGCGATGGCCCCGAGGCGACGCAGGACTGCGGCCCGTTCACGGCCGCGACGGAGACGCCGTCGGGCAACGTGGCACGCAGCTCCGCCTCCGACAGCCGCACCGCGAGCATGCTGCCGCCGGGGAGCTGCTGCATGAGCCGCCCGCGCAGCGCCACCAGGTGCAGCGCGTCGTCGAGCGAGAACACCCCGGCCAGGCAGGCGGCTGCGAACTGCCCCACGCTGTGGCCGACGAGCGCATCGGGCTGCAGGCCCCACGACTGCCAGAGCCGCGCGAGCGCGTACTCGATCGCGAACACCAGCGGCTGGGTGAAGCGCGTCTCGGCCAGGCGCTCGGCGGACGCGTCCTTGGCGAACAGCAGGGCGCGCGGATCCTCGCCCAGGCTCCTGGCCAGCCGCTCGGAGCAGTGGTCGAACCAGCGCCGGAACTCCGGCTCGCAGCGATGCAGGTCGGCGCCCATGTGCAGGTACTGCGCACCCTGGCCCGGGAACACGAAGGCCACGCGGGGCGGAGCAGCGGGCGCCGTGCCCGTGACGAGATGCCCGGACGACGGCGCCTCCAGGGCCGCGAGCAGTTCGGGCACGTCGCCGGCCACGACGAAGCGTCGCAGCGCGTGTTGCATGCGCCCCACCTGCAGCGTGTGCGCCACGTCCGGCAGCGACGGCGGCGTGCCGGCCGCCGACGAGGCGTGCAGCGATCCGGCCAGGGCCGCCGCTCCGGCGTCGAGCGCGCCGGCGCTGCGCGCCGAGAGCAGCACGAGCTGCAGCGGCCGCGCGCTGCCAGCGGCCGGGGCCTGCCGCAGCGGCGCTTCCTCCAGCACGAGGTGCACGTTCGTGCCGCCGATGCCGAAGGCGCTCACGCCGGCGCGCCGCGGCTGCTCGCCGCGCGGCCAGGGCGTCGCTTCCGCCGTCACGCGGAACGGGCTGTTGGCGAAGTCGATGCGCGGGTTGGCCTGGGCGAAGTGCAGGGTGCCGGGCACGACGCCGCGTTCGAGCGCGAGCACCGTCTTGATCAGGCTGGCGATGCCTGCCGCCGCGTCGAGGTGCCCGATGTTGCCCTTCATCGAGCCCAGCAGACAGGAGCCCGCCGGCCGGCGGCCCCGCGCGAACGCGCTCGACAGGCCGGCCACCTCGATCGGATCGCCTTCCATGGTGGCGGTGCCGTGCGCCTCGACGAAGGACAGCGTGCCGGCATCGACGCCGGCATCCTCCAGCGCCTGCCGCACGGCGCCGGCCTGCCCCTCGGCGCCGGCACCCATGAAGCTGGCCGGCGCGCTGCCATTGTTGTTCATGCCGATGCCGAGCAACACGGCGCGGATCGCGTCGCCGTCGCGCTGCGCGTCCTCGAGGCGCTTCAGCACGACCATGCCGAGCCCGCTGCTGAACACGGTGCCCGTGGCGCGCGCGTCGAAGGGCCGCACGTGCCCGTCGTCGGACGCATGGCTGCCCTCGATCGCGAGGTAGCCCTTCTCCTGCGGGGACTGCACGCAGGCGGCGCCCGCCAGCGCCACGTCGCAGCGCCCGAGCCGCAGCGCGTCCATCGCCAGGCTCACGGCCAGCAGGGCCGTGGAGCAGGCCGTGTTGATGCTGATGGCGGGCCCGCGCAGGTCGAGTTCGTAGGCGATGCGTGTCGCCACGTAGTCCTTTTCCGTGGCGATCTTCGACGGAAACTCGCCGAAGCGCTCGAGCAGATCGCGGTGTTCGCGCAAGTTGTGCAGCACGTACTCGGCCGGCCCCTTGCCCGCGAAGACACCGATCGCGCCGGGCGGCCGGCGCGGGTCGATGCCGGCGTCTTCGAGAGCGTGCAGCGCGAGCTCGAGCAGCAGCCGCTGCTGCGGGTCGGTGAGTTCGGCCTCGCGCGGCGTCATGCGGAAGAAGTCGGCGTCGAAGTCGAAGGCGCCGTCCAGGACGCCGCGCGCCGGCACGTAGTCGCTGCGCAGGCGCAGCGCGGCCGGGACCTCGCTCGACAACTCGTGCGGCGCGAAGAAGCGGATCGTCTCGCGACCCTCCACCAGCACGCGCCAGAGGGCCTCGATGTCGGCGGCCCCCGGGAAGCGGCCCGCCATGCCGACGATGGCAATGGGTTCCCGTCTCCGTGCGCCGGCGCTGCTCATGCCGCTGGTCCCAGGTTCTGCCCGGACCGCCGGCCACGCTCCTTGCCCGGGAGCACCGACCCGTCCGGGCCCCGATCGTCGCGCGCCGGGCCGGCGACATCCAGGTCCGTCCTGTCGCGAGGGCGCCACGCGGAACGCATCGGACGGCGGCCGCCGGCGTGCGCACGGCACGCTCGAGTTCCCGCGCTCGGCTTGGCTGCCGCGACTCCGGCGCCATCCGGCCTCGCCAACCGCCTGAGATCAACTTTCATCGACTCGTTCTGCGCACCTGGGTCGTCAGGCCCGCGTTTGAGAGAATCCCCCGCTTTCCGTCCCGGTCGGAACGAAGATGAATCTGCTGCAGCGCCTCGCGCGGGCGTGGATGGAGCGCCTGACACCGCCCGAGCTCGAGCGGCCGCTGGCGGTGCTGCTGCGCAAGCAGCTGGCTCACCAGCCCGCCGACCTGCAGGCGCTGGCCGTTCACCCGGCCTGGCAGCTGCGCTGGGCCGCGGGGCGGCTCGCGCCCGAACGGCTGGAACGGCAGGCCGCGTGGGAACTGCTGCTCTCGCTGGCGTCCGACGGCGACGAGCACGTGCGCCGCGTGGCCGCCGCCGGACTCGCCGACCAGTGGGCGGCCGAACCGGCAAGGCGAGGCCAGGTCGAACGCCTGCTGCGCGGCCCGGCCAGCGCCGCCCAGCCGACGCTGCTGGAAGCCTGTCGATTGTTGTGGACGCGCCACCCGGAACGGGTGTCCGAGGCGCTGGCGGTGCTGGAGCTCGCCGCCGACCAGCCGCCGGCCGGCGCCTTCCTCGACCTTGGCCGACAGTTCCTCGGCGACGCGCTCGGCAAGCCGCACCCGGAGCTGGCCCATGACCTGCGGCAACGCTGGGCGGGCGCTGCCTCGCGCGCACTCCGCTACCACGCGAGCTGGGCCGGCGCCCAGTCAGTGCCCCCCACCGAGGCGCTGGTGGCGAGCCTCGACGCGGGCCCCGACATCCCGGTCGACTGGCGCCGCACGACCGACATCCCGCTCACCGGCGACCCCGGCGAGCGCATCGCCGGCCGGCCGGAGACGCTGCTCGCGCTGCGTCGCGTGGCCACCGGGCGCCTGCCGCTGCTGCTGATAGGCGGGCGGCTCGAGGATCGCCGCGCCCTGACCGAGGTGCTGGCGGCCCTGCTGCCGGCACGCGCCGACGACATCCTCGCGCATGCCGACCCGCTCAAGCCGTCGCGCCCGCGCCTCGAGCGCGTGCCGGCCGGGACGGGCCAGGCCAGCGTGGCGCACACCGCAGCCCGGCAGGAACGCAGCGCCCGCCGCCGACGGCTGGCGGCCTTCGCGCTGGTGAGCCTGCCGGTGCTGCTGACGCTGACCTGGGCCCTCGTCGCTTCCCTGCCCTGGACGCTGGCTGGGTTCCTGCTCGTCGCGCTGAGCCTCGTCGGGGCACGTCGCATCCCCGGCCGCCAACCGCCGCCGGCGCCGCTCGTGCTGCACGCCG
>Ga0315912_10001941_pt1 | contig 23319 bp, 16 predicted proteins | sample VfabasoilMG_FD_204469 | JGI IMG/M metagenome (GOLD analysis project Ga0315912, IMG submission 204469) | Garden soil microbial communities collected in Santa Monica, California, United States - V. faba soil | ecosystem: Environmental > Terrestrial > Soil > Garden | place: USA: California... | reverse complement strand
CAACCAGGCCGGCTAGCAGCGCCCCGAACAGGCTCAGCTGTACTGGAGGATGCGTCGCGACCACGACGGGCATCCTGCTCCGACGTGGCCTGGCGCGCTAGCAGCCCGCCTGTAAGGGGCTTACGGCTCGACGCTCACACCAGACGACATCTTGTGCCAGGGGCGCGCGATCGTGCGCCGCATCATTGTGAAGTACTTGTGCCTTGTAGTTGAACGGCAAGGAAGCGTCGCCGACGTAAACCAGCACCTTGACCGCGAACTGTTTAGCGCTGTCAGAAAGCTGAGTCGGGGCGCAACCGAGGCCTTTAGGGGTGGGCTTCGCGACAAATGATTCCTCGGCAAGCGGGGAAGCCCTGCCGCGGGCCGGCGCGCGCGAGACACGTTAGGCGGCCTCCGTGCGGGAAGGCTCTGGACGCCAAGTGGTGCTCCGTCCATTGAAGCGCCTGAGCCTTTTTCGGGTCGATCAAATGGCCCCCGAATGGCGCCGCGCTTACGCCACCTTCAATAGCTTGACCCCAAGCGCCTTGGACGCCTTGGAAAGCGTGGCCAAGGTGACACTCGTGTCGCGGGGATCCAGGAGCCGGTGGATCACCGTTCGGCTCGTGCGCATCGTGCGGGCCAGCTCCGCCCGGGTCATGTTGCGCCGAGCCATGGCCCGCTCGATCTTGGTGGCGAGCAGCTTCTTCTGAGTGAGAAGCTCGACGTCCTCCCGCTCCCCGAGTTCGTCGAACAGGGAATCCAGGGTCGAGCCGATGTGCTTCTTCTTCATGACGTCTCTTCGGCCCCCTTCATGCGCCGTCGCGCCAGCTCCACGTCAGCCTTCGTTGTCTTCTGGGTCTTCTTCTGGAAGCCGTGCAGCAGGACGATCGTGGTGCCGGCGAGACAGAACAGCACCCGGTAGATGTTGCCGCCCCAGCTCGTCCGAACCTCGAACAAGCCGTGGCCGAACCCGTCCACGAGCGGTTTGCCGATCGGCCAGCGCCACTGAACCTGGGCGATGTCCGAGCCGATCTCCACCCGCGCTTCCGCGGGCAGCGACTTGAGCCACTCCCGGACGGGCTCATTTCCGGATGTCGTTCGATAGAACCTGCAGTCCAGCGCTGGCTTTTTCGATGCGGCCACATCCAATCCTTAGTGTACCGAAAAAAGTACAGGTCGCCAGCCCCGGATCTCGCCGCCAATAGTGCAAGTGGTGCTCCAGCCTCCGGAGCACCACTTGGAGCACCACCTGAACGTAACGGCTGGGTCGCCCGAGTCACGCCAGGTTGTGTGATTTCAGCCGCTTGGCACGACCCGGAACGGCGGGAAACGCCGTCCGGTGGTTTTGCCAAGGTTGACGTCGAGAGTTCGAATCTCTTCTCCCGCTCTAGTGTCTTTGGTTCGTGGGGCCCGGAGCCCACGAACTGGGTCTTTGGTTCGTGGGGCCCGGAGCCCACGAACTGGTTGGTGACGGCGCCGCTCGGGGCGCCCCAAGCCATGAACCTCTGACTGAGGGTTGAGCCGGCCATGTGCCGGCTTTTCTCGTTGGGCCCACGCCTGGCGGCCGCAGCGGGGCTCGGGCCTCGAGCACGCAGCCGAGGCGGCACGGAGCGCTCGGCAGCGAGCCTCAGGCTCAGTGGTCGGGAGTCGATCGGCGCTGACGTCTCCTGGCGCGCCGAGTGGCCTCTCCGGCATTGCCATGCCGTCAGGCGTTGCCGTGCCGTCAGGCTCGCTGCCATCCGGTGGCGCCCTGCCCTCGGCCATGCCCTACCTCAGGCCGCGCTCGGTCAGACCCGCTCGACCTGGACCACGCCGCGGACCTTGTCGAGCTCTTTGATCAGGGCCTTGAGCTGGGTGAGGTCGTCCGCCATGAAGGTGAAGACGTTGCAGGCGAGGCCGTCTTTGCCGGCGCGACAGTTGGCTTCGCTGATGTTGATGTGCTGGGTGCTGAAGGCCTGGGTCACGTTGGCGAGGATGCCCGGCTCGTTCTCGGTGCGGACGCGCAGAGAGACGGGGCGGGTAATCTTGGAATTGGCGCTCCAACTGACTTCTACGCGGCGTTCGGGATCGGAGTCGAAGGCCTTGGGGCATTCGCGCCGATGGACGGTGACGCCACGGCCGCGGGTGATGAAGCCGATGATGGCGTCGCCCGTGACGGGGTTACAGCACTTGGCGTAGCGCACGAGCACTTCGTCGGCGCCGCTGACGCGGATGCCGCCGTGGTCTTTGCGCTGCACCTTGCGGACGAGGCGCTCAATCGCCCCTTCCTTGAACTCGGGCACGGGCGCTTCGATATCCGCGTCGGCGTCGACCGGGGTATCCGTCGGTCGAGCCCGGATGGTCCGCACGACCTCTTCGGCGTCGATCTTACCGAAGCCGATGGTGACGAAGAGGTCTTCCTTGGTGTTGGCCTGGTGCGCCTTGCAGACCCGCGCCAGCTCTTCGGCGTTCTTCAGGAACTTGGTCAGGCTCATGCCTGCCTCGTGCATCTCGGTGCCCATCAGCTCGCGGCCGAGGTTCATGCTCTTCTCGCGGCGCTCCGCGCGCAGGTACGCACGCACGCGGTTGCGCGCCCGGGTCGTGACACAGGCCTCGAGCCAGTCCTTGAGCGGCTGAGCGTCGCTCGACGTGGTCACCTCCACCACGTCCCCGTTGCGCAACTTGTCGCGAATGGGCGCCAGTTGCCCGTTCACACGCGCGCCCGAACAGTGGTCCCCCACCTCGGTATGGATGGCATAGGCGAAGTCGATCAGCGTCGCTCCCCGGGGGAACATGCGTACGTCGCCGCGCGGCGTAAACACATACACTTCATCCGGGAACAGATCGATCTTCACGCTTTCCAGGAACTCTGCCGGATCCTTGAGATCCTTCTGGAACTGCGCGAGCTCTCGGAGCCAGCTGTACTTGGCCGCCTCGACCGGCAGCACCCCGGACTGGGCTTGCCGGTAGTCCCAGTGCGCGGCCACGCCGTGCTCGGCGACGCGGTGCATCTCGTGGGTGCGGATCTGCACCTCGATGCGCTGCTGCCCGGGGCCCACCACCGTCGTGTGCAACGACTGGTAGCGGTTCGGCTTGGGCAGCGCGATGTAGTCCTTGAAGCGGCCCGGCACCGGTGTCCACTTGGAATGGATCACGCCCAGCGTCGCGTAACAGTCGGCAGCAGACTCCACGCAGATGCGGAAGCCGAGCAGATCGTAGATCTGCTCGAAGGAGCATTGGTGCTCCTTCATCCGGCGGTGGATGGAGGTGACGTGCTTGGCTCGGCCCGTGACGGTGGAGGCAAAGCCCATCTGGCTGAGTAGGCCCACCACGGTGCGGCTGACGCCGTCCACGTAGCGCTGGCGCTCCCGCTCGGTCTTGGCCAGCTTCTCGACGATGGTCTGAAAGGTCTTGGGCTCCAGGTACTTGAGCGCCAGATCTTCAAGCTCGCTCTTGAGATTTTGCATGCCCAGGCGATTGGCCAGGGGCGCATAGATCTCCATCGTCTCCGCGGCGATGCGCTCCTGCCCTTCCGGGCTCATGTGATCGAGCGAGCGCATGTTGTCGAGCCGATCACAGAGCTTGACCATGAGCACGCGCAGGTCCTTGGCCATCGCCACGACCATCTTGCGGAAGCTCTCTGCCTGGCGGTCCTCGCGCGAGCTGAAGTCGATGTTGTTCAGCTTGGTCAGACCATCGACCAGGCGCGCAATCTCCGTACCAAAATGGGTCGCGACGTCGCTCAGCGTCGCTTCGGTGTCCTCCACGACATCGTGCAGGAGGCCCGCACAGACGCTGGCGGTGTCGAGCCGGAGATCACAGATGATGCCGGCGACGCCCGCGGGATGGATGAAATAGGGCTCGCCGCTGCGTCGGCGCTGGTTTCGGTGAGCGTATTGAGAGTAGGTGTAGGCTCGCTCGATCAGGGCCGCATCCGCTTCGGGATGGTACGCTCTGATGCGCTCGACGAGGGACTCAACGCTCGGGACCATAGAGTCAGTTTTCGAATAATCTCATGGACAAGCTAACATCTGCAGCGGCCATCGCCAAGCTGACCGGCAGACTGGGCCCCTGGCCCGGACGATCGACTCATGCCTGAACACCTCGTCACTGCTCCGTCGGGCTGCCTGCCCACCAGTCCTGCCGCTCCTGCTGCTTGCCCAGCGTACTCCAGCGCGTCCTCCCCAGGGGTGGATCAAAGCAGCGGCGGAGTGGGAGTGTACGTCCATTTCCCCTGGTGCATAAAGAAGTGCCCGTACTGCGACTTTCTCAGCATCCCGTCGGCGCGAAAGGAGATTCCACACGAGCACTACGCCGATGCGTTGATCAGTGAGATCGCACAGCGTCGCGCGGAGCTCGGCCCCCAGCGCGTGCGCAGCATCTTCTTTGGAGGTGGAACACCGTCCCTGTGGCGGGTCAGGGAGCTCGGCCGGGTGCTGCGGGCGATTCTTGGCGCGTTTGACACAGAACTCGTGTTTGGCGACGGCGCCAATCCGGCCCCGGAGGTCACGGTGGAGTGCAACCCGGGCAGCCTGGGCTACGACACGGCCCGGGCGCTGCTCGACGTGGGCGTCAACCGGCTGAGCATCGGAGTGCAGGCGCTGGATGACGAGCGCTTGCGTTTCCTGGGCCGGTGGCACGATGCCGAGCGGGCGCTGACGGCCGTGCGGGAAGCCGTTCGTTCCGGCATGCCGCGGGTCTCGGCCGACTTGATCTTCGGCGTCGCCGGTCAGTCCCCCGAGTCCGCGGCGGAAGAGGCACGCCGGCTGGTGGAGCTCGGGTTGAATCACCTGAGCTCCTACGCCCTCACCATCGAACCACAGACGGCGTTTGGCGCCCTGGCTCGCAAGGGCCGGCTACCGCTCGCGCCGGAGCCGACCGTCGCCGATGCGTTCCTGGCGGTGGATGAAGCGCTCGCGAGCGCGGGGCTCGAGCACTACGAGATCAGCAACTTCGCGCGGCAGGGCCAGCGCTCGGAGCACAACCTCGGCTACTGGCGCGGGCTCGACTACGTGGGCCTGGGCTGCGGCGCCTGGGGCACCGTGACCCGCGCTGGCGGTCGCTTCCGCTATCGCAACCGCCCGCAACCGCAGGGTTATATGGAAACGGCGGCCGGCCTGGGCGAGCTCGGGCCGCTGCCGGCGCGGCAGCTGGAGAGCGAGAGCGAGCTCTTGTCGCCCGAGGTGCAACTGATCGAAAGCCTGATGCTCGGCCTGCGCTTGTCCGAGGGGGTCGATGTGGAGCGAGCCGCAGCGCGCGCGGGCGCTGCGCTCTGGACGGCGGCGCGGCGCCGCAGCGTGCAGCGCCTGGTCGAGCGCGGTCGGCTCCTGCAGGAGGGGCCGCGTTGGTCCATTCCCAAGCCGGCCTGGCTCTTCGCGGACGGCATCATCAGCGAACTCTTGTGACCTGACCGCTGTCGCTCCGCACCAGGCCCTGGAGCGTGAGCAGCAGCACGGCGTGGCTGACCTCACCGACGCTGAGCGAAAGAACGTGGGCGATCTCCGCCGGGTGGCGCGCCCCGGCGTCGATGGCCTCCAGGATCGCTCGCTCCCGGCCTGCGCCGGCCGGTGCCGTGCGCAGGGTCGCTGTGGTGTCGTTCGTCGGCACCGGTTCCGCGTCGGCGGGCTCCGCGAACTCGCCCCCGGGCGCGCTGTCCGACGGCTCTGGAGCAGGCGGAGACGACGGCAGGGGCACCGCGTGCCAGCCCCGATCGCGCAGCCAGCGCAGCACGGGCACCACCGAGGCGATCGGACGGGCGCCCAGCTCCAGCTCCCGGATGCAGCCGAGACCGCGCGCATTCCAGGGCACGGCCGGCACCACAAACAGGGGCCGGCCGAGCTCACGCGCCCACTTGGCAGCATTGCGCGCGCCGCTGCGCAACGGCGCTTCGACGACGACGAGCGCCTGCGACAGTGCCGCCAGCACGCCGTTGCGCCGAAAAAACTGCGCCTGCCGGGGCGCTACGCCCGCCGCGAAGGGCGACACGTGGACCCCTCCCCCGGCCACGATTCGGGCAAACAACTCCCCGTGGTGCGCCGGGTACGGCTGGTCGAGGCCGCTCGGCGCGACGATCATGGAGAGCCCACCGGCGTCGAGCGCGCCCTCGTGCGCGGCCGCATCGATGCCTTCGGCGCCTCCCGAAGCGACCGTCACCCCCGCCCGGGCGAGCTCGGCTGCAAAGCGGCGAGCGTACGCGACCGCCTCCGTCGTCGCGTCGCGCGTGCCAACGACGGCCACGCAGGGTCCCCTCGGCAATACGCCGCGAGCAAACAGGCGAGCCGGCGGCTCGGGAAGCTCGCGCAGGGCCGGCGGAAGGGCCGCTCCTTCGAGCGTTACGGTTTCGGCAAGGTGTGCAGGCATGCCAAGCGAATCGGTGGCCGGCGGCGCCAGGTTGTGCGCGCAGCCTGCCCTGTCAGCCTTTTTTCGAATTCACCGGCACGTGTGCTAACCAGCAGGTGATGCGGGCAGTGGTCGCGACCCATGGGCACTGTTTTGACGGGCTGTGCAGCGCCGTGGTGTTCACGCGCCTGCTGCGCGCGCTGCGGGGCTCTGCGATCGAGGTGCAGTACCTGTCGTGTGGCTACTCTCCGACGCAGCGCCCGCTCGAGCCCCTGCTGCTCGGGGACGTCAACGCGATCTTGGATTATCGCTTCTGCGCGAGCGAGCGGCTCGATTGGTACTTCGACCACCATCGCACTGCGTTTGGCAGCGAGGCGGACCGCGCCTTCTTCGACGCGCGCATGGCGAGTCGCGACTATCACTACGATGCGAGCTACAGCTCCTGCACCAAGCTGGTCCGCGATGTCGCCGAGAGCCGCTACGGAGTGAGCATGCCGGAGCTGGCGCCGCTCACCGAGTGGGCAGACAAGATCGACTCGGCCGCGTTCGAAAGTGCCGAGGCCGCGCTCGATCACAGCCACCCGGTGATGCAGCTGGCGAGCGTGGTGGAGCATCACGGCGACAGCGCGTTTGTCTCGCGGCTCGTGCCGCGCCTGCTGGAGGGGCCGCTCGAGAAGGTCGCCACGCGTTCCGATCTCGGTTCCTTGTACGGCAAGATCCGGCGCAAGAAGGCGGACTTCGCGCGCCGGGTGCGCAAGAACGCCCACGCTCTCGAGCGCGTGGTGCTGGTCGATCTGAGCGGGTCGGAGCTGGAGAGCTACGGCAAGTTCGTCACCTACGCTCTCTACCCCCAGGCTATGTACTCGGTGATCGTGGCGCGGCTCGAAAACGGCGCGCGCATCAACGTCGGCTACAACCCCTGGAGCGAGCGCACGCTCGATCGTGATCTGAGCTCGATCTGCGGGCGCTACGGCGGCGGCGGTCACCCGTTCGTGGGGGGCATCTCGTTCCCGCCCGAGGACGTGCAGCGCGCGCGGCACGTGGCCCAAGAGATCGCGCTGGAGCTCGATAGCTGAAGTGCCGGCCGCGCCCGTTTCTCGGCGCTGCCGCGGCGCCGCTCTCGGCGCTGCGTGGCTCGAGCGCTCGCAGCCGCTGATCCTCGGGCATCGGGGGGCGCGGCACGCGGCGCCGGAAAATACTTTCGCGGCCTTCAACCTCGCGCTGGAAGAGGGCGCCGACGGGGTGGAGCTCGACGTCCGCCTGAACGGCAGTGGCGACGTGCTGGTGTGTCACGATCTGACGCTGGAGCGCGTGACCGAGGGGCGCGAGCGCCGTGGTATCCATCAGCTCACGAGCGCCGAGTGCGACGCGGTGAAGCTGGCCGGCGGGGAGCGCCTGCCGCACCTCGTCGATGTGCTCGACTGGGCCGAGCGCCGCGGCGCCTGCCTGAACATCGAGCTGAAGGCGGACGGCTACGGCAGGCGGCGCCTGGTGCGCGCGGTGGCGCGCATGATCGAGGGGCGCGCTGCCGCGGGCAATCTGCTGATCTCCTGCTTTAACCCGTTGATCGTGGAGCTGCACGCCCTGCTCGCCCCTTCGATCCCCACGGCCTGGTTGGTGGAGTCACCGCTGCTCTGCCGGCTACCGCTCCTGCCGCACGTCGGCAGTGCCGCGTTCCACCCAAAGCACTCGCTCCTGACCGCGGCGGCCGTCGCCGGCTGGAAGCAGAGCGGGCGGCGCGTGCACACCTGGACGGTGAATGACGACCAGCGGGCGCGCGAGCTCGTGGCCTTCGGCGTCGACTGCCTGATCAGCGATCGACCGGGCGGGATTCGGCGTGCGCTCGGGCAGCCGAACACGGCGCCGGCGAGCGACGAGCTCAGGGCGGGCTGACGCCCGGTGTTTCCGGCGGGCTGACGCCCGGTGCCTGCGGCACGGGGCCGCTCGCGAACGGACAGCTGGAGTGACGCAGGCTCGCACCGGCGGGCGCCGCCTGCTCGAACAGGCCCGGAAATAGCGGCGGATTGTGTTTCACGTCCGACTGCAACAGCACGATGTCGCGCCCCGTACCGGGGACGACAAAGCGGATCCGCCGGGGCACCTCGGCCGCGCACGCCGGGCCGCTGGGCTGCACGTCGGGCTCGATGCCGTCGGGGTCGACGCGCGGCGCGGCGCGCTCGGCGGCGCGGTGGTCGTCGAGCTCGGCGTCGTACAACACCAGCCCCTGTTGCGAGACCCGCACCTGTAGCACGCGCAGCCGCTGCTCCTGCCAGGGCCGCTGCCAGTCTTCATCGCGCGGGACCAGCCGCACTTCTTCCGAGGCCTGATGCTCGCTCTGGATCTGCAGGCGATAGCTGCCGTCCTCCCAGGCCAGCGTGGCCTGTGCCGGCACGTGCACCAGGATCGGCGCCTGCCCGGTCAAGAGCTCACCCAGCGCGCTCGGTGGGATCGGCACGCGCAGGGCGCGCTCGACATTGCACTCGTCGGCGGGACCCTCGACAAACACGCGCTCGCGCAGATCGGAGAACGCGAAGTTCTTCCCGTCGGAGGTGAGCGTGGCCAACACGCCACCGAGCGGGCTCATCACGTCGAAGCGGATGCTGGTCGGGCGCCCCACGACGTACAGGCTGCGCGCGCGCACCCGGCCGTCATCGCCCAGATAGTCGAAGCTGCCCTCCCCGGTCAGCCCTCGGCTGCAGGCCTGGCTCTCCCGCATGCGCGTGATGGCGTCGCGCGCCGAAGGAATGCGGGACGGCGGGGCGGCGCGCTGGCAAGCGCCGAGCGCCAGGCCCACCCCGAGCAGCCATCCCGCCGGGGCGGGATGGCGTAGAGGACGCCGAGGCCATCGCGAGGACGGCCAGCTCAGCTGCGCCGGCCAGGTCAATTGGCGGTCAACGACTCCATCAGATCGAGGTCCACCATCGGTACACGCAACTCGGACCAGGCGACGCCCGCGCCGTGCTGTGCGCAGAGCTTGGCGATGCCCACCCCATCGAGCAAGGTCACCGGTGCCGCGTTTGGCACTGCAGCTTCTTCGCGCGCGCCGCTCAGCACCTGGCCGGTGGTGGCGAGAAAGCCGGCTTGCGCGCCTGCATAGTGATGCAGCGCCCCGCGCAGGTCGATGACCCGCTCGCGGCCGATGTCGCGACCGTCGCGGCGCAGGATGATCGCCGTCGGGCGATCGCCGCTGGGCGCGCGAGCAATGGCGGAGAAGTGGAGCTCCTGGTTCTGGGCGCCCGCGCGCCGCACCACCTGGATCTCCTCGAAGCCGATCTGCGAGAGCAAGAGCGAGAACAGATCGCCCAGCGCACGCTGCGGCAAGCTCTGCAGACGTTCACCGAAGCTCTTCTGGAACGCCTCGCGATGGCGTGCGGCCGCCGCGAACAGCTCCTTTTCGAGCCGCAGCACGTCCCCGTCCATGCCCCAATCGGTGGCGCTGATGGCACGACCGTGGATCGCATAGCGCGGGCGACGCCGCTCGGAACGAGCGCGGACCACCTCGGCGCGCACGGCGTCAGCCAGCGCGTCCTGCAGCGTCTGGAGCTCCACCTTGCCCCGCACGCGGCGCAGGCCTTGCTCCGCCAACTGCCGCACCGGCACGGCACCGGCACGCGAACGCGCCGGCAAGAGCTGCTCCAGCAGATTCAGCATCGAAGGCCCGCTCAGATCCTCCCCGCCGCGGGCTGCGTCGAGCGCGCGCGCGTCGCCATTGCGATCGTCACGCACCTCGCCGCGATCCTCGCCACGGTCGCGGCCCTCGCCCCGGTCGCCACGGTCGCGCCCGTCGCTCCGGTCAGCACTGCTCCGATCGGCATTGTTCCGGTCAGCATTGCGATCGACATTGCCGCGATCGACATTGCCGCGATCGGCATTGCCGCGATCGGCATTGCCGCGATCGACATTGTTGCGGTCACCGCGCACACGCTCGCCGCGACCCTCGTTGCGGTCGTTGCGACCGTCGCCCCGGCGGTCGCCGCGGGCCTCGCCGTTGCGAGGCTCCATCGGGCGCATCTCGCCCAGGCGCTCGAGCGAGCGGTGTTCCGCGGAACGCCCCTCGCCTCCGCGATCGGAGCGCGCCTCGGCCCGTCCGCGAGACTCGCCGTTGCGGGACTCGAGTCCCCCTCGCGGCGCGTCCACCGCGGCCCCGGCGGCCACGGGCAGCCCGTCCTCGCCCAGGTCGGCGAGCAGCGGCGCGTCCGAGACCGTGTACGAAGGCAGCCCATTGTCCTCATCGGGCCCCGAGCGGCCGCCGCGACGCCGACGCCGACGCCGGCGCTTGCCGCCCGGTTCGGTGCTGCCGCCGGCGCGCTCTACGCTGTCCGTCTCCAGATCGCCGCCGAGGATCGGCTCGTCGTCGTCGTCCTCGGAGACAAACAGCTCGGTCGCCGCCGCTGCCAGCTCGGCTCGGGCGCGTTCATCGTCGCCGATGTCCTCGTCTTCCTCGGCGTCGAGGAGCGGGAGCTCGGGGTAACCGCTGCCGTCGCCGTCGCCATCGTCCGAGTCGGAGCCGATGGAGGCCTGGGCGGACTCCCGCGACGGAATCTCCTCCTCCTCGGGCACGCCGAGCTTCGCCAGGCGCTCCAGCGCCGGAGTGCGATCGGCGAGGCCGGAATCGATCACGCCCTGATCCCAGTCGCGCAGCGCGAACACGCCGGGCTTGACCCGCACCAGGGGGTTGTCCTTGGGGTCTTTCTTGACGACCGCGGCGAGGCGCGCGCCCATCGTCACTTCCGGGCTCTTGCCCACGTGGCTAAGCAGATCCCGCTCGATCGCGACGTCGGTTATCTCCTTATAATGTAAGGGTTTCCCCACCAGGCGCAGGACGTGCGCCGCCGCTTCTGTAAAGGTCAATTGGCTCCTGATTGTCTGAGGCCCGAGCAGCTCGACGCCGTGGGTGGGGGCACTGCCCCGTCAACCCATCTGGCGGTCTTCGCCCGCGGTATCCGTTGTGAGGGTCTTTGCCCGCCGTCCCCGGGGCGCGAGCATCGCGTCCAAAACCGAGGAGACAGACTGGGACCAAGGACGGCCTGGAGGCTGCTATGCATCACCCCACGAGACCGCGCGCGCTTCATAGCACGGGCGGCCAAATCCCCGCTCATCTTCGATGCCTCTGAGGGGCCCACGCAAAAATGACCGATAGGCCGACCAATTCAGTGCGCTTCACGAAGTGATCCGAGCTGCCGCCAAAGACCATGAGTACATCCAGATTTGACCCCCTGCGCGGCGTGCCACTCGCCGCGCGGACCAGCCTGGGCCTCGGGGGGCCCGCGCAATTTTTTGCCGAGCTCGAGCGGCGCGACCAGCTGCCGGAAGCGCTCGACTGGGCGCGGGCGCGCGCGCTGCCCGTCCTGGTGCTGGGCGGTGGCAGCAACGTGGTGGTCGCGGAGCGCGGCATTGCCGGGCTGGTCGTGAGCCTGACGTTCGCCGGGGAGTCGGTCGTGCGCGAAGGCGATCAGGTCGAGGTGAGCATCGGTGCGGGCGCCGTCTGGGACGACTTCGTGGCACGTTGCGTGGCGCGCGACTGGTCGGGTCTCGAGTGCCTGAGCGGCATCCCCGGGCAGGTGGGGGCCACCCCGATCCAGAACGTGGGCGCGTACGGTCAAGAGGTGTGCGACACGCTGCTGCGGGTCGAGGTGTGCGACCGCCAGAACGGTGCCTCGCTGCAACTGGATCGGGCCGCGTGCGAGCTCAGCTACCGCACGAGCCGCTTCAAGACACGCGACACGGGGCGCTTCGTCGTGCTCGGAGCAACCTTCCGCCTGCGCGTCGGGGGCAGCCCCTGCGTCGCCTATCCGGAGATCGCCCGTCGCTTTGCCACGCCGGGAGCGCCGCCGCAGACGCTCGGCGAGGTGCGCCAGCTGGTGCTGGAGACGCGGCGCCAAAAGTCGATGCTGCTCGACCCGAGCGACGAAAACGGGCGCAGCTGCGGCAGCTTTTTTCTCAATCCGCTGCTCTCCCCGGCCGAGCTCGAGCAACTGCGTGCGCGCTGCGCCGCGGCGCCTCCGGTCTTTGCGCAGCCCGACGGGCGCTTCAAGGTGCCGGCGGCGTGGTTGATCGAGCAGGCGGGGTTCCGGCGCGGGCAACGCTTCGGGGCCGTCGGTATCTCTTCTCGACACACCCTCGCCCTGGTCTGCCACGCGGGCGCGACCAGTGACGAGCTGGTCGCTGCCGCTCGCCGCGTGCGCGACGGCGTGGCCGAAGCGTTCGGAGTCTGGCTCGCGCCCGAGGCGCAGTTTCTGGGCTTCGAAATGGGCGCGGATGGACTGCCCGTGGCGAACTGAACCCGGCGGACCCTTGCAGGCCCGCCCGCTGCAGCGCGCCCCACTTCAGGCGGCGGCGCTGGCCACCTGTGCGTAGATGGCGGCGATCGCTTCATCCAGCTTGGTCACGTCCGAGCCGCCCGCCTGGGCCAGATCGGGCCGGCCACCCCCGGACCCCCCCACCACCTGGGCGATGCCTCGGATCAGCTCCCCGGCCTTGTAACGACCGGTCAGCGCCTTGGCCACGGTGAGCACGAGCTGGACCTTGCCCTCGTGCTCGGAGGCGACGAGCACGACGCTGTCGCCCAACTTGTCGCGCAGCTGCTCGGCCAACTCGCGCAGCGCCGAACGATCGGTGACCTCGGTGCGCACTCCCAACACGCGCACGCCGCCCACGTCGCGAGCGCCCGAGAGCAGCGCGTCGGCGCCGCCCCCCGAGCCGCTCATCCAGCGCCGTTGCGCCTCTTCGAGCTGCTTTTCCAGCGCCTTCTGGTGCAAGACCAGGCGCTCCACCTTCTCCACGAGGTCGCCACCGCCCGCCTTGGCGGCCCGGCTCGCGCGCGCCAGCGTCTCTTCGATCTCGCGCACGTACTGGAGCGCGCCGAGACCAGTGGTGGCCACGATGCGACGAATGCCCGCCGCGACCCCCTGCTCCGAGATCAGCTTGAACATGCCGATCTCACCGGTCGCGCGCGCGTGGGTGCCACCGCACAATTCGGTCGACTCCCCCATCGTGAGCATGCGCACGGTCGAGCCGTACTTTTCCTCGAAGATCATCATCGCCCCCAGCCCGCGCGCCTCGTCCAGGCCGAGCACCTGGGTGCGCACGCCGTGGTTCTGCACGATGGCGCGATTGACGGCCTCCTCGATCTCGCTGAGCTGCGCCGGGCTGAGAGCCGTGCCCGAGGTAAAGTCGAAGCGCAGGCGCTCCGGGCCCACCAGCGAGCCCTTCTGCTGCGCGCCAGGGCCCACCACTTTGCGCAGCGCCCAGTGCAAGAGGTGCGTCGCCGAGTGGTTGCGGCGGATGGCGTCGCGGTTCTGCTCGTCCACCTCGAGCCGCGCCGGCGTCGCGCTGACGCCCAACGTGCCCGAGCGCACGAAGCCACGATGCACCACGAGCCCGTCGAGCGGCTTCTGCGTATCCTCGACCACGAACACCGTGTCGCCCGCGTAGAGCAGGCCTTGATCCCCCACCTGCCCGCCGGCTTCCCCGTAGAACGGGGTGCTGGCCGTCACGACCTCGCCACGCGCCCCCTCCGCCAACTGTTCCACCAGAGCGCCGTCGCCGATCAGTGCCACGATCGGCGAGCTGTCCACGATGCGCTCGTAGCCCGTGAAGCTGACCTTTCCGCCCGGCACGCGCTCCAGCGCGCCGCGGTACACGCCCTCCACCGCCACCTCGGCACCCTTGAACTCCGAGCGCTTGCGCGCCTGCTCGAGCGCCGCCTCATAGCCGGCCACGTCCACGCCGAGGCCGCGCTCGGCGCAGATCACCTCGGTCAGATCCAGGGGAAAACCGTAGGTGTCATACAGGCGGAAGGCATCTTCCCCCGCCAGCACCGTCGAGCCCTGCTGGGCCAGCGCCTCGAACGACTGCTCGAGCAGGCCGAGCCCGCGCTCGATGGTCTCGCGAAAGCGCACCTCCTCCTGCTCGGCGATGCTGCGGATCAGCTCCTGCCGCTCCACCAGCTCCACATAGTGGCCCCCGAGCAACTTCACGACCTCGAGCGCCACGTCGTGCAAGAACGGCCGCTCGATGCCGAGCCGGTGACCGTGACGGATGGCCCGCCGCATCACCCGCCGCAGCACGTAGGCGCGGCCGGCGCGATCCGGCATCACCCCGTCCGCGATCAAGAACGCAGTCGCGCGCGCATGATCGGCGATCACGCGCATGCTGACGTCGTCCGGCGACATCGTGCCGCCGTACGGCTTGCCCGAGATCACCGACACGCGGTCCACGAGCGGACGCAACAGATCGGTGTCGTAATTGCTGCCCTTGTCCTGCTGAATGCAGGTGACGCGCTCCAGGCCCATGCCGGTGTCGACGCTGGGCGCCGGCAGGGGCTCGAGCACCCCGGCCTGGGTGCGCTCGAACTGCATGAAGACGAGGTTCCAGATCTCCACCCAGCCGCTGCCGTCGGGCCCCTGCTCCTGGCCAAAGCGCGAGACGTCCACCGGAGCGTCCCCTCGATAGTAGAAGATCTCGCTGGAGGGGCCGCAGGGGCCGTGGTCGCCCATGCGCCAGAAATTGTCCTCCGCGCCGCAGGCGATGATGCGATCCTCCGGCAGGCCGCTGATGCGCCGCCACAGCTCGCGGGCCTCGCTGTCTTCCGCCAGCGCATCGTCTCCGCGCAGGTAGGTGGTGGCGAGGCGTTCCGGCGGCAAGCCGAGCACCTGGGTCACGAACTCCCAGGCGTAGCGGATGGCGTCCTCCTTGAAGTAGTCGCCAAAGCTGAAGTTCCCCAGCATCTCGAAGAACGTCTGGTGCCGCGGGGACGGCCCGACGTTCTCGAGATCGTTGTGCTTGCCGCTGACGCGCATGCACTTCTGGCTGCTGGTGGCGCGGCGGTAGGAGCGCTGCTCGCGACCCGTGAACGAGTCCTTGAACTGCACCATCCCGGAGTTGGCAAAATACAAGCTCGGGTCGTTCGGCGGCACGAGCGGGCCGCTCTGCACGACCTCGTGGCCGTGGGAGCGAAAGAACTCCAGAAAGGCGGTGCGGATGTCTGCGGAGCGGACGGGACGTTCAGCCATGGGGGGCCTCCTGTAGCACAGAGCCGGCAACCCCGGAGGCCTCAGGAAACGCGGGGCGAAGCCAACTTGGCCCATCTGCCGGAGACTGGTTATGGCGTCCGGATGCCGTCGCGATCGCTCCGTCCTCGGGTGGCTCTGCTCGCCGTCGCGGGCGCCGTGGCAGCAGGGGTTGGCTGCAGTGGGCCACCGGGCGCTGGCCGGCAGCTGGGCGCCGATCTCGGCACTTTCCACGTCGCGGCGAGCGAGGCCGAGAATGGCTGCGGAGCCGGCGTGCTCGGCTCGAGCGCGCGCTTCGAGTTCGAGATCGAGCTGTCGCGGGAGCACTCCGAGCTGTACTGGGGTCGGCGCCGTGGGATCGTCCTCGAGCCGAGCCTGGCCTTCGAGCTGGAAGCGAGCATGATCATCCCGATCAGCGAGCGCCGCCCCGGCGTGCCGGGCTGCCGGATCCAGCGCCAAGATCGCATCCTGGGCACGCTCGAGGCTCGCTCGGGCGGCGAGGTCACGGGCTTCGCGGGCAGCATGAGTTACGCGTTCGTGGCAGATCCTGCCGCGCCCTGCAGCTTCGACGACCAGCTCGCCGCGGGTTTGCCGCGCCTACCCTGTCAGATGAGCTATGAGCTCGAGGCCGAACGCACGCGCGCGCCCGAAGGGGACAGCGAGCCCCAAAGCGCCCCACCCGAGAGCGACGACCCGGCGCTCTGACCGCCAAGAAATTGACGCTGCCCCGGGTATTGCTCGGTGCGTGCGACCACGATCCGTGTCAAACTATCAGCATCGTGCAAGCTGGAGCCCACTCCCGAACCTATTCGGCGGGGGAGAACCCTCGCGCTTGCACCCGTTGTTGGGCTCGTGTTGGGCCCACCCTTGAGAAAACGCCGCGCCCGCGCGCCATCGCATGGGCGACGCGAGAGTTCGGACGGAGTGCCTCGGTACGAAAGTACTGCCGGCCCCGAGTCCGGGCGAGTGTCATCTCGGCGATCTCGGCGCGCGTTCTCGCGGTGGTCCGGGTTTATCCGGAGGAGGCGGTTGAAACGATGAAATACAATTGTTCCCCAAACTCGGAGGTGCTCCGAGCGTAGGGCTTCCGCAGTACCGGTGGCTCGATTGGCGGGCTCCCGGTGAGCACGGAATCACTACCCAGGCGAGCTGAACCACCGCCCCTGGTGGGCGACTGGCAGCCCCCGAAGCCCTGCGGCATTCGATCCCCAGCTGAAGGAGATCGGCGGCCTGCCCGAGCGCGAGAGCGACGGGCATCCGCTGAGCACACGGCATGAATCGGCGCCAAGCATGGGTTCGGTGCTTCTGAGCACACGTCCCGACAACTCGACCCGAGGGCGATCCTCAGCGATCGAACCCGGGGCGTGACCCCAGAAGGCCTCCAATACCGGGCCGGGTGACGGCGTAAGGCGTCCCCGGCCCGTTTTCTTTTTGTTCGCGCGGCACTAGCCTCGGCGCGATCCGTCATGAGCTCGTCCTTACTCTCCCTGGCTTCGTCGAATCTGGACCTGAAGGAGGCGTTCGATCGCTTCTTGTTCGGCCGCTGGCCGGGGCACTTCTTCCAGAGCGACTTCTTTCACAACGTCACGATCGGTCTCTCGATCGGGCTCGCGCTGGTGGCGGCGGGCCTGTTGATGCTGGAGCAACGCGCCAGGCGCCTGGGCCGCCCCATCCCCGAACGCACCGCTCGGCGCGTCGGCATCGCGCTCACGGTGGTGTGCTTCCTGCTCTACTTCGACTTCTTCAATCCCAACACGCGCTACCCCAATTATTACCACCGCCACGAGCTGTATCACTACTACCTGGGCTCGAAGTACTTCAGCGAGGTGGGCTACGACCACCTGTACACGTGCACGGCGATCGCCGAGGTGGAACAGGGGCGCGGGCCGCAGATCCGCCGGCGCCAGATCCGCGATCTGAGCGCCAAGAACCTGATCATTCCCACGACCTCGACCTACATTTTCGACGATCCGGGGCAGTGCAAGAATCGTTTCACCGAGCAACGCTGGGACGACTTCAAGAAAGACATCGCCTGGTTCGAACAGTCGTCGCGCGGTGACTACTGGGAAAAGATGCAGCAGGACCACGGCTACAACCCGCCGCCGGTCTGGACCATGGCCGGCAAGTTCTTCGCGAACCTGGCGCCGGCGGGCGACACCTTCTTCAAGTTGCTCGCGCTGATCGACATCGTCTTGCAACTCGGCGCCGTGCTGCTCATCAACTGGGCCTTCGGCTGGCGCACGATGGCGATCGCTACCGTGTTCTGGGGCTGCAATGCGCCGGCGAACTTCTATTGGACGGGCGGCGCGTTCATGCGGCAGGACTGGATCTTCCTGGCGATTGCGTCGGTGTGCCTGACGCGCAAACGCTGGTTCATGCTCGGCGGCGCCGCGCTCACCTGGTCCGCCCTGCTGCGGGTTTTTCCCGTCGTGATGTTCGGGGGGGTGGGCCTGATCATGTTGTGGACCTGGCTGCGCACCCACCGCTTCCAGCCCTCGCAGCTACGCTTCGTGGCGGGTGCCGCGCTGGCCGCGGCCGTGCTCGTACCCACCAGCATGGCCGTCACCGGGCCGCGCGCCTATCAGGATTTCGCAGCCCACATCGGTCTGCACAAGGATACCCCGCTCACCAATCACATGGGGCTGGAGACCATGCTGGTGCACAACTGGGACGGCCGCATGGTGTTTACCCGCGACGATCGCCTGGATGATCCGTTCGAGGGCTGGAAGGATGGGCGGACCGGCCGCAAACATGCGCTCAAGCCGCTGTTTCTGGTCATCAACCTCGGCCTGCTCGCCTGGCTCGGCTGGGCGCTGCACCGCACGCGCTTGCTCTGGATCGGCATGGCGCTCAGCGTGCCGCTGATCCCCTGCCTGTCCAACCTGACCTGCTACTACTACTCGATCTTTCTCGTCGTCGCCGCGCTCTACCGAGTCCGGCCGGCACTTGGGCCCGCCTTCCTGGCACTGGCTGGCGCAAGCCAGGTGCTGCTGTGGCGGTTCTATTGGATCGACGACAAGTACACGGCGGAAAGCTACCTGTTCTTCGCCTTCGGTCTGTGCGCGCTGTACGCCTACAGCCGCCCGCTGCATCTTTCCCAACTGTCCAAGCTAGTCCGACGCCTCGGCTACGTGCGGCCACGTCAGAACCCGCTATAGTAGGTCCCACCATGAGAGCTCTGCTGCCTGTCCCAGCCCGTTTGCCTTGGGGAGCCCTGCTGCTGCTCGGTGCCTGCCAGACGGCGACGCCGGCTCCCGCCGTAGAGCCTGCCGCCGTGGCGGCTACACCCGGCGCTGGCACCCCCGGTGCTACGCCTCCCGCTGCTGCCTCTCCCGCGGTGCAAGCCACAGCGCCTGCGCCGGGCACCAGCGCTGCTGCCCCAGCAGCAGCCGGCAGCGCGCCGGCCAACTTCGGCGCTGCGTTTGAGCCCGGGCCCGTGGTCGCCTTGACCAGCCTGCTCGCCAACCCGCAAGCGTATGCCGAGCAATCCGTGATCACCGAGGGGCGGGTGCAGCGCGCCTGCAGCCGCAAGGGCTGCTGGATGGAGATCGGCGAGGGAGATGACGCGTGCCGCGTGACCTTCAAAGACTACGGCTTCTTCGTGCCGACCGATTCGGCGGGCGCCCAGGCGCGCGTCCAGGGCAAGCTCACGACTCAGCGCATCGAGCCGGCCCGCGTGGCACATCTGGAAGCAGAGGGCGCGAAGTTCAGAAACCGACAAGCCGACGGCAGTGCTACCGAGGTGACCCTGATCGCCAGCGCCGTCACGCTAGCGCGCTCTGGCTCCTGACGTTCTGGCTCCTCGCGCGCCGGCCCCTGATGCTCCGACCCGTGACGCCCTGGCTGTTGAAGCTCTGCTCTTGAAAAGCATCAGGCTTTCGTGGCAGCACGCCCCCAGCCGTGGAGGCCGCGTTGCCTGACCCCCCTGCCGAAGACAAAGAGCTGCCCCGGTCGCGGCGAGGTCATGCTTTGCCGCCGGAGAGCGATCGCGGACCGCTCACCCTGTCTCCCGCGCTCGAGACCAAAGAGGGTCTGAGCCTGCCGGAGCTGCGCGAGCTGTGGATGATCCTGGCGCCGCTCGAGCGGGTCGAGGCGTTCCGGCTCTTGCCTCGCGAGGAGGCGGAGGAGTTCTTCCTCGAACTGCACGCTCGCGATCACGCGGAGCTGCTCCTGGCGTTGCCCCCGGAGGAGCAACGCTCCTGGATCCGGCTGCTGCCGCCGGACGACACCGCGGACCTCACGCAGGCCGCTCCCCCCGAGGAGCGGGAACGCCTGCTCGCGCTCCTGGATGTCACCACGCGCAAGGAGGTGAAGGCGCTGCTCGCCTACGCCGAGGACGCGGCCGGTGGTCTGATGAACCCGCGCTTCGCCCGCGTGCGCCCGGAGGCCACGGTGGACGAGGCGATCACCTACCTGCGCAAGCAAGCGCGCGAGCGCGTGGAGACGATCTACGCCATCTACGTGCTGGACGAGCAGCAGCGGTTGCAGGGCGTGGTCAGCTTTCGCGAACTGTTCGGCGCACCACCGGGGCGGCGTGTCGCGGAGCTGATGACCCGCGATGTCGTCACCGTGCGCGAGAATGAAGACCAGGAGTCGGTGAGCCACGTGTTTGCGCAACACGGCCTGTCGGCAATTCCGGTGGTCGACGCTGAAAATCGCGTCAAGGGCATCGTCACTCTCGATGACATCGTCGAGGTGGTGCAAGAAGAGGCGACCGAAGACATCCACAAGGTGGGCGGTATGGAGGCGCTGGACGCTCCGTACCTGCAGACCAGCTTCCTGCGCATGTTGCAGAAGCGCGGCGGGTGGCTGGCCGTGCTGTTCGTCGGGGAAATGCTCACCGCCACCGCGATGGGCCACTTCGAGGACGAGATCGCACGCGCCGTGGTGCTGGCCATGTTCGTGCCCTTGATCATCTCCAGCGGCGGCAACTCGGGCTCCCAGGCATCCACACTGGTGATCCGGGCCATGGCGCTCGAGGAAGTGCGGCTCCGGGATTGGTGGCGCGTGGCGCGTCGCGAATTTGCGGCAGGCCTCGCGCTCGGCACCGTGCTCGGCGGGATCGGCTTCTTGCGCATCGTGCTCTGGCAGGTCGCGAGCCCGGGCTACTACGGTCCGCACTACCTCCTCATCGGGACCACGGTCGCGGGCAGCCTGCTGGGCGTGGTGATGTTCGGCACCCTGGCGGGCTCCCTGCTGCCCTTCATTCTGCGCAAGCTCGGCTTGGACCCGGCGAGCGCTTCGGCGCCGTTCGTCGCCACGATGGTCGACGTGACCGGGCTGATCATCTATTTTACGGTCGCGAGCATCGTGCTGCGCGGAACCTTGCTCTAGAACCTACATGGGGGAGCAGCTCATGACCATGAGCTGCTCTCCGGGCGAATGTAGGCGCCTTCACCCGATCTGCCCCCCGCGCGCTCGCCCGGCGCGCTCCCCGCCGGGCTGCCATCCCGCCGGAATCCGGCGTGAGATCACGACCTCGAGCGTGTCCGGGCGCGGCCAGCTCAGCAAATGGGGGCGCCTGCCGTTCTGTGCCCATGACGCCCCCGGCGGCGTGGTTGCTACCGCCTTTTGTCCCGCCCATGGCCGCCCCCCCTCGCATGAGTCAGCGCACCGCCAGGGGACGCGCCGGGCGCGCTCCCGGCGCTGGTTCGGGCCGGGCGGTTCCGCGGGACGAACACGTGCTGTCCGCGGCCGCCGCTCGCATTGCTCAGGAAGCGTTGCGCGCGGACGTTTCGATCGAGTCGCTGGCCAGGTTGGCGCACGCGGACGCGGCCTTCGCCATGAAGCTGCTGGCGCTGGTCAACAGTCCCGCCTTCGCGCGTTCGCGCGGGGTCAGTGACATCAACCAGGCGGCCTCCTTGCTCGGCATTCGAGGCGTGCGCACCGTCGCGCTCAGCCTCCTGGTCTCGGGCCTTTGTCCTGCCGACGAGTCGTGTCGCGTCCTGTTGGCCAACTCGTTGCGGCGCGCCGTGGCCTGCCGGCGCATCGCGGCGGAGCTCGAGGTCAAAGATCTCGACGCTTGCTTCGCCACCGGCCTCTTCCTGGACAGCGGCCTGTTGCAGTACGCCCAGCAGAACCTGGAGCTGGCGGTATCGATCGCCGGGGGCCCGGCGCATCACCGGGTCTTGCGCGAGAAAGCCGAGGGCTTGACACCGCACCCCATGTTCGGCGCCGATCTGGCGCAGAGCTATGCGCTGCCCGCCGAGACCGTGGCGGCCATCCGCACCCACCACGACGCCGAGCCGCCGGCGGACAAGCTCGGGCAAATCGCCTGGCTCGCCGAATGGGTGGCAGGAGTGTTCGAGAGCCCAGACGTCGACCGCGCCCGCGAGAGCGCGCTCGCTCAGGCCAAAAAGGTAGGGCTTGGTGCCGCCCAGGTCGTGGCCATCCTCGATGCCTTGCCGGGCCAGGTCGCCGAAGTGGCCCAGGCGCTCGACAGCGACATCGGCGAACTGCACGACATCGAAGCCCTGCGCAATGACGCGGGCCGGCTCCTGGCCGACATCAACCAGCAGTACGAGGGAGTGATCCGCAAGCTCGGCGAGTTGCTGGAGGAGAAGGATCGGCTCACCGAGGAGCTGCGCAAAGCCAACGAGACGCTGGGCTCCCTGGCACGCACCGACGCCCTGACGGGGTTGCCCAACCGCCGCGCGCTCGAAGATGAGCTGGTGCGCTGCGCCTCGCGCGCCCGGCGCGAGAAGGGTTGGCTCAGCCTGGTCGCCCTGGACGTCGACCACTTCAAGAAGTTCAACGATACACACGGTCATGCGGCGGGAGACGCCGTCCTGGCGACCGTCGGGCGTGTGCTGGTCGAGCAGTGTCGCAAGGGCGACATGCCGGCGCGCTATGGCGGCGAAGAGTTCAGCGTGGTCCTGCCCAGCACCAACGCGGTCGGGGCCAACGTCGTGGCCGAGCGGATCCGGCGCGCGCTCGAGGCGAGTCAGACGACCTTTGAAGGCAAGACGTTGCACATCACCGCCAGCGTTGGCGTCGCCTCCGCCCAGAGCGAACAGGTGGAGCCCGTCGCCGCTCTGGCGGCGCGCGCAGACGAGGCCCTGTATGCCGCCAAGCGCGGCGGGCGCAATCGCGTGGTGAGCGCCGCGCCCTCGGTCGGGGCCCGCGTGGAGGCCACGGTAGCGCCGCCGGTGGCCCTATCCCAATTGCCCTCCTTGGCTCCGCTCGAGGAAGAGGAGGTAGAAGACACCGTGGTCACGCGCGTGAGCGCCTTGCCCGGCGCGTGAGCGCCTTGCCCGGCGCGTGAGCGCCCTGCGCCGAAATCTTGGTGCCAAACCGCGGGCGCTGATTTAGCCTGCGGGGCTCCCATGGGGCACGAGGTACCGGTGCAAGAGGCGCGCTTTCTGATTGTGGGCGGCGGCGTCACCGGCCTCGCCTTTGCGGGGCGCCTGGAGCAGCCCGACTATTTGATCTGCGAAGCCTCCTCCGAGCTCGGAGGATATTGCAAGACGATCCGCCAGGCGGGCTTCGTCTGGGACTACTCGGGCCACTTCTTTCACTTCAGAGATCCGGAGATCGAGCGCGAGTTGGTCGCGCGCATCGGCCCGGAGCGGGTCCGGCGCGTCGAGCGGGACGCGCGCATCCACTACGCGGGGCGGCTGATCGACTTTCCGTTCCAACGCCACATCGACCAGTTACCGCACGACGAGTTCGTGGAGTGCCTCACGGATCTGTTCCAGCGCCCCGAGGCGGCACCACAGAACTTCCGGGAGATGCTCTACGCCAAATGCGGGCGCGGGATCAGCGAGAAGTTCCTCGTACCGTACAACGAAAAGCTCTACGCAACCGAGCTGCAGCGGCTGGACGTGGACGCCATGGGCCGCTTCTTTCCGCACGCGGAAGCAGCAGAGATCGTGCGTGGGCTAGGCGCACGCACGCGCGAGCGCGCCGCGACGTATAACGCCACCTTCACGTATCCCGAGGGCGGCGCCATCGAGTACATCTCCGCCCTGGCTCACGGCCTGGACCCGGCAAAGATCCTGCTGGAGGAGCC
>Ga0315912_10001940_pt1 | contig 23380 bp, 18 predicted proteins | sample VfabasoilMG_FD_204469 | JGI IMG/M metagenome (GOLD analysis project Ga0315912, IMG submission 204469) | Garden soil microbial communities collected in Santa Monica, California, United States - V. faba soil | ecosystem: Environmental > Terrestrial > Soil > Garden | place: USA: California... | reverse complement strand
CTGGTCGAGCGCGTCGTGGGCCACGATCGCGGGCCGTTGTGGGCCATCTTCGCCGCGACGGTGCTGGTGCTCCTCACCGCCTGCGTGAACCTGGCGAACCTGCTGCTCGCGCGCGCCACCGAGCGCGAGCGCGAACTCGCGCTCAAGGGGGCGATCGGCGCCGCGCCCGGCCGCATCGCGCGGCAGGTCACGCTCGAGATCGTGCTGCTCACCACGCTCGGCGCGGTGGCGGGCCTGCTGCTCGCGAAGGCCGCCCTGGCCTGGTTCGCGGATGCCGGCGCGGGGCAGGTGGCGAGGTTGTCCGAGGTCCGTCTCGACCCGGGCGTGATCGCGTTCGGATTCGCGGCGAGCCTCGCCACGGCACTCGCCTGCGCGCTGCTGCCGGCGCGCCACGCGCGGCGCGTGGATCCCGCGCGTGCGCTGGGGAACGGCGTGGCCGGCACCGCGCGGGCCGGCGTGGGACGCACGCGCACCGCGCTCATGGTGGTGCAGGTCGCGCTCGTCTGCGTGCTCGCGTACGGCACGCTCCTCGTGCTGCGCAGCGTGCAGCGACTGGCCGACGTGGACCTCGGGGTCAGCGCCGAACGCGTGCTCTCCTTCAACGTGCGGCTGCAGGGGCCGCGCTACGAGCCGGCGGACGCGATCGGGCGCGACCGCGAGGCGATCCTCGACGCGTTGCGCACGCTACCGGGCGTGACGAGCGTGGCGGCCTCCAAGAACGCGCCGATCGGGGAAACCGGGGAACGCTACGGATTCACGCTGCCCGAGGCGCCCCAGACGCTGATCTCCCCCGAGTGGGGTACCTTGTTCGTGACCCGAGACTACTTCCGCACGCTCGGCATTCCCATGGTGCGGGGCCAGACCTTCGATGCCGGCGAGCGCCGGGGAGAACCCTCGCGCGAGGTGATCGTGAACCAGGCGTTCGCGGCGCGGCATCTGCCGGGGCGCGATCCCGTCGGCCAGGCCCTGCGCATCGGCACCGCGGGCCCCGAGGTGCGCATCGTCGGCCTGGTCGGCGACGTGCGCCATGCCGGCCCGCGTGCGGCGGCGCAGCCGACCGTCTACGTCTCGCATGCGTCCGCGTCGCGCAGTTCCGTGACGGTGAGCCTGCGCGTCGCCGGCGAGGTGCCGGAGCTGATGTCGCGCGTGCGCGAGGCGGTGTGGTCGGTCAATCCCGACCTGCCCATCGTCGGCATGGACTGGCTCGGCGGCCGCATCGATCGGCTCAATGCCCAGCCGCGCCTCCTGAGCGCGCTCCTCAGCGGATTCGCGGCGCTCTCCGCGGCGATCGGCGGCATCGGCGTGTTCGGATTGCTCAGCTACGTCGTGGGCGCGCGCCGACGCGAGTTCGCGCTGAAACTCGCGCTGGGCGAGCGCCCCGTGCGGCTGATGCGCGGAGTGCTGGGGCAGGGGGCGGCCTACGCCCTGACGGGACTCGTGCTCGGCGCCGCCATGGGCCTGGCGGCCGCGCGGGCGCTGCGCACCGTCCTGTTCGATACGCAGCCGTTCGAGCCTGAGGTCCTGGCGATGATGGCGGGAGGCATGATGCTGCTGGCGTTGTGCGCGAGCGCCCTGCCGGCATGGCGCGCGCTGCGCATTTCGCCCATGCAGGTGCTGCGCGAGGACTGAGCGCGCGAAGCGCAAGTCGATGGGCGCCGTGCGCGGGCGGCGGCGAACGGGCGGCGTGGATCGTCCGGCCCCGTCATGTCGCGTGGTGGATTGAATCCGCGGCGACGGGCAGCGCGCTGGCCAGGTCCTGAAGGCGGGGTCGACTGCCTTGCCGGGGAATCCGTCGTCTGCCCGCGGTGCGCATGGCCGTTCGGGGGCGGGGTCCGGTGAACTTGCCGCGCCTGGCCGGAGGCAGGAGGTACGGTTGGCGTGTGCTTGTCACCTGCCGGGGTTTCCGCTATTGAGGACCGACGGCGTGGCCTGTCCCGTCCAAGCCGCCCAGGTGGCCCTTTCCGCGCATGCGAAACGCTCCGGCCCAATTCCTGCTGGCGTCCCGTCTGGTCGCTCTCGTCCTTGGGGTTGCGTGGGAGTCGCGGGCGGCGGATGTCGATCCGGCGCGGCCGTCCGATGCCGCCACGTCCACCACGCGGGACGCCGCGCGCGGTGCGCCCGGGCAAACGCGCGAGGCCGTACCCGCGGCGGAGGCTGCGTCGGCGCGGACGGGTGATTCGGCTGGCGAGGGAGACGCCCCCGCTGGGGCGGGCGGCAACGCCGCGGCAACCGCGTCGAGCGAATCCGTCAGCCGGGAAGCGCTCCAGCTCGAGCGCGCGCGTGCGTCGGGCGATGCGCACGAGATCGGTGCCGCGCTGATCGACCTGGGGCGCATGCATCTGCGCGGGGGCAGTCCCAAGGAGGCCCTGGCGGTGCTCGAGGAGGCGATCGAGGTCGCGAACCGGGACCGGAACGACAACATCGGACGCGCCGCCGCGCTCACCCTGGGCGATGCGTACCACGACCTCAAGCAGTACGACGAGGCCGAGCGCTGGGTCGAACGCGCGAATGCCTATCGCGACCAGCTTCCGGAGCGGTTCAGCGCGGGCACGACGACCGCGACGGCGGCGGCGGTCGGCACCGATCCCGGTGTGGTCCCGGCGACGGTCGCGGACGCCGCCGCTTCGGCGTCGCCGCCGGGCACGACGGCAGCGGGGCGCACTCCGGATGTGAATGCGATCGAACGCATGCTGCGCCAGCTGCGCTGGTGGCTCGCGCTGTTCGCCGTGCTGCTGGTGTTCGCCCTCTGGCAGGCCAGCCGGCGCGCGTCGGGGCTGCGTGCCCGCACCGAGTTGCTCGCGCGCGAGCAGCGCAAGCTGCAGTCGGCGAATCGCACGCTCAGGAACGAGACCGAGAAGTACCGGCAGCTGGCCGTCCAGGATGCCCTGACCGGCACGATGAACCGGCAGGCGTTCGCGGGCAACCTCGAGAAGCTGCTCGAACACGCGCGCACGTTCGCCAAGCCCGTCTCGCTGATGGTCTTCGACCTCGACCACTTCAAGGAGATCAACGACCGCCATGGCCATCTCGCCGGCGATGGCGCGCTGATCCTGGTCGTGGGCGTGGTGCGCGACAAGCTCGGCAGCGGCGACCTGTTCGGCCGCTTCGGCGGCGACGAGTTCCTGGTCGCCTGCCCGGACCTCGATCGCGAACGGGCGCGCTCGCTGGCCGAGGACATCCGCGCAAGCGTGCAGGAACGCGCGTTGCGCCACGTGCCGATCGCGATGCCCGACCTGAGCGTCAGCATCGGCGTCGCCCACGCGCCGCCCGGCCAGGTCGTGGACGTCCCGACCCTGTTCCATCGCGCGGACACCGCGCTTTACGCCGCCAAACAGGGTGGTCGCAATCGCGTGGTGCTGGAAGACAATGCCCTCCCGTCCCCGCCCAAGGACCGTTCGGTGAGCCGCAGCCTCGTGCCCGAGTAGCGCAACCCTGTCCAGGGGCGCGGCTGTCTCCGCGCCGACCCGCCCGTCCCGACTCCGGACGACGTCCCCTGGCGTGGCGCGCGCCAAGGGCGATTCCCGCAGCGATGGCACCCCATTCGCGAAGGCGTGATGCGAGCCCGCGCACGCCGGTGCGGTCGCGGGGATGCAGGGCTCTCGCGGCGCGCGGGGCGGAAACCGAAGCGAGTCCGACGGCAGATCGCGGGAGTGCGGCGGAACCCCTTCGGGTTCCGCCCTACGGTCGCGTGCGTGGCGGGGCGTGCTCGTACCGACAGTGCGAGTTTGGGATCGGCACGGTCCAGGCGGAATGGCAGGGCGGGGATGAAAAACTTGACACGCGTCACATTTCGAACGTATGTTTGATTCGCCCGTATGATTCCGGATGGAGTCGCGGGCGGGGACGGCGGATGGATTTGCCGGAACGGCGCGGGGATGCGCCAGGGCTATCGAATCCACACCAGCGCTCGGGGAGAGCACCATGGCCACTCGCCTGTTCCGCAACCTGTTCCGACGCACGTTCGCCGTGCTCCTGCTGTGCGGCCTCGCGCAAGGCGCGATCGCGCAGAGCGGCTACACGCAGACCCGCCACCCCATCGTGCTCGCGCACGGCCTGCTCGGCTTCGATTCCATCCTCGGCGTGTACGACTACTGGTACGGCATGCCGTCCGACTTGCGCGCCGGCGGTGCGCGCGTGTACGTGGCGAGCTATTCCGCCAGCAACTACAGCGAAGTGCGCGGCGAGCAGCTGATCCGGGACCTCGATACCCTGCGCGCCATCTACGGCCACCAGAAGTTCAACCTCGTCGGGCACAGCCACGGTGGCCCCACCATCCGCTACGTCGCCGCCGTGCGTCCGGACCTGGTCGCCTCGGTCACGTCGATCGGCAGCCCGCACACGGGCAGCAAGGTCGCGGACGGGCTTTCCACCACGTTCCCGGCCGGGTCCTACGGACGCACGCTGGTCGCGGGCTTCGTCAACGCGCTCAGCACGTTCATCGCGGTGATGTCGGGCAACAACGATCCGCAGGACGCGCTCGGCGCGCTCACCTCGCTGAACTCGGCCGGCGCCGCGCAGTTCAACGCGCGCTACGGCCATGGCATGCCGGCGACGAGTTGCGGCGCAGGCGCGAGCGTGAGCACGATCCCCTACCGGGGCGTGAACCACAGCGTGCGCAACTACTCCTGGGGCGGCACCTCCGTGCTCACCCACGTGCTCGACGCGAGCGACCCGCTGCTCGGCGCGGGCAGCCTGTTCTTCGGCTCCGAACAGAACGACGGCCTCGTCGGCCGCTGCTCCAGCCACTTCGGTGTGGTGCTGCGCGACGACTACGGCTGGAACCACCTCGACGAGGTCAACCAGATCCTCGGGCTCACGAGCTGGTTCGCATCCGATCCCAAGTCGGTGTTGCGCGCGCATGCGAACCGCCTGAAGGTCGCCGGTCTCTGAGGGCGTCGTCGCGCGCGACGGGTACGGCGTGAGCGCGCGCGTTCGACTGCTGGTCGGCCTCGCGGCCGTCGTGGTGCTGGCGGCGGGGACGGTGATCGTGCTCGTCGACGACGACTTCCGGCAGCACGCGCCGGCGAGCGGAACGACCGCGGTGCAAGCAACCGACGCGGCGCCTGGACCTGCGATCGATTCCACGCCATCGGAAGCCGCGACGGTTCGCGCCGATGCGGCAGCGTCAGCGACGTCCGCGGATCCGCGCGCCGACCTGCGCGCGAGATTCGCGCGAAGCTCGCTGCGCGGCGCCGGTCGGGACGGCGCCATCCACCTCGATGCAGGCCATCGCGTGGTCGCGGATGCCGACCTGCGCCGGATGTTCGACTGGTACCTCACGTTGCGGGGCGAGTTCACTCCGGCCGAGATCCGCAGCCTGCTGCTGTCCGACGTGGAGGGCGAACGCGGTGGCGCGGTCGCCCACGCCGTCGCCGATCTGTTCGACGCCTACGTCGCCATGCACGCCGACCTCATGGCCGGATCGCTCTCGCCCGACCTTGCGGAGCGGCTGGCCCAGGTGCGTGCGGCGCACCGGCGCTGGTTCGGCGCCGCGGCGGAATCGATGTTCGGGGACGAGGAGGCGACGCTGGACTACACCGTGCGGCGTCGTGCCCTGGCGCAGGCCACCGATCTCGATCCGGCCGAACGCGAGGCGCGACTGGATGCGCTCGAAAAGGAGCGTCCCCAGGCGATGCGCGAAAGCGAACGCGAGGCGACCGCCGCCGTGCTCGCCGACGAACAGTCGCGCCAGTTCGAGGCGCTCGGCACCGACGCCGCCGCGCGCCATCGCGAACGCGCCGACCTGTGGGGCTCCGAGGCCGCCGATCGCCTCGCCGCGCTGGATCGCGAGCGAGCCGCGTGGGAGCAGCGGCTCTCCGACTACGCGCGCGAGCGGGATCGCATTCGCGCCGATGCCCGGCTGGACGCGACTGCTCGCGAGCGCGCGATCACGGAATTGCAGCAACGCTCGTTCGATGCGAACGAGCGGCTACGGGTGCAGGCGCTGGATGGGGTGCTCGGGGACTGAGCCCCGGGGTCCACTCGTGTCGCGTTTGACGCAGGTCGGGGCGTCTTCGCCCCGACGGGTCCTTGCCGCACGGCCTGTCGGGTCGAGGACTGCCCGACGTGCGATAGCTGGCGTAATGGGCCCGCGGGACGGAGTCGAGGGCATCGCGGTGCGAGGCCTGCCCTGACCCAGTCACGCGCGCCGACCTGCCTTCCGGGTGTCACGCACGCTTCGCCGGCAGGAACCTGCTGTTGCGCAACAGCCCGGCCGAGGCCAGCGACACCAGCACGCCGACGGGGAAGATCTCCGCGAACGTCATCGGCAGCCGGAAGAACGGGTTCGCGTAGTCGACCTTGAACTGCTCCATCTCGGCGGTGAACTTCGCGAGCGCATCACCGGTAACGCCCTTCGCGACCTGCTGGTCGATCAGGAACTTCGCGTAGGTGCCCGCGAAATCGGCCTGCGTGATCGCGCAGGTGACCTCCCAGGTGATCACGTAGCAGATGCCCGCCACGACGCTGATGCCCAGGCCCAGCCCGAGCGCGGGCCAGAAGCGGATCACGCCACCCCCGTCGACGTCGCGGTGGCGCTTGATGGCCACGAACACCGCGCTCAGCGCGATCAGCATGGTGAGGTAGCCGATCAGCACGCCCTGGTCGAGCATCTCGGGCTTCAGCGTCAGGGCCATCCACGACAGGGGTATCCCCACCACCAGGCCCGCCACCAGGCCATACGTCAGCATCTTCCGGAACATGGTCTTCACTCTCCGCTCAGGGACTTGGAGATGCCATTGAGGACGATCGTGGCCGTCCGGGCAATCGCCCGAACGGGTGATTCGGGCGAAATCGCCCGGATTGCGGCCCGCTTCAGGGCACGATACCCAGTTCGCGCGCCTTGTTGATCGCCTCGGTGCGCCGGTTCGCGCCCAGCTTTTCGAACAAGCGGGCGACGTGCGTCTTGACCGTGTGCGGCGAGACGTGGAGCCGCGCGGCGATCTCCTTGTTCGAATGACCCGCCGCGAGTTGCTGCAACACCTCGAGCTCGCGTGCGCTGATGCCGAGCGTGGCCTGCGCCTGCGGGTTGCCCTCCGGCGCGGCGGGAGGTGGCGAGCCGAACACCCGCATGCCGACATAGATGCCCAGGGCCAGGAACGCGAGCGCGACGAGCACGATGTAGACCTCGCCCGTGCGCGCGCGCGCGAGCTGCTGGTAGTCGAGCCACTGCAACGCGAACGTGCCCGCCCCGAGCGCCGCCCCATAGAGCAGTGCCAGCTTCCACGTCGATCCCCGGCCTCGTCCTGCGCCCATCCCGTCCCGCCGCCATCCCCGGTCGCCCGCCGGAAAGGGTACCCTGACTCCCGCTTTCGCGACCCGACCTCGCCCCTCCGACGCCCCATGAGAACCGTCACCGCCGCCCGCTACGTCACGCCCCTGCGCGAAGGCGGCTCGCTGCCCGCCGTGGTCGAGGGCGACGACCAGGGCCTGTACGTGCTCAAGTTCCGCGGTGCGGGGCAGGGCTGCAAGGCGCTGGTCGCGGAACTGCTGGCCGGGGAACTCGCGCGCGCGGCCGGGCTGGCGGTGCCCGAGATCGTGTTCGTCGAACTCGATCCCGAGCTCGCGCGCACCGAGCCCGACGCCGAGATCCAGGACCTGATCCGCCGCAGTGCCGGACTCAACCTCGCGCTCGACTACCTGCCGAGCTCGGTCGCGTTCGATCCGCTGGCATGGAGGCCCTCGTCCGCGCTCGCCTCCGACATCGTCTGGCACGACGCCTTCGTGACGAACGTCGACCGCACCGCGCGCAACACGAACCTGCTGGTCTGGCACGGGCGCGTGTGGCTGATCGACCACGGCGCCGCGCTGGTCTTCCACCACGGCTGGGACGGTTCGCTTGAGCGTGCCGAAAACCCGTTCCCCCAGATCAGGGACCATGTGTTGCTGCCGTACGCGGGCGAGCTCGAGGCGGCCGACGCGCGCCTGCGCGCGACGCTGGCCGACGAGGTCGTGGCCGGGATCGTGGCGTCGATCCCCGACACCTGGCTGGAGGACAGCCCGCATTTCGCCGATGCCCAGGCGCAGCGCGACGCCTATCGCCGGTATCTGCTCCGACGGTTGGGGAATTCCCGCGCATTCGTGGAGGAGGCGATCCGTGCCCGCGCCCTGCACGTATGACTATGCGATCGTGCGGGTGGTCCCGCACGTCGAGCGCGGCGAGTTCGTCAACGTCGGCGTCATCGTGTGCTGCTCGGCGCGCGACTACCTCGCCGCACGGATCGAACTCGACGAGGCGCGCGTGCTCGCGCTCGACCCCGCGCTCGACCTCGCGCCGATCCGCGCCACGCTCGCCACGCTGCCCCTGATCTGCGCCGGTGGCGCCCAGGCCGGCGCCATCGGCCTGCTGCCGCCGCGCAAGCGCTTCGACTGGCTCGTGGCGCCGCGCAGCACCAGCATCCAGACCTCCGCCGTGCACAGCGGACGTTGCGACGATCCGGCCTCGGCGATGGCGCGGCTGATGGAATCCATGGTGCGGCCTCCGCCTTCGAGGCGATGAGACCCGCCGCACCCGCGTGGGCTTCCGTCGGAGCGCGCGGGCGCGCGCGACCCGGCCCCTCGTTCGGCCGCGACGCCCGTTCGCGCGCTCCCGCGCGCTCCTACGAATGCAGGCGCCGCGCGGCACCGTGGACCCGCGCCGGTAAGCCCGTAGACTAACCCCCTGCCCGCCCCGCGCCCCAGGAGACGCACATGGACTCGACCCCCCCCGGCGGCTTCGTCGCCGAACTGCGCAGGATCCTGTCGGCGTTCTTCCTCGGCGATGCCTTCGACGAGCGCCACGAGCGCACGTTCGAGATCCTGTTCCGCCTGCTCGGCCACCTCGCGCGGCTCGACGGCACGGTGTCCGCCTCGGAGCGCGAGCTCGCCAGCAAGCTGATGGACGACATCGCGCTGCCGGCGGCCCTGCGCGATCGTGCGCTTGGGGCCTACGACGCCGCGACCGCGGGCAGCGTGGACATCCAGGCCGAAATCCAGCGCTACCTGGACGAGTTCCCGATCGGCTCGCCGCAGCTCGCCTCGCTGCACGAGTGCCTCACGCGCCTCGCGCATGCGGACGGGCAGGTCGATGCGAAGGAGCAGGCTTTCCTGGACGAACTCAACAAGACGCTCGGCATCGACGAGTACAACCTGCAGGTGCAAGCGCTGGCGATGATGCCGATGCATTGAGCGCGCGGGGCGCCGACGGCGCCGCGCGCTGCACGCCGCGCGCCCTACGCGCCCAGCGACGCGTTGTGGAAGACTTCCTGGACGTCGTCCAGTTCCTCGAGCCAGTCGAGCAGGTCGCGCAGCGTTTCGGCGATCTCGGCACTGACCGCGACGCGGTTCTCCGGACGCATCACGACGTCGGCGCGCTGCGGCGGCATGCCCGCGGCGACGAGCGCCTTCTTCACGCGCTCCAGGGCGTCGGGCGCGCACAGCACCGTGCTCTCGCCCTCCTCGGACTGCACGTCGTCGGCGCCGGCGTCGAGCGCGACCTCGAGCAGCCTGTCCTCGCTGCCGGGCGCGCGGGTATCGACGACCAGTTCACCCACGCGATGGAACTGGAACGCGACCGAGCCCGTGGTGCCGAGGTTGCCGCCGTGCTTGGACAGCGCATGGCGCACGTCGGCGACGGTACGCTGGGGGTTGTCGGTCATCGCGTCGATGATCAGCGCGACGCCGGACGGCCCGTAGCCTTCGTAGCGCAGCTCCTGCATGTTGTCCGCGCCCTCGGCACCCGATCCGCGCCGCACCGCGCGCTCGATCGTGTCCTTGGTCATGTTCGCCGAGAGCGCCTTGTCGATGCCGGCGCGCAGGCGCGCGTTCGTGGCCGGGTCGCCGCCGTTGCGCGCGGCCACGGTGATCTCGCGGATGAGCTTGGTGAAGATCTTGCCGCGCCTGGCGTCCTCGGCGTTCTTGCGACCTTCGATGCTCGGGCCTCTGCCCATGGGGATGCCTGCGTACTGGGGGAATGGGCGCGCATCTTCCACCAGCGCGCAGGCCAGGTAAAGCGCGGGCCGGGCCGCCGGCCGGGCATCGCGCATCCCGCACTGGACTTTCGTCCATCCCCGGCGCGCTGACCCGCAGGGGCCGACCACGTAGACTAGCGGCGCCCCATCCGCAGGGCCCGCACGGGAGAGTGGTCCATGGAAGCGAAATCGTCCGGCGGTTTCCTCGCCGAACTGCGCCGCGTGCTGTCCGACGTGTTCGTCGGCGGCACCTGGGACGACCGCCAGGAACGCACCTTCGAGATCCTGTTCCGGCTGCTCGGCCACCTGTCGCACGTCGACGGCTCGGTCGCGCCGGCCGAACGCCGTCTCGCCATCCAGATGATGGACGAGATCGCGGTGCCGCCCGAATTCCGCGAGCGCGCGATCGCGGCCTTCGACGGCGCCGGCGCCGGCGGCGTGGACCTCAGGCTCGAACTCCAACGCTACCTGGAGGTGTTCCGCGCCGGCTCGCCGCAGCTCGACACCCTGTGCGAATGCCTGCGCCGCCTCGCCTACGCGGACGGCCAGGTGGACACGCGCGAGCGCGCGTTCCTCGACGAGCTGAACCGCACGCTGGGGATCAGCGACTACGACCTGAGGATGCAGGCGCTCTCGCGCATGCCGATGTACTGATCGCGCGGCTCCCCGCGAGGAAGTCGCCTGCGCGACTGGGACGAGTGCGAGACCGCGGTTCGCATGTTGCGAATCACCCTGAGGACGATTCTCGATTGCATCGGAATCGCATGCGATGCCGAGATGCGATCGACGCGTTGGCGCGCCGCGATGCTGGGGTAGACTGCCCGCCCGGCGCCGCGATGCATCGGCGCGATGCGCCACGCCGGCCCGGCGGGCCACGGCACGAACGAAGGAGCAGTCCATGGACAACACCGACAACCAGACCCTGATCGATGCGCTCAACCGCATCATGGAGATCGAGCTCGCCGGCGTGGTGCGCTACACGCACTACTCGCTGATGGTCTACGGCTACAACCGCATCCCGATCGTGTCGTGGCTGAAGGGCAACGCGGAAGAGGGCCTGGCGCACGCGCACCGCGCGGGCGAACTGGTGACCCTGATCGGCGGCCATCCCTCGCTCAAGATCGGCCCGCTGCTGGAGACCGAGAAGCACGACATCGGCGACATCCTGCGCGAGAGCCTCGAGCACGAGAAGGCGGCGCTCGCGCTGTACTACGAACTGCTCAAGCTGGCCGAGGGCCGGTCGGTGCTGATCGAGGAATACGCGCGCGAGATGATCGTGGCCGAGGAGCTGCACCTCGACGAGGTCAACAAGATGCTGCGCAAGCCCGGGGCGATCGCGCCGTTCAGCGGTTGACCCGCATCCGGGCCAGTTCGCTGCAGTTGCCGCCGGGCGACTGGGCGACGGTGCTCGACTGCCTGTGCGCGCGCTTTCCCGCGATCGAGCGCGCGCGCTGGCTCGATCGCATGGACCGCGGCCTGGTCACCGACGCGGGCGGGGCGCGGATCGACCCCGACCGCCCCTACCGCGTGGGGCTGGACGTGCGCTACTTCCGCGAAGTGGCGGCCGAGGCGCCGATCCCGTTCCACGAGACGATCGTGCACGCCGATGCGCACCTCGTGGTCGTGGACAAGCCGCATTTCCTGCCGGTCACCGCCGCCGGGCGCTTCGTGGAGCAGACGCTGCTGACGCGGCTGGTCCGCCGCTACGACAATCCCGCTCTCGTGCCGCTGCACAGGATCGACCGGGGCACCGCCGGGCTCGTGATGTTCTCGGCCGATCCGCGCACGCGTGCCGCCTACCAGTCGCTGTTCCCCTCGCGCCGGATCGAGAAGCGCTACGAGGCGCTCGCGCCCGCGCTGCGCGACGTGGACCTGCCGTTGACCCGACGGTCGCGCATCGTGGCGGGAGAGCCGTTCTTCCGCATGCGCGAGGCCGAGGGCGAGGCGAACAGCGAGACGCGCATCGACGTGCTCGCACGCGAATCCGACGACTGCTGGCGGTACGAGCTCTCGCCCGTCACCGGACGCACGCACCAGCTGCGCGTGCACATGGCCGCGCTCGGCGCGCCGATCCGCAACGACTGCTGGTACCCCGTGCTCATGCGCGAGGCCGCGGACGACTACACGCGGCCGCTGCAGCTGCTCGCGCGTACGCTGATGTTCGACGACCCGCTCACGGGCGAACCTCGTCGCTTCGATTCCACGCGCTCGTTGTAGTCGCACTTGCGCGACGACTGCGGATCCCGTCCCTGGGGCACCCCCGTTCGGCATCCGGCAACCGCACCTGCGTTGCTCTACCTCCGGCATCCCTGCCGTCGCCTGCCTCACCCTCGATCGTCGCATGCGATGCCGTTGGGCATCGCGTAGGCGCGACGATCTCGACCTCTCCGGGCTCCGCCCTACGCAATCACGCGTGCCGCGCGTCCTCTCCCCGCGGCATGATCATCAATGCGAGCAAGGTGATTGCCGCCGACGCCGACAGGTAATACCCCACGTACGCCAACCCATGGTTCCCCGCCAGCCACGTCGCCGCGTACGGCGCGAGCGAGGCGCCGAGGATGCCGGCGAGGTTGAACGTCACCGAGGCGCCGGTGTAGCGCACGGCGGTGGGGAAGAGGTCGGACAGCGCCGTGCCGAGCGGCCCGTAGGTGAGGCCGGTGAGGCACATGCCGATGGCCATGAACAGCAGCACGCCCGCGGTGCCGTGCGCGCCGAACAGCGGCTCGAACAGCAGGCCGAAGACCAGGATGAGCACGGTCACGCCGATCAGCGTCGTGCGTCGCCCGCGCCGGTCGGCGAGCAGGGCGGCGAGCGGGATGGTGGCGGCGAAGAACAGCACGCCGACCATCTGCACGACCAGGAACTGCTCGCGCGTGTAGCCGAGTTTCGAGGTGCCCCAGCTGAGCGCGAACACCGTCATCAGGTAGAACAGCACGAAGGTGGCGATCGACCCGAACGTGCCGGCGAGCATGGCGCGCGGATGCTTCGCGAACACCGCGACGATGGGCACGCGCACGCGCTCGTTCCGGGTGATGGCCTGCTCGAACGCGGGCGTCTCCGCGATGCGCAAGCGCACCCACAGGCCGACGAAGACGAGTACCGCGCTCGAGAGGAACGGCACGCGCCAGCCCCAGGCGAAGAACGCCTCGTCGTCGAGCACGGCGGTGAGCAGCAGGAAGATGCCGGTGGAGCAGATGAAGCCGAGCGGGGCGCCGAGCTGCGGGAACATGCCGTACCAGGCGCGCTTGCCCGGCGGCGCGTTCTCGGTCGCGAGCAGCACCGCGCCGCCCCATTCGCCGCCCAGGCCGATGCCCTGGCCCATGCGGCACAGCGCGAGCAGCAGCGGTGCGAGCACGCCGATGCTCGCGTAGGTGGGCAGCAGGCCGATCGCGACCGTGGACAACCCCATGGTGAGCAGCGCCGCCACCAGCGTCGCCTTGCGCCCGATGCGGTCGCCGAAATGCCCGAACAGCGCCGAGCCCACCGGCCGCGCGAAGAACGCGAGCGAGAACGTGGCGAACGACTGCAGCGTCGCGGTGGCCGCGTCGCCGGTGGGGAAGAACAACTTCGGGAACACCAGCACCGCGGCCGTGGCGTAGATGTAGAAGTCGAAGAACTCGATCGTGGTGCCGATCAGGCTCGCGAACAGCACGCGGCCCTTGGTGTTCGTCGGCGTCTGGCTGCTCTGGGTCATGGCGGATGGTCGATCCGGGGGAACCGCGGGATTCTGGCAGATGCATCGATGGCGGCGTCCCGCGATGCGTCTGCACGCCGCGCACCCGCGGAGGAACGCGCGCGAGCGCGCGATGACTCGAGGCCGCGTGGGCGCAGGCACCTCGTCGACCGCGGGGCCGCGCAGGCCCGCGGTCGACGAATACGTCCCGACCGCGATGTGGCGCGGCATCGCGCGCTCGCGCGCGCTCCTACGGCGCGGCGCGGCGGCGCAGTGGGACGCTCAGCGCGTCGTGGAGGCCGCCGCTTCGGCCGGCGGCGTCAGCGACTTGTGCAGTTCGGGAATCATCATCGCCGCGGCCGAGCCGTACCAGCGGTGGTACTCGGCGACCATCTCGCCGCTGACGATCACCGGGTCGGTGGCGGTGAGCTGCTTCGCCTCGTCGAGGGCGTCCACGGCGAACAGGAACAGGCCGCGCCAGCCGTCGGGATCGTCGGAGAACGGGCCGGCGGCGGCGAGCTTGCCCGCGTCCGCGAGGCGCTGGATGTTCGCGAAATGGCCGGCGAACATGGCTTTGCGCTGGTCGCCGTCGGGAACGCGCGTGGGCCCGGTCTTGAGGATCACGAGCACGTAGGGGCGCATGCCGCGCGCATCCGCGCCCACTCGCTTGGCCAGCGCGCCGTCGTACGCGGGCTGCGCCGGATTCGCGTCGGTCGATGGTGCCGAGAGCGCGCCGCAGGGCAGGGCGAGGCAGGACAGCAGGACGGTGCGCGCGAGGATGTTCATGGTCTACTCCGTGGAGTCCTCGGGGAATCTTTCGGGGAGCTTGTGCCCGCGCTGGAACGCGCGGCTATCGACCCGGCGTGCCGGGTACGACGCGGATCGGCAGGTTCGCATGACCCGCACGGCCGTTTCCGTCGCGCACCGTCACCACCAGCCGGTAGTCGCCGGGTCGCTCCGGCGTGGAGAATGCCACCGTGCCCTCGCGTTCGGACTGCATCGCCGTTGCGATCTCGCGCGGGAGCTGCTCGTGGTCGCCGCCGATCTCGGTGGCGCGACTCTCCTCGAGGAGCTGCCAGCGGTACGCCAGCGCATCGCCATCGGCGTCCTCGGCATCGATCGTCGCGCGGTGGCGCTGGCCGGCGCCGAGCTCGATGCCATCGCCCACCGTGCGTCCTTCGATGCGCACGGGGGACACCTGCGGCGCGCGGTTGGAGGGCCAGCGTCCGCTCCACAGGAATTGCATGGCGTCGACGCCCGCCGTGGCCTCGCCCGAGGCGAGGAACAGGCCGTACCAGGTCGCCGTGCGCTCCTGCTTCTGGCCCCAGAAGAACACGTACGAACCCAGGCACTGGCGCGTGTCGGTCGCGATGTGGCCCTGGTAGCGCGCGAGCAGGCGCTCGGCCTTGCGCGTGCTCGTGTCCTCGATCGGCGCACCCCAGGGCGCCTTGGGCACTTCCCAGTGGCCGGTCGGTCCCCACTCGGTGACGAGGTACGGGCCGTCCCAGCCGGCCGCGTCCAGCTTCGCGCGCAGGTTCTCGATGTCCCCGTAGAGCTGCACGCCGATCAGGTCGAGCGCGGGCGCGCGCGCCTTCACCTCGCGCACGACCGCCGGATCGAGGCCGGCCAGCGTGGTCATCACCGGGTGCAGCGGGTCTTCCTCGTGGATCATGCGCGCGAGTTCGTCCACCGCGTTCCACACGCGCGGATTGCGCCCTTCCAGGTTCAGCTCGTTGCCGACCGCCCAGGCCAGCAGCGCGGGATGCTTGCGGTAGCGGCGCACCTCGGCGCGGATGCGCGTGAGCTGCTGCGCGACGGCGCGGCGGTCGTCGTAGTCGAAGCCGTGCCGCTCGCGCGCCACGTCGATACCCAGGGTCACGAACAGGCCGTTCGCGAGCGCCTCGTCGAGCACGGCGCGCGCGAGGTCATGCCCGCCTTCCTGCGTGCGCCAGGTGCGCACGGAGTTGCCGCCGGCCGCCTTCAGCATTGCCTGGCTGCCCGATCCGAGTCCGGCGCCGCGGACGTGGAACGGGCGGTCGTCGACCAGCAATCGGTAGCGATCGCCTTCGTGCACGATGCGTACGTGCGCGGGCCTGCCGGGCGTGGGCCGCGGTTCGTCCGCGCCCCAGGCGACGCCACCCGTGGCGGCGACCAGCGCGAGCAGGCTTACGATCACGCGTCGCGTCGAGGGGAGGAGCGTGTGCGTTGGGCGCATGCGATCGCGATCCTGGTCCGGTCCCGGCAGACCCGTAGCCTAGCCGGATTCCCGCTGCATGCGGCTAGTCGAAGCCGTTCGAGAACACCACCTCGCCGCCGCAGATCACGCGCACCGTCGCGACGTTCGCCCCGGCCACCACGCCCGATCCCTGGAACACCTCGCAGGTCTGCCCGAACAGCGGGTCAGGCTGGGCGGAGATGGCCACCGCGTACGGCGAGCCCTGGGCGATCTCGTAGGGGAAGGCGAAATCGCCGGTCGCCGAGCGCACGAGCGTGTCGCCGCCGTTGTTCTGCACCGACACGCTCGCGCCGGGTTCCAGTCCGCTGACGGAGCCGCCGATCGTGTACACGTCCACGCATTGCACGGCGACGTTCGTCACCAGCGGTCCCGTCAGCGTCCCCGACCCGTTCGAGACCGAGCAGCGCTGGTTCGGATCGCTGGGCTGCGCGGCGACGGAGACCGCGTACGGGGATTCCCGCAGCAGCGTGGTGGGGAACACGAACACGCCGTTCGCGGCGACCACGATCTCGTCGCTGTCGTTGTTGCGCAGGGCGACCGTATTTCCCGCGGCCAGCCCGCCCACGCTGCCGCCCACGCTGAGCAGGCACGGCAGGCACTGGGGCGCGCGCGCGGTCAGCAGGTCCAGCGTCCATCCGCCCGACAGCGCGCCGCCGTCGCTCGCCTCGTCGTCGAGCACGTACAGGCTCCAGGTGCCGTTTGCGGACTGGCCGGCGAAGGTCGAGGCGAACGTGGCGGCGCCCGTGGGCGCGGGCAGCGCATACGGGCCGGCGGGCGCGGGGCCGGGAAACGCATCGGCGGCACCGCGCGCGTAGTCGGTGGGTCGGAGCGGGCCGGTCCCCGTACCGGTGTCGGCGGTCTCGGGCACCGGCGTCGCGGCGTCGTCGCGCAGGGCGAGCGTGTAGGTCGCGCTCGTGCGGCCGTGCAGCGCGTCGGACATCGGCACGAACGCCTGGCCGCCGGGACCCACGAGCAGCACGTCGAGGTCGCTCGCGTACTTGTGCGTGGACGCGTTCAGCGTGAGGCGCACGCCGACCAGGGGGTCGACGATGCCCGAGACCTCCAGTGTCGACGGGTACGGCGTCGCGGCACCGAGCGTGGGTATGGTGATCGGCGCGGGCTGCGTGAACGAGACGACGTCGACCGGCGGTTCGCCCACCGGGACGGCGACCTGCAGGAGCTGGGTGCCGTAGCTGCTCTGCACCGAGATCCCGGCCGTGACGCCGGCCCCGCATGCCGCCTGCGCGGGTACGGTGTAGGGCACGGTCATCGTTGCCGTGTCCCCCGGGCCCACGTCCGCGCCCGGGATCGGCGCGCCGCCGTCGATGGACAGCTGCACGCCGGTCGCGGCGGATCCGCAGTAGGGATTGGCCAGCGGGATCGACAGCAGCACCGTTTCGCCCGGTGCCGGGTTGCGCACCGGCGTGCCGCAGCTGCTGTTGGTCCAGGTGATCGCGCCGGTGTCCAGGTCGATGTCGCCTGGCAGGGGCGTGCTGAAGTCCTCCATCACGCGCGTGTTGCCCAGGCCGCTGCCGGTGTGGGTGATGCGCGCGTTCAGGCCCAGGCCGCGTGTCGCGAAGCCGCGCCAGAGGTCCAGTTCGCTCGCGCCGTCGTTCGCGGCGCAGTCGGCCGCGAGCACCGTGTCCCGGGCCTGCAGGAAGGTCGGGCTGGACACGTCGAGCTTCATCGCATCGGTCACGATCTGCAGCATGCGTTCGTTGCCCGCGACCGGCCCGAGCGTGCCGATCACGTTCGCGCGCGCCTCCCACAGCGCACCGGTCCAGACCTCGCCCATGTTGTGCTCCTCGTCCACGGGCCCGAACGGCAACGGTCCGGGCGGATGCGCGCCATCGCTGAAATCGGCCTGGCTGCCGTCGATGTCGGCGAAGGTGAGCGGGTCGTGCGGCTTGCCGTTCGCGCCCAGGGACGCGCGCGGCGCGCGCGGGAAGCGGCGGAAGCCGTAGTAGTAGTTGCCGACGTAGCCCGGCTGCGCCAGGTAGGAGACGTAGTCGCCCACGGTGACGGTGGCGTGGAGCGCGTCGTCGGGACGCGCGAGCAGCGAGAGCGCGTAGAAGTCGGACCAGCCCTCGCCCAGCCCGCCACCCATGTTCGAGAACAGGCCGGCGCTGTTCGCGTGCAGCCGCTCGGACAGCCCATGGGCGAGTTCGTGCAGCACCACGCCCGCGTCGAGCGCGGAGTCGCGCGCGGGCGTGGGGCCGTCGTACACGAACAGCTGCATGCGGCCGCTGAAACCGTCCTGCGGCGTGGTGAAGCTCGCGTTGTCGGTGCCCGAGGAATCCTGCACCTCGGCGAGCACGCGATCGTTCGGCGAGGAGCCGCGCGCGTAGTTGTCCTGCTGGAAGTTGCGCGCCGCCTCGGTGAAGCCGAGGTCGTAGAGGCGGTCGTGGAAGCGGTTCGCCAGCACGAAGGCGTTGACGATCGCGGCGTTGCGGCTCGCCGTGCCGGAAACCCCGTCGCCCGGCGGCGGCAGACCCGGTGGCGGATTCGAGCCGTACAGGAATTCGCCGGGCGCGCTCGCCGCCAGGGGCGCATCGACGCCGTTCACGCCGTCGATGTCCAGTCCGGCGATCACGTTGTTGCCGGCGGTCACCGCCACGCCCGCCGCCAGCCACGGGTCGCCGGTCGAGACCGTGCTGTCCACCTCGATCTGCGTGGGCGCGACGCGCGCGCCCTGCGGACCCGACGTGGGATCGGTGGGGCCGGGACGCAGCGGGGCCGGGTTCTCGGGGTAGGCGAGGTAGCTGTTGAGGGCGTTGCGCGCGAGTTCCTTGCGCCACAACAGCTCCCCGCTGCTCGCGCCCACGATGTTCCAGCTCGCCGAGCCGCGTCGCCACAGCACCAGGGACCAGGCGAGGTCGACGCTACCCTCGCCGAGCGGGAAATAGACCAGCTCCGCCCGGATCCCGTCGCTGAACGGCCCGCGCGCGAAATGCACGGTGCCCTCGACCGACATCGCCGCGTCCACCACGAGGGCCGATGGCGGGAGGGCCACGCCGATGCCCTGGGCGGCGATCGACACCGCGTGGGCGGCCGCGACGAGGGGTACGCGCGCGGCCTCGCGCTCGTCCAGCGCGGCGGCCAGGCGTCCCGTCGTGCGCACGATCTCCCCGCCGGGCGTGAGCGCCACGGTGATCTCGCCCCCGAACACCGGCCGGCCGTGCATGCGCTGCTGCAGGCGCACCCAGGCGAGGTTTCCGGCGGGATTGAGGTACTCCGCGTCGAGCTCCAGGGCCGCGGCCTGGTCGTGGCGCAGGCCGTACAGCGCCGCATGCGTCTCGACGAAGTCGCGCGCGATGCGTTCGCGCGAGCCGTTGGCGGGGGCGGTAAGCGCGCGCCGCCCGCGCGCCGGCGCGACCACCTCGGGACCGCCCGTTTCGCGGTTCTCGATCACGGTCCAGCGGCCCGCGCGCGGCTCCAGCCCGGCTCGCGCGGCCTGCATGTCCTCGCGCATCGCGAGCACCCGGGCGCTGCGCGCCGGGACCGAGGGACGCACGCGGTCGAGTCGCGCGACCTCGGCCTTCGCCTGGGCCTGTCGTATGTCGTAGTCGTCGGCACCGTGCGCGTTTCCGGCTCCCGCCACGAACGCGACCACGGTCAACAACCACAGGGCACCAGCCTGCATTCGGGTCTCCGGTACTGTCGCGCGGGCGCGTGGCGGCACGGGCGCTTGCGCGACGGGACGCCATCGTAAGGGAACTGGCGGACCGAGGGGATGGCCCGGCCCCAGCGATCTCCGCAGTCCGTCCTCGATCCTTTGCTACGCTCCGGTCGGAGAGCTGCCGCGAGGGCGGCGCGGGAATCGCTGCACGCGTGGACCTTTCGACGCTCCTGGCACGGCTAGGCCCGTGGCTGATCGCGCTCGCGCTGGCGTGCGCGCTGGCGCCCGTGGCCCATGCGGCCGCGGCCGGCGCCGTTCCGATCGAGGTCGCGTTGTGGGACGGCGATGCGGGCGTGGCGGCGCCCCCGCCGGCTGCGACATCCGGCGATCCGGGCACCTGGCGGCCGATGCCCCGCACGCTGCCCTACCGCAAACAAGGCAGCTGGGTGCGCGTGACCGTGCAGGCGCCGGCCGAGGACGCGCGCCTGGTCGTGGAGAGCTTCGTGGTGGGGCGCGTCACGGCCGTGTGGCCCGATGGCCGCCACGTGGAGCGGTCCAAGCTCAGGCGCGACCCCGATAACGACGCGTCGCCGGTCGCGCTGGTCTTCCCCTTGCCCCGGCAACTCGCGCCAGGGACGACGCTGCTGCTTCATTTCGAACACCGGTACCGCGCGTTCACCCAGGTACACCTGGATGCCAACGAGGCGTGGAAGGTGCGGGAGCGCGAGACGGTGCTGCTCGCCGCGGTGCTGTATTCGGCGCTCACCGTGTTCGCCCTGGTCACCGCCTGCTTCTGGCTGATGGTGCGCGAGCGCATCTACCTGCTCTATTCGCTGTTCATCCTGGGGTGGTGGGTGTACATGGCCTCGACCACGGGGCCCCTGTACTGGCTGCCCGGCGGCGAGGGATTCGCGCGCACCGGGATCGAGGGCCAATGGTCGCTGCTGTGCCTCGTCACGGCGCTGGGACAGCGCTTCGCGAGCGACATGCTCGAACTGCCGCGCGTGGCGCCGCGCCTGTCGCGCTGGTTCGACCTGCTCGTGCTCGGCCTGTTCGTCGCCAGCGTCATCGTGCTGCTCGCGCCCTGGCCGATGCCGTGGTTCGGCATGACGATCGCCGCCGTCGTGTTCGTGCTGTTCTTCTCCACCGTCGTGCTGGGCATCTACGTCGCGAACCGGACGCGGGACCGCTACGCGCTCTATTTCATCGTCGGTTGGACGCCGATGATGGTGGGCGGCCTCCTGCGCATCCTGCAGGCCTCGGGCATGCTCGCGACGAGCGACTCGGTGTCCTATCTCTACGCGATCGGCGTCCTGGTGCAGGCCATGGTGCTGATGGTGGGGCTGGCCGACCGCATGCTGTTCGTGCGGCGCGAGCGCGACCTGGCGCGCTGGTCGGCACGGCGCGCGAACGAGGCCAGCGAGGCGAAGAGCGTGTTCCTGGCGAACATGAGCCACGAACTGCGCACGCCGCTCAACGCCGTGCTCGGCTTCGCGCGCCTGATGCGGCGCAGCGCCGGCCTCTCCCGCGCCGACCACGACAGCCTCTCGATCATCCACAAGAGCGGCGAACACCTGCTCGAGCTGATCAACCAGGTGCTCTCGATCTCCAAGATCGAGGCCGGCGGCATGACCCTGGTGGTGCGCCCGTTCGACCTGCGCGAACTGCTGTTCATGCTCGAACGCATGTTCCTCGCGCGCTGCGAGGAGGTGGGCCTGGGGTTCCGGCTCGAGCTCGATCCCGCGCTGCCGCCGGCGGTGCAGGGCGACGCGGCGAAGCTGCGCCAGGTGCTGATCAACCTGCTCGGCAACGCGGTCAAGTTCACGCGTTCGGGATCGGTGATCCTGCGCGCGCACGCACGGGACGGACGCATCCGGTTCGAGGTGGTGGACACCGGGCATGGCATCTCCGAGCACGAGCTGGAACTGCTGTTCCAGCCGTTCGTGCAGACCGAGGCAGGGAGGGTCACGCGCGAAGGCACCGGGCTCGGGCTCGCCATCACCCAGCGCCTGGTCGAGCTCATGGGCGGCAAGGTGACCGTGGCGAGCGCGTTGGGCGCCGGGTCCACCTTCGCCTTCGACCTGGCGCTGCCGCCGTGCGCGCCCGTGCCGGTCGAGGCGGGGACGTCGCCCGTGGTCGCGCTCGCCCCGGGCCAGGAGCCGCCGCGCATCGCGGTGGTGGATGACGCGCCGGAGAACCGCGCGTTGCTCGCGCGCCTGCTGGAGTCGGTGGGCATCGTCGTGCGCACCGCGGAGAATGGCGAACAGGCGATCGCGCTGTGGCGCGAGTGGCGACCGGCGCTGGTGTTCATGGACGTGCGCATGCCGGTGCTGGACGGGCGCGAGGCCACGCGCCGGATCCGGGCCGAGGAGCGCGCGTCCGGCTTGCGCCCGGTCGCGATCATCGCGCTCACCGCGAGCGTGTTCGAATCCGAGGGCGACGTCCTGCGCAACGACGGCATGGACGAGGTGATCCACAAGCCCTATCGCGAGGAAAGCATCTTCGCGTCGATCTCCACGCACCTGGGCACGCGCTTCAGGCACGAGGAAGCCGCCGCGGATCCGGCCAACCCGCCGCCGCCGCCGCGCACCGCGGCGGGCGCGCGCGTGCTGGTCACCGACGACGACCCGATCGGCCGGGCGGTCGTGCGCGAGCTGCTCACCGATGCCGGATACGACGTGGTCGAGGCGGGCGACGGTGCGGCCGCGCTGGCCCAGCTCGCCGCCGATCCTGCGATCGCGCTCGTGCTGCTCGACGTGGAGATGCCCACGCTGGGCGGCATCGAGACGGTGCGTCGCATCCGCGCCGACGCGCGCCTGGCCGGCTTGTCGGTGCTGGCGATGACCGCGCACGGGGACGCCGACGATGCCGCGCGATTCGCCTCGGCGGGGATGAGCGGGCATCTCCCCAAACCCATCGACCCGCGCCAGCTGCTCGACGCCGTGGCGCGCCGGCTCGGGCGCTGACCGTGGCCGGACGTTTTCGACGCCCGGGATTCCGGGCATAGTGGCGCGCCATGGGCAACCCCAAGCGCCAGCACGACCCGCTCAACCTCGACGTGGACGAGGACCATCCGCAGTTCGTCACCGCGCTCAGCCGCGGGTTTTCCATCCTGCGCTGCTTCGAGCACGGCGAGCAGCACCTGGGGAACCTGGAGATCGCGCGGCGCACGGGCCTGCCCAAGCCCACCGTGTCGCGGCTGACGTTCACGCTCGCCTCGCTCGGGTACCTGGGCTATTCGCCGGCGCTCGAGAAGTACTCGCTGGGCGTGGCCGTGCTCGCGCTGGGGCGTGCGTTCGTCAAGTGCAACGACGTGGTGGCGGTGGCGCGCCCGCTCATGCGCCAGCTCGCCGACTACAGCCGGGCGGCCGTGATGCTGGGCGAGCCCGATGGCCTGCGCATGGTGCTGCTGGAGATCTGCAACGGCGATGCCGCCTGCCCGATGAACCTGGAACCGGGCAGCCGCGTGCCGCACGGCACGACGGCACTGGGGCGTGCCGATCTCGCGGCGCGGCCGCCGGACCTGTTCAAGCGCGAGCTTGCCGAGTTGCAGCACGAGTGCCCGCCGGCGGACTGGCCGCGCGTGAATGCCGGCATCCTGCGCGCGCGCGAGGACTGCGGGCGGCTGGGCTTCTGCTTCTCGCTCGGCGACTGGAACCCCGCCGTGTTCGCGGTCGGCGTGCCGATGGTCTCGGCGGATGGCGCGCGCATCCTCGCGTTCAACGTGAGCGGAAACGTCGCGCAGATGACGCGCGAGCGGCTGCTCGAGGATCTCGGGCCGCGGCTGGTGGCCGTGCGCAACGCGGTGTACGAGAAGACGCGCGGGCGGTTCTGAGTTCCCGGTACAGGCGCGCTCGTGATCGCGGCGCGTCCCGAGATCCCTTGTAGGAGCGCGCGGGAGCACC
>Ga0315912_10001939_pt1 | contig 23382 bp, 15 predicted proteins | sample VfabasoilMG_FD_204469 | JGI IMG/M metagenome (GOLD analysis project Ga0315912, IMG submission 204469) | Garden soil microbial communities collected in Santa Monica, California, United States - V. faba soil | ecosystem: Environmental > Terrestrial > Soil > Garden | place: USA: California... | reverse complement strand
GGCTGGGGCGGCGATGGTAGCGGAGTGCGCGGGCGAGCGGGAGGGCTTCGGCCGATCGGCGACCAGGGGCGGCTCTCGCCGCCGCATGCCGCCGCCGGAGCACGCTGCCGGCGCACGCCGCCGGAGCACGCCTGAGCTGGCTGTACGATGGATCGCGCTCCCATGCCCGACGCCCCGCCCCGCCATGCCCACCCCGCCGCCTGGGACGAGGCCGAACTGCGCGGCCAGCTCGAGGAGGAGCGCCGGCGCGCGTCCGGACCCGGCGGTCAGCACCGCAACAAGGTGGAGACGGGCGTGCGCCTGCGCCACCGGCCGAGCGGGCTCTCGGCCGAAGCCACCGAGCGCCGTTCGCAGCTGCAGAACCGCTCGGTCGCGCTCTTCCGCCTGCGGCTCAAGCTGGCGCTCGAGCTGCGCACCGACCTCGCTGCCGCGCCCCATTGGCAGCCGTCGCAGCTCTGGACCGCCCGCACCGCCGGCGCGCGTCTCTCGGTCAACAGCGAGCATGCCGACGTGCCGGCCCTGCTGGCCGAGGCGCTCGACGTGCTGCAGTGCTGCGGCGACGAGCCGGCCGCCGCCGCCGCGCGGCTGGGCGTGACGCCCTCGCGCCTGCTGCGCGTGCTGCGTCTCGTGCCGGCGGCCTTCCAGCTGCTGAACCGGCGCCGTGCGGCGCGCGGCCTGCACGCGCTCAAGTCGACTTGAGCGCGCCGCTGGACGCAGCCACCCGGCGGCGTGAGACTCGTCGCGGCCGTCGCCGCTCCGCCGCTGCCGGTCGGCGGCCCGGGGCCCCGCCGCCTGCATCCACCACCGTCCCCGCCGCGAGCCGCCGCCCGATGCCTGCACCGTCCTTCGATCGCCGGCCCTGGCGCCTCGACCCCTCGGTCGTCTTCCTGAACCACGGCAGCTTCGGCGCCTGCCCCGAACCGGTGCTGGCCGCGCAGGCGGCGCTGCGCGAGCGGCTCGAGCGCAACCCGATGGACTTCTTCCTGCGCGCCTACGAGGGGCTGCTCGACACGGCGCGCGCGCGGCTGGCCGGGTTCCTGCACGCCGATCCGGCCGGGCTGCTGTTCGTGAACAACGCCACGCAGGGCGTGAACACCGTGCTGCGCTCGCTGCGCCTGCTGCCGGGCGACGAGATCCTGCTCACCGATCACGGCTACAACGCGGTCGGCAACGCGGCGCGCGCCGTGGCGGAGCCGAGCGGCGCGCGCGTCGTGCTGGCCGGCGTGCCCTTCCCGCTGGCCTCCGCGGAGATCGTCGTCGAGCGCGTCCTCGCGGCGCTCACGCCGCGCACGCGCCTGGTCATCGCCGACCACGTGACGAGCCCCACGGGGCTGGTGCTGCCCATCGAGCGCCTCGCCCCGCTGCTCGCCGAGCGCGGCGTCGAGCTGCTGGTGGACGGCGCGCACGGCCCCGGCATGCTGCCGCTCGACCTCGGCGCGCTGGCCGTGCCCTACTACACCGGCAATTGCCACAAGTGGCTGTGCGCGCCCAAGGGCGCGGCCTTCCTGCACGTGCGCGAGGACCGCCGCGCCCGCATCGTGCCGCTGGCGGTGAGCCACGGGCGCAACGCCACGCGCACCGACCGCGCGCGCCTGCTGCTCGAGTTCGACTGGCCCGGCACGCACGATCCGACGGCCTGGATGTGCCTGCCGGCCGCGCTCGACGCGCTGGCCGGCATGCGGCCCGGCGGCTGGCCGGCGGTGATGGCCGACAACCGCCAGAAGGCGCTCGCGGCGCGCGAGCAGCTGTGCACGGCCTTCGGCTGCGCGCCGCCCTCCCCGCCCGAGATGATCGGTGCGCTGGCGGCCGTGCCGCTGCCGCCCTCGCGCACCGGGGGCGCCGCCGCAGCGCTGCAGAGCGACCCGCTGCAGGCGCGGCTGTGGAGCGAGCACCGCATCGAGGTGCCGGTGCCCTGCTGGCCGGCGCCGCCGCAGCGCCTGCTGCGCATCTCGGCCCAGCTCTACAACCGGCCGGAGGAGTACGCCTTGCTGGCCCGGGCCGTGCTGCACGAGCTGCAGCAGGAGGGGGCCGCGGCGGAGCACCAGGGGGCCGCGTCGTGAGCCTGCGCGTGGGCGTGCCGGCCGACGAGGCCGAGCGGCTGGCGCTGGCCGAGGTGCAGGCGCTCTGCTTTCGCGCGCCCGTGGAGCGCCTGCTGCTCAACTTCGGGCTCGTCGGCCACGAGAACCTGCGCGTCGTGCGCGACGGCAGCCGCATCGTCGGCGGCCTGACGCTCGTGCCGATGGGCCAGTGGTTCGGCGGGCGTGCGCTGCCCATGACCGGCATCGCCGCGGTCGGCATCCGGCCCGAGGCGCGCGGCGGCGGCGCCGGCGGACTGCTCGTGCGCAGCGTGGTCGCCGAGCTCGCCGCGCAGGGCGTGCCGCTCTCCACGCTCTATCCGGCCACGGTGCCGGTCTACCGCGCCGCGGGCTTCGAGCTCGCCGGCAGCCGCTGGCACGTGCGCCTGCACCTCAAGGGGCTGCCGACGCGCGCGCCGCGCCAGGGGCGGACTGCGGGCGGCGGCCCGACGCTGCGCGCCGGCGGCCCCGACGACTTTCCCGCCATGGAGCGCGCCTACAGGCACTACGCCTGCCACCAGGACGGCCTGCTCGACCGCGGGCACTTCGTGTGGACGCGCGTGCGCATGCCGCGTGGGGAGACGGCGCAGCACTACCTGGTCGAGGACCCGGACGCGCCCGGTCCGGCCGGCCCGCTGCTCGGCTACCTCTCGTACACGCAGCGCGAGGCGCACGACTTCCTGCAGGAACTCGTCGTGAGCGACCTGGCGCTCACCACGGCGTCCGCGGGCGAGCGGCTCATCGCGCTGCTCGGAGCGCACCAGAGCCTGGCGCCGGTGGCGCTGCTCAACCTGCCCCCGCGTCACCCGTTGCTCACCTTGCTGCCGGAGTGGCGCGCCGAGACGCGCCTGCACCTGCACTGGATGCTGCGCCTGTGCGCGCTGGATGCGGCGCTCGAGGGGCGCGGCTACCCGGCCGGGCTGACGGCCGCGCTGCATCTCGACGTGGCCGACGCGCTCGTGCCGGCCAACGCCGGACGGCGCGTGCTGAGCATCGCCGACGGCAGCGGCCACGTGGAGCGCGGCGGGCAGGGCAGCCTGCGCCTCGACGTGGGCGCCCTGGCCGCGCTCTTCAGCGGTTTCCAGAGCCCCGAGGAGCTGGCTCTCCAGGGCGGACTCGTGGGGCCGCCCGCCGGGGTGGGGGCGGCCGCCGCCGCCTTCTCCGGGCCCGCGCCGTGGATGCAGAGCATCTTCTGATTCCCTCGCGCGGCTTCCCGCGGCTCCTGCTCCAGGCGCTGCTGCTGAAGGCCGCCTTCGTCGCGCTGCTGGTGCTCGTGGCGCAGCACGAGGACGGTGATGCGCGCTATCTCGCTCCGCGCGAGGGCGACGCCAACGACGTGGCCTACACGCTGGGGCGCGGCTTCGACGCGCAGGCCTACCAAAAGCTCGCGCGCCAGGGCTACACCGACAGCTTCAGCCGCAACTACCCGCTGGGCTTCCCGCTGCTCGTGCGCGCGGCCGATGCGCTGGTCGGCAACAGCCAGGTCGCCGCGGTGCTCGTCGCCAACGCCATGGGCGTGCTCGCGCTGGGGCTGTTCTTCCTGGTGGCGCGACACTACGCGGCGCGCGCCGGCGTGCGACCGGACGGTGCGGTGCTGCTCTTCGCCGTGCTGCCCGGCGAGCTGGCCTTCGGCAGCGTGGCCTACAGCGAGAGCAGCTTCCTCGTCGTCTCGCTGCTCGGCTGGCTGGCGTACCTGCGCGCCGAGGGCGGCGCGGCCGGCCCGGGCGCGGCAGCGGACGGGGCCGTGCCGCGCGCGCGCTCCCTGGCCTGGCTGCTGCTGGCCTCGCTGCTGTGCGCTGCCTCGGTCATGGTGCGGCACCTCGGCGCTCCGGTGTTCGCTGCGCTGCTCGGCATCGAGCTGCTGCGCGTGCTGCGCTGCGGTCCAGGCGGAGCGCAGCGCGCGGGGGGTGGGGAGGCGGGCGGCCCAGGCGGCGGCGGTGGCACCGGTCGCTCGCGCGCGGTGCTCGAGGCCTGCGCCGTGCTGTGGGGGGCCTTGCCGCTGGTCGCCTACTTCGTGTGGAAGTTCCAGGCGCACGACCTCGGCGGCCTGCAGGAAGACATCTGGTCGATGCACTTCGCGCCCCTCGGCGCCCCGGCCAGCCTGCTGCGCCTCGGTGTCGGCGTGCAGAACGTGGTGCTGATCTACCTCTCGCTGCCGCTGGCCCTGCTGCTGCTCGTGCGCCTGCGCGCGGTGGACGGCCGCCTGGCGCTGGTGGTGGCCTGCTGGCTGCTGCTCGCCCTCTCCTTCACGGGCCTCGCGGCGCAGTCCTTCACGCGCTACGTGTGGACCTTCTGGCCGCTGGCCCTGGGCGCGCTCGCGCTGCGCGATCGCGCGGTGGTCGTGGCGCTCGGCGCGCTGCTCTTCCTGCTCTCCCTGTGGTGCGGGGTGGGGCACGCGCTCGGCACCGCGGCGCTCTGAGGCCGCCCGGCCGGCCGCAATCTCCGCCCGGAGACGCTCGACCCGACGCGGGGGGCATCGAGTATCCTGGCGCCGATTCCACGCGTCGCGCGGGTTTCGGGTGCGCAGCGCGGGGAACGGCACCACCGCTCGCCACCGCTCCCCTCTCCCTGCTGTCAGGAGGTCGCGTCGTTGCGCTGTCGCCGCGAGGTCCACGGGAGGGCCGGGGTACGCGCGCTGGCGCTGGCCTGCTGGCTGCTGCTGGCCGCGCCGGCCTCCGGACGCCTCGCGCCGCCGGGTGACCCGCTCCCGGCGAGCGGCCCCGCGGCGGCGCCCGCTCCGGCGCCCGCCGGGGCGCCTGCAACCGCCGAACCGGCGGCCGCCTCGCTCCCGCCGGTGAGCTACGGGCGCGACGTGCGGCGCATCCTCTCGGACCGCTGCTTCTCGTGTCACGGCGCGGATGCCTCGGCGCGCCAGGCCGAGCTGCGCCTCGACCTGCCCGAGGTGGCCACCGCCGACCGCGGCGGATACGCGGCCATCGTGCCGGGCGACAGCGCAGCCAGCGAGCTCTGGGCACGCATCCACAGCACGGACGGCGAGGTCGTCATGCCGCCGCCCTCGGCCAAGAAGAAGCCGCTCAGCCCGGCCGAGGTGGCCACGCTGCAGCGCTGGATCGACCAGGGCGCGCGCTACGAACCGCACTGGGCCTTCGTCGCGCCGCAGCGACCGGCGGTGCCGGCAGTGTCCGACCCCGACTGGGCCGCGCCGATCGACGCCTTCGTGTACGAGCGCCTCGCCGCCGAAGGCCTGCGGCCGTCGCCCGCCGCCGACCTCGAGACGCTCGTGCGCCGCGTCTACCTCGACCTCACCGGCCTGCCGCCGACGGTGGCCGAGATCGACGCCTTCGAGGCCGAGTGCCGCGCGGCCGCCGCGGCCGTGCCGGTGGGCCAGGCGCAGGCCGCGACCGACGCCGCCTGGGCGCGCCTCGTCGACCGGCTCTTCACGCAGGAGCCCTGGCGCACGCGCGTCGCCGAGCGGCTCGCCGCGCCCTGGCTGGACGCGGCGCGCTACGCCGACACCTGCGGCATCCACATGGACAACGGGCGGCAGATGTGGCTCTGGCGCGACTGGGTGCTGTCGGCCCTGCGCGACGACATGCCCTACGACCGCTTCGTGACCGAGCAGCTCGCGGGCGACCTGCTGCCCGACGCGGGCGCGAGCCAGCGCATCGCCAGCGGCTTCCTGCGCAACCACGTCACGACCGACGAGGGCGGCGCGATCGCCGAGGAATACCTGCTCGAGTACGCCGTGGACCGCGTCAACACGACGGCCACGGTCTTCCTCGGGCTGACCGCCGGCTGCGCGCGCTGCCACGACCACAAGTACGACCCGCTGACGCAGGACGATTACTACGGGCTGCTGTCCTACTTCAACAGCATCGACGAGCCCGGCCTGTACTCGCAGACCGACGACAGCAACCGCGCCTACGAGCCGTTCATCGAGGTGCCGACGGCGCCGCAGCAGGAGCGGCTCGAGGCGCTGGCCGCCGAGCTGGCCGCGCTCGAGCAGCGCATGCAGGAGCCCATCCCGGGCGAGGAGGAGCAGCGGGCCGCCTTCGTGGAGGGCGTCGTCGCGCGGGCCGGGCTGCACTGGACGCTGCCGAGCGTGCTGTCGGCGCGCTCGTCCGACGAGCGTGTGCAGCTCGAGCTGCAGGCGGACGGCGCGCTGCAGGCCAGCGGCCCGCAGCCGCTGGTCGAGGACTACGAGCTGTTGCTGGGCACCGACGAGACCGACCTGCGCGCGCTGCTGATCGAGATGCTGTCCACGCCGGGCGCCGGCCCGGGCGCCGGGCGCGCCAAGCACGGCAACGTGGTGCTGAGCCAGGTCACGCTCGACGTGCGCGCGCGCCGCCCGGGGCCGGCGGGAAACGTGGCGGCCGAGGAGGCCGCGCCCGCCGTGGGCGAGACCGGGGCAGGCACCGTGGCGGCCGCCGAGGCCGCGCCCGCCGCCGACAGCGACGGCTGGCAGGCCGTGCCCCTCATCTGGGCCTGGGCCGACCACACCCAGCAGAACCTCGACTACGAGGCCGGCAACGTGCTGCTGCCGGACCTCGACCTGGGCTGGGCGGCGGAGGGCAAGGAGGACGCCGGCCCGCGCACGCTGCTGCTGCTGGCCGAGAGCGGCTTCGGCGCTGCAGGCGGGAGCGAGCTGCGCCTGCGGCTCGTCTTCCGCTCGCCCTTCACGCAGCACTCGGCGGGGCGGGTGCGCGTGCGCGTCTCGCCCGTGGCCGACACCTCGGCCTTCCCGCCGGCGCTCGGGCGCTGGTACGCGGCCGGGCCCTTTGCCTTCGACCCCGGCGCCACGCGCGAGGCGGCCTACGAGCAGCACTTCGGCCCCGAGAGCGCCGCGCGCATCGACCGCGCGGCGCGCTTCCCGAGCAGCGGCGGCGAGCGCTCGTGGGCCTTCGATGGTCGCTTCGTGGACGGCCAGCTCGCCGAGCTCGGCGACACGGTCGGCGCCATGTTCGTGGCGCGAAACCTGTGGCTGCCGGAGGCGCGCGCGCTCGAGTTCGCCCTGGGCAGCGACGACGGCCTGCGCGTCTTCCACGACGGCCGGCTGGTGCACGAGAACCGCGTCGAACGCGGCGCGGGCACCGACCAGGAGCGGCTCACGCTGCCGCTGCACGCCGGCGCGAACACGCTCGTGCTGGAGATCGTGAACACGGGCGGCCCGACCGCCTTCGCCTGCCAGGCGCTGCTGCCGCCCGGCACGCTGGCGGGCGAGCTGGCGGCGGCGCTGCTGCCGGCGGAGGCCGTCAACCCCGAGCAGGCCGAGGACCTGCGTGACGCCTGGCGCCGGCGCGAGTTCGAGGGCTATCGCGTGCTGGCCGAGGCCGCCGCCGCCACGGCCGGCGAGCGCGAGGCCCTCGCGGCGCAGGTGCCGCGCACGATGGTCATGCGCGAGCTGCCCGCGCCGCGCGAGACCTTCGTCATGCAGCGCGGGCGCTACGACCAGCCGGACACGACGCGCCCCGTGGCGCGGCACACGCCGGCCTTCCTGCCGGCGCCGCCGGCCGAGGCGCCCGCCGACCGTCGCGGCCTGGCGCAGTGGCTGGTCGCGCCCGAGAACCCGCTCTTCGCGCGCGTCGCCGTGAACCGCAGCTGGGAGCTGCTCTTCGGCCAGGGCCTCGTGCGCACGAGCGACGACTTCGGCCAGGCCGGCGAGTGGCCGAGCCACCCCGAGCTGCTCGACTGGCTGGCCGTCGAGTTCCGCGAGTCGGGCTGGAGCCTGCGCCGGCTGCTCACCGCGCTGGTGACGAGCCGCACCTACCGGCAGTCGTCGGTGCTGCGCCCCGAGCTCGCCGCGCGCGATCCGGACAACCGGCTGCTCGCGCGCGGGCCGCGGCGGCGGCTCTCGGGCGAGCAGATCCGCGACCTGGCGCTGGCCACCTCCGGCCTGCTCGTGGAGCAGCTCGGCGGCCCGTCGGTCAAGCCCTACCAGCCGGAGGGCCTGTGGACCGAGGTGGCGATGCCCACCTCGAACACGCGCACCTTCCAGCGCGGCAGCGGCAACGACCTGTGGCGCCGCAGCCTGTACACCTACTGGAAGCGCGCCATGCCGCCGCCCTCGCTGCTCACGCTCGATGCGCCCACGCGCGAGTCCTGCGTGGTGCGCCGCCAGAACACGAACACGCCCCTGCAGGCGCTCGTGCTCTGGAACGACGAGCAGTTCGTGGAGGCCGCGCGCCTGCTCGCGGCGCGCGTGCTGCTGGAGGTGCCGGCGCCGACGCCGGCAGTCGCTGCCTCGCAGGAACCGGCGGCGCCCGCGAGCGAGCTGGCGAGCGCCGCCGCACGCGATGCCGCGCGCGACGACGCCGCGACCGACGACGCGACCGACGACGCCACCGACGACGCCACCGACGACGCCACCGACGACGCCACCGACGACGCGCGCCTGCAGTGGCTCATGCGCACCTGCACCGGGCGGCGGCCCGAGCCGCAGGAGCTGCAGCAGCTCGCGGCCGCGCTCGCCGACTTCCGCGCCCGCTACGCCGCTGACGCCCAGGCTGCCGCCGAGCTGCTCTCCGTGGGCGAGGCGCGTCCGGCCGCGGAGCTGCCGGCCGCCGAACACGCCGCCTGGACCCTGCTGGCCAACGCCGTGCTCAATCTGCACGAGACGATCACCCAGGACTGAGCCGCCCATGGACCCAGCCCAGCAACGCCAGCTCGACCTCACGCGGCGCCGCTTCTTCGAGCGCACGGCGCGCGGCGTCGGCGGCCTGCTCGGCGGGCTCGCCCTGGGCGGGCTCCTCGGGGCCGGCGCGTCGGCGGCCGTGCCGCCGCCGGGGGCGCTCGACGAGGCCGGACGCGTGCGCCGCCAGCACCGACCGCGGGCGCGCCGCGTGATCAGCCTGCACATGGAGGGCGCGCCCTCGCAGCTCGACCTGTTCGACTACAAGCCGCAGCTGCGCACGCGCTTCGACGAGGACCTGCCCGACTCGGTGCGCCAGGGCCAGCGCCTCACCGGCATGACGAGCGGACAGGACCGCTTCCCGGTGGCGCCGTCGATCTTCCGCTTCAGCCGCTACCCGAACGCGCAGGACGGGGCCTGGATCTCCGAGCTGTTGCCTTGGACGGCGCGCCTCTCGCGCGAGCTGTGCATCGTGCGCTCGATGCACACCGAGGCCATCAACCACGAACCGGCCATCACCTTCTTCCAGACCGGCAACCAGCAGCCGGGCCGGCCGTCGTTCGGCAGCTGGCTGAGCTACGGGCTCGGCAGCGCCTGCGCCAACCTGCCGGCCTTCGTGGTGCTCATCACGCAGGGCCTGGGGAACATGCAGGCGCTCTCGGCGCGCTTCTGGGGCAGCGGTTTCCTGCCGGCGGAGCACCAGGGCTGCCGGCTGCGCGGCGGCGGCGACCCGGTGCTCTACCTCGAGGACCCGCCGGGCGTGACGCGCGGCGACCGGCGGCGCATGCTCGACCTGGTCGGCGAACTCAACGCGCTCGAGGCCGCGCGCAGCTTCGACCCCGAGGTGGCGGCGCGCATCGCGCAGGGCGAGATGGCCTTCCGCATGCAGATGTCGGTGCCCGAGCTGATGGACTTCTCGGACGAGAGCGCCGAGACGCTCGCCATGTACGGCGCCCAGGTGCACGTGCCCGGCAGCTTCGCGGCCAACTGCCTGCTCGCCCGGCGTCTGGCCGAGCGCGGCGTGCGTTTCATCCAGCTCTACATGCGCGGCTGGGACGCGCACGCCAACCTGCCGGGCGAGATGCGCGCGCAGTGCGCCGCCGTCGACCAGCCGCAGGCCGCGCTGCTCATCGACCTGAAGCGCCGCGGCCTGCTGGACGACACGCTCGTCACCTGGGGCGGCGAGTTCGGCCGCACGGTGTACAGCCAGGGCGAACTCACCGCCACCAACTACGGCCGCGACCACCACCCGCGCTGCTTCAGCCTGTGGCTGGCGGGCGGCGGCATCGCGCGCGGCATCGTGCACGGCAGCACCGACGACTACTCCTACAACATCGTCGACGGCGCCGTGGACGTGCACGACCTGCATGCCACGCTGCTGCACCTGCTCGGCATCGACCACGAGCAGCTCACCTATCGCCACGAGGGGCGCGACTTCCGCCTGACCGACGTGTCCGGCCGGGTGCGCCACGAGCTGCTCGCATGACCGCAGCCATGGCGGGCGGGCTGTGCGCGGCAGGGGGCCCGGCGGGCCTGCTCGCGGCCGCGGGCGATGCCCCCTCGCTGTTGGCAGAGGTCTGGCCCGAGCTGCTCGGGCGCAGCCACCCCGTGGTGCTGCACCTGCCCTTCGGCTTGTTGGCCGCGCTCGTGCTCCTCGAGCTGTGGTCGCTGGTGCGCCGCCGGCGCCTCGAGCCCGGCACGCGCCAGCTGCTCTCGGGCGTGACGGCCGCCAGCGCCCTGCTGGCCGCGACGAGCGGTTGGCTGCTGGCGCGTGAGCCGGCCTACGGCGGCGAGACGCTCGAGCTGCACCGCGTGCTCGGCAGCATCACAGCCGGGCTCGCGCTGCTCACCAGCGTGGCCGCCTGGCGCGGCATGCACGCGGTGTACGGCGCCGCGCTCGCCGCCACGCTGCTCGTGCTGCTGCCCACCGGGCACCTCGGCGGCAGCATGACGCACGGCGACGGCTTCCTGCTCGAGCCGCTGCGCGCGGCAGAGGAGCGGGCGGCGCAGGTCGCGGCCGGCACGCCGCTGGCCGACGATGCCGCGGCCGAGCCGGCGGCGGCCGACGGTGCCCTTTCCGGGCCGGCGCTGATCCACGTGGACGCGCCCGTGGTGGTCAGCACGACGGCGCCCGGCGCGCCGCGTTCGGACCCGTCATGGAGCACGCCACCCGACGCGGCGTCGGGGGCCGAGGGTGTGCCAGCCTCTTCCTGGTACGCGAGCCGCATCCTGCCGCTCTTCGAGCAGCGCTGCACGAACTGCCATGGCACGGGCAAGCGCAAGGGCGGGCTGGCGCTGCACAGCTTCGAGGCCCTGCTCGAGGGCAGCGAGGACGGCCCGGTGGTCGTGGCGGGCGACGCGGCCCACAGCCTGCTGGTGCAGCGCCTGCGCCTGCCGCTCGACGACGAGGACCACATGCCGCCGGCCTCGAAGGGCCAGCCGTCGCCGCAGGACATCGCCGAGATCGAGGCCTGGATCGCGGCTGGTGCGAGCGCCGAGCTGCCGCTGCCGACGCCCGCCGCCGGAGGTTCGGAGAGCGCCGAGCCCCCGACCGAGCCCCCGACCGAGGCGCCGACCGAGGCGCCGACCGAGGAGCCGACCGAGGAGCCGGCGTCCACGCCGGTGGGTTCCTCGTCCGAGGAGGCGCCGGCGGAGAGCGATGCGGCGGAGCCCTTGCAGGCGGCAGCGGGTCGGGAGGGCGGCGCGGCAGCCGCTCCGGCGGCGACCGACGAGGATCCGCGCGCCGACTTCGTGCGCGGGCTGCGCGCCGAGCTGCTGCACGTCGAGGTCATCGATCCGGCGAGCGGCGGCCTGCTGCTCGATGCCTCCGCGCGGCCCGCCGCCGGGGGCGTCGAACTCGCGCGCTGGCTGCCGGGCGTGGCCGACGTGCTCGTCGAGCTCTCGCTGGCCGGCACCCGCGTGGACGATGCGGCGCTGGCTCAGCTGCCCGCACTGCCCTGGCTCGAGGCGCTCGACCTCTCGCGCACGGCCGTCGGCTCGGGGGGCCTCGCCGCGCTGCGGCCTTGCGAGCGCCTGGCCACGCTCAACCTGACGGGCACCGCGGTGGACGATGCCGCGCTCGAGCTGCTCGCGGAACTCCCGGCGCTGAGGCGCCTCGACCTGTGGGACACGGCGGTCAGCCCCGAGGGACGCGCCCGCCTGCTCGCGCGCCGCCCGGAGCTGCGCATCGAGGACGGCGCCGACATCCTGGCCGAGGCGCTCGAGGCCGAGCCGGCCTTCGCGTTCGGCGCGTGCGAGGGGGGCGTCGCGGCGGCCGGCGTGGAGGACGGATCCGGGAACGTGGTCGGGAACGTCGCTGGGAACGTGGTCGGGAACGTCGCCGAGAGCGCGGCCGACACGCTCGCCGAGACGGTTGCAGGCGCCGTCGCCGAGACCGCGACGGCACTCAACACCCGCTGCCCGGTGTCGGGCAACCCCGTCGCGGCGGGCATCGTCCGGCAGCACGAGGGCGCGACGATCGGCTTCTGCTGCGAGCAGTGCCCGGCGCGCTTCCTGGCCGATCCGGCGGCCTTCCCCGCGCGCGACTGAGCGGCTCGCGCGGCCCGAGCCCCGCGCGCGGCTGCCGAGCCGCTCGCGTCGCGCTGAACCCCGCGCACGACTGCCGAGCCGCTCGCGCGGCACGCTACACTCGGCGCCTCGCACGGCAGGCCGTTGGAGACAGACATGCCCGTGGACGTCCGACCGACCCGCCTCGCCTGCCTGCTGCTCGTCTTCCTGCTCCTGGCCGCCTGCACGCAGCCGCCGACACGCGGCCCGCGGCTCGGCGCCGGTGAACACACCTACGCATGGGTGCCGGGCTGGCTGCACATGCCGCCCGGGCGCAGCACGCTCGGCAACACGCACGGCGAGATCGTCGTCGACCGCGCCGGGAACATCATCCTGAGCACCGACGTCGGGCCGGCCATCAAGACCTTCGCGCCCGACGGGCGCTACGTCGGCGGCTGGGGCGAGGAGTTCGCCGACGGTCTGCACGGCATGCAGCTCGTCGAGGAGCAGGGCATCGAGTACCTCTACTTCGCGCACTTCAACCGGCACGAGGTGGTCAAGGCCACGCTCGACGGGCGCATCGTGTGGCGCCTGGGGCCGCCGATGGCCTCCGGCAAGTACGAGAGCGTCGAGCAGTTCCGGCCGACGAGCGTGGCTGTGGCGCCGGACGGCAGCTTCTTCGTGGCAGACGGCTACGGGCAGCACTGGGTGCATCAGTTCGCGGCCGATGCGAGCTATGTGCGCTCGCTCGGCGGGCAGGGCAGCGGCCCCGGCCAGTTCGAGACGCCGCACGGCGTGTGGGTGGACACGCGCGGAGTCCGGCCCGAGCTGCTCGTGGCCGACCGCGAGAACCACCGCATCCAGCGCTTCGACATGGATGGCCGGCTGCTCGGCGTCATCGAGGGCATGCTGCGCCGGCCCTGCAAGATCCAGCAGCAGGGCGAGTACCTCGTGGTGCCCGACCTGGCCGGCCGCGTGACCATCCTCGACGGCAGGAACCAGCTCGTGGTGCAGCTGGGAGACAACCCGGACGAGTCGCTGCGCGCCGTGAACGGCGTGCCACCGGAGCGCTGGCGCGACGGCGAGTTCATCGCCCCGCACTCGGCGGTGTGGGACCGGGACGGCAACCTCTACGTGATGGACTGGAACGCCACGGGGCGCGTGAACAAGCTCGAGCGCGTGCGGTGAACACGCTGCAGAGCGTGCGGTAGGGGGGGCCGCCCCTCCCGCGATCACGCCTGCTGCTGTATCCTCGGCCGCACGGGTCGGGCGGATCCTCGGCAGGCCGCGCCAACCCCTCCCCGGTCCCCGAAGCCGGAGGTCGCGTCCAGAGTGCAGCCGGGAGGCCTCGATCCCGAGCGCGAACCGACGCCGCAGCCGCGGCGCGTGCCGTCGTCGCCGGGCCGAAACGTCGCGGCCGGCGCGGCGGCCGCCGGCGGAGCGGGCGCGTCGGGCGCTGCCAACGCACCGCTGCTGCCGTCCGCTCCTGGGTCTGCGCCTTCGTCCGCGACCGCCGCTGCGCACGCCTCCGCACCGCCCTCCGATCTACTACTGCAGCGCTTGCGTGCGGTGCCCGGCGCGCTCGCGCTGCCCGAGCTGGCCGCCTTCGATGCGCGCGACGACGCCCACCTCGATGCGGCGGCCTGCGTGCTGCTGCAGCACTTCCACCGCAGCAACGAGGCCGAGGCGCTCTCGCTGCTGTTCGAGCTGACGCACGAGCGCCTGCTGGCCATCGCCGGGCTCGTCACGGCGCGCCTGGCGCTGGCGATCGACCCGCAGGACCTCGTGGCGGGCTTCCTGGCACGGCTGTTCACCGACGTGCGCCGGCCGCAGCCGGTGGTGCGGCGCTTCCTGGGCATGGCCTACATCGCCATGCGCAACGATGCGCTCAACCAGTTGCGGCACGAGACGCGCAGCCTGCGGCGCATGCTGCAGTACCAGGCGCGCCAGCCGCTGCCGCCCGACCCGGCGCAGCTCGCCGACGAACACGAGCAGGCGCAGGTCGTGGCGCGCGCCGGGCTGTTCCTGCTCGTCGTCGTGGCCGAGTGCTTCCACGACCTGCCGGAGCGCGCGCGGCGTCTGCTGCTGCTGCGCGAGGTGGAGGGCCTGAGCTACCAGGAGGTCGCCCTGGCCCTGGGCCTGCCGATCGGCCACGTCGGCATCGCCCTGCGTCGGGCACGCAGGCGCCTGGAGCGGCTCATCGCGCGGGCGCTGGCGGCCGGGAGCGGAGGAGAGCCATGAGCATCGACGATGCGCGTCCCGCCAGCTTCCGCCCCGACGACCCGCAGCGTGTCCTGGCCGAGGCCCTGCGCTACCTGAGCGGGGCGGGGCGCCAGCGCAGCCCCGCCGAACTGCTCGACGACCTGCACCGGCGCTTCCGCCTGGCGGGCCAGAAGACCCTCGCCGACCTGGTGTACGAAATGCTGCGCGCCTGCCTGGCCGCCTTCCCCGACTACGCGCAGCGCGCCTATCAAGAGGTGCGGCCTCGCCCGCCCGAGGTCATCGGCAGCGAGCTGGGGACGATGAACGACTGCCTGCAGGGCGTCGGTGCGCGCACCGACCTCGGCGAGCTGGCGCGCGCGCGGCCCGGCGCGAGCGCCGCGCTCGCCGACACCGCGCGCTGCCTGGCCCTGCTCGCGCGGCTCGAGGGCCGCAGCGGGCGCCAGCAGCTCGCGACCGCGCTGCACCACGTGCACGCCGGGCGGCCGCTGGAGGCCGAGCCGATCCTGCGCGCGCTCGCCGCGCCGACGGGCCCCGAGCCGCGCCTGCGCTGGTACGCCACCGCCAACCTGGCCTTCTGCCTGCACCGCGCCGACCGCAGCGAGCAGGCCATCCCGTTCGCGCAGGCCGCGCTCGCCGAGCGCCCGGAGATCCCGACACCCTGGTTCAACCTGCTCTCGTGCGCCGCCGAGGCGGGCCAGCGCGCCCTCTTCGAACGCAGCCTGCGTCGCTTCGGTGCGCTCTACAGGAAGACGCGCGAGCCGCTGATGCGCAGCTGGCTGGCGGGCGAACGCGCGGTGCTGGCGCGCCAGACGGGCCTGTCGCCCGAGGCGATCGACGCGCTCGCTGCCCTCGATGCGCCCGTCGAGCAGGCCGCCGGGGACGAGCCGGGCGCAGCGAGCGCGGAGGGCGCGCCATGAGCCTTCTCATGCAGCGGATCGGCTGGCTCGTGACGGCTTGCGCCCAGGCCCGGGGGCTGCTGCTGCTCGCCGCGCTGCTGGTGTCGGACGCCGCGGCGCAGACGCCGCCGGGTGGTGACGACGGCAGCACGGCCGGTGGCGGGGGCGGCAGCACGGCCGGTGGGGGAGGCACGAGCGTGCCGCCGCCGCCGGGTGTCGCGCTGGACATGCCCGGGGACAAGCCCGGCGGCCACGACCGCTTCATGGGCGGCGGGGGCGGCGGCATCCTGCCTCCCAGCGTGGACTCGCCGCCGACGCCCGGAGGTCCGGGCACGGGAGGTGGCGGCGGCAGCGGTCCGCCGGGCGGCGGTGTCGCGCCGCCCAAGACTCCGAAGAAGACGAGTCACGGCGGCGTGCTGGCCACGGTGCACGCTGGCACCGGTACCGGCACCGGCACAGGGACTGGCACTGGCACTGGCACTGGCACTGGCACCGGCGACGGCAGCGGGACCGGCGGCGCCGACGGCAGCGGGACCGGCGGCGCCGACGGCAGCGAGACCGACACCGGCGACGGCAGCGGCGACGGCACGAGCACAGTAGCCGCGACGCAGCAGGCCACGTGCGGAACCTCTCGGGCCGGCGCGGGTGCTGCGGCCTGGATCCTCGTGCGGCCCGGTGCGCTGCCCGACCGGGACCGGCTCGTCGTGCGCGTGCTCGGGCCGAGCGGCCGTCCGGGCGCCGGCGCGCGCCTCTGGCTGACCGACGGCGCGGGACGTGTGCTCGCCTCGGCGCGCTGCGATGGGGCCGGCCTGGCCCGGCTCGAGCTGCGGCAGCCGGCCGGCCCCCCGCAGCCGTGCACGCTGCACGTCGACGGCCGCGCGCTCGACCTGCCCTGCGCGCGTGCGGCGCTCGGCGGCGCGCTCGTCGAGGTCGTGCGCTGGCCGATCGGCCGCTGAGCCGGGTTAGGCTGGCGGCGTGAGCCACGTCAGCCATCTCGAGTCGGCACTCGACGGCACCCGGCTGCCGGCCGGGTGCGTGCAGACCGTGCACGCCGGGCGGCCGCTGTGGGTGCGCTACGACCTGGCCGCCGTGCGCGCCGCCGTCGATCGGGACGCCCTCGCCGCACGGGCCCCCGGCCTGTGGCGCTACCTCGAGCTGCTGCCGGTCGAGGACGAGGCGCACATCGTCTCGCTCGGCGAGGGTGCGACGCCGCTCGTCGACTGCCCGCGCCTCGCGGCGGCCACGGGCGTGCGCCGCCTGCTGGTCAAGGACGAGTCGCGCCTGCCGACGGGTTCGTTCAAGGCGCGCGGCATGGCCGTGGCCGTGTCGATGGCGAAGGCGCTCGGCATCGAGCGGCTGGCCATCCCCACGGCGGGCAATGCGGGCGGTGCGCTGGCGGCCTACGCGGCGCGCGCCGGCCTGCGCTGCACCGTGCTCATGCCCGAGGACACGCCGGAGGTGAACCGCCACGAGGCCGCGCTGTTCGGGGCGCGCGTGTTCCTGGTGGACGGGCTCATCCATCACTGCGGCGCGCTCGTGCGCGAGGGCAGCGCGCGCTGCGGCTGGTTCGACATGTCCACGCTCAAGGAGCCCTACCGCCTCGAGGGCAAGAAGACGATGGGCCTCGAGCTGGCCGAGCAGCTGGGCTGGACGCTGCCCGACGTGATCGTCTACCCCACGGGCGGCGGCACGGGGCTCATCGGCATGGCCAAGGCCTTCGCCGAGCTGTCGCAGCTCGGCTGGCTCGAGAGCGAGCATCGCCCGCGCTTCCTCGCCGCGCAAGCCGAGGGCTGCGCGCCCATCGTGCACGCCTGGGAGGCTGGCGCGCGCTTCGCGGAGCCGGTGGCCGACGCGCAGACCGAGGCCTCGGGCCTGCGCGTGCCGGCGGCCGTCGGCGACTTCATGATCCTGGACGCCGTGCGCGAGAGCGGTGGGCGCGCGATGTCGGCCCCCGACCACGCCATCCGCCCGCGCATGGCCGAGGCCGCGCGCAGCGAGGGCCTGTCGCTCTGCCCGGAGGCCGCCGTCTGCCTCGACGTGCTGCAGCGCGCCGTGCGCGAGGGCCATGTGCGGCGCGACGAGACGGTGGTGCTCTTCAACACCGGCGCCGCGCAGAAGTACGTCGAGGTGCTGCGCAGCGAGCTGCCGCGCATCGAGCGCGAGCGGGTCGACTGGGAGGCGCTGACGAGCTGATCCGGGGCGGCGGGCCGGGGCCATGTCACGGGCCGCGGGATTGTCCGTCTCCGATCCTCAGGCCAGGCTTCGCGCCGGTGACCGATGCGAAACAGGTCTCTCGCCACGTCCCTGATCCAAGCTGGGCTCCGGCCCACACGTGGCGGGAGATCGTTCACTCCAGCGTTCGGGCCGAGGATTCGCGGTGCACCCATCCGAGCGCCTCGCCGTGCTGCTGGACGGGGAGTTCGTGCGCAAGGTGCTGCAGTCCCGGCTGGAGCGGTTTCCGTCGGCCGATGACGTGGCCAAACAGGTCGATGCCCTGCTGGCAACCCCGCCATGCACCGCGTTCCGGTTGCTCCGGGTGCCTACTACACGGCGGATCCGCTCGCCGGATCGATACGCCACCCGCTGGCGCGCGAGCCAGTCGCCTCGGGGGGCAGCGCACTGTTCCGGCAGAGCCAACGGCTCATCAGCCAGCTCGAGACGCTTCCGCGCTTTGCAGTGCGGCGCGGCAGCCTGGTCCAGACTGGTTGGCAGATCGGCGCCATGGCCCTCGAGCAGCTGACCAGCGGGGTCAAGCCCCAGGTGGAGGCCAGGGACCTCGTCCCCAGGATCGAGCAGAAGGGCGTGGACATGCGCATCGGCCTCGACCTGGCCTCGCTCGCGCTGAAGCGGCTCGTGACCGCCGACATCGTGCTGTGACTGCACTGGCTCGTCGCACCCCGGCTGCGGTTCCCCGACTCCCGGCTGGCCGTTCCGATATCGTTCCGGGCCACGCCACGCCGTGCGATTCGAGTAGACTGCGACCCGGGATGGAACGATCGGGCCGGATGCCGGGCCGATGCGGGGTGGGGTCGATGGGTCGCAGGGCGTCTCTCGCGGAGGTCGCAGGATGGATCGAGCGCTCGCTGGCAGCCGGACGGCACGGGTGTTCGCGGTCGTCACGGGAATCGCCCTGGGTTTGCTGTCCGGACGGGCCGAGGCGCAGCAGGCGCTCATCACGACACTCGCGGGAGACGAGCCGTTCAGTCAATTCGGCTCGGTCGTCGCACGGGCTGGCGACGTGGATGCCGATGGAGTCGAGGACATCGTCGTGGGCGCCCCCTCGGCGGACGTGGGTGGCTGGTTGCGCGGCAAGGCCTGGGTGTTCTCCGGAGCGGACCACTCCGCGCTGCATCTCTTCACGGGGACAACGGACCTGTACGAACTGGGAACGGCGGTGGACGGTGCAGGCGACGTGAACGACGACGGGTACGCCGATGTCATCGTCGGTGAACCCGCGGTCCAAGGGTCGCCTGCAGTGCCAGGTCGGGCTCACGTCTATTCAGGATTTGACGGCAGCGTGCTCTTCACCTGCTTGGGCGCTTCCTCGGACGACCACTTCGGGCGCGCGGTGGCCGGAGTCGGCGACATCGACGGCGACGGCCACGATGACTTTGCGGTGGGCGCGCCGCGGCAGCTGGATGTCGGGGGCTCGGTCGCAGGGCGCGTCGTGGTCTTCTCGGGCCAAGATGCGTCCATCCTCTGGGACATCGCAGGGTTCCAGGCCGGTGATCGGATCGGGAGCGCGCTCGCCGGCATCGGCGACATGGATGGTGACCGGGTGCCGGACTTCGTCGTCGGCGCGCCGGGCTGGAAGGGCGATGGACCCTTGCCGGTCGGCGCCGTGTATCTCGTCTCCGGCGCGACGGGCCAGGCGCTGCGTGTGTTCGTGGGCCCGCAGATCGCGGGAATCGAGCTCGGCACGAATGCAGGCGCCCTCGGGGACGTGGACGGCGATGGAGCACGCGACGTCTGGGGCGGCGGCAACAACGTGCTCATGGTGTGGTCCGGTGCGGATGGACACGTGCTGCACCAGATCGAGACCTGGACGGCGACCTGGGACCGGCCGCACGCCTCGCACCTCGGCGATGTCGATGGCGATGGTCGCGACGACTTCCTGGTCGGCGACCCGGAGGCGCTGACCTCGGTCCAGCGAGCCGGTCACGTGCGCGTGATCTCCGGTGCCACCGGCTCAGTGCTCGCGGTACACAACGGCTTGACCTACTTCGGCAAGCGCGGGACCGCCGTCTGCGGCCTGGGTGACACCGACGGAGACGGGAAGCTCGAGTACATGGTGGGCGAGCCGCACCACTCCAGCCTCGATCCAGGCAGCGTCGACGTGTTCGAGATCCGCGGCCTGCCGATCACCGTGGCGAGCGAGGCTGTCGTCGAGACGTTCTGGGGCTGGTTGGTGACGTCCGCCGGGGACGTGGACAACGACGGCGCCACGGACGTGCTCGTGGGCGAGCCCTGGGACCACACGAATGCCGCCTACTCCGGGCGAGCTCGGGTCTACTCGGGCCGCGACGGTTCGGTGCTGCACGACTGGAAGGGAGAGCACACCCAGGATCGGCTCGGACAGGCCGGTGATGGCGTGGGCGACCTGGATCACGACGGCTTCGACGACGTGGCCTTGTCGCTGCCGTTCGGTTCGGCGTCGCAGCCGGGGTCGGTGCAGCTCCGCTCGGGGCGCACGGGCGCGATCCTCCTTCAGCTCTCCGGGCACAGCGTGTCGGACCGTTTCGGTGTGAGCGTGGCGGGCGTGGGGGACCTGGACGGTGATCACGTGGGCGACGTGCTCGTCGGGGCGCCCTTCGACGACACGGCGGGGACCAACTTCGGTGCAGCCTTCGCGTACTCGGGCAGCGAGGGCGCGCTGCTCCATGCCTTGCTCGGGAGCGCCCAATCCTCGCTGGGCGCGCAGGTGGCAGGCGGTGGCGATGTCGATGGCGACGGCGTACCCGATCTGCTCGTGAGCGCTCCAACCGAGGTCGTGGGCCCGACGATGATCACGCCGGGAGTCGTGCGCATCTACTCCGGCGCCTCGGGTGCACTCATCCGGAGCCTGACCGGAGAGGAGGATTTCAGTGGGTTCGGGGCTGCGTCGGACGCCATGGCCATCGTCGGTGACCTCGACGGTGACGAGCGGGCCGAGGTGGCCGTGGTCGCGCCGGAGTTCGACGACGGAGATGGACGCCTGGCCGTGTTCTCCGGAGCGGACGGCAGTGAACTCTGGAGCCTCGTCCTGCCTTGCCGCGCTGTCGCCGGTGTGGGCGACCAGGACGGTGATGGCGTGCCGGACCTGCTCGCGGGCTTCCCCGAGATCTCTGCCAGCGCGGTCGGCGAAGACGACGGCATGGGCAAGCTGCTCTCTGGTGTCGACGGCAGCGTGATCGGCGTGTACTCGAACCTGCGGCCCTCGCATCTCGGGAGCGCCATCGACGGGCTCGGCGACCTCGACTTCGACGACCGGTCCGATTTCGTGATGGCCGGCGACGGCGGCAACACACCGGCGGGCTCGTTGACGGTCTGGCGCGGCGGCAGCGGCGCATCACCCTGGGAAAACCTGGGCGCGCGCCTCCCGGGTAGCGTCGGCAGCCCGACGCTGGTGCCGAGCGGCCCCCTCGCTGGCGGGTCCCTCGGCGCTCTCGACGTGAGCAACGCGCTGCCCGGTACGACGGCCTGGTTCATCCTGGGCTTCAGCGTGCTCGACGCGCCGTTCTTCGGTGGAACGCTCGTCCCGGACGTCGACCGTATCCTCGCCTTGCCAGTCAGTGGCAGCGGCCAGGTCTCCTTGCAATTCACGTTCCCGCTCGGCGTCCCCGCGGCCACGAGCCTTTGGATCCAGGCCTGGTTCGCGGACGACGCAGCCCTGTACGGGTACGCCGCCAGCAGCGCGGTGAGAGGCACGACGCCCTGACGGCGCTGTTCGCGCGGCGGCCGTCCGGCAGCGGTTCACCGCCGCCTACCGCCCGTCGCCCGTCCTGCCGCCCGCCGGCCGCGCCCCGCCGCGTCTCAGGTCGACCAGTCCTTGCCCTGCTCGTACCCGAGGCGCACGAGCAGCTCGGCGTGCCGCTCCTTGAAGGCCTTCACGTGCGCCGGCGTGAAGTGGTTGCGCCAGTCGCCCGCCGCGCCCTTCCTGTAGTGGCTCTTGACGTCCTCCTTGCCTGCCTGCCGGCCCGCGGTCTTCGTCTCGAAACGGTGGTTGTGGACGATGCCGAGCAGGCGTTCGACGGGCAGCGTGGCGAGCGGACGCCCGAGCGGCAGCTTGCCGTGGCTGCGCAGGACGTTGGCGGCCGAGGCGATGAGGTACCTGGCCTGGGCCTTCTTGCCGTGGTGCTCCTCGTCGAGCATGCCCAGGAAGCGGAAGACCTCGACGAAGCCGTTGAGCGGATCCTGCGTGAACTCCTCCTGGCGCAGCTCGAGCACGTTCGGCTGCTCGTAGTTCCAGGTCCACATGTCCTCGAAGACGTCGGCGTTGAAGTCCAGCTCGAGCAGCAGGCCCTCGTCCTTGCTCACCGTCTGCAGGCGCGCGCGGTGCTCGACCAGCGCGGGCCAGGCCTCGGTCTTGTGGCTGTGCAGGTGGCTGAAGTAGGCCGAGGTGAGGATGTCGCGCGGGTCGCGGATCATGTGGAAGCCGCGGAAGGCCGGCAGCGTGTCCACCTGCGCCTGCTTGGCGTTGACGTAGCAGAGGAAGCCGATGTCGTGCCGCGCCACATAGGCCGGCAGGTCGCCGTCGAACATGCCCTCGTTGGCGAGATAGGCGCACTTGAGGCCGGTCTCGTCGCAGACGTTGCCGACGATGTTGTGCACCCAGGTGCTGGCGCACTTGTGGTGGCCGAAGTAGGCCATGAGGTGGTCGGGGCGGGGCATGGTGCGCGCGAAGGCTCCGTGTGCCTGGTGTGAGGAACGGCCAGGATAGCGCCGGGCTCATCGGCCGGGGGACGGGTGCGGCTGAAGTGCGGGCGGCGCCGGCCCCGGAGCGACGGAAACGTCCGGCGGCGCGCTGCGGCCCGGTCCCCGTCGCGGCGTGCGGCGGCGCGACGACCGACATTCGGACTTCGGGAGCCCCCTGCGGCTCCGCTAGACTCGCAGCCGAAGAGTCGGTGGGCGCGCTGGGGCGCGCTCCGTGGAGCTGGTTGGACCGGACGGCGGCCGTGAAGATCCTGTTCCTGACGCACAAGCTGCCGTTCCCGCTGCACGACGGCTACAACCTGCACAACTTCCACTACGTCTCGCGGCTGCGCAGCCAGCACGAGTTCCACCTCGTCTCGCTGGGCGCCGGCCCGGACGGGCCGATGGACGAGCGGCAGCTCCCGCCCGAGGTGGCCGCGCTCTTCGCCAGCGTGACGGTGGTGCCGGCGCGGCCGGCCGCTCCGCGCACCGGCCTCGCGCGCTTCACGCATGCGCTCTCGGTGGACGAGGTCTTCGACTTCGACCCGGCCGTCATGCGCGCCGCGGAACGCGTGGTGGCGCAGCACGACATCGACCTGGTGTGGACGGCCGGCGCCAAGATGCTCGTCTACAGCCACCGTCTCGACGGCCTGCCGGTGCTCGGCGACATCGCCGACGAGGCCACCAAGGAAGCCCTGCACGACCTGCGGCACAGCCGCTCGCCGCTGGGCCTGCTGCGCAACCTGAAGAACTACGCCAACACCTGGCGCTACCAGAAGAAGTTCCTGGAGCACTGCGGCATCTGCACGGTGGTCTCCGAGGTCGACCGGCAGACGCTGGCCGGCAACTGCCCCGACCTCATCGTGCGCGTCGTGCCGAACGGCGTGGACACCAGCCACTTCCGCTGCCGCGGCGTGCCCGAGGAGCACCCCAGCCTGGTGTTCGAGGGCACGATGGACTTCGTGCCGAACGCCGAGGGCATCGTGGCCTTCTGCCGCGACACGCTGCCGCGCATCCATGCGCGCCGCCCCGAGGTGTCCGTGTTCGTGGTCGGCAAGAACCCCACGCCCGAGGTCGCCGCCCTGGCCAACGAGCGCGTCACGGTGACCGGCTTCGTGGACGACGTGCGCGACTGGGTCGAGAAGGCCTCGATCTTCGTCTGTCCCCTGCTGCGCGGCGCCGGCATCAAGAACAAGATCCT
>Ga0315912_10001938_pt1 | contig 23405 bp, 13 predicted proteins | sample VfabasoilMG_FD_204469 | JGI IMG/M metagenome (GOLD analysis project Ga0315912, IMG submission 204469) | Garden soil microbial communities collected in Santa Monica, California, United States - V. faba soil | ecosystem: Environmental > Terrestrial > Soil > Garden | place: USA: California... | reverse complement strand
TTGTCGCGGGTTCCTACAATGTGCGGATGTTCGTAGATCAACAGGTCTACCCACGCTGGGTCGCACCAGAACTCAGCGCCATTAGCGTCACCACTGGAGCCAGCCTCGACTTGGGGACGATCATCCTCACCGAAAAGAATTCGTCGGTGGCGGGCATCGTATCGAAAGTGGATGGCACCTTGCTGGAAAATGTCATCGTTCATGCGTGGCGTGAAGAAGGCGGCTGGGCTTCCACGCGGACCAATGCCGAGGGCGCGTATCGCTTAGATGTGACCATTGGCACTTGGCGGGTCAATGTAGAACCGCCCATCAGTTCCACGCTGTTTGCTAGCCACGAGCCGCGCACGGTAGTGATCACCCAAGAAAATACGCAAATCACAGGCATCAATTTCACCCTCAGCGAAACCGCTGGGACAATTGAAGGCACGTTGATTGATAGCAGTGGCAAGTTGCAAAGCGAGGTAGATGGTTGGGCCTACGCTCGCCTCGCTGGAGAACCACGCCCGGTGGCGGGTGGCCCGGTGGTGAATGGGCAGTTCTCTATTCAAGTCCCCGCCGGCACCTACCAAGTGGGCGTGTGGTTGCCGCCGAACAGCAATTACATCGTCGAATCCGAAAAGAGTGTTGGGCCTCTCTCACACGCCGAGTCTATCGCTCGCGCTCAGACCCGGGCCGCCGTTGCTGACGCCAACTTGGTCGAGACCGAGCGCACCGCTACCCTTCAAGTGAATGGTACCGTGTCGGTGACGTTCACGCTCACGCCGAAAGACGCGAAGATCGTCGGGACGTTCTATGAAGACGACGCGAAGACCAAACCCGCCGTTGGGTTGGTTGGTGAAGTATATGCGCTCAGCGAAACTGGCGCGTGGCAAGTGGCGCGCATCAACCCCGACACGGCCACCTACGAACTCTCGGTAGCGCAAGGCATATGGAATGTGGGCTACCTGCTCAAGACCGAAGACTATGTGCGGAACACCGCGCCGCGCACGCGCCTGACGATTTCAGCTTCGACGACGCTGACGCAAAACTTTACCGTCATCATCGCCGATGCGGTGATCGCCGGCACTATCGAAAAGCCGGATGGCTCACCCTTCAACTTCGCTTGGGCGTGGGCGCATAGCGACCGCACCGAGACCAACGAACCAGTAGACACTGGCGCTCCGGCCATGCCGCCCAGCGCCAGCTTCACCATCCGTGTCCCAGCCGACCGCCGCTTTGCAGTTGGTGGGTACGCTCCGGCTGAACTCGGCTACATCCAACCAGATGTGCAAGTAGTAACAACTACTAGCCGCGCCACCAGCACCGTCACGCTTAAGTTCAAGCAAAGCAATGGGCAGATTACGGGCAACGTGTTCTATAAAGACGGTTCGGGTAACACGGTCTCAACGCGCGGGATGTGGGTGTGGGCCTGGTCGGATGACGGTCAACACACGGGTGCGGCGACCGATGCCAATGGCAACTATCAACTCAATGTCATCACCGGCACGCGCTGGCACCTCGGCGCGGTGTATCAGGTCGAGAACACCTCCACCTACTACGAGACGGTCACGCCGACCGTGGTCGCGCTGACCGGGACGAACGCGGTCGCGAATTTGGAACTCTTCGCCGCTAACACCAACTTGCCAGACGCGGTAGCAGTGACCTTTGACCCCGCCGATGGTTGGAGCGGCACACTGGAAGACGGAACGCGGATCGAGATCCCGGCGGGCGCGATGCCCACCACCGATACCGTGCGGCTCTCGATCACGCCCATCGTGGATGAGTTACCGAACACGCTCAACGCGCGCCCCATCAGCTATGGCTACGCCATTGCGGCTTACGAAGACAGCACCGGCAACCAGATTACGACCGACTTCAACGCCAACGTGTTGATCACCTTCTACTATACGGATGAAGAACTGCAACGTCTGAACGTGGACGAAGCCGACCTCGCGCCCGCTTACTTCTCCACGACCACCAATTCGTGGACGAAACCGGAAGGGTATAGCGTGGATACGGCTGAGAATCGGATAACGATGCAGGTGAACCACTTCTCACGTTGGACAGAAGTGGCGACACCCAAAGATACCCAGCAACAACCACAGACCTATTCGCTATACCTGCCTTTGCTGAACAAATAAGTAAACGGCAATCAAAAGGCCTCCAGAGCGACGCTCTGGAGGCCTTTTATTTTGGATCAAGCTTTTACCCTGACGTTTTGCTTACGGAGTAACAGCTCCCTCTGGCAAAAGTCTACCGGGTTAGAAATTGACGCTTATAGACGACCTGCCGCTATCTGATCAGCACGTTGTGGATCACCCGCCTGCCTCACATACTCTGCCCAAAGTTGTAATGTCTTGGCGCTTTCCTTCTCAGAACCGGCTTCAACAAACAAAGCGTGGCTCCGCTCAAAACACGCTTCCGTGGCCAGCCCGTCAAACGTCAACTGATCTTGCATGGCGATCAAAGCCAACACCTGCCACGCATAGCCTTGCTCCTCCTGAGAGCCCGACTTCTGAGCTAGTTCTAAAGAAAGTTTAGCCGAAGCCCGTGCCAGCTCATACTTCCCTAAGCCAAGTTGGGCTTGCGCCAAGAAACGATACGTCTCCCCGATCCAGCCCCAACCGGAAACGGCGGCCATGTCTACTACTTTTTGTAAATGGGCCTCGGCCCGAGCGTATTCCCCTAACGCCACCCAAGCGCCTCCCAAATTGCTATTGGAACTCATCTCACCATCGCGCGAGCCGATTTCACGCGCAATGTCGAGCGCTTGTTGATAATACTCAACGGCCGCGCGAAAATCCATCCGCAACCGCGCGTTTTCACCTAAATTGTTGAGCATAATCCCCATTCCATAGCGATTATTCGACTCTTTCCATAACGCCAGTGCTTGCCGATAGGCTTGCGCCGCACGCTCATAATCACCGAGCAGGTAATCATAAACCGCCGCAATTAAATCCAAGCTTGTGACCACTTCCCAACGGTTATCAAGTTGCGTACTTAAGTCTAACGAACGTTGTCCTAAATCCAATGCGGCCGGCGCATTCCCCAAGCGCATAAAAGCCATTCCCTTACGGCGCAAAGCGCGCGCTAATTCAAGATGCGCATGACTAGCAAAACTGGAAATATCATGCACTTGAGCTAAATTCTCTACCTGTTCGGCGCTCTCAATCGTGCCTTTATGGTTACCCTGATTAATCCGCACCTTACCCAAACCGTTCCAGGCGCGCATTTGAGCTAAGACATCAGCGCTAAGCTCAGCGTCAGCCCGCATAGCCTGATACGCTTCTAGCGCTTCATCAAAACGTGCCTGCCAACGCAACATCTCACCCAAATTATCATACAGCTGGCGCGTTGAAATTTCACCCAGAGCCCCTTTCTCTTCCGCCTCGCGCCGAAATTCTAATGCCTTCTGGTAATACGCCACCGCCGCGGCTGGCACATAGGCCTCTTGCGCTTTGCGCCCGGCGCGCGCATACCAGTTGGCCGCCACTACGTTTTCGCCCGCCCATTCGTGGTGGTGCGCGATGAGCGCGGCATATTCATCGGCACGCTCGCCGCTATGCTCAATCAACCAGCGGGCAACTTCCGCGTGATATACCCGCCGCCGCATTTTCAACACGCTCTCATAGGCGACATCGTGCAAGAGCGCATGTTTAAAAGCATATTCTTCTGTGCCCGCAAATGCCGAAGTTTCCCGGCGCGCCATCATTTCCTTGTCGTGCAAGGCCGCCAAGAGTTGGGGCATTTCGCCCGCTTCTTGCCAACCATGTTCTGCCGAAATCGTTTGGAGATTCGCCACCGCCTGATCCCAACACACCCGCCCCACCACGGACGCTTCTTGCAACGTGTTGCGCTCGGCAGGCGGCAAATTATCTAAACGCGCCTGCAAAATCCCGGTGAGCGTTGGCGGGATGCGCCCTTCGGCCAAACGCTCTGGGGCCACTGACCAGGCCTCGGCCCCAACCACGATGACCCCATCGTCAATCAACATCTTGATCAACTCTTCAACATAGAGCGGATTGCCTTCAGCACGACTGACGACCAAGTCTTGTAGGGCGGCCGGGATTTCCGGTGCGCGTCGTAACACTTCCACGACCAGTTCGCGGCTGTTATCAGTGGAAAGGGGTTGGAGTTCAATGCGCTCACCCGTTTGCCAATCCGCGCGCCGCTCCAGCAACGCGGGGCGGGCCAACGCCACAAAGAGGATGCGACTCCGCTCCAAGTTTTTTAACAAATGTGCCAACAGATCGAGTGAACCATCATCGGCCCAGTGCATGTCCTCAATTAACAACATGACGGCCCCCCCTGCAGTGGGACCGGTCAGTTGTGAGGCGGCTTCAAAAAATTGAGTGGCATAGTGAAAGGCGCGCGCGCGGATCTGGCGCGCATCATCTTGCAAGCCTTGTAAATATGGACTTCCCGCGCCGATAAAATCTAAACCGATGAGATGCCCAATGAAATGCGCTTTCTCTATCGCCTCGGCCCCCAAGAACTCGACCACCCCCTGCACCAACTTTTCACGCGCACTAGTGAGCGAGTCACTATCTTGAATATCAAACCGGGCAAAGAATACGTCGCGCGCGAGGGCATAGGGCAACCCGCTCATCTCCTCGCTCGCGCGCCCGCGAAAGATCACCAGGTCTTCCGGTTGCAACTCGCACCAATTTAAAAACTCATAGAGCAAACGAGATTTACCCACGCCGGCCTCGCCCAAAATGGTGATCCGGCTCAATGTGTTATTGGTCAGTGTCGCCCGGAGCGCGCCCTGCAACAAGGCCAGTTCGGTTTCGCGCCCGATCATGCGCGTCTCGACCCCTTCTACGCCGCGCGTGCCAATGCGGAACGCGCGGGGTTTTGCGCCCTCCACCAAATACACTTGCACCGGGTTGGTCTTGCCTTTGATCTTCATCGGCTCCAGCGCGTCTACATCAAACACGCCACGTACATGCCGATAGGTGTAATGGGAGATGAGGATTTCGCCGACGGGCGCGGCATGTTCGAGGCGGCTGGCGAGGTTGACCGTATCGCCCATCGCCGTAAATTCACCGGTGGTGCCCACCGAACCGAATAACACCGGGCCAGTGTTGATCCCGATCCGCATCCGCAAACTGATCGGTGGGCCGGGGTTTTTGACAGAGCGCCGTTCGTCGGCCACAATGTCGTTGAAGACTACCAATTCGGCTTGCATCGCCAGCGCCGCGCGCACCGCGCGTTCCGGATCGTCTTCGCGCGCCACTTGCGCCCCCCACAGAGCCATCACCGCATCGCCAATGTGTTTATCAATCACGCCACCGTGCGCGGTGATCGCGGCATCGAGCCGCTCCCACACCGCGTTCATCGTGTTTCGCACTTCTTCAGCATCCATTGTCTCCGACATCGCAGTAAAGCCGGAGACATCGGCGAACAACACCGTGGCTTGTTTGCGTTGGCCTGAAGACGATTGTGCCTCCAGCGCGTTGAGTTTTTGGCGCAGTGGCCCCAACGCCGTCTCGACCACCAATTCACCCAAGAGGGCGCGATGGCTTTCCAGCGTGGTGATGGTGAGTTCGATCTGTTCGCGTTCGGTCATAGGCTAATCGTATCCGGCTTGGCAAAAAGCGCAAATAGTTGCGCTGGCCCCGCATGTCTCACGGGATATACGGTCTTTCCCCAACTCGCCCCGCAATCCCCATATCATTGCCGGCTTCATCACGCCAAGCCCATAAAGGCGATTCGGTTGAGCTCGAAGTGGATACAACATAGGCGATGACCGCTCCAAGCCCTGGAATATGGCGCAGGGTGGCGTAATAACGCGCATATTGTTCAGCGACTTCGGGTTTCGGTTGAAAGGGGTTGCCAAATTCGGTGATGAATAATACTTTTTCGGGGAAGGAACGGCGATAGGCGCTGAAGGCAAAGCCCAAGCGCTCGTCAGACATTTCGCGCTCGTTGACCCAATAAGAGTGTAAGCCAATCCAATCGGCTTGTTGCGCCGCCGCCGAGGCCTGTGATAGAAACAGCCGGTCATCCATACGTTGGGACGTCGTCGGCCCGGGCGATAGGCCGGGGAAACCAAACAGCCCTTCGGGGAAACGTTGGCGAAACAGTTCTAACACACGCAAAAACCAGGCCCCAAATTCTGCGCCATCATTCCAACTGCTCCCCCAGCCATCCACAGTTGTGTTCGGTTCATTGTGCAATTCAAAATAGCGGATGGAGGCATCTTGTGAATAGAAACGATCAACATCGGGAGCAGTCCACTCAAAAAATTCTTCCGGGGTCACGCGCCGTCCGCCGCCCCGCTCCTGAAACGACACAAACGGGCGAATAATGATGAACATGTCGGGGTTGATGGCCCGCAAGTGTTCCACGCTTCGAAAAGTCGCCGTTGAGGTTAACTTAACGGCCTCGATGCGCGCTTTGGCAATGATCGCTAAATCCGCCTCTTGCAACTCGCCATCACTCCGCCCATGCAAGCCGATCAGCGCGATGCCGCGCGGCCAGAGTTTGAGCCAATCGCCTTCTTGTTGAGGGCCATAACGCCAATCGAACGCCAACCGTACACTGAGCACCGCTTGTAACGCTTCGGGGGTGTCCACTGGAATCCGATCCAGCCGTATCGCCGGGTTAACTTGTTTAATAATTAAGATCAGATCATCGGGCCAAAAGTCGGGGCGCACGAGGGTGACGTGGCGGTAGCCACGCCAATCTACTTGGCTGGGATCACGCGCGAGATGGATGGTTTGATAACGCGCCACATATTCAGTCGTGGCACTCCCCCACGCGGAGGCTTCCTGCGCGTTGCGCGCGGGTAACAAGATGAGTTGTCGGTCAGGGGTGATCGGAAAAGCCACAGGCGCTACTTCGCCACAAAGCCTAAGCCACGTTCTTTGAGCGACACAAACCGTTGTCGCCCAATGACCAGATGATCCAACACTTCAATATCTAGCAGTTTCCCGGCCTCGACTAATACGCGCGTCACAGCGACATCTTCGGGGCTAGGGGAAGGGTCGCCGCTAGGATGATTGTGAACCACAATGATCGCGGCGGCGTTAGCTTTGACGGCATCGCGGAAGACCTCGCCGGTGCGAATGAGGGAGGTGTTGAGGGAACCGTGATAGACCTCGATGGGTTGGCCGATCACACGATTGCGCGTGTCAAGCAAGATCACATACAGATATTCTTGGTCGAGCGGCGCAAGCTGGTACATGAGGAGATTGGCGGCGTCAGCCGGTGAGCTGATCGTCGGGCGCGCTTCCGGGGAGGCAATGGCGATGCGCCGCCCAAGTTCAATTGCGGCGAGAAGTTGGGTCGCTTTGGATTGGCCGACCCCCTTGATCACGCATAGATCGCTCACGGAGGCTCGATGCAAGCCGGGCAAGCCGCCCACTTGTGCCAAGAGTTTCTCAGCTACACGCACCGCGCTTTCGCCGCGCACCCCGACCCGCAACAAAATCGCCAGCAGTTCGGCGTTGCGTAATCCGCCCGGCCCGGAAGCTATCAACCGTTCGCGCGGGCGATCATCGAGTGGCAAATCTTTAATGCGTGGGTTGTAAACACTTTCAATGGGCGCATCACTCATAGCGCGGAAGTGTAGCGTAGTTATGGGAAATGACAAGGAGGCGACCCGGTTTATAATCGCCTGCTATTGATCAGATTGGAGATAGTGCCGTGGAAAGTGATCTTAAGATGAAGCCTCAATCGAATTGGCGTTTTCTCGTTTATTATGCCGCGCTGGCTGGGGTAGGGCTGGCTGGCATTTTAGGCCCGACCCTCTCTGGCCTAGCGGCGCAAACGCAAACGACGTTGCAGTTTATCAGCGGGCTCTTCGTCGCGAAGTCTATCGGATATGTGGCAGGCTCGTTGTTAGCGGGGCGCGCCTATGACCGCTGGCCCGGTCATCCGATCTTAGTGTGCGTCATTTTGGGGCTGGCTGGGAGTTTGGCACTGACGCCGTTGCTCCCGTGGTGGCAAATCTTGATGGTCGTCACGGGGCTAGTCGGGTTCACCGAAGGCGGCATTGATGTCGGCACGAACACGCTCATTGTGTGGGAGTATGGCGAGCGCGTCGGACCGTATATGAATGGGTTACATTTTGCTTTTGGCGTGGGGGCCTTCTTCGGGCCACTCATCGTCGGGCAAGCGTTGCAGTGGACAGGCGGCATCACATGGGCCTATTGGACGTTGGCACTCATCATCTTACCGCTCGCCGTGTGGGTCATGCGCTTGCCCAGCCCTAAACCTCAGGTCCACTCCGAAGCTCAAACTGGAGCGCTCAATGTGGTTTTGGTGGCGCTCTTTGTGGCGTGTTTCTTCTTTTACGTCGGTAGTGAAGTAGCGTTTGGCTCATGGGTCTACAACTACGCGGTGCGGTTGTCCCTCGCGGACGAGGTCACCGCCGCGTATCTCACTTCAGCCTTTTGGGGCGCGCTCACGCTGGGACGCTTGGTCGCCATCCCCCTCGCCGCCCGCCTGCGCCCGCGCACCATCCTGTTTATCAATCTAGGAGGGGGCCTACTCAGCCTTGCCATCATCATCACCTTCTCCGCTTCGGCGTTGGTGCTTTGGGCCGGTACGCTTGGTTTGGGGCTGTCTATGGCCTCAACTTTCCCAACCTTGATGAACCTCGCCGGACGCCGCCTGACCATGACCGGCCTCGTCACCAGTTTCTTTTTTGTGGGAGGCAGTTTGGGGGCGATGACCGGCCCGTGGCTCATCGGCCAACTCTTTGAGCCGATTGGCCCGCACACCGCACCACTGGTGGTGTTGGGGGCGGTGGGGCTCAATTGCGCCGCATTTATTGCGCTCATCCTCTATGCGCCGCGTGGAGCGACCACCGAATAGTCCGATACCACTTATTAATCACTGCGCTTGGCTTTTACATTCTGCCTCCTGAAAAAACTATGCTACACTCCGCCATATGTGGGCGCACTCGCTCCTCGGCAAAGGCATCTGGATTCGGCGTATCGCCGATTGTGAAGGCGGCGATCTCGCCGCGATTGTGGCGCACGCGCAAGCGGCCGGCTTCTCGCATGTCTTTCTGCAAATCGCGGATGGGGCGGATCCCTATAACTTCGACAACGAAACTCAAATAGATTGGGCGGCGCGCCTCACCCGTCGCTTACGTGCGGTAGGCATTCGGGTGTGGGGCGTCCATTACCTTTATGGGGATCGCCCCCTCTTCAAGGGGTCACCCCAACCCGATTATCATTTACGCGAAGCCGACCAAGCCCTCCAGCGCGTCGAAAGCCTTCGGGCGAGTGGTTTACAAGGCTACGTGTTGGACGCCGCAGGCGAATACGAAGTCATCCCCGACCGCTATGCCAAAGCCACCGCCTTCATGACGGCGCTCCGCGCGCAAAGCCTCGGCGACTTCCCCATCGCGCTCTCGGCGTGGAAATATCCCAACTCTCATCGCAACTTTCCCTGGGCCGAGTTTCGCGCGCAATGTGATCTCGACTTACCACAGGTGTTTTGGATCGGACGACATGGCGAGACGGTGCGCCAACTCGAAACATCCCATCGGCAATACACCGACCTCCAACCGCACCGCCCTTATCTCCCCGTTGGCCCGGCCTTTGCCGAAAATAACTGGCGGCCCTCGCCCGACGAACTCACCACGTTTTTTGAAAAAGCCCAAACGCTCGGTTTGCCAGCGGCGAGCGTGTGGTGTTGGGATCAGTTGGGGCTGAAAGGGGATAACCCACGCGAGCTCGATCTAAGCGCACTCTGGCAAGCGGTGGCGAAGGTAGATTGGCCTCTGCCTGTTGGCTATCTCGCGCCTGCCCACTTCACCGCCGCCGAGGATGAACCACCCGTCCCCCCCAGCCTCGAACCCGAAGCCGCGCTCACGGATTTCAGCGCCCTCGAAACTGCGGCCCCACCGTTACCTCCTCCTCCACCAGTTATCCCATCCTTTGCCAATTTCGAAGAGTCATTCGACGACGCTTTCGCTTCATTTGCGGCAGGCGAGGAGAGCTTTGCGCCGACGCCCGTCGCCGCGTCCACCTTTATGCCTGCGCGCGCTACCTCTCCGGCAACCTCAACCGAATTCGATTTTTCGGATGAGCCAGCGACACCGGGTGAAAGCACCCCTAGCGAAAATGAGTTTTCTGAACCAACCACAGCCGAACTACAAATCGGCGCTGCGCGAGACTTACCTGCTAAGCCCAACCGAGACTTGCCGAAGAGAGCGCCTGCTCGCCCCACATCCCTGCCAAGTTTTGATCGCGCTCCACGTGAGCCACGCCGCGTACCCAGCGAGCCAATGCTAGACACCAGTAAAGCGTCGCGCCTATTACGTCACCCCGTCCGAACGATTCAACGCACTCCAGTTAAACCGCTCAAACTTGTAGGCGGTGAGCCACGTTTACAAACGAGTGTTTTATTAAGTGAGCGCGCCGCTCCCCCTCGAGCCGCTCAACCTCTGTCTTTGCCAGCGGTAGAGCCCGATTTAGATTTAGAAGTCGAGTCTTTATCCCTTTTGGATTTAGAAACGCCTGTTGTAGAACCGGAGCGACTAAGGCTAACGCCAATCCGCGATGTTGAACACCAACGATTAGCCGCTCGATCATTGCCGCCCATTGTCCGCACTCGTCCAGTGCGCCCTGTGCGACTAGCCCACCCCGCACCCGACCAGACGCTCGCCCCCGAACCATCCGAATGGGCCACGCTCGCGACAGCCGATCTAGCCTTCAATATCACCTCTGGCCCAAGCCTCATTGCCGAGACAGATCAGGAATTGCCCACCACGCCTTTGCTAGACGCCCTTGAAGAAGATGATGGACAAAATCTATATTGGCTGGATTTCCCAGACGAAACCACCGAAATCGAAATTGCAGATCTGGATGAGCCATCTTACGCTTTGTCGGAAACTGAAGTTGAGCTTGACTCACTGACCTCTGAGGAAGAGGAAATGCCGGAATGGCTGGCGTTCTTAGATGATTCAGCCGAAGTGGAAATTGATGAAACCGATGCCACAGCTGAGGCCGAACCCGAACTCGACTTTGCGGCGATAGCCGAAGTCGCGCCCGATGAAGAAGCGTTACCGGAATGGCTAGCGTTCTTAGACGACTCGGCCGAAGTGGAAATTGACGAATCTGATTCCAATGCCCAAGCGGACGATGATCTTGAGCCGATGGCTTTAGCCGATACGACACCGGAGGAGGAGACAATGCCCGAATGGTTAGCCTTCCTAAATGACTCCACCGAAGTCGAGATCGAGGGGACTGATACAGAGAGTGATTCTGAAGCAGAGCTTGATCTCGTGGCTCTGGCTGACGTCGCACCCGATGAGGAACTATTGCCCGAATGGTTAGCCTTTTTAGATGACACCACCGAAGTCGAGATCGAAGGCGAGGCTGAACCAAGCGCCGAGAGCGAGGCTGAACCCGAACTCATGGCTCTGGCTGACGCCGCGCCGGATGCAGAGCTATTGCCGGAATGGCTCGCGTTCTTAGATAACGCCACCGAAGTCGAAATAGAAGGTGAGACTGAACCAAGCGCCGAGAGCGACGCTGAGCCCGAACTCATAGCCCTGGCTGACGTCGCGCCGGATGCAGAACTATTGCCCGAATGGCTTGCTTTCTTAGATGACACCACCGAAGTCGAGATCGAAGGCGAAGCCGAACCAAGCGCCGAGAGCGAGGCTGAACCCGAACTCATGGCCCTGGCTGACACCGCGCCCGATGCAGAACTATTGCCCGAATGGCTCGCGTTCTTAGATGACACCACCGAAGTCGAGATCGAAGGCGAAGCCGAACCGAGCGCCGAGAGCGAGGCTGAAACCGAACTCATGGCTCTGGCTGACGTCGCGCCAGATGCAGAACTATTGCCCGAATGGCTTGCTTTCTTAGATGACACCACCGAAGTCGAGATCGAAGGCGAAGCCGAACCAAGCGCTGAGAGCGACGTCGAACCTGAACTCATGGCTCTGGCTGATGCCGCACCCGATGCAGAACTGTTGCCCGAATGGCTCGCGTTCTTAGATGATTCAACTGAAGTTGAGATCGAAACAGACGCAGAAATTGAGGCCCAACCCAACACCGAGGCTGAATTAGAGCCTGACCTCAGTGCTTTGGCCGAAACCACGCCCGATGCAGAACTCTTGCCCGAGTGGCTCGCGTTCTTAGATGCCACCACCGAAGTCGAGATCGAAGCCGAACCTAACCTTGAGGTCGAACCTGAACTCGAATTCGTTTCCTTGACGGAAACGACCCTCAATGAAGAGTTAATGCCGGAATGGTTGGCTTTCTTAGACGATGAAACCGCCGAAGTGGCGATTGAGGCAGAAGTCGCTCCAGCGGTTGAGGCTCAAGTTGAGCCTAGCGCCCCACCCCAACCCAAACCGTCCCGTGAGCCGATGGTCGAAAAACCCATCATGCGCGTTTATCGGCCGGAGCCTCTCCCCAAACCACCTGCGCTCAAACCCGGCCTCCTGCGACCCGTTCCACCTGCGCTGGTTGTTTCAGTGCCGCCTCCCGCTGTCATAGAAGATGCGATCAGCGATTTCTACACTGCCTTACGCGAAGAACGTTGGGCTGACCTAGCGCACCTTTACAGCCCACAGTTCAGCCATCTCACTGCTGACCGGGTGATACGCCAACCCGAGGCGATGCGCGCGTTCTATCAGGCCTTCGCTCAACAGATCAACCTCGCCTCGCTTACTTGGCTCGTCTTGCGCCGTCAACGCCTCGCCATCACTGTGCAATGGGTGGCTACCTCTCTCACTGGCGAACCGGTGCAAGGGCGCGAGGTGTTCCATCTCAATCGGTATGGGCAAATTGTGTTTCAGCAAGTGGGGGAGGTTTTTAACCGCTAGACTTGCGCGTGCAATTCGTCTTACCAATGCAATCCGTGTTCTCAGTTGACGTCGCATAAGAACTTATCCCCAACTGATTTACAGATAGGTTTTAAACTGATGAACCCCTCATGGCCCTCCCTCAACTCGTCCTCCAAGAATTTACGACTCGCTTTGACGCCGCACCCACCTACCTCGTGCGCGCACCAGGGCGAGTGAACCTGATCGGCGAACACACTGATTACAACGGCGGCTATGTCATGCCGCTGGCGATTGACCGCGCGGTGTGGCTTGCGCTCCGCCCGCGCACTGATGGGCAAGTGGTCGTGTACTCGCTGGATTTTTTGCAGACAGCCTCTTTTGCGCTAAATATGATCACGCGTGGGGAAGCCGCCTGGATCGAATATCTCAAAGGTGTCGCCTGGGTCTTGCAAGATCAGGGTTATTCATTGACAGGTTGGGAAGGTGTGTTGGCTGGAAACATCCCCATTGGCGCGGGGTTGTCTTCGTCAGCGGCGCTGGAACTGGCGACAGCGCGCGCTTTTGCCGCGTTAGGTGATTGGGAATGGGCACCCACGGCGATGGCATTGGTGGGCCAACACGCCGAAAACAAATGGGTGGGCGTGAATTGCGGCATCATGGATCAAATGATCTCCGCCGCCGGGCGCGCTGACCATGCGTTGCTGATTGATTGCCAGTCATTGGAAACGACGCCCGTGCCACTGCCTCCTGAAACGGTCGTCGTGGTGATGGACACCGCCACGCGGCGTGGCTTAGTGGACACGGCTTACAACGAACGGCGCGCGCAATGTGAGGCCGCCGCGCGCTTTTTTGGCGTCGCGACTTTACGGGAGGTCAGCCACGCACAATTTGAAGCGCGCTCCCCGCAACTCGCGCCTCTCCCGCGCCAGCGCGCACGACATGTCATCACCGAAAACGAGCGCGTGTTACAAGCTGTGATGGCGATGCACGGAGGCGACGCGCACGCCCTGGGTCAGCTAATGAATGCCAGCCATCTCAGTTTGCGCGATGATTTTGAAGTGTCGAATGCAGAGTTAAATACGATGGTCGAGCTCGCCCAACATTCCGCTGTCTGTTATGGCGCGCGAATGACAGGCGCAGGCTTTGGGGGTTGTGCGGTGGCTTTAGTGTACGCCGCTCACGCCGAACAATTTGTGGTGAGCATCACTGAACACTATCGTGCCACGACGGGGCACCAACCGAGTTTATATATCTGTCGGGCGGTGGATGGGGCAGAGGCGAGGGCGCTGACTTAGAGCCGCTCGCCGCTTACTATCTCCCTAATTACTTTTTCCTTCCCAACACCTCATTCACCCGCCGGATCAACTCCACTGGCGAAAACGGTTTCACCAAATACTCAGCGGCCCCGGCTAGCATCCCTTCCTTAATCTCACCGCGATCCCCGCGCACGGAGAGGAAGACGACTGGGATGTTTTGCAATTTCGGGTCGGCCTTAAGTTGTTTGCAAACTTCAATCCCATTCATCTTGGGCATTTGCACATCCAGCATGATCAAATCTGGCACTTCGGCTTGTGCCAGGCGCAAGGCCTCCGCGCCATCCAGGGCGGAGATAACAATATGCCCTGAGTGGCGCAAGGTGAGACCAAGCAAAGCTTGAATGTCTGGTTCATCTTCAGCGGTGAGGATTTTAGCCATAGTAACCTTAAGGAGTCAGAAGGATATCACCATTCCCATTGATGACGCGCCCAATGAGGTAGGCTTCGTCACCGGTGGCATGGAGGGTAGCAAGTAAAGCTGAAACAGCCTTAGGCGGGACAGCCATCAGCAGACCGCCCGAAGTTTGCGGGTCATGTAACAAACGTTGTTCCCAATCAGCTAGGCCGGGTGGATACGTAACCCAGCGACCAAAGTAATCTTCATTGCGTTCTGAACCACCAGGGAAAACCCATTCGGCGGCATAGCGTTTTACGCCCGGCAACCACGGCAATGCCGCGTAATTAAATTCAAAACCAACCTGCGCGAGATGCGCCATTTCGTGCGCGTGGCCGAGTAAGCCAAAGCCGGTAACGTCGGTGAGGGCATGCGCGCCATGCCCTTTAGCCGCCTCGGCGGCGGAACGGTTCAAGCGCGTCATGCGGGTCAGCGCCGCCGTCAGGTCAGCTGCCTCCACCAGCGCGCGTTTGTGAGCGGTGGTGATGACACCTGTGCCGAGCGATTTGGTCAAGACCAATGCATCGCCCACTTGCGCGCCACCTTTAGCGAAGATGCGGTCAGGATGAACACGTCCGGTCACCGCCAAACCATACTTCGGCTCTTTGTCAGTGACTGTATGCCCACCCGCGATGACCGCGCCGGCTTCTTTCACTTTCTCTGCTCCGCCTCGCAAAATCTCTGAAATCACCTCACTCGGCAAGTCATCTGGAAAAGCCGCGAGGTTGAGCGCGAAGAGTGGCTCGCCGCCCATCGCATAAATATCAGAGAGGGCATTGGCGGCGGCGATCGCCCCAAACTGGTATGGGTCGTCCACCACTGGTGGGAAGAAATCGGTGGTGACGACAATGGCCTGATCCGCGCTCATTCGATATACCGCCGCATCATCTGGTGCACCCAACCCCACCAACAGGTCAGGGTAATCAGCGGGCTGGAAGAGTTTGGCGAGGGGGCGCAACACTTGCGCCAGGGCCTCCGGGCCCATCTTGCTGGCTCAACCCGCGCAGGTAGCGAGGCTGGTCAATCGAATCGGTGGGGTCATCACAGAACGCCTTTCTGTATTGGGGTAGTATATTCTACCTATTAACCATTAGCAAACTTTCCAAGCGGCGTAAAACCCGTATAATCACCGCATGGCAAATAGTTTTTCACATTTGGAGGCCCGGGTGGAGGCGCTGGTAGAAGGCACCTTCGCTCGGCTATTTGGCGGCAAATTGCAAGCGCGCGATGTAGCGGTGCAACTAGCACGCGCGCTAGAAGACAGTGCCACCTCTGGGGCACCGGCCACACGCTATGCCGTGCGGCTCAACCCCGCCGATGCTCAGGCCTTGTTAGGTGATCAGCCGCGCTTGGGTGAGAAGCTCGCCGAAGAGTTAGTGCAGGTCGCTCGCGAAGCGCATCTCACCCTCCCCGCCACCCCCGATGTCTTGATTTTGCCGGATATGACCATCAAGCCACGTAGTGTCACCGTGACCGCTGAAGCGCGCGGGCACGCCGAGGCCACTTCCACTCAGGGGATGCCAGCCGTTACTGTTCCGGTCAACACCGCGCCGCCCTTGGCGTTTCTCATTTTAGAAGGCGAGCGCACTTACCCCTTAACCCAAACCGTCATAAGTTTGGGCCGCCGCCTCGACAATCATCTTATCTTTGATGACTTGCGCGTGTCGCGTGCGCACGCTCAGATTCGGCTTCGCTTTGGGCGGTATGTGTTATATGACCTCGGCTCAACAGGCGGCACGTTTGTCAATGGGCAACGGATAGAAGAATGCGTGTTGCGCCCGGGCGATGTGATCTCACTGGCGGGCGTTGCCATCATCTATGGCGAAGATGAAGCACCCACCGCACCGCGCCCACCGCATTACTCAGCCGGCGATGCTAACAAGGCTGAAATCACCACCCTGCTCCCCGGTGTGCCGCCGGCCTCTGACGAGACTTAGCCCTTGTCGCCGACATTTCTCTTCACCCTCCTGCGCTTCTTAGTCGTTTTCCTGCTCTATAGTTTTCTCATTGCTTTATTGTGGATGTTGTGGCGCGACATCCGCGCCGCCACCCGCGCGACCTTAGCGCGCACCCAACGCATCGGGCAACTGGTAGTGTTGGAATCAGGGCTACCAGAAATTCTCCCCGGCGCTATTTTCCCGCTCATCATCATCACCTCGTTGGGGCGCGCGCCTACCAACGCCATCCCCCTCCCTGATGACACGGCTTCGTTGGAACATGCGTTGTTACATTGGCGCGATGGGCGCTGGTGGCTAGAAGACTTAGAGTCGCGCAACGGCACTGTGCTGAATGGTGTGCTCATTACCCAAGCCACCCCAGTCATGGCAGGCGATGTGATTGGGATCGGGCGGGTGAAGTTGAAGCTAGAGGCGAATTAACCTCGCCCTCGCCTCTGCCCTCTCCATACCAATCCCAAAATAAACGTTATCACCGCCATCAGCGCGACCACTAATCTGTTGGAAGAAGTCGCCGGTGAGGGCGTGACAGGCGCAGGCGTTTGAATAGGTGCTGGGGTGGAAGCTGGCGCTTGAGGCGCGGCAGTTGTAGCGGTTGGCTTGGGCGTCGTTGTGGGTAGAGTGGCAAGCGCCACGAACACTGCCGTAGTGCGCCCCGGCACACTAAACGCACCCGAATTCTGGTCAAAACTTGTTTGCTTCACTACCGGGTCGCCTCCAGCCAGTTGAATCGGATGCAGGGTTAAGTTGTAACCGCGCAAGTTATCCGTTTCAAAAGTTACTGTTTCTTTATTCCCATTAAACAACACCACCATCATTTCATAGGGATCAGCCAACTTGCCGTCGGTGTTATCCAACATCATAAAGATCAGGCCGGGGATTTGATCTTGACCCGAATTGAAAAAGCGGAGGTGGGCTTTCACTTCTTCAGCGGTGCGGAGACGGAAGAGCCGTGAGCTTTGGCGGATTTGGAGCAACTCGCGGAAGTTTTGCGCCGCACGCTTGATCTCCGTCGCGCTTGGCTTAAGCGCGGCGTTCGCCAACAACGGTTGCATCACGCCCCAATTGCTCTGGTTTTCGGCAGGCGGTAGACCTACACCAAAATTATTCGTCGTGTAAGTAAAGTCTAGCCGATTGAACCAATCACCTGAGTTATACGAGTTGCGGTCCAAAGATTTAGAGCGCAAGAGGTCATCGCCCGCGTGAAAGAACGGCACGCCTTGCCCGAACATCACCAAACTCAGCGCCAGATTATTCATCCGCACCCGCTCAGCCAGTGTGGCCGTTGCTGGGGCTTTCAGTTGGATCACATCAAAGAGCGTTTCGTTATCATGGGCGGACACATATAAGATATTCTCTTGTGGGTCGGCTGTGTAACCGGCGGGTGAACCCTTGTAATCAATCGCCGCACCTTCGGCTGGCACGCCGAGCGCATTGGTGAGCGGATACTCTTTAAGCGCTCCAGCAAGGCTCACTTTGATCCAATCGCCATAGCGCCGCGCCAAACCCGCGCGATCTTCTGCCGAGCGCGTCTCGGTCTCATTCGGATCATCTGTCAACCCCGTCACAAAGCCTTGTTCTTGAAGTCCGCTGAACGGCCCCCCACCTCGGGCCGCATCTCGCAACCGATCATTAAACACGCCGATCCCGGTCCTAGCGATATTGCGTTGAGTCGCATTGCGCCCACGCGCGTTGTCCGCTACTTCGCCAAAGTTCCAGCCCTCACCATAGACATAGATCGCGCGCCCATCCACGCCCGTCGTCGCTGGCGTGAGCGCGTCGAGCGCCTGGCGCAGGTTGGTCATATTCGACAGCATGTGATGCCCCATCAGGTCGAAACGAAAGCCATCCACTTTATACGCCGTCGCCCAGGTCAACACCGAGTCAATGAGCAACTTCTCCATCATCGCATGTTCAGAGGCCGTGTTTGCGCAACAAGTGCTATTGGTCACTTTGCCGTCCCCATCCAAACGATGATAGTAACCCGGCACGATGCGATCCAACACTGATTGGGCGTCTTGTCCGCTAGAGTGGGTATGATTGTAGACCACATCCATCACCACCCGCAGACCCGTTTGGTTGAGCGCCTGCACCATCTCGCGGAATTCAAGGATGCGCGTCACACCATCGGGGTTGGTGGAATAACTGCCTTCAGGCACAGTGTAATGATATGGGTCGTAGCCCCAATTGAAGCCATCCTCGCCTGCTGTGAGCGAGACGAGGCGCTGTTGCTCGGCTGAGTCGGGTGGGAGCGCGGCGAGCGCCGCCAAATTAGGTTCGCGCCGCTCGGCTTTGTTTTCGTTCACGGTGGCGATGTCAAAGGCCGGCAACAAGTGAATGTGCGTCAAGCCCGCGTCGGCTAACGCTTTCAAATGCCGCATCCCATTCGAGTTCAATTCGGTGAACGCCTTGAACGTGCCGCGCTCCAGCTCGGGCACAGTTCCATCAAAGATGCTGAAATCGCGCACATGCAATTCATAGAGGACAGCGTCTTCCGGCGCGACGAGTTCAGGTTTGCGGAGATTATCCCAACCGGACGGTTTGAGGCGCGCGTCGTTAAGATTCACGATCTGACTACGCGTGCTGTTCGGCGCTAAGCTAAACGAATAGGGGTCAGTAACGATATTCTTCTCCATCTTACCCGTCGCTGGCACATAGACTTCGACTTCATATAGATAAAATTTATCGGTCCAATCGGGTTGCCCTGTGATGCTCCAGACCCCGGTGGCCGGATCGCGCGTAAGCGGGCGGGCGAGGGCGAGCGTGACGGTTGACGAGGCATAGAGGCGCAACGTGACCGACTTTGCGGTAGGGGCCCACAGCCGCAACGTTGGCTTGTCATCCATGTAAGTCACACCTAGCGCACCCGTGAAAGTGTAAAGGTCATCCAACACGCCAGAGATTTGCACGCCCGTCGCGTCGAGCATTTTGCCGTTTTCATCCCACGCCGAAACGGCCACCTGACCAGTGAGAAATTCTGGGACGCGCTTGAGATCGTCGGCATTTAATTTCAGCGTCGCGAAGCCCAGCAAGTGCGGATATTTCTTTTGGAGTTCGATGCCTGGCCCTTTGGGTTCAAACATTAGCGTGAATTGTTCGCCACCCTCCACCCCACGTGGGCCGAGTTGCAAACCGCCACTCGGTGCGTAATGCAAAAAGTAGCGATTGGTTTTGCCACCCACGCCGTTCCACACGAGCGTGTCGCGCGTCAGCCAGTGGGCTTGCGCCTTCGCCAGTGAGCCACGCGGCGCGCCATCGGTGCTGACGGTCAATTTGCCCGAGGCGGCCTCATAGCCCAAATACACTTCCGCCTTGTCCTGCCCAACCGTAAATGAGATCGGCGTGCTTGGTGTGGCGTTCGGTTGTTCATTCATCGCGATGCTCACCTGATACGACCCCGGCGCGAGCGCCGGAGTCACTAAAGAATAGATGCCACTTCCGGCGGGGTCTTGCAACCACGACCGCAAACAGCTAGGGTCGTTATTTTGCTGACAGCCCAATTGTCCTTGAAAATCACCCACGGCGACGATGATCGACGTGTTGAAGTTATCCACGACCCAATGCGTTTTGTGATCGTAGTAAAACTTGATGCGCGTCGGTTGGGTCACGGCTAAGGGGATGTCCGCGCCCCCACCCTGCGCGTTGAGGCCATAGTTCTCGCCCCACCCTTGATTAAGCGCGGCTTTATAGCGTGGGCCGAGTTGGTCCTGATCGTTTTCAGGCTGAACCAAAAACTCGCCCTGCCACACATCATCTTCGGCGTCATAGACGAGGAAGGTCGCTTGACAATCGGGTTGCCAATCACCCGGACAACCAGCCTCCGATTGCAAAGTGCCGGGGATGGTGACGGTTGTGGGCGGTGGCGTATGGTTGGCGTAGACAGGGTGTGGTGCGATGAGACATGTAAACAGACAAAGGCAGAAGAGGCGGCGGCGAAGGGTGAACATTGATGCGATTTTAACCCTTTCGGTGTGTTTAGGCATAACCAATAAAACCGCGCTGGTGAGTTTATAATGCATCCTCGCCTCCATTTTCCTCCTATGACCTCCGCCACTCCCTCTACCCGCCCCACATTTGATCTCCAGACCACATTTGCCGCGCTCAAGTATCCCAACTATCGTTTGTGGTTTATGGGGCAAATGGTGTCGCTAATGGGGACTTGGATGCAAGCGACCGCGCAAGGCTTTTTGATCTTTCAACTGACGCAATCGCCGGAATATCTCGGTTGGGTGGGCTTCGCCAACGGCGTGCCGGCGTGGCTCTTTATGCTCTATGCGGGCGTCGTCGCCGACCGGATCTCACGCCGCACGGTGATCCTCATCGCACAAACGGTGATGATGCTCCTCGCGTTTGTTTTGGCGTATCTCACGTTTACCGCGCAGGTGCAGGCGTGGCACATTCTATTGCTCAGTTTCTTGCTGGGCACAGCCAATGCCTTTGATGCCCCCGCTCGGGTGAGCTTCACATTAGAGATGGTGGATCGGGAAGACCTCACCAACGCCATCGCGCTCAACGCGACAATGAACAATACCGCCACTGCGATTGGGCCAGCCGCCGCTGGTTTGGCATATGCCGCGCTCGGCCCAGCCTGGTGTTTCACGCTCAATGGCGTGTCGTTTATCGCGGTGATCATCGCGTTGGCCTTGATGAAACTCAAGCCACTCGAATACGCGCCGCGCCAAACCTCGGCCTTCGCCGAGCTTCGCGAAGGCGTGCGCTTCGTCTGGCACACGCACGTCATCCGCGCGCTGATCGTGCTCACCGCCGCCGCCAGTTTGTTTGGCCTCGCGTTTGTGACCTTGTTTCCAGCTTGGGCGGTGACGGTCTTGCATGGCGATGCGACCACCAACGGATATTTACAATCCGCCCGGGGCGCGGGCGCGTTGATCGCGGCGTTGCTCATTGCGTCGTTAGGGCGCTTTCAATTCAAAGGCCGCTTGATTATGGTAGGCAGTTTTGTATACCCAACGCTCGTGGTGATCTTTGCGGTGATGCGGTGGTTGCCGCTGTCGCTCGTGGCGCTGGTGGGCGCGGGTTGGGGGATCATCACCATGTTCAACCTCTCAAACGCCCTCTTGCAAACTTACACTCCCGATCATTTGCGCGGGCGCACCGCGAGTGTGTTCACGTTTAGCTTCTTCGGGCTGACGCCGTTAGGCGCGCTGTTGGCTGGCTTCGCGGCCGAACGGATCGGCGAAGTTAATACGGTGATCGGCGCGGCGGTGATCGCTTTGTTGATCGCGCTTCTGGTTTATTGGCGCGTGCCCCAAGTGCGCGAAGCCTTATAGAGTCAAGCGATACGCCTCCGAAAAGGTTGGGAATATAGCGAACTGTTTACAACTGTTTTCTTTTATTCTAAAATTCAATTGTAGATCAAGGAGGTGATTACCACCCAGTCACATCTACTGCCCTCTCATTTCAACTACCAACATTTTGTTTTGGAGGAAAGATGAAATCCCTAAATCGTTTGATCAACACCTTCGTCGTCGCCGCGTTCATCCTCGCCGCCTGCTCGCCCGGGGCCACGGTTGCGCCGACCACCGCGCCCACCAGCGTGCCGGCGACGAGCGCCTCCGCGACTTCCGCGCCCGCGGCGACCCAAGCGACAACTGGCGGTGCTAGCTTTTTAGATCGCGCTATGGCTGGCGAGTTTAAAGGCACCAAAGTCACCGCGACTGGGCCGTTCGTAGATGCGGACGCACAGAAGTTTGACGCGACCGTCAAAGAATTTGAAGACAAGACCGGCATTGATGTCCAATATCAAGGCTCCAAAGAGTTTGAAGCCTCGATCAAAGCCGCAGTAGACGCCGGAAACGCCCCCGACATCGTGGACTTCCCACAACCCGGTTTGTTGGCGACCTTTGTCGCGCAAGGCAAGGTGGTGGATTTGAGCAAGCAACTGGACATGGCGATGCTCAAAGCCAACTACAACCAATCGTGGCTGGATATGTCCTTGATGACCAGCAAAGACGGCACGCAGATCATGGCGGGCGTGTGGGAACGCGTGAACGGCAAGAGTTTAGTGTGGTATCCCAAGAAGGCCTGGGATGAATCCGGTTACAAGATCCCACAGACGTGGGATGAGATGAAGACGCTCATGGATCAGATGGTGGCGGACGGCTCCACGCCCTGGTGTGTCGGCATCGAATCGGGTGCGGCCACCGGCTGGGCGGCGACGGACTGGATGGAAGAGATCATGCTCCGCACCACCTCGCTGGAGAACTATGACAAATGGACGACAGGCAAACTCGCCTTCTCGTCCCCCGAAGTGAAGCACGCCGCTGAAGTGATGGCCGACCTCTGGCAAGACAAGTATGTGTATGGCGGGCGCGCCGGGATCGTGAAGACCAGCTTTGGCGATGCGCCTCTGCCGATGTTTGACGCCGCCGGACCGAAATGCTGGATGCACAAGCAAGGCAACTTCATCACCAGCTTCTTCCCCGAAGGCTCGAAGGCGGGCGTAGACTACGACTTCTTCTACTTCCCCGGCTTGGATGCGGCTTATGGCAAACCCGTGTTGGTGGCGGGCGACATCTGGGCCGCCTTCAGTGACCGCCCCGAAGTGATGGCGCTGATGCAATACTTCACCAAAGGCGAACACCTCAAGGTGTGGATGCAACAGGGTGGCGCGATTGCGCCGCACAAGGACGCCGACCTCAGTTGGTATGGCAACGACATTGAACGCGGCGTGGCGAAGATCATCCAAGAAGCCACCGCTGTGCGCTTCGATGGCTCGGACCTTATGCCCGGCCAAGTGGGCGCTGGCTCGTTCTGGAAAGAAATGACGGGCTATGTCGCGGGCTCGGAAGATTTGGACACTGCGCTCAAGAACATTGACGCGAGCTGGCCGAAGTAAACTTTAGAACTTCTCTACGCCTGACGGGTCTGCTTCACAAAGCAGACCCGTCAGGTTCTACAACCTGCTTGTTTGTTCGCGCAACTTGTCTACAATAGGGTCATGTAGCGGGCGCGGCGCGATCCACCAAGCCGTGCCCTCC
>Ga0315912_10001937_pt1 | contig 23407 bp, 15 predicted proteins | sample VfabasoilMG_FD_204469 | JGI IMG/M metagenome (GOLD analysis project Ga0315912, IMG submission 204469) | Garden soil microbial communities collected in Santa Monica, California, United States - V. faba soil | ecosystem: Environmental > Terrestrial > Soil > Garden | place: USA: California... | reverse complement strand
ATTTTTAACATATTCCTCACTCTCGTTCTCGTTTATTCCATCAAGGAATTCTATCAGATTCTTTTTAAAAATTTCAATACTGGAGCGGGTAACCTTTTCCTTTAGGTACGCTTTGTTGAGGGATTGTTTGGGTGTCAGGGGTAGCAGTTGCATTCGAACAATTTGTCCCCTACAAAATAGGCAAATTAGAGTTAAATGCCAGAATTCAAGAAAGTCCTTGGGATATCCTAGCTAGTATTCCATCAAAACCATCGTTTAAGATGTGCGTCTGGTTTCCTTATAAAGGCCTGCAAAAAACTCCTCCACTGTCATTTTATGAATTGTAAGCAGTTTGACTAGGCTCTTAAGGGTAAGATTAGTACGGCCATTTTCAATCCGCCAGTACTGAACACGCGGAATTTCGTGATCGAGGGCAAAATCCTCATGGCTCGTGTAGCCTTTTTTCTTGCGCAGTTCCGCCAGCTTGAATCGGTGCGTTTCTGGAGATTTGACATTAGCTTAACTTTTCCATGCTTCGCGCACCGGAATTTGCTACCCTATGATTGTCTGAATAACCTTGTTGATATAATTCTGTGGTATCCTCTCTTGTTCCAGCCGAATGCTGTTCAGTGATAAGTGGTCAAATAATTTTGACTCGTCTTCATTTAAATGCGGCAATTTCATAACATTAGTGGGCTTGCCTTTAACCCAATAATTCCTGAATGCATTCAGAGTTTCAAAATCCATAAGTATAGATTGGGTTTGAGGAAAATAGGATCGCATTTGAGATAGCATCTGCATGCCGTGAGTATCAAGATCACTCCAATAAAAAATGACCTTTGATTCTAACTGCTTTATGTATTTCAAATTCTCAATTCCAAATCCACGACCCCAAATGCCTATCGCATCCTTTGTACTAGGCACAGTAAGGAAATTCATTAAGTTCTCAACTACAATTACAATTTTGCAATTCAACTTAAGCTTTGATAGTGAATCAAGACTCAGGCTAATATCGTCAATGCCGTTGAGAATACTTAGTGTCTCGTCTAGCGTTCTAAAACGAACGAGTGGTTGAGAATTCCTTAATCGAAATCGTTTTTCAAATTCTTTCTCGCTGGCAATGAGTTTATCTGGAATAAGTTCATCTAGTAAGAGTCTTAATATGCCTACATTCTCTTCTATAAATTTAGTGTGTACAGAAATTGGCAACTCTCTGATATAAAATTTATCCGCTTCAAAATAACATAAGAACCATTCACAGACCTTGAGTAAATCTTCCCAGTTATCTTTATTTGAAATAACGCTTAGTGGATTTTTGATTAACCATTCTTTTAATTGTGGGAGTTTCTTCTCAATGATCTTGAAGTTCGTTTGAAATTGGTCAAACTCTTGGGCTTTACCAATGAATTGCAAATAGTCAGTCAATGTTTCGAATGCTATTCCTGTAGGTATATCCTGAATTCGATGATCTCTTGTCTTAATAGGTGCTGATTTTACAGAATACCCGAAACCCTTCCTGTCCTTAGAGTCAGCCATTATCTGAGCCACCTCTTTGCTCATTGTCGTGAAATCCTTTGAGAGTGTCTTGTCTGCTCTTATAGTCTTTGGGAAAAACGTTTCACCGGTTAAGCTTGCTTTTAAAACTTCCGGATAAATGTTTTCTGACCTCCTTCTAATTTCTTCTACTGTAATCATTTCCTTATCCGACTGCCTCCAGATATTTTTGACGATGTTCTTGCAATTGCTTAATTGGCATATCAAAGACAACAGAGTTTCTATTGTCTTTCCGCTGTACAAAATGCACACGGGCAATGTAAGGTTCAACAATGGCTACTTCTTCAGCCTTAGCTGGAGAAACAACCATTAATTGCAAGTGTAGCTGCTTACAAAGCTCCATCAGGAAGCGTGCCTTTTCATCATCCTGTTTGCTGAAGGCTTCATCGACACAAATAAAACGGAAGGAGTTTGTGTTTAACCCTTCGCTATGAATGCCAAACTGATAGGCTATGGCCGAACCCAGAATGGTGTAAGTGAGTTGAGAGCCTTCTCCACCCGAAAGTTTAGCCGTTCCTGTGTACATTCTGAAAACTTTGGAAGGATCTTCTCTATGAAGTTCTACAGCTTTAAACTTTAACCAATTACGCACATCAAGAACTTCTTTTCTTGTATTCTCATCAGCGGTTAAATTATCCAATAAGGACTTAATTTTGTTAAAGCTCACTTCCAAAATGGTCTCGTCCTTCGTGCGCTCGAATTCCACTAGATTGGGTTTCCAATCATTAAGCCTTATCTTGAATTCCTTCACTTTCGGAGCATAGTCTTTCTCTGCAATTAACTTGATGAAAGTGGAAGGGTTATTTTTAAAATTAATTTTCTCTAACGACCCGTTGAGAGTTTCTACGTTTTCCTCGATATCCTCTTCCTGGCGTTCAAGCCAAGTTTGAAAATCTGACATTTTGGTTATCATCTCTTCATTGAGATATTTCTTGAATTGCTTTTTATACTCGGCTAGTTCTTGCTTTTCTATTCGCTCAAGAAGCGCAATATATTCATCAATAAATTCTACATTTTCCCTCAAACGATGAGTATCTGCATTCCAGTCTTCAAACTTTTCTGAAATCGCCTTGGTTGGGTTGGTGAAACTACGCATCAAAGTCTCCGCAGCACTTGAAAGACTCCTTAACTCCTCCTTGGACTCTTCAATTTGGTCATTTATCTTTTTTGTGATCCGTCTTTGAATCTCAGCAATGTTTCTAAGAATGATTTCCCCGGAACTAACAAAAGATGATTCGAAGTGAATTAATTTTTCAGCTACTTCATGACCAGAATAGTTTTCAATGGTTGATACTAATTCTCTAAGAGTTTGCCTTTGGCTATTTAATTCAGACTCAATTTCCCTTAGTCTTCCCTTAAGGTCATCTAGCTTCCTTTTCTTACCGTCTAGTAGCTTTAAGATATCATCACGTTGTTTTTTCAGAGTTTTTATGCGGTCACTGGTTTTTTGCAACTCATCAATTTTGTGTCTATTTTCTTGTATCTGAGAAGAGATGAACCACCAGTCAAGTTTCTTGAAGGTGTTGAACTCAATGAAGCGAGTCAAATTCTCTTCTTCCTTCCTTATTCGAGTCTGGAGATTCTTGAGGTATGTGACTTGGTGATCGATTTGAGTGATTTCCTTACTAAGGATATCTGCATTTGTCCTGAGTGTCGCAATTTTTTCCTTGTTGTCCAGCCCAAAACGAACTCCTGTTTATTTCGTATCTCAGGCCGGTCATCTTTTTCATGACGTCCAAAGTTTTTTATCAAACCTGATTTTAGTATGGCTTTTTTAGAAAGCCTAAACTCCTCTAAATCTTCCGTGCACAGATAGTCGTAGTTCCGTTGAATTTCACTCCTAATCCATTCGGTGAAATTAGATGACCTAAACTCAAGTTTATTGATTAACTCTTTCTCCTCATGTGATTGAAAAATGGCGGGAACCACTTCCTTTTTATTGAACTTATGATAGATGATACGTCCACGTAAATCATTTTGATTGACATATTGGTTAACTGTCTGATAATGCTCATCCGGCACGATTAATCTCAAAGCAAAATTATGGAGCAGCCTCTCAATAGCTGACTCCCATTCTTTAGCTTCTTCTCGTACTTTAATAAGCTCACCGACAAATGGTATTTCTTTTTCAGTCACTCCCAAGTGATGAAGGATTTCGCTCCTGATTCTTGCGGGTGATCCGGTTATGTTATTCTTCTGATTGCGGAGCAAGCTAAGTTCATTTGAAATATTATCGAAATTTTGGTCAAGAGTTTGTTTTCTTGAAAGCGCCTCCACACGATCATGATCATTCTGATCGAGAACTTCAACTGCCTTCTTTTTTTTGGAGATAGCTTTGTTGCGTTGCTCATCAAAAAGCTCTTTTGATTGGGGGTTTAATTGCAATTCAAGTATTTCGGCTAATTCATTATAGCGTCTTACTTCTTCCTCTTTCTCTGCTTTTACAATTTCGAGTTCTTTGTTCCTTCGCTCCAATGAACTGATTTGCTTACCGACCTCATCATTTTTTATCTGAATATCCAATTCACGCTCTTGTTCCGATAATTGGTTTATCTCACTTTCATAATTTATTTTATCACTCTCAAGAAGTTTTTCCTCATTCATTTTTTCGATTAGATCACTGTTGATTAGATTTTCTTGTTTTTGAGCAAACCACAGTGGTGCAATATTTTTATGACTTTCAAAAATTGCTAAGCTCGTTTTGATATTAACTATCAGAACAGATTTTTCCCTTATTGGATGAAGCAGCTCAATTTGTTGATGCGCCTTTTCAATTGCCTTGTGAGCATCATTAAGTGTCTTAAAGTAGGTCCTTATTTTTTGAAATTCCGATTCAGAATCGCGTTCCTCTAACATCTGAACCCTAACAAACTCATTGAGGTCGCCCAAGACCTTCAAGCCTATTGTTTGGCTGAATAGTGTATGTGCTTTTTCAGAACGCATCCCAAAGACCTTACGCATAAGTCTCCCGTATTCTCCAGGACTATCAAGGAAATGGAGAATCTCTTTGCTTCCTTGCTTAGGATATTTTTGTTTTAACCTTCTCTTCCAATCTCCATTGTTATCAAACGGGGAGAAATCTGAGGTAATTGATAGTTGTTTGTACGCAAGAATGAATACTCTCTTTAATTCACCTCCTGAAAACCACCGGGCTTGTGCTAGAGTAATAAAGTTTGATTCGTTTTGAAAGACCGCCAATAGGACTGAGTGAGCCTTGGATTTATCAGTCCTAAGTTTCTTAGTCTCTTTTGAATTGGTATCTTCATTTTCAGTCTCACCATATTCACCCATCACATAACTGTCCTCGGTACGTTCACCTTTAGAACCTGCTGTTTGATTGTAGAACCTCATCCGCCTTTCTGGTACTAAAAGTGTAAGCATTCCATCAACCAAAGTTGTTTTACCAGATGCATTGGCACCGGTGAGCAGCGAGGTTTCACCCAAAGGCTCAATCTTGTACGATTGACCATCAAAGGTTCCCCAGTTCCATATCTCGAACGTATTTAATCTGAACCCAGATTCACCAGGTTTTGTGCTAAAGAGACTTAAGTTCATCCTCTAATAGTTGTTTGAAGTGAGTCAACTCCTCGTTCGTGATTCTTGCCTTAATGATTCTTTTAACTTCATACCTGTCTTCATCGGTATTGACCGCATTTTTATGCACAACCTTTAAAAACCCCATCTTTTCGCAGGAGTCAAGATGCTTGTTGAGTTCCTTGATAAATTTTAGTTCATTGGCTTTCTCCTTGAAAAACATTTCCAACCGATCTCGAAATTGCTTTGGTGTAATGTAAAGGTTAGTCGTTTCTAAATCATCTGATTCAAATTCTTGAAGCCACTCTCTCAAGAGCACACAGACTAGAGTAAGTTCATAAGTCAAAGGCATTCTTCTAATGAGACCAATGGTACTACCTGTGTCGTCTAGTTCAATTTGTTTTAAATATGCATAACGATCTCGCGTATCAATGATAAGTTCTATAGCAATTTTCTCAAAGTATTTAGCCAACTCTACTTGGTATTGAGTGATTTCGTTCCAAATTTCAGCTTGATCTTCAAAGACTGGGCCTTGTAACAGTTTAACAACCGATTTTGCGTAAGGAGCCATCTTTGAAATTTGATATTCCATAGCTATCTATTTTGTAAAAATGATTTGAGGCAATTCAAGGTACTTACCTGCTTTTGTGTCAAAGGGAATTATCTCTTTAACACTTTCTTTAACAAAAAACTTATTGGATGTATTGATCAATGCGATATAGGCTAATAATTCTGCTAGGCCTTTTGAAATCCCTTTGGCTTCAATCACTTCCCGTAAAGATACTTGTGATTTGTCAAGTAACAGTTCTCTTATATTTTCAAGTAGCATCCGTTTGTCAATTATATCAGCACTATAGATTTTTGATAAGTCATTCAAATCGGAAAAGTCAAGCTTTGCTGATTCAGCCTTTGTCGAGACCGAGTCGTCTTCAGGTCTTTCTCCTAGCTTTCTTTCCAGCGGAAAATATATATTGGGAGAACCTTCCAATTCTAAATAGACTTCCCGTGTCGATGGCCGATGAATTCGTTGAATGGCCAATTGGCGAATAGCTGCCATCAACTCCCTAGTTTTCCTGGACTCCAACTGGTCTTTAGCCACAATTTCTCGACTTAACTTGTCGGCTAGAATTCCATTTTTATCTAACACCTTTCTAGCTGCAAGGTGCAGGAGGGTTTTGAGTTTGCGAAGTGATCGCGTGTTCGTTTCAATCCCTCTATCTTCAAGCACCTGATACAGTTCCTTAGTTAGCTTTTGAAATTCCGTCTGACTTGAATCATCCAACATGAACTGCCAAAAGGCGTAGAAACTCTTCCCTTGGTTGGTATTTTTTAATTCATAAAGAGCATCAAATGTTTCGGCTAACAATTTTCCTTTGGTTAGATCACTTTGTTGTTGACGTTCATATATTCTCCTCGTAATATCCTTAAAATTATCTTCGACTTCTTTGAAGTCCCCAATCAATTCATTGGCAAGGCGATTTACGTCTTCAAAGCGAGATTCGATTTGATAATCTTCGTAAGTACTCACATAACCATCAACTTTTATTCTTCTCATTTCTTCCTCAATGGCCTGTTTTCGCTTTTCCAGTTCTGCCAGACGTTTGTCTTTATCAGGATTAGCATTCTCAATAATGTCTCTGAGTTTACTGAATATATCCCTGAATTTTGATTCTGTTCCGACAAACTCCTTCTCCCTAAACAGATCAAATACTTGAAATACTTTCTCTGTATGTTTGGATAGTAGCACCAATGGCTCTTTAGTAGAATCATCAATAACATTTCGCAGGTAGTGAAGATCGATCCAGCGATCTATGTAAAGCTTTGCTTTTTCATCGAAATCTAGGATTAACTTTTCGGACTTTAGTTCATCGTCTTCATCGCTATATTCTATTGATTCGAGAAAGTCTCCTAACTTTTGAATGAGATTCTGATAAGGAATGGTAATCTGTTCGCCTGCTTTAAATTCTTTGTGGAGAAACGTAATAACAAGTGCAAGATTTTTAGTTCGTAACAACTTAAATGTCGCTGCAGAATCTACAGTTGATTTGACCTTTAAAATAGAGTTTAATGAATCATTCATACAATGTTCAAATACTAATCATTTGTAAAAGAGCAGTCGATACTTAATTTACCAGTCGTCTAAATTTATGTAATTAGCAAAAAGTCTGCCGTTGATTTTCGCAATAAAAAGGTCTAATGAAGGTCGACCAAATTATGGACTTCTTCTAGAAACGACTAAGAAATTCGTAATTGAACATTACTCACTAATCTCACTTGGGTCGTTGAGTGTTATCTTCTCGACTCCCTGTAAAGAATGTGAAAGAACTCCTCGACAGTCAATTTGTGAACTGCGAGCAGCTTAACTAGGCTTTTAATGGTGATATTGGCTCTTCCTTTTTCAATCCTCCAATATTGCACGCGGGGAATGTCGTGGTCGAGGGCAAAATCCTCGTGGCTGGTGTACCCTTTTTTCTTGCGTAGTTCGGTCAGTTTCAAGCCGATGCGCTTTTGGAGATTTAGCAGGACTTCCTCTTCTTTCACGGAAGCCAAGTAAGGCTCTGTCCCTCTTAAATGTTACCTCTTATAAGATGTACAATTACAAAACCTTCCCTAGTCACAAGTCGACCAATTTGGATCAAGGTTATGTGAAGATGGATTTGGCAAACGACAATTTTACTTTTTTGATTGAATGTCTCCAGTGAGGGCCTTCCTATGCCTGGTAACGTTAAGGTTGCGAATCAATTTACTAAAGCCTGTTTCGCAACAACACGAACATTAAGTTTATCTAATAATTTCGGTATTATTACATATCAAAATGTTTATGAAACAATGGACGTATTGAACGAAATACTTGAATGGTCTGAGACAAGACCCCCATGGCAACGCGAGGCGCTTCGACTCATAGTATTGAAAGGAAATCTAATGCAAGAGGATATAGATGAATTGCTAGTTCATTGTAAGTTTAGACATGGCCTATCGGCTAAAATAGCAGTCAACCCACTTCTAAGAGATCATATTCCGAGTCAAACCACAACTGTTGAACCTGTCATCTTAAATTCTCTCACGCATGAAAAGGGAGTGAATGCCCTAGCCAATAATCAAACAATTAATTTTGGTAAGTCGCTAACAGTAGTGTACGGACAGAACGCGGCAGGGAAAAGTGGATACACTCGGGTGCTTAAAAAAGCATGTCGTGCCAGGGGTTCCGAGGAAATTCTAGGAAATGTTTTAACAGAAAGAGCGCCAGGTAAACCCTCAGCCACACTGGTGTATTCGATATCAGGCAAGGAATATCGATGGAATTGGACCGATGGTAATATTCATAATCCCGCGCTGGGCAACGTCAGTGTCTTTGACCGACATTGTGCTACGGTTTATTTGAGCCAAAAAACGGATGTGGCTTTTAGGCCATTTGGTCTTGACTTATTTGACAAACTGGCCGCATGTTGTGAGAAACTTCGAAATGCATTAGAGAAAGAAAGGCAAGAGTTAAATCGTATCCAATTTGAAGTATCAATACCAGAGGGAACGAAGGCCTATAGTTTGATAGCTGATCTTACTGCTCTTAGCGATGTTGATTCAATCAGAGAGGTCGCAAATTTAACCGCGGAGGAATTGACGAAGATAAAGAGTATCAAGAAACAGATACACGAGTTAAATGACGAGGACATAGGTAAAAGTAGACGCGGACTAGAATTGAAACTTAAAAGAATCAAGTCATTTCGTTCTGATTTGGAAAAGCTTAAAACTACGCTTTCAACTGAATCAATAAAAGCAATTTCTAGCGCAGTAAATGCCCTTGAGGCTAAAAGAAAACTTGCTGAAAAATTAGCTACCGATTTTTCAAAGTTCAGTAAGCTCGAAGGCTCAGGTTCCAACGAATGGAAAGAGTTGTGGACTGCCGCCTCTGATTTCTCACAGGTTGCATACCCAACAAAAGAATTTCCATTTCTTAAAAAAGATGCTCACTGTGTGCTCTGTCAACAGAAACTGGACGAAGGGGCCGTTGAAAGATTTAGTTTTTTCAGCAAGTTCATGTCATCAACCGTCCAAAGAGATTTAGAAGAATCGGCTGAACATTTGCAGTCGGTATTAGCGAGTTTTGAAAAGTGTCTAGGTAACAACCTACACGATTCAGATGCATTGAAGGAAATTGAAATCGAACATGAAAGCAGCGGAAAAGAACTTAGTAAAATATTGTTGAAAAGCGAGAGGGAACTAAAGCAAATTATACAATCCGCCAAGTCAGGTAAGCAAATTGTTATAAAGGAATTCGATGTCAATCTAAAGGGAATTGCTTTAATCGAAAACGAACTAGAGCAAAGATTAAAAGCTCTTGCACAGGGAGTTGATAAGGGATCGTTAAGGAAATTAGAGTCGGAGTTAAAGGAACTTGAGGCGAGAAAGTTATTGAGTGCGAATTTGTCAGGTGTTATTAAAGAGATAGAACGTCAAAAAAAAATGGCGGTATACTCTCTGTGTCTTAATGATGTCACGACAACAAGTATTACTAAGAAAAGTACGGAGATAACTAAGAAAGTTGTCACCGAGCACCTGATTGAATCCTTCCACAAGGAATTGAGCAAATTGGGTTTTAATCATCTAGAAATTGACCTTGAGCCCTCAGGAGCGACAAGAGGAGCTCTTTACCACAAGCTAGTAATCAAAAGGGCTCCCAACATCGAGGTTCAAAACGTTGTAAGCGAGGGCGAAGCAAGGGCTCTGTCGATAGCCGCTTTTTTTTCTGAGCTAAGTACTGCCTCGAACCCATCTGGAATTCTGTTTGACGACCCTGTCTCTTCTTTGGATCATATGTGGAGAGAAAGGGTTGCGACCAGGCTTGTCGAGGAATCTCAAAATCGTCAGGTAATTGTTTTTACACATGACATCGTCTTCTTAACAACACTGAATCGAATAGCAGAAGAGCGAAGTATCGAGATTTCTCACCAATACATCCATCGTGAGCATGAAGGTGCTGGCGTTTCATCACCAGACTTACCATGGGTGGCGATGAGGGTTAAGGATCGACTTGGAGTTCTCAATAGACGACTACAGGACATTGTTAAAATTGAGAAAACCTTAACAAGAGAGAGGTATGAAAGTGAGGCGTCTATGCTGTATGGTCTCCTTAGGGAGGCATGGGAACGCGCATTGGAAGAAGTTCTCGTTGGGGGCATCATTGAACGTTATAGACCAAGTATTCAAAGTCTGAAAGTTAAATACCTGGCAGATATTACAAAGGAGGACTGCGATGTGTTTGACTCAGGTATGACAAAATGTTCTCGTTGGTTACCAGGACACGACAATGCAAGTGCAGAGAGTGCCCCATTTCCGAACTCAAACGAATTGCGGCAAGATCTGGAAGCATTGGACGTTTGGGTTAGAGAAATTAACAAACGGAGGAAATAAAATTCCTCAATATTCAGAAAATAACTTTTAAATTTAATTTACGACATCCAATCTAGTACATTAAACATTATGTCTCGAGGAAAATGAAGCTCTGGAATAAATATACTCAAGCATTCACATTCATCGGTGCAGGATTTGCTGCAGGCACATGGCTAGAAAAAATAAGCTGCAGCTATGATAAAATACAAATTCAACAGGAATACAATGAAAAAATCAATCAGCGAGATTTAAATGAAATCAATAGTTGTAAAATCGAAATTCAAAATAAGAAGAAAGAGCTACAGGAATTGGTTCACAGTTTAAAGCAAGTAAATGCCAAATAGAATTCTTTCCATTTTAAAAGAAAGTCAATTAGTAATGGTATTGATCTCATTCATTGTGGGTGGCATGTCGGTATTTTTTATTCTGAATAATCAATTGGGCAAATTTCAATCTCAAATAACCCTTAGAGATTCGTTGATTCTAAACTATAAAAGAAGCGACTCCACTTACCTACAAACATTGAAAGAGTACTCAGAGACAATTGAGCAATACGTCTCAAATTGCTACATCGTGGTTGATGATCGGAAGGTATCAAATCAAGAGCTAGTTGGTATCACATTCAATTCAATTCAAGAAAAAGCTTTCTTAAAGGATTCAATCTCCTTAGTTCAAGATGAGATTGAAAGTATCAAACAAATCACAAAAGAATTTTTAGAGTATGCGAATCGATTTGATGTTGAAAACCTATCAAAATTATTTGCTGAAAAGTTTGATGCTTTTTTTCTGTTGGAAAACGTGACGAGGGAAAGGGTTATAAGTGAATATTCCAAAGAGAAAGCGAAATCAACAAATAATCACACCTTCTATGATATTTCAAACATTACGGTAGCATTTACAAATGAAGGGTATCAAGTTTCACTTCCGGTTAAATATTCCAAGAATAAGAACGATGAAAAGCAAGATATAATAATTAGACTTAAGCTTAATAGGGAAAAGAAAATTAACTACATACGGAATTACCACAATAGGTCATTCGATGAAACATTTGATGCTACATTCAACTAGCAAAGTTTGAAATACTTCTATTTGCGAGAATAAATAATTCAAAACAAAATTAAAAATTCATCTAAGAAATGTTCATGGCTTTATGTGTTACCATAAATCACTAGCCCAAAAAGAAGCAGAGTTGCTGGCGCATTATGCCGCCTCATTTGAGTCCATTACGGAAGAGATGGAGATTATTAAGGAAAGGTTCAGCATACTCATGCAGAAGGATGGGAATCTTGGGGCATTAAGTCTCGGGCAGACGGGTGATATCCACAGTCAATTGGTTGCGTATTCGCAGAAGGATGCCTTGCCATCGCATTACACAAAGCAAGAGTTAACAGAATTGAAATGGTGCCTTAAATCGCTTAACGGTTTTAAAGTTGGCGGTGTGTCCCGGTATCATGAAAACGGATTTGATTACTTGCCTACACCCATCATTACTGCCGGGGAGCCGGATAAATTCAAATTATTCAGGTGGGGGTTTATTCCTTTCTATGTGAGTGATATGGAAAAGGCAATGATTCTGCGAACTCAGACGCTTAATTGCATTTCGGAAGAAATGTATGACAAGCCTTCATTTCGGGATGCAGCCAAGAACGCACAACGCTGTTTGATTCCTGTTACCGGATTCTTCGAATGGCGCTGGTTGGATGAAGGAGGCACAGTGAAAGTTCCTTATTACGTTACTTTTCGCGATCAGGAAGTTCGGTCTATGGCAGGACTCTATAGCCGATGGAAGGATAAAGACACTGATCAGTACTACTACAGCTATACCGTTTTAACTACAAGAGCAAACCCGATTCTAGAATATGTTCACAATTCAAAAATGCGGATGCCTGTGTTTATTGATAAGAATGATGAAAAGGCATGGTTGAATAAAGACCTGAGCAAGAAAGATGTTTTAGAGCTTTGCCAGCCATCTATGGACTCCATGATGCGAGCTTATACGATCTCAAAGTTGCTCACCACCAAGAATATTGTAACCAATGTGCCTGAGGTTATCGCTCCCATGAATTACAATGATGCTATTAAGGAAGCGAACCAATATTTATTAGGTGGCGATAAAAAGAAAGCGATTGAAGCTTTTAAGTCAGCTATTGGTGGTGAAAAATATAAAATCGAAGACATCCAGAACGCTGCCAATCAGGAAGTAAGAACTGAATTGATTCTGAATGCTGCTTAAAGTCAGTCATCTAATTTGCTTTAGGTGACTGGAGCTTGAAAAGACTGTGTGACTCTAAACCTCATTACTAACCAAGTCACGATAGCTAATTTCCCCAACTGAAGTATTTCTATTCGCTTAATCCTCTCATTGTGTTTTTCATCCTCCTCAACATCAGCCCAAAGGCTTTCTGTTTTTAGTCGTTCCCCGGTATGAACAATCTTTGAGCGTAGGGAATAATATGCATTGAATTTCTTTTTATTGGCTGGCGTGTCACCAAGGTACCGCAACAAAAAATCCCGAAATTTTCTTGCAATTGAATATTGAGGTTGGTTGCAAGTTGGACATTGCTCCACCTTCATCTCTTTAAATTCTAAATTGACCATAGTTTCCATTGATGTAAAAGAGGCAAGTAGGGAAAGTGTTTTCCGTTTGTCCTTTAGTTCTACAGATGCCAGTGCGTATGAAATCGCGCTATCTACAACAGTCCTTGTTTCTTTACCTAAAGAAAAATAGCCCTGGAACATTTCATCAATTGTCGAAGGAAAGACTATTTCCTTGGTTCTATCCGAATCCAAATTGGGTTCGTACATATAATAATCTCTGTGATTCTTAAGTGCAACTCTTTGAATTGTCAATTCCTTAAACTTTTCTATTTCGACCGGTCGAACTAAATCTGGGAAATGAAATACGCTCATACACCAGACAGAAGTTTGTTTATTTACTTCATCAGGTTTTTCTGATTGCAGAGGTAATGCCCAAAATCCATCCATTGCATCATAAACAAAAAACCTGTTATTGGTAAATGCTGTAAGCAGGCTCAAAAGTCTATCCTTTTTGGTAACCGTAGTTGCTGTAAGGGATGATAGCTCGTCTAAGTCCGCAAATTCCTCCTCATTTGTGATTTTGATTTGCTCATCATCGTGAACAAAGTATTCTAGAACATTTGGATAGTCCCTGACGGCTTTCTTGTAAGGAACATCGGGCATTTCCATAGGATAGATTTGAAATTCATCCTTATACCTGTAGAATCCACTAAGCGGAGATTTGGTGAAAACAATTGTGTTGTGATACATCTCTTAATATTTGACTTCTAAAACTTAAAGAAAATTACGGGAAGTTTGCCTTACTTACATAAATCACCTGAAATTCCTTCCCTCAGGAAAAATACTTTCCTGAACCAATCGAGGTTGCGATTTATCTCGTGTGTCTGGCCCACGTGAACTTGTTTCATCGGAACGGGCACGGGTGTTCACGGATGAGTCTTCCGTTTTATCAGGTATCAAACGTTGCAATAGCTTCGAGAAATTAAAGCATCGTTTCACAATTACGTGAATCACTTCACCCTCGCGCTGAAGCTTGCCTTCCACCATTAACAGTCGGGATTGGATAATCTCTTTGCGATATTGATTAAATAGGTTTGGAAACACTACGAGGTTAGCTGTACCGGTTTCATCTTCCAGGGTAATGAAGCAGATACCATTAGCAGTGCCTGGTCGCTGACGAACTAAGATGAGTCCTGCTACTTTCACATTCTCACCTTCTTTTGCTGTATTCAGTCCGGAAGCGGTAAGCACATGAAGCTGACTTAGCTGTTCACGCACAAAACTTACTGGGTGTCCCTTCAATGAAAGAGACGTTGCAGCATAGTCGTGAACCACGTGCTCGGACGTTGACATTTCAGGGAGAGAAATTCCTTCCTCAACAAATTCTGTCAATTGTTGGTCGCGGTAAATAGCCAGTGGCTTTTCTTTTGTCGAAACTTCCCACAAAGCTTGTCGCCTGTCGTGGTTGATGGAGCGGAATGCATCGGCATCGGCCAGTTTCTCCAAAGAGGCATCGCTCAAGCCAGTTTTGCGCACTTCATCAATGGAATTGAACCTGCTTTTCCTTCCAGCTAATAGAATGTTGACATCCTCCACGCGCATTCCCCTCACTTGCCGAAAGCCTAGTCGCATAGAAAAATACTTTCCTGATTTCTCCTCCAGCTTATTATCCCAATCGGATTCATTAACATCTACGGGTCGGATATCTACTCCATGTTTCTTTGCATCAATCACAATTTGTGCAGGCTGATAGAAACCCATTGGCATACTGTTGAGCAGAGCACAGGCAAACACTTCCGGGTAATAACACTTGAGCCATGAGGACACATAAACCAGCAATGCAAAACTTACTGCGTGGCTTTCCGGAAACCCATAACTACCAAACCCTTCCAATTGACGAAACACACGATACGCATATTCTTTGGTGTATCCATTGCGCAACATGCCATTGACGAGCTTGTCTTCAAAATGTGAAATCAGTCCATTCACTTTAAAGGTGGCCATACTTCTTCGCAATTGGTCGGCCTCGGCTGGTGTGAAGCCTGCGGCCACAATAGCAATTTTCATTGCTTGCTCCTGGAACAATGGAACGCCCAACGTGCGGCTTAAAATTTCTTCCAATTCTTTTGACGGATACTCAATCGGTTCCTCACCGTTTCGCCTGCGCAAATAAGGATGAACCATATCGCCCTGAATGGGTCCAGGACGAACAATGGCCACTTCAATCACTAAATCGTAAAAGCATTTTGGCTTCAGTCTTGGCAACATGGATTGTTGCGCTCGGCTTTCAATCTGGAAAACACCAATGGTATCCGCATGCGTTACCATCTCATAAACGGCAGGGTCGTCCTGTGGAATATTGGTCAAGGTGAGTTCCTTGTCATAGTGTTTCTTCACAAGGTCAAAAGCTTTTCGGATACACGTGAGCATTCCTAAAGCCAGCACGTCTATTTTCATGAAGCCAAGGGCATCAATATCGTCTTTGTTCCATTCGATATTGGTGCGGTCTTGCATTCGGGCATTCAGGATTGGGCACAAGTCGGAAAGCTTTCCCTCGGTAATCACAAAACCCCCCGTGTGTTGGCCAAGCTGGCGCGGAAAGCCTATGAATTGGGACGTAAGCTCTAACACTTTTCTTACGATGGGGTCATCGGGATTAATTCCCTGGCTCACGATTCTGTTCCGGTCGAATCCCTCGTCCTTAAAATCCCAAATCAAACCTGAAAGTCGGTTGATGGTATCCACAGAAAGCCCCATCGCTTTTCCAACATCGCGAATCGCTCCCTTGTGATGTTGTTGCGTAACGGTGGCAACAACGGCAGCGCGGTCGCGTCCATACTTCTTAAATATGTACTGCATCACTTCCTCGCGTCTTTCATGTTCAAAATCCACGTCAATATCGGGTGGCTCGTTACGTGCGGATGAAATAAACCGTTCAAAAAGTAAATCAAACTTGCGCGGGTCAACGGATGTGATTCCTAGACAATAGCAGACGGTTGAGTTAGCAGCTGAACCGCGTCCCTGGCAAAGTATTTTCTTCTCGCGGGCATAGCGGACTATATCGTAAACAGTAAGAAAGTATTCGGCATAGTTCATCTGTTCGATGAAATTCAGTTCGTATTTAATTGTATCCTGAACTTTCTCTGGGATGCTATCTCCAAACTGATTGTGCGCTCCCTGCCATGTAAGGATGGTGAGTTCTTCCTGTGGTGCGCGGCCATTGCTGGTAATCTCTTTCGGATACTGGTACTTCAGTTGACTGAGTGAGAAGGTGCAAGCTTCGGCAATGGCTTGTGCCTGCTGAATAGCATCCGGGTATTGCCGGAATAACCGCCTCATTTCTTCCGCTGGTTTTAAATACCGTTCTGCATTGGGGTGCAACCGAAAGCCTGCCGTGTGAATAGTGCATTTCTCCCGCACACAAGTAACAATGTCTTGCAACTCTCTTCGCTGTGGATTGTGGTAATGCACATCGTTAGTAGCTACCATTGGCGTTTTGAATTGCCTGGCCAGTTGCGCGATGCGGTGAAGTTGTTTGGCATCGTCTCCGCCATAATAGCGTGATGCTGCGATATATAAGTGTTCGCCAAGTCTTTCCCGATACTCCTTTAAGATTGCTTTGAATGACGGGTCAAAATCAAAATCTTCATTCAACGAATTTGGCGGCACGACAATAAACTTCGAGCCCAGAGCAAATTGATAAACATCGGCTTTGTACAAATCGCATTTACCTTTTTCGGTTCTGAGGTTTCCCGTTGTAAGCAGGTTAGACAATCTTGAGTAAGCATGGATGTCGGTGGGGTAGGCAAGTAAACTCGGGCCGTCCAGGAGGTCTAGCCTGCACGCAGGAATAATTCTGATTCCTATTTTTTTTGCAGCTGCATGACCGCGTACAATTCCTGCAAACGTATTCCTATCGGTTATGGCGATTGCATTGTATCCATACTCAAACGCTTGTTGTACAAATTCTTCGGGATGCGATGCTCCTCTCAGAAATGTGAAATTGGTCGTGACCTGTAATTCCGTGTAACTCATATCCCACGCTATACAAAATACCCATGCAAAAACCATTGATACGTTTCATCGTGATAATGCCCCAACCTGAATATCCAATAACGATTGCCCGTTTCATCTTCCACCCGGTAATAGTCGCGATGCTGACCTTGCTGAAGCCACCACTCTTGCTCTATTCGTTCAGGCCCATCGGCTCGAACGACTTTATGCCGCTGTCCGCGATGCAGGAATAACATAGGTGGATAATCAGGAATAGGTGCCGTCACTTCGATGTGTTCAGGGTTGGCCAATAGTTGAAGAGGTCTTGGTTTATCAGAACGCCATTCACTTGTTGTCTCTTCCTGAATTGACAAAGCAGATTTTAATGAACGCTCCGGCCAATAATGCTCATCGGGCAGGTAGCGGTGAATGGCTTGCTGTCCAACCTTCACGGCTAGTCGGTCAAGTAATTCTGATAGTCGTACGTCAGCAATTCCGGCCTTACCTTCCCACATCTTCTCTTGCTGCGGAAGATAGTCTTCCACCTTCGGGGCTTCCAACACAAATAACTCAATACCCAGAGCAGGTTCTATCGTTGGAATTTTCAATTCAAATAGTTTGAATAAATGAGTGACATGGTGCGATGGCCTGTTTGTTCCGATGTCAACCTGAACCATCTTTCCATCAACCCGATAACATTTCAACACTGCGTTTCGAAGGCCTTTCTGTTCTCCTTGAAGTCGCCCACATAATCTCTTAAGCAGTTCATTCAAACCAATTTCAATTCCCGGAGCGGTAACAACAGGTTCCAGGGCAGGCAGTCGTTCCTGATAAGGCTCGACAGGTTGAACAGGTTCGAGCGTTTCAATCTCCTGGCCAATGGCCATGTCCAGTCGATGAAGAAATTGCGGACCAAAGCGTCTCCGTAAAGCTGTGCGTGGCATCCCAATGAATTGTTTTACCTGATGGAGTCCGAGTTTGTGTAATCGTTCTACTGTTTCAGTTTCAAGTCGAAGTGCTTCCGGTGGTAAACTCAGCAATGCATCCACGTGCGTTCCACTCGTGATGACCAAAGACCCTTTTCCAAAACGCGCAACTCCCCAGGCACTGCCGATGGTATCGGCCATTGCAGCACGAGCTTCGTAGCCACGTTCGTTCAATCGTCTTACAATCTCTTTAAGATAAAGTGCATCACCACCCCACAAATGGGAACATCCAGACGTATCCAGTAAAAGTCCATCTGGCAAATCAATGGCGACAATAGGTGTGAACCGAATGCACCATTCAGCCAATCGTGTTAATAATTTTTCTGCGAGGTCTGGTTTATCGTCCTGCACTTCCAACTCCGGTAGGATTGCGCGGGCATCTGCCAGAACCATTCCACAACTTAAACCTTTGCTTTCGGCAACGGAATTGGAGGCTGTAATAACCATTCGCCCATGTTGAGGGGTGCGTAAAACAAATGGCAAATTTTTCAGATGCGGTTGGAGGCGAGTGAACCAGTCCGTTCTCAGGTGACGGAACCAGATAGAGACAAAGCGCTTTTCCATGGCTTCATCCCGCTTGCTTTTGTTGCTCTAACGGTGTCGCCTGGAATTGCTCAACGAATTTGAACTTGCCGTGCCTCCATTGAATATCCCAAGCTCCGGGTTGACCGTTTCGTATTCGCAATAGTTCGACTTTCCACTTGGGGTAACCAACTCCGGGAAGGTCATCATGCAATTCACTAGGCAGTGATGAAATTTTCCATCGCGATACACAAGCGGTAGTGGTCAGATTCTTTGCATTGTTACGAACAATAAAACCGGTGACATTACTTTTCTCAACAGCCAGTTGAAGTCGTCTTGATTCCATGAAACTGATTTTCTTGATTTCGCCAACCACCGAGGTAAGCGCACCACATTTCAATGCTTCATCCATCGCCCATATAACATCGGCTTCTTTTTTCAAGTCAAGGAAAATGAATTTGTCGGGAGCAATACCAAAAGATTTTAAAGCGGGGGGGAATAGCGTACGCGAAGAACTGATCCACAAAGTAGCTCCGGCATTTCCCATGAGTGCAGAGAGAAGTCCGGCAATGAATCCACTTGTAACGGTGGTGTTCTCTTTTGAATCGGATAAGAATTCATGAACCGCCCCGGTTGGGAATGACCGGTTGGGAAAGGCATCTCTTATGGTTCCGAGTTTTGAATCTAGCGCAGCATTAGTACTGCCGGGCTTAAACCCCTGCATATTGAGCACCTCTGCTTGTAAATTCTTGAGAATATCAATCCTTGACGGCACCATCACTTTTCTGTCGAGATGGTCAAAGGTAAAATTTGGCTAAAAGTTTTAGGTAAGTTTGACTAAATATTTTAGTTTTATCCGAATTTCAACTAAAAAGCTCGTTTTTATATGGAAATCAACGAACGTTTTCGCCTGATACGGGAGAACCTTGACCTTACTCAGGCAGCATTTGCAGACAAATTGGGAATAACAAAAGCGTCCGTAGGCGCTTACGAGGAAGGCCGGGCACTACCTAATCATAAAGTTTTGGTGGCACTGGCTGACCTTGCCGGAATCAGTATTGATGAGATAATCAGAGGAACTGAAACAGGCACATCTGAGCGAACGAGTTTTTCCAGTAAACCAATTCCCTTAGTTCCAATCAAAGCTGCTGCAGGTTACCAGAAAGGATTTCCAGATGCAGAGTATGTTAAGGAGCTTCCTCAATTCTATTTACCTACTCTTGGGAATGGTGACTATCGGGCTTTTGAGATTTCAGGCGATAGCATGCCGCCACTGCAATCAGGGACTATTGTGGTCGGTGAAAGAGTCGGGCGACTTACTGAGTTAAAAGATGGAGATACATATGTGCTCGTTACCAAACAGGATGGCATAGTTTACAAGCGAGTTTTTAATTACATCAAGGATAACGGGAAGTTGTTCCTGGTATCAGACAATTCACGCTACAAGCCTTACTCCATCGACCCGATGGAAATTTATGAAGTTTGGTCTGCGAGAGCTTACATCAGTGTTGATTTTCCAAAGTCAGGTTTTAATAAGAAGCAGATTGATGTTTCGGTTTAGATTGTAATTCGACAATTCTACAACTCATTTTCTATAAAGTTGCAAGTTGGTATTTCTTGATTGCAGCAGTGTCAATTTCGTGGACAGTCTCCAGTAAGTACTTAAAATAACCGAGCATTTCATTAATTGTCAGTTGATGCTCATCGTTAACTCTAAAGCCACTTGGGAAGAACTTTAAAAACTTTTCATCTACAATACCATTTCTATGAGCATATAAATGTCGAATCTGAAGAATCTTTTCAATTTTGTCTTGCTGTTCTTCATCCAAAATATCTAAGTCCTTAATTTGAGGATTTTCCGAGATAAAGGCTCTAACACTTCCTCTTTGAAGCTTACTCAATTTCTTTTTAGACCAATAGATAACGAATTCTTGCATATCGTTGCAGTCAAGTACTTCCTTTATGCTAACCTGTTGAATTGACTTAAGCGTTGACGGATTCGCTAAATAAATCTCGTACAGAAGGTCAGATAAATACGTCTCGAAATTGTCAGCACATGAAGAGAAGAGTATTCTACTGAGAATTTTGCCTTCGGTGCTTTCTGTTGTGATGTCTCCGGAAGTTGGGTAGAGTATTTTTTGGAGATCGTTTATTATCCTTAGGACACTTTCGTAATGTTCATAGAATTTGGCTTTCGATCCCGTTGCACTACCACTATTGGAAATGAACTCTTTGAGCACATCTATCACAGCTAGGTGTGCTTTGATTGGCGTCTCTAACTTCGCGTTTTGTTGAATAACCGATGGTCCGCTTCTTATGTACTTCTTACCTTCGATTGAAATCGGCTGGGAAGATCTTTCAACTTTTATCGCATATAATCTTTTCCCTTTATAGGGAATATATTGATACTGTAAAGTAGGTTTTGGATCAAGGAGATCAACAGCTTTATGAAGTATTCCATTGGCATGGAAATCTTCACTTAACCCATTTGGATGGAAACTTCCGTTAATTTCTGCGACTCCAAGAATTACAATTCCTCCTTGGGTGTTAGCGAAAGCTGAAATCAATTGCGCGATGTTACGAGCGGGTGGCAACACGGCCTTGTACTCAAGAGTTTCGCTTTCTGGCTTCCCAATTAGGTCAATTATCTCAGTTGTAATATCCATGGTTAGTTAAACAGGAAATTTAATTATTCTTGACTTCTTTAGAATGTGACCTAAAGTAATTCTGCGAGGTGAAATCCCATCATCAATCCAAAGCTCCGATGGTTCATAATCTAAGATATCTCGTTCCGATCCGTAATATATTATTACTTCACCATCATAAGCAGGGCGGGTGACTATACTGATCTCTTGGCCATCCTTCAAAATACCAGCTAAAATAGTTGGCGCTGTACCATCATCGAGGTGAGTTAGGTCGTAACTGCTCAGTGTTCGTAGGTGCTCCTTTATCCTCTCCTTTGAGCGTCTGATTAGACTTTGTGCATAAACGAACATATCGGTCGTTGGCGTTGACTCGTGCGAAAATAGTTCTGCCAAGTTCTTGTCCTTGATAGCCTCAATCCACTCATCGATTGATGAAATGCCCATGCTTACTAATATCTCCTGAGTAACTGGCAGTAACCCACCGGAGTTTTCCTTGGCTAGGTCTAGCAAAACTTTTAATGCGCTAACATCCACAACATTGAACTCCTTAAGCAGCGACTCTAATTGCTCAGCTTTGGCAATATTTTCCAATATTTCGTCATCGTCATAAAGTAGATGTTTATTTTTAAATAGTGTCGAAAACAAGTGCTTAGCTTTCTCTTCATTTTCATGGAACCACGTTAACAGCTTTTTAAAGGCGGGTCTGTAGCCTTTCGCGGTCTCTCGATCGTTGGCCTTTTCATTAACCTCTGATATTATCTCCTTTACGGCAAATGATTGATCCCTAACATCATCTTGTTCAAAATCAATTGTAATTCTTTCATCAATTAAAAATTCGCAAATATCCCTTTGTAAAAGTTTCAATATTTCTTTGAACTCAACTCCAATATCTCCTCGATCCGTTTTTAGGTGACTCCGTTTGCATAGTAAACCGTTCTGATTTGGAAAGATTGCTCGTCTATTTACGATTGAATCATAATCCTTTTCTTCAAGTTTAAGCACTGAATAGAATTCATTAAGCCAATCTACAACGCCCATTCCCTGAATTCTGGTGGACAACTCTCCAACTGATTTTGTTTGTTCCACAAAATCTGCTAGTTGATCGATGGTTAACATTCCACACTCGCTCCACGATAGTTTATACCAAAGTTCAATATCTTGCTTTTGTGGCAAGCAATGCGGGAACCAAAATGAAGAGAGCTCCCAAATCTTCTTTCTGATCTCTTTCGAATTAGAATCTGGGAACCATGTGTACTTTTTATTGTCATTACCCAGAATAGACACTAACTCATTGTTGGCGTTCATTACGATTTTTTCATGAAGCAATTTTTTTCTAATTGGATTTAGAACATCACTTTTGAACCATGAATCATCGACCCAATTCGGGTGATCCGTAAGGGGCTTTATTTGCGCTAAAAGGTGGAGATTGCCCCAATTGTTTTCCGTTGCGTAGCTGAGCAACGAGTAATAACATTTTATTGCCTCCTCAATTATGCCCTTGTTTTCAATAGAAAGTGGATTTGGTCTTTGCGATGTAGTAAGGAAAACTCCATCTCTGGGATCAGTTGGGTTGAAATTTGGGTTGTTGATAATAACCGGAAAGTGAAACCGCTCAGTACCTATAAGGGGAAAATCGCAGAACAATCGTGGTACCGCTTCATCGATTGTTTGTATAAATATTCGGCCATCACTGTTTGTTTCAATTGGTGCGGCTATACTTGTAAGTCCTTTGTTTATAACAACTATTGACCTTGTAGCCTGAGAGGATTCGTTATTTGTTCCGTCATCTCGTGAAATGTTGATGATGGACATGTCTCCCTTCGATTCTCCACCATTAGAATTTATGAATCGCTTTCCATTCGGGATTACTTCAACACTCTTTATGTCGTTAGCAAAGGCTAGTGTATAGGCTATGCAGTTATACAAATCATCTATTCCTGCCTCTGCAACTTTTATGCTTACTGAATCTAATAGTGGATATCGAAATTCTGTATTAAAACCTCCTTCAATATACTCAGTGTATGGTTGCCGCTCATCCAAGTCCTGAACTGCTAACTTGGCACTTTGAACGCCATCTGTAATTTGTTCAATTTCAAATCCTGACCGATCCAATTCAACCACGAATTGGACATAGTTCAATTCGGGCTCCTTCGCTACTCCGATTACTTTTACTTTTTCGGACAGAAGGTGGGTGGTAAGAAATCCGGTACCAAACTTGCCTGTCGTTTTTCTTTTACCATCCTCGTCTTTTCCCCTATCTTTTGTTGA
>Ga0315912_10001936_pt1 | contig 23409 bp, 19 predicted proteins | sample VfabasoilMG_FD_204469 | JGI IMG/M metagenome (GOLD analysis project Ga0315912, IMG submission 204469) | Garden soil microbial communities collected in Santa Monica, California, United States - V. faba soil | ecosystem: Environmental > Terrestrial > Soil > Garden | place: USA: California... | reverse complement strand
CCGCTCGGAGTGCTGGTCGTATAGCCAAGGGCGGCGTGGCGGGCCGTTCGGAGCGCGGGGACCGTTTGGCCCGCCGGGCGGCGGTGGGCGCGCTCCCTCTTGGGGGGATTGGTTTGGTTCACCACCGCCGCGCGCCGAGCGGGGTGGCGTTCGCTACCTCGTGCTCGACGCGCTCTCCGAGCGCCCGCGGCACGGCTACGAAGTGATTCAAGTCATCGAGGAGCGCAGTGGCGGTTCATACCGACCGAGCCCGGGCGTGATCTATCCGACTCTGCAGCTGCTCGAAGAGCTGGGGCACGCGCGCGTGGTCGAGCAGGACAGTCGCAAAGTGTACGAAATCACTGACGCGGGCAGGACCGATCTGCTCGAGCATCGCGACGAGGTGTCGGATTTCTACGAGCGCTTCGAGGACGATTCCTGGGAGAGCTACGTCGAGAATTTCGGCGACATCATGAAGCGGCTCGGGCGCCTGTTCAAAACTCTCAAGCGCGCGGGCGGACGCGGTCAGCTCACGCCCAAGACGCTCAAGAAGATCGGCGATGTGATCGACAAAGCCGTACACGACATCGAAGCCGCCTTCGACGAAGATCGCTGAGCCTCCAGGTTCGATGAGGGTCGCTCGTATGTTCCTGTGGGAATCAGTGGTGCTGGGTGTGCTCGGTGCGTTTGCTAGCACGGTGATTGGCGCCATGGCCGCGGGTGTCCTCAACTCCGCGAACATCACCTTGCCGCTCTCGGTTCAATTGTCGCTGATGTCCGAGACCTTCGAGCTCTCGGACCTTCCGCGTGCGCTGGGCGGCGCGATCGCGCTGATCACGGCCGTTACTGCCGCGAACATTTTGGCGATTCGCGCCTTTCGCAAGCGCTGCTGACGCGCCCGAGTTTTCAGCTCGCGTGTGCCGGAACGCGATGACGCGTGCTTGCTTCCGCGTCAGCGTGCGGCTCGGTGCGGGCGTGCAACATGGGGGCAAACGCGGCCTTATAGCTCTGCGCCAGGTATAGCTCCAGCGCCAGCACAACGATGGGCAAGACCAAGCCCGCGGGCGCCAAGAAGGCGTGGAAGGCGACGATGTTCACCACCACTGGCGCCAAGACGGCGAGCGCCAGCGGAACGAAGCGATTCGCGAGCAAGAGCAAGCCCGCGACGACCTCGGTCCCCTTGATCAATGGGAACATGTAGCCGGTTGCGAACAAGGCTCCCGCGAAGTCGGCGGGCGGCCCGCTCATCGGCGGCTGCGGTAGAAAGTGCAGGAACCCGTTCAAGCCGAACACGAAGAACGTGAGCCCCAGTGCGACACGAGCGACGCTGTGGAGCTTGCTGCTGATATTGGACATCGAATTTTTTTCTCCTCGAAACGTTGCTGAGGAATCTAATTGTTGCTCCGGGCAGCGGTAGACATGGTGAGGACAAAAGATAGTTGCTACCCTGGCAACAATGGATCTGAATCATGTCGCGGTCTTCGTGCGAATCGTCGAACTCCAGAGCCTCACCGCGGCGGCCAAGCAATTGGGGCTGCCCAAGTCGTCGGTAAGCCGAACGCTGACGCGTTTGGAGGACGAGCTCGGTGTGCGCCTGTTGCAAAGAACCACACGCAAGCTGCACCTGACTGAAGCTGGGCAGGCCTATTACGAGCGCGCCCGCGTAGCGCTGACGGGTTTGGAGGAAGCGACGTCCGCGGCCATGAACCTGAGCGCGGAGCCGCGCGGTACGGTGCGTGTGAGTGCACCCGCCGACGCGGGGGTCTTGAATTTGAGCGAAGTGCTTGCGCGCTTCGTGCGCAAATACCCGCTGGTACACGTCGAGATCTCGCTCTCGTCGCGCTTCGTCGATCTCGTCGCCGAAGGCTTCGATTTGGCGCTGCGCGCCGGAAAATTGGCCGATTCGAGCCTCGTTGCGCGCAAGATCGGCAGCGATGTTTTGGGCGTCTTTGCGTCACCTGCGTACTTGCGTCGCCGCGGTCGACCAAAGACGCCGGCGGACCTAGCGAACCACGATTGCGTGTTGTTCCGCGGCAAGAATGGCAAGAGCGAGTGGCTGCTCACGGGCCCCCAAGGGGAAGAGCGCGTGATCGTGCGCGGGCCGCTGAACGCGGACGAGATGGCATTCGTGCAGCAAGCCGTGGCCGCGGGCGTTGGTATCGCGCTGCTACCCGTGAGTGCCGTCCGCCTGGCCGCGACTCGGAGCTCGCTGCCGATGCCGGTTCGCTTGCTGCCCGACTACTCCGTTGGCGGTGCCAGCCTGAACGTGGTCAGCCCTTCTGCCCGCTTTCAACCGGCATCGGTCGTTGCGTTTCGGGATTTCTTGGTCGCTGAGCTGAGCGCGCTTTGGAATTCTGCATGATTTTCGGGTCCCGCGGGCGTTGTGCTACACCCGCGCGGTGCCGAGTTTTGCCTGCCAGAGTTGCGCCAAAGAATTCGCAGTCGCGGAAGCGACGCTAGCCAAGTACCCAGGCTGGCAACCCAAGCTCTGCCTATCGTGCAAGAAGCAAGCTGCGCCAGCGGCTTCCAAGAAGGCAAAAGCCCCGCGCCCGCGCCCCGCTGGTGGTTCGCGTGAAGAGAACCTGAGCGTCGCCGAGGTGCTGGCCAAGTACACGAGTGGTCCGATCGATGGCGTTTTCACTGACGGTGCCGCCGAACCGAACCCGGGCGCCGGGGGCTGGGGCGCCGTGTACGTGGCAAACAACCAAGTCATCGGCGAGCTCTGGGGGAACGAGCCTCACACCACGAACAATCGCATGGAACTGTGCGCGCTGATCAATGGCTGCAGCCTAGTGCCCGCAGGTCAGAAGGCCGTGATCTACACCGATAGCCAACTGTGCGTCAGCACCATCAATGAATGGGCCAAGGGCTGGGAAGCTCGCGGTTGGAAGCGCAAGGGCGGGGAGATCAAGAATCTCGAACTCGTCCAAGAGCTGTACGGGATCTGTCGGCGCCGGCCCGAGCTCGAATTGCGTTGGATAGCCGCCCACTCCGGCAATCGCTGGAACGAATACGCTGACGCGCTCGCTACCGCCTACCGCCGCAAAGTACGCTGAAATTCCGAGCGCCCTAGGGGGTCACGACGCGCAGCGAGCCGTCGCTCGAGACGTGTAGTGCGACCGGCTTCTCACCGCGGAAGATCAAGAGCGCGTCGTCGCCGGAGTACAGAGTGCTGAGTTCGCCGGCGTTGGGCCCGCCAAAATCCGGGGCGTCGAACACGATCACGTCCTTGGTGGTTGGCAGCGAGGCGAGGGGAGCAATGCGCAGGCGCGTTTCACCCAGGCTCGAGCGCCACATCAAGAGCAGCTTGTCGCCCAAAGGACCGACCGCCCACCACCACTTGCTCTCGACGCCGGGGAGCTTCACCTCGTTGGCTTTGCAGCCGTTCGCGTCGCAATCGACGCGCCCAACCTGGATCCCGCCGGGCACTGTTTGCGCGTAGCCTAGGCTCGCGCTTGCTTTGCCGCACACGAGCTCGGACTCCGCGCCGCGTTCGAAGGGCATGGTCGCGCTGCTGGGTTTGCTCCAAGCGCCAGCCTGAAATAGCGTGACGGTGACTTGGGTCTTACCATCGGCGGTCGTCGGCTTGGCATTGTGCTGTCCGGCGCGTGGGCCATAGGCCGCGACGGCCAGGCCGCCATTCGTGCGACAGCCGTGTAGGGTGCCGGAGAAAGGGCCTTTCTCGACCCTTTCTTCCTTGAGCCGCCCGGCGCTGAACGACTTGGCGATGAGCTCGGTTCCGCCCTCGCTCTGCTGCAAGTAAACGACGTGATTGCCCAGGCTGAGCGGCTCGCCGAGCGGCGAAGCGATCAAAAGCTTGCTCGATTTGCCGGCCTTGCCAGCAGCGAGCCACGTGACCTGAAAGCCTTCGTCTTTCTCGCCGCGCTCCACGGCCAGGCCTTCGTGCAGCAAGCGCAGGGCACCGAGGCCGCGCACGTCGGACTTTTGCCCGCTTCGCAGATCGTAAGCAAATAGCCCAGCCTCCGTCAGACCAGCGGCGTACACGCCCTGATCGTCGCTGACCAGATCTACGGTTTGCGCGGGCAATTCCGGCACGTCTGCATGGGCATCGAAGCAGCTCACTTTGGCGAAGCCCGGCGCAAACTCGCAGCCTCGGGGTTTGCCTCGCCCCTCACTTGGCTTGAGCAGCAAGATGGCGCGGCCGTCAGGCGTCAGCAATGGGCCAACCAGGCTGAGGGATTGAGCGCTGAAGCTCTTCCAGCTGCTGTTGTTCAAGAGCGCTGGCGGCGCCGCTTGCGGAGCAGCTACCCCTGGCGCAGCTTCGGTCTTCAGTCCGGCGCTAGCTGCGGCCTCCCAGAGCTCCGTGGCGACCGAAATCAATGAGCTATCGGTCGGTAATGTGCAGCTGCCTTTGTCGTCACTGCAGGCGAGGCGTTCGTGCAATTTGCGCTTCAGCAACGCCCCTTCGCTGCCTGTGCCGAGGGCCGCATACAGATCATTGGCGGGTGCTGCGCAGCGCGCAGGGTAGCCACTCTTTTCGCTCAGAGTGGCCGTGTTGCCGAGCGCGATCGAGCGCAGCTGAGCCACGCGCACCGAAAGTGCGCTCTGCGCCGCGGGGCCCGCCAGACAGGTGCTGAGTTCGTTCCACGACTTCTGCGCGTTGCCTTCGGAACAGGCGGCGAGGCTCGAGGCGACGAACAGCAGCCCGAGCGTCCTTCGTGGATCCACAGTCGAGGCTCGCGTCATGCCGGCGAGACTAGCGATTCAGCGGAACCGAGCCAATACTTCGTCTCACGTGGTGATTTTCCGCGCCCCACTCGCGCCCGCCGCGCGCTGGGTCTGTCTATTATAGTGTCGAATTGATTCTTTTAGTGTACAGTAGCCTGGCAACCCTGTCACAGAACGAATGGCCATGACTTCAGTCCTGATTATTTCCGGTAGCCCATCGAGCACCTCACGCACCGAGCGGCTCGCTCGATCCATTGCCACGCGCGTCGCGGCGCGTGACGTGCAGGCTTCGCTGCTCGATGTGCGTAGTTTGCCCGCCGCCGATCTGTTGCACGCACGCTTCGATGCGCCCAGCATCGTGGAGGCGAACGCGCGCGTGGCGGCGGCCGACGGCATCATCGTGGCGACGCCCGTGTACAAGGCCGCTTACTCCGGGCTACTCAAGACATTTTTGGACGTGCTGCCGCAATTCGGATTACGCGGCAAAGTCGTGCTGCCGCTCGCCACGGGCGGCTCGGTGGCCCACGTGCTGGCGATCGACTATGCGCTGCGCCCAGTGTTGAGTTCGCTCGACCCGCTGCACGTCGTGAATGGCTTGTTCATCCTGGACAAGCAAATCACGGTACCCGAGAGCGGGGACGTGCAGTTGGACGCCGACATCGATCAGAAGCTGGATGCGACGCTCGATCAGTTTTTGCGCGGTCTGTCACGCGTCGCAAGCTCCGGGATCTGAGTGCTAATTGGCGGGCGCGCTGGGGTGCGCGCTCGCGAGCGCTTTGGCCGTGTCCTTGGCAGCGTTGCGCGACTCCTGCGCCAGCCGTTTTTGTGCGGGATCCTTCAAGCCGTGCGCGGCACCCTCGAAGCGCTTGGCCAGTGCTTCCCAAAACTTGGGATCGTTCGGGGGTGGAGCGAGTCCGACCAAGTAGGCCGCGTCGAAGGCTGCCAGCGGCGCGCTCGGGTTGTTCTTTTCGCTGGCTAGGCGATCCAGCTCCGTGACCGGGAGTGAACCCGTCGGCAGCTGCGGGCCGCGCAAGAGAAGCTCGCTCGCGTCGCGCGGGCCGTTCTGCAGGCTGCTGGCCAGCGCGTGATACAGGGCGCGTTCCGGGTTCGGTTTGTCGCCGCTGCTGAGGCGTGTCGCGAGCGCGAAATCGTCGGCCTTGAAGTAACGCCGACCGCGCTCGATCAGCGCTCGCGTCAGCAGATCCTTGCTAGCCTCATCGAGTTTCGATGGATCCCAGTGTGCCGTCAGCGCGCGGGGCAGGCCTTTTTCCAAGAGTGCGCGCAGAAGCGGCGCGTCGAGCGAGCTGCCAGCGAGCAGATAGCCCGCGTAGAAGGTGGGTAGACGGAGTGCCAGCTTTTGCTCGGTCGTATCCGCCACGACTGGCTTCAGCGGTGACAAGAGCAGCTTGTCGAGCGCGTCGATGCGGCGCCCCGAGTAGACCTCGGACAACAGCGCGCGCGCGCGGTCGACCCGAGCGTCGACCAAGATCCCCTCGTTCGAGAGTTCGCGCAGACCGACCAAGGCCGCGTCACGACCGCGCGCCTTGCGCGGTTCGAGCGCTTCGTCGAGCGCGCCGTAATAGGCCTCGCGCAGCTCGGCATCGTCGTTCAACTCCTTCGGCAAGGCCACTTGGCGCACGACCGACACGAAGCGCATGTCTGCCAGGCCGGCTTCGACCGCCAGCACGCCTTTGGCGTATGCGGACAGGCGCGCTGCCGGCAACGATAGCTCGTGGATCGCTTGCGCTTGGCCGACGATCCACGGTTTGAGCGCGCTCTGGAAAAAATCCATGAAATGCGGTTTGTCGAAGGGAGTCGGCAGCTCCGGCGCGTGGCGCACCAAGCGTGCGAGTCTGCCGCCCGAGGCCAGCGCGATCAGCACGTCTTCGACGTTGCGCGCGAGCTCCGGGCGCCGCGGCTCCAGAAACGGCATGGCGAGCACATCGGCGCAGCCGAGCGGCGCGAATTCAGCCCGCAACGCCCGCAGCAAGCCTGGCTCTAGGCTACTGTCGCTCTCCAAGCAAGTGAGCTCGGCGTCGCGTTCGAGTGCGTTCGTCGAGCTCAGCGCTTGCACCAATGCTTCGCGCGCAGAACCAGACGCCTTGCAGTTCTCGCTCGTGTGCGCGAGATACTCCTGACAACTCGCGTCGGCTGCTGGTACGCCGGCGGGCGCGGCGACCAACGGTACTTTCTGCTTTGCGGGCTCGACTTGCTTCCACTCGCTCTTCGCTGCTTCGGCCTTTGGCGGTTGGGCTGGCCGCGCGGCTTGTGGCGCGCACGCCCAAAGGCTGATGGAGGTGGCGGAAATCGCGAGGCGGGTGAACAGACGCATGCTGCGGATACGACCTTCAAATTTGCAGCGGGTCAAGCCTGCCCCTCACGTGGTCGCGCACGAATTTCGGCAGAAATAGCGCATTTGAGGCCCTCATAGCACTGGGGCAAGGATGCAGCGTTGGAAAATGGCGAACCTTCCTCGCTCAGCCTCAAGTTTGCATGCATAACGGCCGCTTGATCTGGCGTGTACGTGTGTGAGTCTGAGTCGAAGGTATGATCTACAACAGCGTGCGCACCATTTTGGTGATCGACGACAATGCCGTCGTGCTCGAGGTCACTCGTGCGACTCTCGAGCAAGCTGGCTACCGAGTCGTGACGCTCGATCGAGCCAGCGGCGCGGTGGTCACGATTCTGCATGAGCGGCCCGACTTGGTGCTGCTCGACGTGAACATGCCCAACATGACCGGCGACTCTTTGGCGGACCTCTTGGGCCGCACGCGAGCGACGCGGGGCACGCTCGTGGTGCTCTACTCGAGCTTGCCGCCCAACGCGCTGCGCATGAAGGTGCTGGCTTCGGGAGCACACGGCTTCATCCACAAGACCGGTGCGCAGGCCGAGCTAGTCCGACAAGTGCGCGCGTTCCTGGAGCATGATTCGCTCGGTGCGCAGCGCGTGGCGTCGATGCTGTCTGGAGACGAGGGCACATCGAGCGCACGGATTCGCGTCGCGCCGCCGGCGGAAGAACCCGTCTCGGCCGGCGCTTCTCCGAGCAGCGTGCCTTCGCGCGCGAGCACTGCCGCGCATGCCGATAGCGGTTCGGGGCTCACGAGTGCGAGTGCTCCACCGCCGCAGCACGATAGTGGCACCATCCGCTTGCGCGTCCCGACCGCGCTTTTCCTCGACGACGATCTAGCGGTGCTCACCGGCTATCGGCGCGCGCTGAACAGTGACGAGGTGATCGGCGAATATCTCACGTCCGCCGACCAGGCGTTCCGTCGTATCTGCGCGGCCGAACCGCCGGACGTGATTGTCACCGACCTGGTCATGCCGGGCATGGATGGCATGGAACTGTATCGCCGCGCGCTCGAGCTCGACCCGACTTGGCGTCACCGTTTCGTGTTCATCACCGGCGCAGGCACGGTGGGCCACGTGGCGGCATTCTTGCGTCGCGTGGGCGGCCGAGCCTTGGAGAAACCCGTCGATATTCGACGTTTGCGAGATGCTATCCGGTACGCCGCCACGGGCGCGCGCATCTTCCGGAAACAAAGCGCGCAGGGCTGATTTTCAGAGCTTTCGAGCGCGGTGCTGCCGCGTGGCCGACTTTCGCGCGGAAGCCTCGTCGTTGCCTCGGGGGCGCGGTACACTGCTCGCCATGGGCAGACTTTTCGCGAGTGTGTCGGGCGGATTGTTGCTGGTTGCCTGCGCGCAAAGTAATGCGCCAACGCCGCTTCGCTCTCCTTCGCGGGATTATGCGCCGCCTCCACCGACCACCTCCGATGGCGTGGCCGTGGGCGCCGATCGCCGCGCGCCAGAGGATAAGTTGCAAGAAGGCGTGACCACTGACGGCCCAGCGCCCGGTTGGGACGCGAGCAAAGCGGGGCTCACCTACGATCCGAAACATCGCGTCGGCGGCGCAGTGGAACCCCCACCGGCCGGCGGATCACGCGCGAAATAGAGTCGTGGCTTGGTCCGTCCTCGCGTTTGCATGCGGGCGGTCCATTCCTTGCTCACATGTAGGCTGAGCGATTACTCTATTTTGACTCGGCTCGTTGACGTGACCGCGTGCGGCGGCCTAGCGTTTGGGCCGGACTTCGAGCTTTTCATTGGAGGAGAGAATATGCGTGTTTTGACGGCTTGTTTGCTGGGTGCTCTGGGCTTGGTCGCGGTTTCGATGGCAGCGTGCACGGATGCGACGGACATCGACGCGACGGGCGGCGCGGGTGGCGCATCCGCAGGCTCGACGAGTAGCGGCGGAAAGGCAGGCGCAACGCACGCGGGCGGGGCCGGCAATGCCGCGGGAGCCACGAGCATGGCGGGTGCTGCCGGTGCCGGAGATGGTGAATGTGGCTTCAAGTCGTTCGACTGCACGGCGTGCTTCATTGACAGCTGTGGCGCGGAAGCCGATGAGTGCAGCAAGGCCCCCGACTGTGAGACGGGTGTCCGCTCGCTAGCGGAATGTGTTTGTGATCCCAAAGAAGACGTCGCCGTTTGCCAAGAAACATTCCTCACCGACGGCGGGGACCCCGCTGCGGCCTTGGCGGACTGCTTCACGAAGAATTGTTCGGACGTGTGCGGGCGTTGAGCTGAGTATCTGAGTAAACCCTGCGCGTTGTTTCAACCGCGCGCAGGGTGCGTCACTGGCTGGCTTCTTCTTCGGCGGTGGCTCTCTTGATCTGATCGATCAGTGAACCGTTGCCGTAAGGGTTTTCGCGAGCTGCGGCCGGCAATTCCTCGGTTTTTGCGGCTTCCGGCGCGGGCGCCTCGGCTGAGGTGCCCTTCGCCGGCGTCGTCGTTTCGTCGTCCGCCTCGGTGGGCTCGGCGGGCGCAGGCTTGGGGGCGACACGCACGTAGCGTGGTGCTGGGCGCTTGTGCTCCACCGACAAACTCTCCACGGCGACGACGCGCGGCGCACTGGCGACGGGGGGCGGTTCGATCGGCTGCTTCTGGCTGGTCGTGGTCGCGACGGGCGCAGGCAGCGCGCTCGTCAAGAGCACCTGCGGCTTCTGAGGTTGCCGCAAACTACGCACGAGTGACGCGCCTGCCGCTGAGGCCGTGATGCACACGGCCAACGCAATGCACGCGGACACCCAGCGCGGGCGTTCGCGAAATGAGTCGCTCAGTGAAAGTGAATCAGAGGTCTCGGGACTGGGCTGCACGAGCGGCTGCGGGCGGTCACTGCTGCGCGCAACAGGGGCGGCTGGCAGCGGCGCCGGAGCTGCCTTGACTACAGGCGCTGCCGCGGGTGGCGGCACTGAGGAACGACGAGGCAATGGAGACTGCGTCGCGGTCCCCGCTGAGCCCACTTGGGGTAACGGTGCGGGACGAGGAAACGGTGTGCTGAGCGCCGTAGAACGAGGTGAGCGCGGCACCGGCGTCGGCGCGCGCAACCCCGGCGCGCCCGCCGCATCGATGCTCGGGAAAGGCGCGCGCGGCGGAGCGACCGAGGGTGCCTTATCCAGGGCAAATTCCAAGGTTGCCAACGGCCGCTCATAGCTGGCCAAGGACTGCGGCGTCGCGTCTTCGGGCGCGGGCTTCGGGAGCGGAGTGCGAGTGGGAACAGGCGAGCGGCTCGGCAACGGCGAGCTGGTTGCCGACGTAGCCGGACGACTCGGTGTAGACGTGGCGCTCGCGCTCGCCTGCGGGCTCGGGTGGGAGCTAGCGCTCGCAGCAGGGATCAACGTGCCGACGGGACGCCAATTGGGCATGCCTTCGCGCCAGACGAGCGCGCCTTCACCGAGCTTGCCACCGCGGCGCGCGAGGATGAGCTGCTCAATCGTCATCTCGATCAGCTCGTTGCCACCGAGATCGACGTACCAGAGCGGTTTGTCAGTGGGCGCGATCGATGGTTGCCGCGGAGGAGCTGACGATAGCGAGCTCGGTCGTTGCACGGGACGTGACACGCGTTCGTCGTCGATCAGGCTCGGCTGCTGCGAGCGATTGCGACTTCGTCCGTTCACCACCGCTGCCGCCGTCGCCGAACTCATCAGGTGTGTCGCGTCTTCTTCATCCTCGCGCTTCGCGAGGTCGAACGCGGGCGGTGGACTGGGCTGCGAGCGGCGATCCGCGACGGCGCGATCGAGGCGTACGAAATAGCCACAGTCGCAACGCAATACGCGTAGCTTTCGCGCCTGCTCGCCGTTCGTCACATGACGCCGGCCGCAGCCGCCGCAGTCGACCTCATGCAGTCCGCTCATCGGGGGCCCGGCAGCATACCTCCGGCTACCGAGCCGGCAAGGGCCTTGTGTAGGATATTTTTTCAGTGCTTAGAAAATCAGCGCTCCGTGCAAGCCGACCACGTAGCTGTCGAAGGCCTGGTAGTCCCCGCTCTTCAGCATGCCGTTGTAGCCGCCGTGCACGCCCAGGTCGACCAGGGGCAGGAGCGTCAGGTCGAGGGTCACGCCCGCGTCCGCTGTGGTCGCCCAACGTCCTTCGCCCACGCGGCCGCCGAGGTGCCCGTAGCCGAGGTGCGCGTAAACCCCCGGCTCCAAGACTTTGAGGAACGCCACGCGCCCGCCCACGATGAATTGCGAGAACTTGGCGCCGGCGTCACCGGAAAACGTATGGTACGCGCCGCCGACCTCGGGGGTGAGCTGCAAGACCTTCAGGTCCAGTTTGTAGCCGAGCCGAACATTGAAGCCGGTGCCGCTACGCGCGGAGGACTCCTCGATGCCGTTCGTGTAGTCGAGGTCGGCCCCGATGCTGGTGCCGCTCTTGGCTTGTGCTTCTTGCGTAGCCAAGAGCAGGAACGTGCAGGTGGCCAAAGTGGGCAGTAGGCGAGCGGCGAGCGAGTGGCATCGAGACATGGGCTAACTCCTGGAAAAAAAGTGCGGTCGAAGCGAGTACAGCAAAGGGCGAGCCACCGTGCGCGGCAAGCCTGTACTCGGATCAATGCCAGCGTCTTAGCACTGTTCTCGTGGCAGGTTGCGACGCGCACCGCACGCTTGCGGGGCAATTTGTCGCCGACAGGCGTGGATTGGCACGCGGCGTTTGCAGCGACGCTCGGCCGCAGCTTAGCCTGCTGACGGCATGTTTGTTCGCTCGCCCGCCAGTCGCGAGATCTGGCGTCTGTTCTGCCTGACGTGTTGGCTCGTAGGCTTTTGGTGGTCGCCGCGGTCCGCGCAGGCTGAGACGCTGCAAGCCGCGATTGGTAGCAAGGCATTCACGCTCGCAGACGGCCAAGTCGCCTGCGCTCCGCCGGGTGGAGGTTGGTCGATCGAGCCCTCTTCGCAGGCGCACGCGCTGCGGGCGCCGACGTCGAACGACGCGATCGGCAAATCTACCTCGCTGCAAGTCGCAGCCTCGCTCGCACTGTGCGCGACGGACTCGAGCTCGCTCGAGCTCGTGGCGACTGCGCGCCCGCCTAGCGTCGAGGCGAGCAGCGTCGTGCTCCTACCGGACCAAGGAAAAGTCGAGCTGCGCGGGACTCGCTTGACGGGCGTAGCCGTGGCTTGGCGTAGCAACACGGCGTCGGGGGTCGATGTCTGTGAAGCGCCCAGGTTGGACAATGGGGCCGAGCGCTGTTCGTTCGACGTCGGTCGAGGGCTCTCGGCCGATCCGGCGAGCGGTAGTTTGTCCTTGCTTCCCGCCGGAGGGCGCGCGGGTGCGGAGGTGACCAACTACGATCTGCAGGGCGAGTTGCTGCCCTCCAGCAGCTTGGTGCTGACTCCGGCGCGCGTCGTATTGACGAACATCGTACCGCCGGACGCTTCGATCGATCTCTCGACCGGCCACGGGGAGGTCGAACTGAGCCACCCCGAAGCCGTGTCCGGCGTGGATTGCGGCGCGCAACGCTGCGAGCTTGCCGGACGTACGCTGCGGGTGCGCTCCTTGTCCAGCAATGTCGGCTCGGTCGACGTCAAATTTCGGCTCATTCCGGGGGTCGTGGTCAGCAAGGGCACGGGCTTCGAGCCAGCGCCGCAGGTCTCCTTGGGCGTCGTTCACTGTCCGATGTCGGTGCCATCCGGCCCGCTCTTGCGCGACACCGAGGCGGCCAGCCTCGTTGTGCGCATCGAGGGTCGCTGCGCGCGAGAAGTGCCATCGCTCAAGTTCATGATCGGCTCGGAACCAGCCGAGGTACGGATGACTCTGGTCGACTCGGCTGGGACGGACGTGCTCATTTTCGTGGGCAACACGTCGGCATCTGCGCTCACCGTGACTGCGGTGCACGAGGATGCCTTGAGCGTCGCAGTCGCGGTGGCGCGCATCGAGACCAGAACGCCGCCGCACAGTAGCGCGTCGCTCGAAATCCCCGGCCATAAGAACCTCGGCTTCATCCCCACGAATCGGCCGGCGATCGTGCACCTGCCGCCGCTCGGGCCCCATGGCCATCTGGTGCCGCTGCCCGTGGCCGGCGTTTACACGGTGCAAAAGCAAGGCAGCGAATATTCGGTGAGCGGTGATCCAGACGCTTCGGGTCAAGTCGCGCTGCGTTTTGGCTACCGCGTGGATTCGCTGCCGGGCGCCTTGGCGGAAACGGACTTGGGGGTGATCAACAGTTCGCTGCTGCGCCCGGTTCGTGAAGCCAATCTGCCTGCGCCGATCGGCGGTTCAGCGCTCGGTCCCCGCCCGATCGTCGAGTTCGTGTGTGGGACCCCCGATAATCCGGCCGAACGCATCACGCCCGGAGTCACGGCGCACTTACCGTACGAGAGCCGAGACAATTGCCGGCTGATTTTTCACAGGGATCGCCTGCCACGCAATTACGGCACGCAGAAGCTCAACCTCGAGATCGACGTGGTCGATTCGGACGGCGGCTCGCGCGCCGAGGGCCACGTGGCGGAGAGCATCGTGATGCGCCCGGGCGCGGAGCCCATCTATGCTTGGATCAACGGCGTGAAGGCACCGTTCGATCGCATCTTGGTGCGCTTGTCCCACGCCGCCGACGAGGCGCACTACGTGGGCGCGCTCGAGATCCAAACCGGCGCGCCCGAGGTGAAGTGGACGGCGATCATGGGTACGGGCAGGGCGCGCTTGTACGCGACGACCGCGATTCCGACCGGCCTATATCGCTTCGGGGACGACGCCCACAGCGGCGTGCTTTCCCTCAATTTTGGCGTCATTTCCCGGCTCACCTGGCTGAGCAGAGACGGTCATGAGGGATTCTTGGGGCTCGAAGCCGGCATCATGGCCATTGGTCTCGCCAACGATACGAGCTCGACGGGGGAGTCACTGACTCAAGTTGGGGCGGTCGCCGGTTTGGGTCTGAGCGTACCGATTGCCAATCGTTCCACGCCGACGCAGGCCGCGATCAACCTACACGCTTGGTTCGAGGTCGATATTTCGCACCGGGGCCAAGAAAGCCAGGCTAGCCGTACTTCGATCATTTTTGGCCCCAGCATTTCGATCGGCAACATCGGCACGAACTTGTGAGCATGCGCGGGCTCATTGCGCCGGGGTCTCAGGTCCCGTATCTTGCGTGCCATGCAGATGCGGTTTCGGGCGGGGTTCGTCACCCTGCTGTCGCTGTTCGTGGCGATGGCCTGTGTGGGTGGTGCGGACCAGTGTCTGAATCCTCAACCTGACTTGCCGTCGTGCAGGTCCGAGAACACTCCTAGCAGAGGCGGGAGCGCCTCCGTACCTGCTGGCTCTGCTGGCGCTTCTACGGGCGCCTCTTCTGGCGGAAGTGGCCCGGTGCTGAACCAGGGTAACGGTGGGGCCAACGCCATCGTCGACGCAGGCCCGAACGAGAACGCTGCGGGTAGCAAGGGTGAATTCCCCGGTGCTGGTGGCGATAGCGCGGGCGAGCTCGGCCCGGGCGGTGCCGGTGGAGCCGCCGGAAGTCGCGACGAGGGTCCCTGAGCTAGCCATAGCCCCGAGGTTCAGTTGGAAGACCCAGAAAGTGTGCTGCGAGACTTTTCGGTAATCGCTGTCGTCGGTTTGAGTCGGGATCCGGCAAAGGCGGCTCATGCGATTCCGGCGGCGCTCAAGGCGGCCGGTTTTCGGATCGTGCCCGTGAATCCCGAAGCCAAGGAGCTGCTCGGCGAGCCCGCGTTTGCCTCGCTGACGGACATCCCTTTTCCCATCGAGCTGGTGTTGGTTTTCCGACCCGCGCGCTTCGCGCCCGCGATCGCCGAACAAGCCGTGGCCAGCGGCGCCAAGGCGCTCTGGTTGCAACAAGGCATCTTTTCTTCGGAAGCGCGCGGCATCGCCAAACGCGCGGGGCTGCGTTACGTGGAAGACCGCTGCGCCGGGGTCGAGCGCGCGCTGTACGGCATCGTCAAGCGCTAGCGGCGTTCATCGTCAGCTGCTCGAGTAGGCCCGTGCTCGGTCGATAGTTGCGCTGCTGGGAGTCCGAAGCGACGACTCAAATCCGCCTCGAGTTCCGGCGCGGGGCGCGTCAGGTCGTCCAAGTGCCAAAGTCGGATTGTGCCGTCGTCGCTGCCGGAAGCCAGCACGACTGCGTGCTGGGTAAAACGCACCGCGCGCACGCTGGCTGTGTGCCCCGGTAACGTGGCCAGCGCCTTGCCGTTCAGCGGGTTCCAGATGCGCACGGTCTTGTCTTCGCTGCCAGAAGCCAACTGTGCGCCGCTCGGCGAGAAATCTACGCTGAGCACTTTGCCTGCGTGGCCAGCGAGCGAAAATTGCCGCTGGTGACTGGCCAAGCTCCACACGTGCACCAGGCGGTCGGCGCCCGCGGATGCCAATTGTGAGCCGTCCGCCGAGATTGCGCTGCCCAAGATCCAATCGCTGTGCGCTTGCCAGCTTGCCTCCACTCGCCCCGTTTTCATGTTGCGCAGCGTGAGCACGCCGGCTTGGTCGCCGGTCACGAGCATTCCCGTGCCAGGAACGACGCTCATCGTCTGAATCGGCGAAGGCGTTTCGAGTTCTTGGAGCAGAGCGCCGCTGTGGGCATCGAAGATGCGCAGCTTGCGCTCGATTCCCGCGGCAGCCAGGGTCTGTCCGTCGAGCGCGAAGGCCAGCGCGCGTGCTTCTTGGCGCAAGCCTTCAAGCACCTGGGTCGGAATTTTTTGCGCCAAATCCCAGATGAAAATTCGGGTGCCCGAGCCCGCCAAGGCGAGCAGCCGCGCATTCGTCGATACCGCGAGCGCGCGCACTCGATCGAGGCGCACGGGCAGGCGGGCGCTGCACGTTCCAGTCGACAGCTGCCAGATACATACGCCGTTTCTGCCCAGCCCCGCGCTGAGTAGTTGATCGGCGGCCAGGCCCGGCCCGAGCGTGAGCACGTTGCCGCGCTCGTTCAGTTCATTCGGGCTCGAGTCTACCCCCAGCGACCAGAGACGTAGACCGCTCTCTCGGCTGTACGAGCCGAGCCGCGTGGCGTCGCCGGAGATGGCGACGAGATCGACGGGTTCATCGTGTTGTCTGAGCAAGGCTCGCTGACCGCTCCGTAGATCGAGGATGCGAAAGCTCTTGTCCTTGCCGCCCAGCGCCATGAAGCGACGGTCATCGGACCAGGCCAGCGTGGCCATCACATCGCCCAGCGATTGTGGCGCCTCGAGCGGGCTGCCGCTCTGGGTGTCCCAAGTTCGCAGCGTGCGATCGGCGCCTGTACTCGCCAGGTAACGGCCTTGCTCGGGCAGGGCCAGGCCGAGCACCGTTCCGGTGTGCCCGCTGAGCCGGCGCTCACGCTGCGTTTCGCCGTCGTACACGAGCAGCGCTCCCAGTTCGCCGCCGCCTGCGAGGCGCGAGCCATCTTTGGACCAGCCGAGGGCGCTGATCGCCTGCCCGAGCTCGAGGCGCCGCACGCTGCCGCCGAGTCCGGCTTGCCACACGCGGAGCTCGCCGCGCGCGCTCGCGCAAGCGATCGCCCGTCCGCCCGCGGCGATCGATAGCTTCAGCGGCTTTGGGCCGCAGGCAGCAAACTGGAAGGCAAAAGGCTCGGCGCTCGCGGGGCGGATGCCGAGCCTGCCATCTGCGAGCGCGACGCCCAGGGTTTCGGCGTCGCTGGAGAATGTCAGCGCGCTGATCTCGCTGTCCAGCGCGAGTTCGCCCGCCAGCTGTTGCGAGGAGAGTCGCCACAGCTTCAACGTGCGGCCCGTCGCGCAGGCAAATAGGTCGACGGGGAAGGACAGCGCGCTGTGCGTGCAGCCCTTGGTCCCGCTCAGCGTCGCCGTGAGCACGGGGCGCAGCATGCTGCGCGCTGCAATGACCACTCCCCGCGCGTCAGCACGTTCTTCCTGTGCGAGAGCGCGCGCCGCCAGCAACTCTGCGTCGACGCTGGCGCCCTCTTGCAATGCCTGTTGTGCGCGCTCGAGCAGCACTTCACCCAAGCTGTGCCGAGCGTGCGCGGCGCTGCGTGTCGCTGAGAGCTCATTTTCCAGGGCTCGCTTCTCGGCGATCAGCGCGCGATCGCGAGCGGTGAGCACGCGGCGATAGGCCAAGAAGCCCGATACCAGCATGATCAGCAAGGCCAGCACCGAAACCGTGACCGCCGAACGATGACGCGCAACGAAGCGCTTCAGCAGATCGAGTGAGGAATATTCGTACGCGGCGACGCGCGTGCCGGCTTGATAGGCTTGCACGTCACGAGCGAGCTCTTGCGCGGACGGATAACGATCCCGCTTGTCGGGCCGCAGCGCCCGTTCCACGACAGCGGCCAATTCCGGCGGGATCCGGGCATCGAGCGCACGCAGAGGCTGGTATTTGCCTGCGTTGACCAGGCTCGCGATCTCGAGCAGCGTTTTGCCGGCAAAGGGCGAGCGACCACTGAGGATGGTGTACAGAACGACGCCCAGCGACCAAACGTCCGAGCGTTGATCCACGTCCGCCACGCGCCCGGAGAGTTGCTCGGGGCTCATGTACAGCGGCGTGCCGCACAAGCTACCCTCCAAGGTCAGGTTCGAGTCGCCCTGCTCGAGCCGCGCTGGAGAGTCTTGGGTTCGTTCCCCCGGCTCGTCGCACAGCTTGGCCATGCCCCAGTCGAGCACCACCGTCTCGCCGAAGTCGCCGATCATCACGTTGTCTGGCTTGATGTCGCGGTGCACGACACCGCGGCTGTGGGCGTAGGCAATGGCCTGGCACAAGCCCGAGAAGTGATTGACCAACGAAAGCCGCGCACCGCGGTCGCGACATTCGGCGATTGCGTGCGCCAGGGTTCGCCCAGGCACGACGCGCATCGTGTAGTAGAGCGTGCCGTCCGCGCGCTGCCCGAGCTCGTAAACCGGGACGATGTTGGGGTGCTCGAGCGCGCCAGTGACGCGTGCTTCACGCAAAAAGCGCGAGACCGTCTGCAGGGCCGCCGCGTCCACGCTGCCTTGGCCCTCGCCGACGTCTTGCAGCAGCTCCTTGATCGCCACTTGCCGACCCAGGTGGAGATCTTGCGCCTTGTACACCCGCCCAATGGCGCCGCGTCCGAGCTCTGCCCCGGCCTGCGTGCTGTAGCGCCCCGGCGCTTCGTCGGTAACGCCCGCCGTGTAGGCGCGGAAATAGATGCGCGCGCCGGAATCCCTTTCGCGCGACTCCGCTTGCTTGCCGGGGGCCTCCGAAACCCGGACGTCGACCGTGGCGTCGCTATCGAACGCAGCTCGCAGCGAGTTCCGGTCCCGCGCAACCGAGTTGTCCCCAGGCGTAGGCATCCAAGGAGCCCAAAACGGCCGCCCGCGAGTTCCGCTTAACCCCGCAGATCCGCGGCTCTTTTCGCCTGGCTAGCTCCCCCGTAAACGTGCCCGTGCCCGTGCCCGCTCTCCCGCTCGTTCGCCCCCCGCCGAGAACCCTGCACCCCCCGAGGTGCGTTGCAGGATCGTCCCCGTCGGGGATCGCGAAGCGCGTAGATCGCCCCCTCATCTCTCTTCTTGGATGGGGCTGCCTCTCAGCAGCCCGTGTGCACCAGTGCGTTGCGGCGCGCGGCACCGTTGCTCGATTTTTCGGGCACGGGCACGGGCACGGGCACGTTTACGGGTGTCTGAGCAATTACGGGACATGCACCGCGCGTGATCCTGTGCTCACTGGAAGTTGCCAGTCTGGCGGTCCTCGCTTTTTTTGACAGGACTTCTCGACCCCAACACAAGTACGGTGCACAGGTCTTAATACGGGAGCTTGGGTCATGGGAAAAAGCGTTGCGCAAAGCGTAGGGGCGATGATCGGTTTGGGCTTGCTGCTCGCGGCCTGCAGCGGTGCCACTGAGACCACGAACGGTCACAGCGCTGGTGCTGGTGGCGCCGGTGGCAGCAGTGGCGGCTTCAGCGGTGGCGGTGGCGACAGCGGCAGCGCGGGCCGCGGCGGCAACGCGAGCATGTGCGCCGCGGGCGCTCGGCGCTGCGACGGCTCGAGCATCAAAGTGTGTGACGACACGGGCTCCGCGGAGACGGTCGCGCAGATTTGCTTGGCCTCGCAAACTTGTACGAACGGCGCCTGTGTCGGAGAAACGTGCGTCCCGGGCAGTTCGTTCTGTCAGGATGGCGCTGTTTGGAAGTGCGACGGTCAGGGCAACAGCGCGCTCGGCGAAAAATGCGCAGCCGGGCTGTTTTGCCGAGAAGAAGAAGATAAGGCGGGCTGCAGCGTCCAGGCATGCACGCCCGGTCAGCCCGTGTGTGACGGCAACCGCGCGACCACGTGCCAGGCCGACGGCTCGGCCCCGGCCTCGGGCGGTGTGGACTGCGCCAAATCCAAGCAAGCCTGCTACGCGGGGCAGTGTCGCGAGATCGCTTGCAACAGCGGCGACAAGCTGTGCGATCACGGGGACGTTTACCTGTGCTCGCACAACGGTACGGACACTGCGCTGCTCACGGATTGCCGTACGGGCGAGGTGTGCGACGCAAGTACCGGCTCATGCCGCGCTCAGATCTGCGATCCCGGTAAGGTGAGTTGCGACGGCACGCGCGTGCAGACCTGCAATGCGTTTGGCAGCGCCTGGCTTCCGGGCTCTACGGACTGCGCAGCAGACGGCAAGATCTGCGTCACCGGCACGTGCAAGAAGCAGGTCTGCACGGGAAGCCGCAGCTTTTGCCAGGAAGGCAACGTGTACACGTGCGATTCCGCCGGTACCAGCGCAACTCTCAGTCAAACCTGTAACCCCAAGAACGAGCACTGCGCCACGTATAGCAGCGGTTCGTTCGCCTATTGCCAGACCAACAGCTGTCAGCCTGGCACCAACGTGTGCTCGGATAACGTGATCAAGGTGTGCAACGCGGATGGCACCCTGCCCGCCAGCGGCACTGCCTGCAGCGCGACTCAGTATTGCGAGAACGCGCAATGCAAAGAGCTGAATTGTACTCTGGACACCTACTACTGCAAAGATCAGTCGGTCTACTACTGCAGCTTCAATGGGCCGTCACTGAGCGAGGTGTGTAGCGGCGAAACGGCTTGCAAGGTGACCGGCAACACCGCAACTTGTGCCCCGTTTGCGTGCTCGCCTTCCAGCAGCACCTGCATCGGCAACCAAATTGGTACCTGCAGCAGCAACGGGCAGAGCTTGAGCCAGGTGAGTAACGATTGTCTGGCCGCGACCAGCGTGTGCACGGCCGATTTGAAGTGCGCCAAATCAGCCACGGATACCATCGGTTTGGTCGAGCGCGTCGAGCCATTCTCGGGGCCCTGGGTGATAGGCGACGTGGTCGATGTGACTTCGACGCGTAAGCTGACCGAGCTGCAAATGAACCTCGTGCTGGTCGGTCCGCGTCAGCTGCGCTGGATCGTGTACGAGCTCGTCGGGCAAAGCTTCGTGGCCAAGGTCGACAAGCTCATCTCGAACGTGACCGGTTCGGACTTCATCAGTTCCGGACCATTTACCTACACGCTGACTGCGGGCAAGCGCTACCTGCTGGCCGTCACGGTCTCCGGCGGCGATGCCATCGACTACTACGACGAGGCGCCGTTTCCCCGAAATGTATCGTTCGGTAGCGTCATCGGTCGCATCTCCACGTATTACCCGAGCAGCTTCGACGTCTGGAGCGTCGACGAGAACTACGTCTCGAACATGAAGGTGATCACCGAGCTGCCTTGAGTGGGCGCTCGACGCGAAGCGCGCACGTTCAGGTTCGTGCGCGCCGGCGGAGCCAGGCGCGGTGCACGTCCGGGATGTCTTCCAGGAGTTGCCTCGTCACCTGGCTCGTGGGCGCGCCGATCACGCGCTCCGGCGGGCCTTGTTCGACGATTTCGCCTTGATGCATGATGAACAGCGAGTCGGAGATGTGGCAGGCGAGACCGATATCGTGAGTGATGAACACGATGGTCATCTGAAGCTCGTGCTTCAGCTTCATCAAATAGTCGAGGATGCTGGCGCGGCTGCAAGCATCGACCATGCTCGTCGGTTCGTCGGCGATCAGCACCTCCGGGCGCAAGATGAAGATCCGCGCCAAGAGCATGCGCTGCATTTGTCCGCCGGATAGTTCGAAGGGGTACTTGCCTTCGATCTCCTTGGGTTTGATGTTCACGGCCAGCAGCGCTGCGTCCACGCGCTCGCGAATTTCCTGAGCGCTCGGCTTTTGCTCGAACAGCTTGAAGCTGCTCTCGAGCTGCGAGCGGATCGTGAAATATTGGTTGAAGGCCGAGAACGGATCCTGAAACACGGCCTGAACCGAGCGCCAGTGCTTTCGTGGATCACGCTCACTTTCGATCGGCTTGCCGTTGAAGAGCAGGCTGCCGCTGGTCGGTGTTTCGAGGCGCAGTAGCATCTTGGCTAGGACGGTCTTGCCGCAACCGGACTGCCCGACCACGCTGATGACGTCCTTGCTCGGGATGGTGAAGCTCGCGTTCTTCACCGCGTCGATGCGTAAGCGCCCGTGGCCATAGCTGCGTGAAAGCTCCGTGGCCTCGAACTTGGCTTCACTCGGCATATCGACACCTGACCTCTCGGCCCGCGACAGGGCGCAATACTTGCCGGTTCGCCTTGCAATCGGGCCTCTGCGCCGGGCAGCGCTCGGCGAAGCGGCAACCCTCGATGGCGTGAGCCAGGTTCGGTGGCGCGCCCTCGAGCGCGACGGGTTTCTGCCCCGCGTGACCAAGCTCCGCGCTGAGCATCGAGCCCATCAGGGCCTTGGTGTACGGCTGACGCGGATCGAAAATGACTTGTTCGGTCTTGCCCAGCTCCACGAACTCGCCCGCGTACATCACGGCGATCTCGTCCGACACGTGGCGCAGCAGCGGCAACTCATGAGTGATGAACAACATGCTGCCGATGATGTCCTGGTCCATCAGCTCGAACAAAAGCTCGATCACGGCTTTCTGCGTCGAAACATCCAGCGCGGAGGTCGGCTCATCGGCGATCACGACGCGCGGATCGAGCAGGGTGGAGATGCCGATCACGACGCGCTGTTTCATGCCGGCCGGCAACTGCACGGGATACGCATTCAAGACTTCGTCGGCGGGCATGCCGAGCTTTTGGAAACGCCCGCGTAGGCGTGCGTGGATTTCCTTCTTGTCTGCGTTCTCGTCGTGGCTGCGGATCATGTCGCTGGCGAGATCCTTCACCTTGCGCGTCGGGTTCAGGGAGTTGAGCGCGCCCTGCGGAATCATGGCGATCTTCTTGCCCAGAATGTCTCGACGGTTGCTCTCGATATCCATGCCGATGATGCTCTGTCCGTCGATTCGCACGTCACCGCCGGACAGGTGCAAGGGCGGGATGTAAAGGCCCATGCAGGCGCTGACCAGCGTGGTCTTGCCGCAGCCTGATTCTCCCGCGATACCCAGGATCTCCCCCGCGCGGAGCGAGAAAGACACGCCGTCGACGGCTTGGATCTTTTGCCCGAAACGCGTGAGGTAATGGGCTCGCAGGTCGTCGACCTCGAAAATCGGCTGGGTCATCACTTTCGCAGCCGTGGATTGAATACGCCTTCGAGCGACGTGTTGATGATGTACAGCGAAAAGACGATCATCGTGATCAACACCATGGCAGGAGCGAATGCCCACCACGCGCCATCGGTCAGCGCCTCGTTGGTCTTCGCCTCGTTCAAGATTTTGCCGAGCGAGATCGAATCGTACGGGCCGAGGCCGAGCATCGACAGGCTGGCTTCGGACAGGATACCGGCGGCCATCTGCAAGATGAACACCATGAATACGTACGACAGCAGGTAGGGCATGATGTGGAAGAACACGATGCCGAACGTGCCGTAGCCGTTGATGCGCGCCAGCGCCACGTGGTCTCGGTGGCGCAAGCTCGCGGCCTGCGCGCGCACGGCCCGCGCGCTCCAGGTCCAAGTGGTGCAGCCGATGATCAGCGCAATCAAGCTCAAGCTTCGCCCGTTTTCGATGCTGGCGCTCAGCAACAACAGGACGATGAGGCTGGGAATGACCAAGAATAGATTGGTGCCGGCGGTCAGCACGTCGTCGATCAAGCCGCCCTTGTAGCCACCATATAGCCCGATCGACGTGCCGAGTACGGTCGCCACGCTGCCTGCCAAGAAGCCGACGTACAAAGACGAGCGCAGCCCTTCTATCAGCAGCGAGACCATATCCATGCCCATGTGATCGGTGCCGAGCCAATGCGCGGCCGAGGGCGAAAGGTAAGCCAGGCCGACGCGCGTGCTCACGTTCACGTGCAAGAGCAGGGGACCGAGCAGCGCCAAGAGCAGCGTGAGCAAAAACAGGCTCGTGCCCAGCACGAAGAACGGCGACCTGAGCAAGTTCTTGAGTAGCTTCATGTCACTTGCCCGTTCGCTGCGCGGCTCGAATGCGCGGGTCGAGGAAGCCGACCAGCACGTCGACGGCGAAATTGGCGACCAGCACGCAAGTCGTGACCAATAGCGTGCAGCCGGTGATCAGCGGGTAATCGCTGCCTTGGATGGCTGTCAGCACCGCCATGCCCAGGCCTGGATAGCTGAAGATCATTTCCGTGATCAACGCGCCGCCGAC
>Ga0315912_10001935_pt1 | contig 23414 bp, 27 predicted proteins | sample VfabasoilMG_FD_204469 | JGI IMG/M metagenome (GOLD analysis project Ga0315912, IMG submission 204469) | Garden soil microbial communities collected in Santa Monica, California, United States - V. faba soil | ecosystem: Environmental > Terrestrial > Soil > Garden | place: USA: California... | reverse complement strand
CAGGTACTTCTCCTCCACCACCAGCGCGCGCTGCAGCCGCTTGTTGTGCGTGGTGACGCCGGTCGGGCAGGTGTTCTGGTGGCAGCGCAGGGCCTGGATGCAGCCCAGCGAGAACATGAAGCCGCGCGCGGTATTGACGAAGTCCGCGCCGGCCGCGAGCGCCCAGGCGGCGCGCGCGGAGGTGACGATCTTGCCGGAGGCGACCACGCGCACGCGCTGGCGCAGCCCCGATTCGATCAGCGCATCCACCACCCGCGGCAGGGCCTCGTCGATCGACAGGCCCATGTGGTCGGCGAGCGCCTGCGGCGCCGCGCCCGAGCCGCCTTCGCCGCCGTCGATGGCGAGGAAATCGGGCGCGAATTCCAGGCCGCGGCGATTCACCGCCTCGGTGAGCTCGTTCATGAAGCGCCAGCCGCCGATCGCGGTCTTCACGCCCACCGGCCGCCCGGTCAGGTCGCGGATCCAGGCGATCTTGTCCAGCAGGTCGTTGACGTTCGAGATGTCGCGGTGGCGGTTCGGGCTGATGGAGTCGCGGCCCTGGGGAATGCCGCGGATCTGCGCGATCTCGGCGGTCACTTTCCTGCCCGGCAGCACCCCGCCCTTGCCGGGCTTCGCGCCCTGTGAGAGCTTGATCTCGAAGGCTTTGACGACTTTCGCAAGCTCGACCAGCCGGTCGGGGTTCAGGCTGCCTTGCGCGTCGCGCACGCCGTACTTGGCGGTGCCGATCTGCATGATGATGTCGCAGCCGCCTTCGAGGTGGTACGGGGACAGGCCGCCCTCCCCGGTATCCATCCAGCAGCCGGCCACCGCCGCCCCCCGCGACAGCGAACGCACCGCCGGCTCCGAGATCGCGCCGAAGCTCATGCCGCTGACATTGACGATGGAGCGCGCCTCGAATGGAACCTTCGCGTAGCCCTCGCCCAGCACGAGCGACGGCGTGGGCAGCCGCTCCTCCTCCAGCACCGGGAACGGGTGATTGACGAAGATCAGCGCGCCGGATTCGTGCAGGTCATAAGTGGAGCCGAAACCGATCACCCCGCCCTCGTTCTTGGCCAGGCGGTAGACCCAGCCGCGCGTGGAGCGGTTGAACGGCAGCTCGTCGCGGTCGCCGGCGAAGAAATACTGGCGGAAGTATTCGCCCAGCTCCTCGAAGAAGTAGCGCAGCCGGCCGATCACCGGGTAGTTGCGCAGCACGCCGTGCTTCTTCTGCGTGATGTCCGAGATGAAAACGAACACCAGCGCGACGATGCACGCGAAGCCGATCAGCGTGCCGATCCCGTACGAAAGAACGCCCATCACATCCATCGGCCGATCCCCCTGACCGGCAATGATAGGGCAAAAAAGCTAACTAGGACTTGAGCTTGCGAACGACGGCGTAGATGTCCTGGGCGTGGTGGCGCGGGTTGACGCCGTAGGCGGCGTGGCGGATCACGCCTTTCTTGTCGATGACGAACGTGGAGCGCACCAGGCATTCGCGGCGCACGCCGTCCATCTCCTTCTCCTGCAGCACGCCGTAGCGGCGGCACACCTCGCCCTCCGGGTCGGACAGCAGGCCGATCGACAGGCCGTGCTTGTCGCGGAACTCGGCGTGCGTCAGGCAATCGTCGCGCGATACGCCGAGGATCACGCAATTGCATCGGTCGAAGTCGCGCTCGTGGTCGGAAAATTCGGCGGCCTGGAGCGTGCAGCCGGGAGTGTTGTCGCGCGGGTAAAAATACAGAACGATGTGCTTGCGGCCGAGGAAGGACGACAGCTCGACGGCCTGCATGTCGGCATCCGGCAGCGTGAACACTGGTGCGCTTTGGCCTGGTTCGAGCATGAGGTCGGCGTCGGGAAATTTTATGCCTGCACCCGCGTTTGACAAGTGCCGCGCGTCGACGTGTCGCTCGGCTACCACACATATAATCAATCGATGGAAGAAACGCTGCTAGGGGGCTTGTCGCCGCAGGTCTTTTTGCGCCGCTACTGGCAGAAACGCCCTCTGCTTGTGCGCCGCGCGCTGCCGGAATCGTGCGCCGTGATCAAAAAGCGTGCGCTCTTCGCTTTCGCGTCGCGCACTGATATCGAATCCCGTCTGGTGCAACGCCGCGGGAAGAAATGGCGCGTCACGCACGGTCCGTTGTCGCAATCCATGCTGCGATGGGCTGGGGCGCGCGACTGGACGCTGCTGGTCAACGGCGTCAATCACCACGACGCGCAGGCGGAGCAATTGCTGCGGCGCTTCGCCTTCGTGCCCCAGGCAAGACTCGACGACGTGATGGTCAGCTATGCCGCGCCGGGCGGCGGCGTCGGCCCGCATTTCGACTCCTACGACGTGTTCCTGGTGCAGGCGCGGGGCCGGCGGCGCTGGCGCCTCGCGCGACCGCGCGACTTCGAGCTGGTGCCCGATGTCCCGCTCAAGTTGATCGCGCGCTTTCGCGCCGAACGCGAAGTCGTGCTGGAGCCGGGCGACCTGCTCTACCTGCCGCCCGGCTGGGGCCACGACGGCGTCGCGCTCGACGCCTGCTGCACGTACTCGGTCGGCTTTCGCGCGCCGCGCGGCGCCGAACTGGCGGCCGCCTTTCTCGACCACCTGCACGAGCGCGGCCTGCCGGACGCCGCCTACCGCGACCCCGGACTGCGGCCGGCCGCGCGCCCCGCGCGCATCGGACCGGAATTGGTCCGCTTCGCCGAGACGCAACTCGCGCGCATCCGCTGGACGCGCGGCGACGTGGAAGATTTCCTCGGCCGGCACCTGAGCACCCCGAAGGGAAATATTGTCTTCAAGGGTTCAACGGGGAAGGTTCCTTCCCTTTCCCGTTGTGAAGTCATTCTGGACCCAAAAACCCAAATGCTGTATTTGAACTCCCGCTTCTTCATCAACGGCGAAGTACTGCGTCCGCGCGCGCCGCAGCGCCGGGCTCTGGCGGCGCTGGCCGACCTGCGGCAGGCGCCGGGCCGCGCGCTTGCCCGCGCGGGGCTCGGGCGATTAATCTTGGACTGGCATCGATCCGGCTACCTGAGGCTTGAACCCGTGCCATGAACGAAGAAACCCGCGAAGAAATCCCGCAAAGCGACTATCAGCGTTTCGAGGGCGAAGGCGAATACCAGCGGGCCGTGGACCGCCTGCTCGACCAGCCCGGGCGTGAATTGCGCGTCTTCGACCCCGATCTTGGTTCGCTGCGCCTGGGTTCGCCCGCGCGCATCGCGCAACTGGACAATTTCCTGCGCTTCAGCCGCACGCGCCGCATCTACATCGTGGTCCACAACACGGATCTGTTGACGCGGCGCAGTCCTCGGATGATGGGCCTGCTGAAGCTGTTCAACCACGCGATCCAGATCAACCAGACCCACGAGGAAATCCGCGGCTTGCAGGACGCGTTCATGGTCCTGGACGCGCAGCACTACCTGCGCCGCCCGGTCGCCAATACCTTCCGCGGCGCGGTCGCCCTGCACGACGAGACCGAGGCGCTGGCGATGCGTTCGCGTTTTACGGAAATCTGGGCTGCGTCCTACCCGAGCGTTTCGAGCACCACCGCGGGCTTGTAGGCCCGCCGTTGCTATTTCAGCTCGCGCCAGCCGAAACCATCTTCCTGCGTCGACAGGCCGATCCAGTCCGCCGCGCAGCCCATCGCGCCCGCAAGCGCGCCGCGCGCCAGGTCCGGCCGGTTGTTCTGCTGCGACAGGTGCGCCGCGATGACGTGCTGCAGCTTCGTGCGGTCGAGCGCGGCCAGCAGCTTGCCCGCTTCCCGGTTGGACAGGTGGCCGAACGGCCCGCCGATCCGCTGCTTCAGCCATTTCGGGTAATCGCCGCCCCACAGCATGTCGGCGTCGTGGTTGGTCTCGAGAACCAGCGCGTCGCAGCCCGACAGGGTCGCCTCGACGTGCGCGGTCGAAGCACCGATATCGGTCAGCACGCCCAGGCGGAAAGCGCCGTCCGACAGCACGAACTGCACCGGCTCGCGCGCGTCGTGCGGCACCGTGTAGGGACGCACTTCGAGGCCGTCGATCGCGAAAGCGCTGCGTCCGGCGATGGTGCGCGTTTCCACGCCGCCGGGCGGCTTGCCTGCCTCGGTCAGCGCGAGCTGCGTGCCGTAGGTGAGCCACACCGGCAGCCCGTGCTGCGCGGCGAACGGATAGGCCTGGCCGGCGTGATCGTCGTGCTCGTGGGTGATGAGGATGCCGTGCAGGTCCGCGGGCGCGAGCCCGACGCGCGCCAGGCGCCGCTCGGTCTCGCGCGGCGACAGGCCGCAATCGACGAGCACGCGCGTGCCGCCAGCTTCGGCCACCAGGCAATTCCCCTTGGATCCGCTTCCGATGGAAGCAAAGCGGAGCGTCACTTCAACTGTTCGAATAACAGCGAGACGATGCGTCGCGTGGTCTGCGTGTTCGCCTGCGCGCCGTCCTTGGTGAGGATCTGCACCACGCACTTGCCGGCGAACTGCCGGATCTGCACCCGGTACTGCTCGGCCTTGCCCGATGGCGCGCTGGATTTCCAGAACGCGAGCTTGGACAGGATGCCTTCCTTTTCGTCTTTCTTCTGCATGTCGAGCGCGTCGGTGTCCGCATAGCGCACGAAGTACTGGCCCTTTTGCCGGTCCCGGTCCTCGACCGTGAAGCCGACGCGGTCCAGCGCCAGGCCGACGCGCCGCCAGGCGCGGTCGAACGACTCGAACACTTCCAGCGTCTCGAAGCCGCCGATGCCGGTCTGGATTGCCGCCCGCGCCTGCACCGCCGTCGGGGCGGCCGAAGCGACCATGATCTGCTTCGCCTTCTCCTCCTGCGTGCCGAGGCGCACCATCAGCCGGCGCAGGAAGTCGGCCTCCAATTCCGGGTCCGCCGGGCGCGGCTCCCACATCGTGCCGCCGGTATTGCCGCGGCTCACCTCGATCATCCCGCGGTGGCTGATGTAGACCTCGGTGCCGGCATCTGCGCGCTCGAGGCGCGTGCGGAATTTGTCGCGCTCGGCCGTGGAGTAGACCTGGTCGATCAGCTTGCCGAGGATGGCGCGGATCCCGTCCTGCGGGATCTTGGCGCGGTTCTCGGCCCAATCCGTCTCCATCACCCCGGAATCGGGGACCTCGACCGCGATCAGGAAGCCGTTCTCCTGCCAGAAATCGCGCACCAGCGGCCAGAGTTTCTCCGGCGGAATGGGAACCATGAGCCAGCGCTGCGTACCAGCGCGCTCGATCTGCATGTTCTCGACCGTCGGCAGCACGCCGGAGGCGACGTTGCCGGCCTTCGCCTGCTGCGCGCGGTCCGCCTGGTAACTCGAGAGCGTCGCCGAACTCGTTCCGGTGCCGGGGACCACGTACCGGTTGTCGCGCTGGGGGGTGGTCAGGTCGGGCGGAACTTCCAGGGTCGGCGCCTGCCCGGCCGACTTGTAGTCGACTTTCTTGCCCTCCAGAAAGTCGGTCGCCGTACTGCAGGCGCCCAGCCCCGCGGCGAGCGCGGCGCACAGCAGCGCCCGGTGCGCCCTACTGCGTTGCTCCGTCACGCGCGTTTTTCCACCATTCGCAGCGGCAGGGCGATGCCCGCCTCGGCCATCGCCTCGCGCACGGGCTCGTGGCTGCGCTCGGTCAAAGGCACCATCGGCAAACGCAGGCCGGCCTCGATCAGTCCCATCTGCGCCATCGCCCACTTGACAGGCGCCGGGCTGGTCTCGATGAACAGCTTCTGGTGCAGGCCGATCAGGCGCAGGTTCAACTCGCGCGCCTTCTTGAGGTCGCCGACCAGCGCCGCCGAGCACATCTCCGCCATCATGCGCGGGGCGACGTTCGCCGTCACCGAGATCACGCCATGGCCGCCGAGCGCCATGAGCGGCAGCGCCGCCGCGTCGTCCCCCGAGTAGATGGCGAAATTGCGCGGGGCGCGCTTGATGAGATCCGTGCCGCGCTCCATGTTGGAGGTCGCATCCTTGATGCCGATGACGCCCGGCACCTGCGCGAGGCGCAGCACGGTTTCGTTCGCCATGTCGGCGACCGTGCGCGACGGCACGTTGTAGAGGATCAGCGGCAGGTTCACCGTTTCCGCGATCCTGCGGAAATGCTGGTAAAGGCCTTCCTGCGTCGGCTTGTTGTAGTAGGGCACCACCGAAAGGCTCGCGGTCGCGCCGTGCTCCGCGGCCGAGGCGCTCAGTTCGATGGCCTCGGCGGTCGAATTGCCGCCGGTGCCGGCGATGATCGGCAGGCGCCCGTTGGAATGCTCGACGGCGACGCGGATCAGTTCCTTGTGCTCGTCGAAATCGACCGTCGGGGACTCGCCCGTGGTGCCTACGACGACGATCGCCGAGGTGCCCTCGGCGATGTGCCAGTCGATGAGGCTTTTAAAGCGCGCGAAATCGATCCGCCCATCCTCCAGCATCGGGGTGACGATCGCGACCAGACTGCCTGTAATCATGGACCTGCTCCGTGGCAAATTCTTAACGCGCGATTTTATCCCTTTCGACCCCGGGTGGCGCAAAGCCTTTGAATCATTGCGGGTTTTGGCTCCACTACCGGGCCTTCCTCATAGCCCTGGATGGCCAGGCCGGCGAAGGCCGCGAGCAACTCCCCAGGGCGCAACAGGAACGCAGGGTTGGACGGCTTGCCGTAGCGTTCGTTCCCGGCCATGAAGGTTTCGTAGATCAGCACCCCTCCCTCGGCCAGAGCCTCCTCGAGTACCGGCAGCAGCGGCCGGTGCAGATAGTTGGTCACGACGATGCCTTGAAAGCGCTCGCCGGGAAATGGCCAGGGGCTGCCATCCTCCAGGTCGGCCTGGACGAAGCGCGCCCCGGGGATGAGCGCGTTCTCCCGGTCGACGGCCGTGACGCTCAAATTCCTGTCCAAGAAGAACTTCGCGTGGCGCCCGGACCCGCAGGCCACGTCAAGGACCTTGCCGTGCGTGATCAGCGGCGCCCAGCGCAGGATCCAGTCAGAGGGCGCGTCCAGCCGTCAGATTTCCTTCCGATCCCGCAAATACACCGGCAGGTCGGTGGCCGGCGGCGCAATCGCCAGTCCGTAGATCATTTCCGCGACGAAACCCCGGTGGTACGAGGTGTGGTTGACCAGGTGCAGCAGGATCTCGCCGCGCGTCATGGCGCCATCGCCGCCGCCCACGAACACGAAGCGCACCGTCTCATCCAGTTCGGGTTCGGTGAGCGCGTCGTACTTCGCGACGTACCACGCGTCGACTTCCTGCTGGTCGCGCCACAGGTCGGCGAGCGGCGGATGGCCGGGCGTGTTGCGTGCCGTGTAGCCGTGCGGCCGGCTCTCCAGATGCGCCTGGAAGATGCGATCGATGACGTAATTGTGGTTCAACATGTGAACCATGTTCTTGAACAGGCCCTTGCGCGGCTTCTCGGCCTCGCCCGCCGGCAGCGCCGCCACTGCGTCGAAGATCAAGCTGTTGGCCCACGCGTTATAGCGCGCGAGCATGCGGGCGTCGCTTCGGGTCAATTGCGGCGCCGGGAAAGCCAGTACAGGGGAACGCCGGCCGCCATCACCAGCAGGCCGGCGAGCACCAGGCTGCCGAACTTCGGTCCATAGGGGGAGTACATCACGTAGTCGAAGCTCGACCAGAGCATGAAGGCGCACATCGCGAGGAACGCCAGCGGCACGACCGGATACAGCGGCACCCGGAACTCCGGCGTCTGCTCGCCACGCGAGCGGAAGATGAGCAGCGTAATGCCGGTGAGCAGCAGGAACGTCCAGAACACCGGCAGTCCGTAAGCCACCATCGCCTCGAACCCGTCGCGCGTCGTGGACCCCGCCCAGATCAGCGCCAGCACGATGACCAGTTGCAGCAGCAGCGCGTTGGCAGGCGTCGAACCACTTTCCCGCCAATTGCCGAGCAGCGTGAACAGCCGATGGTCCCTGCCGAGTGCCCAGTTGGTGCGGGCTCCGGTGAAAATCGCCGCGTTCATCGTCGTCAGCGCGGACACGCAAACCACGATCGCTACAAAGAGCGCGGCCTTGTCGCCCGCGATCACACGCACGGTATCCACCGCGATGGCCTTCGACTCCCTGATGCCCGTGAGCCCCAGTGCACGGTAATACCCCCAGTTGACGAGCAGGTAGAGCGCCGTCACGAGGAGCAGCCCGCCGGCGAGCACCTTCACCATGTTGCGGCGCGCATCGCGCACCTCGCCCGCCAGATAGGCGCCCTCGTTCCACCCCCCGAACGTGTAGAGCACGAAGATCATCATCAGCATGAAGGCGCCCCCGCCCGAGCCTTGCGACGCCTGCGCCGGCGCGCCGCCGGTGGCAATACCGCCGATGGCGATGCCGAGGAGTGCGAGGATCAACAGCACTTCCATCGTCTTTTGCAGGGTCTTCGACTGCAAGGTGCCGACGAGATTGAGGCCGGTGAGCGCCGCGACGCCGATCGCCGCCCACAGGGCCGTGCCGTAGGGGCCCAGTTGGACGATCTGCGAGGCGTACTCGCCGAACACGAACGCGACCGCCGCGATGGCGCCGGTCTGGATCACCGTCATCCGCGACCATGCGAACACGAAGGCCATGCCATTGCCGAAACCCCGGCGCAGGAACAGGTACTCGCCGCCCGTTTCCGGATAGCGGGAGGAAAGTTCAGCGTAGACCAGCGCGCCGCACAGGCAGGCAACGCCGCCGACGATCCAGGCGAGGAAAAAGTGGCTGGCGCTCGCAGCGTTGGCGGCGACCAGACCGGGCAACTTGAAGATACCGATGCCGATCACCAGGCCCGCGACAAGGAAGATCCCGTCAGGAACGGACAGCAGTTGCTTCGGTGCGCTCATGGCCGGGCCGCCTTCCAAGTCAGAGTTCGATGACCGTCGCCGTCGGAAACGCGCGCGTTGCCGTCGATCCTGCCGTCCGCGATCCTGCCGGCAAACAGCAGGTTGTAGCCCTTGCCGCCGACGACGCCGGTGACCGCAAGACGGATTTCCTCGCCGCGCAGGCGCGCGCCACGCACCACCATTGCCGATCCGCCGGCGCGCGCGTCCACGTCCAGTTCCTGGAACTTCTGCACGATATCGAACTGCCAGCGGCCGCCGAGCTCAGGCAACTCCGCAACCCAGCGGCCGCGCGCATTGGCCGGCACCACCCACAAGAACACGCGCGAGCGGCCCATCGGTCCGACCATCTTCTCGGCGAGCGCGAGCTCGATCATCTCGTCGTAAGGCCAGGGACCCAGATCGTAGTCGTGCGACACGATGCGGGCGCCGGGGCGCAGCTGGTCGATCAAGCGCGGCAGGAGCTTGAGATTGACTTCGGGCAGCAGGTACATGGTCACGACGTTCACGCCGCGCAGGTCGGTCTCGAACAGGTCCTGCACCTCGAAGCGCGTCAGCGCCTCGACGCCCGCGCGCTTCGCGTTCTCGCGCGCCAGGGTCACCAGCTTCGGGTCGATGTCGACGCCCAGGCCGGTGGCGCCGAAGCGCTTCGCGGCCTCGATGACGATGCGGCCGTCTCCGGAGCCCAGGTCCACCAGGCGCTCGCCGGATTTCGGTTGCGCCAGCTGCAGCATGCGCTCCACCACCGCGTCCGGCGAGACGACGAACGGCGTCGTGCCGTCGTCCCAGGCCCAACTCTGCGCCTGCACCGAGAGCGCAAACACCGCGCACAGGCTTCCGATCAGGTTCTTAAGCAACGGAAAATATCCTCAAGAGTAAAATCGCGCCCGGGCCCCGGTAGCTCAGTGGATAGAGCAGCCCCCTCCTAAGGGGCAGGTCGCACGTTCGATTCGTGTCTGGGGCGCCATTCCGGCACTCACTTTTGCGGCTTGGAGTTTAGATGGTTTTTCATGGCAAATGGTACGGCGAGGTGAAGATCGGCGACAGTTTCGCCAGCAGCCTCACGGTGACGGAGACGCACATCGTGATGGGGTCGGGGATGTTCGGCGATTTCAATCCGCTGCACGTGGACGAAGAGTTCTCGAAAAAGTCCATGTTCGGCGGGCGGATCCTGCACGGGCCGTTCACCAGCGCGCTCGTTTCCGCGCCGGTCGGCAACTACTTTGCCGGCACCGCGATCGCCTATCTGGAGCACGCCTGCCGCTTCAAGGCGCCGGTACGCGCCGGCGACACGCTCGAAACCAGGTGGACGGTGGCTGGAAAACTGGACAAGCCCAAGCACAAGGGCGGGATCGTCGTTCTGGAGTGCGAAGCGCGCAACCAGCGCGGCGAGGTCGTGGTCGAAGCCGACGGCAGGATCCTGGTCGCCAGCGGCGCCGGCTAGCGCAGCAGCGCGCGGCGCCCGGCCGCGCTAGAAATGGAATTCCGCCCGGACCATGGGCGTCTTCGCGAAGGCGCCGTGGCCCGCCGGGCCGTGATACGGGTTGCCGAACTTGTTGCGCCAGTATTCGTAGCCGACGCCGATCTTGCATTTGGCCTTGGGTCCGCCGAGCGCGTCGCCGATGTCGTACATGAGCGCGCCGTCGAAATGCGTTTCCGGCGCCGTCTTGCCGCCGAACTCGTCCTTGCCCTTGGAAGCGATCCAATTCAGGTAGCCCTGGACGTTGAAGCCGGTGGAGCCGAGCGGTATGCCCCAGCTAAGGCTCAGCGCAGGGTGGGTGTTGTAGCGGTAGCGCGACTCGCAGCCCCCGCCGGGGAAGTCCGAGCAGGGGGCGTTGCTCTCCCACAGCGCGAGCACGCTGACGTCGAGAAAACCCGGAACGTCGAGGCTCACCGTCGGGCCGAGCACGAACATGCGCTTCCTGGAGTTGTAGCCGGCGTCATTCTTCGTATTCCAGTCCAGCCCGAAGGTGAGGCCCCAGTCGCGGGCGGGGCCGAACTTGTAGTCCTTGCCGGAGATCTTGTTCAGGCTCAGCGTGCCCCGGTACACCACGTAGACCTCCTTGGCGTGCCCCGAGCAGCCGCCGTTGTCGCAATCCTTCGGGTCGTTCTTGTCCGACAGCAGCAGGTCCACGTTGAGAAAATTACCGCCGTACTTCCAGCCGTCGGCATGCGTGAACGAGAGGATGTTCTTGGTGATGTTGGGCTCGACGAACGGCTCGCGGAACTTCGTGCCGTAACGCCAGCCGATCGCATTGTCGCTCCATTCGAACGCGCTCGCGACCGACGATGCGCCTCCGATCGCGACGATGGCCAGATAAAGCATCGCTGTCGCCGCGCGACCGGATCCGTTCAAGGACCACTTCCCGGCTTGCGGGCGGGTCAGGACTTCGCCTCTTCGCGCTTGCGCAGTTCCTTGCGCTGGACCTTGCCGGTCGTAGTCATGGGCAGCGCCTCGATGAACTCGATTTCGCGCGGATACTCGTAGGGCGCGAGCCGGCCGCGCACCTGCGCCTGGATCTCGTCGACCAGCGCCTGCGATCCGGTCTGGCCCGGCTGCAGCACGACGAACGCCTTGACGATCTGGCCGCGCGCCGGGTCGGGCTTGCCGATCACGGCCGCGTTGGCGACGGCGGGATGCTTGACGATGCAGGATTCGATCTCGGCCGGACCGATGCGGTAGCCGGAGGATTTGATGACGTCGTCGGAGCGTCCCTGGTACCAGAGGTAGCCGTCCTCGTCCATGCGGCCCTGGTCGCCGGTGCAGCCCCATTCGCCGATGAATTTCTCGCGCGTCGCCTCGGGATTTTTCCAGTATTCGAGAAAGAACACCGGATCGGCGTTTTTCCTGACCGCGATCTCGCCCAGCTCCCCGCGGGGGACCTCGGCGCCTTTTTCGTCGATGACCGCGACTTCGTGCCCGGGGTAGGGCCGGCCGATGGAGCCGGGCTTGACCGGCCAGGCCGCCTGGCAGTTGCCGACCACGTAGTTGATCTCGGTCTGGCCGAACATTTCGTTGATGGTGACGCCGAGCTGTTCGCGCGCCCATTCGATCACGGTGACGCCGACCGATTCGCCCGCGCTCATGACGGAGCGCAGCGAAATGTCGAATCTGGACCGCGGCTCGGGCACGGCCTTCATCATCTGCTTCAGGGCGGTCGGAAAAAGAAACGCGTTCCTCACGCCGTATTTTTCCAGCAGGTAATAGGCGCGCTCCGGGTCGAAGCGCCCGCGGTAGCCGAGGATCGGAACGCCGTAGTACCAGCTCGGCAACAGCGCATCGAACAGCCCGCCCGCCCAGGCCCAATCGGCGGGCGACCAGAACAGGTCGCCGGGCTGCGGGAAAAAATCGTGCGAATAGAGAAACCCCGGCAGGTTGCCGACGATCAGCCGGTGGCCCTGCAGCGCGCCCTTGGGCTGGCCGGTCGTGCCGCTGGTGTAGATGATGAGGGCGGGATCGTTTGCATGGGTGTCGACGGAGTTGAAGTTCGCGGATGATTTTTCAACAAGCTTTTCGTAAGCGTGAACGCCGCTCTCCGTCGCACCCCCAACCCCGATTACATGCTTCAGGTGCGTGAGCTTGCCCCTGGTCGCCCGGAGATTGGCGATGGTCGTGGGTTCGACGAACGCCACGCTCGCGCCGGCGAAATTCATGCGGTATTCGAGCGCATCCGGCCCGAACAGGTGCGACAGCGGCAGCGCGACGGCGCCCATCTGGAAGATCGCCATATAGGCGATCGCCATTTCCGGCCGTTGCGGCAGGATGAGCGCGACGCGGTCGCCGCGCTTCACGCCCAACGCGGCGAGCGCGTTCGAGAGCCGGTTGGCTTCGCGTTGAACGTCCCAGAACGTGTATTTGGCGGTCGCGCCCGATTCGTCTTCCCAGTACAGCGCGAAACGCGAGCGGTCCGCGGCCCAGCGGCCGCAGCAGACCTGCGCGATGTTGAGGCGCTCGGGGACCTCCCAGCGCCAGCCGCGGTACAACTCCTGATAGCGATCGGCCACGGCCGCCACGGCGGCGCTACTTCTTCTTGCCGCGCTCGGGAATCGGGGTCTCGATGGAATCCGCGAACTTGAGGCGCTCCGGATTGACGGGCGGCTCCTTCGGCTCGGCGGCGGGCGCCGGCGGGTTCGGCGGCCTGGCCGCGTCCGCCTGCGCCGGGGCAGCGCCCTGCATCGCGCTGTCGGCGGCCGGCGCGGCAACGGCTGCCGCCGGCGTGATGATCCCTTTGGCGCCCTGCGAAGCGCGCGCCTTCGCGGCGGCCTCGAAACCGGCGGTGGTAATGAGCGGCTGCGGGTTAATCTGGTACATGATCCAGAGGACCCAGCCGACTGTCGCCAGCATGACTGCCGCGAGAAAGCGCCAGAACCACTCGCCGACCATCTTTTGCGGCCCGGGCGCGGCGACTCCGGGCGGGGCTGTTTGTTCTGCGGCGGTCATGGCGATCCGGTGTTTGCTCCCTGTCCGGGGGCAGTCTACCATCGACCCAGATTTCCCTCACGGATACTGGAACTTACGCATGGTTCGGGCAGTTGCCACCGATGCCTTCGCCAGGCGCCTCCCCAGGCATGAAGTTCTGCTCTAACTGCGGCGCCGGGCTCACCCGGCGAGTGCCTCCGGGCGACTCGGTGCCGCGCGCCATCTGCGATGCCTGCGGCAGCATCCATTACGTCAATCCGAAACTGGTGCTCGGCTCGATTCCCGTGTGGGAAGAAGGCGGGCAGGCGCGACTGCTGCTGTGCCGGCGCGCCATCGAACCCCGCTATGGCTACTGGACCCTGCCGGCCGGTTTCATGGAGAACGACGAATCCACCGGCGAGGCGGCCGCGCGCGAGACGCTGGAGGAAGCAGGCGCGCGCATCGAATTGCTGGACCCTTTCAGCATGATCTGCGTTCCCTATGTGAATCAGGTGCACGTGTTCTACCGCGCGCGCCTGCTGGATCTGGATTTCAAGCCCGGCGTCGAGAGCCTCGAGGTGGCCCTGTTCGAGGAAGCCAGGCTGCCCTGGAAGGACATCGCCTTCCGCACCGTCGGCCTGACCCTCAAGCACTGGTGCGCCGACCGCGCGCGCGGCTCGTTCGGTTTTCACGCCGAAGACATCAAGTAATTCCATCGGGTATGCTTCCATATGGTGCGTCAAGGAACGCACTTGTGCGTTCGTGCACCATCCTGGGAGGGGACCCGTGGCCACTGCAAAACTGATCTGCGCACTACTTCTGACGCATGCGCCCCTGGTCGGGGCAGCTGAACCCGCCAAACTGGACCCGGCCAATACGGCATGGATGATCACGGCCACGGTGCTGGTGCTGTTCATGACGCTGCCGGGGCTGGCGCTGTTCTACGGCGGCCTGGTGCGCGCGAAAAACGTCCTCTCGGTGCTGATGCAGTGCTTCGCCATCACCTGCATGGTGACGCTCGCCTGGGTCGTGTGCGGCTACAGCCTCGCCTTCGGCGACGGCGGCACGCTCAACGCCTGGTACGGCGGCTGGGACAAGAGCTTTCTCGCCGGCATCGCGGTCGCGACGGTCAAGGGCAGCATCCCGGAAACCGTGTTCGCGATGTTCCAGTTGACCTTCGCGATCATCACGCCGGCGCTGGTGATCGGCGCCTATGCGGAGCGCGTGCGCTTTTCAGGCATGCTGCTGTTCAGCCTGCTGTGGTTGCTGCTCGTCTATTGCCCGGTCGCGCACTGGGTCTGGGGCGACGGCTGGCTGCAGAAGATGGGCGTGATGGATTTCGCTGGCGGCACGGTAGTCCATCTCAACGCCGGCGTCGCGGCGCTGGTGTGCGCCATCGTGCTTGGCCGGCGCCGGGGTTTTCCGGAGACGGCGATGCCGCCGCACAACCTGACGATGACCGTCACCGGCGCCTGCATGCTGTGGGTCGGCTGGTTCGGCTTCAACGCGGGCAGCGCGCTCGCCGCGGACGGCGCGGCGGGCATGGCGATGCTGGTGACGCATATCGGCGCGGCCTCGGGTTCGCTCGCGTGGCTGCTGTGCGAGACGCTGCGCTATGGCAAGCCATCGGTGCTCGGCATCGTCACCGGCATGGTGGCCGGGTTGGGCACCATCACGCCGGCCTCCGGCTTCGTCGGCCCGATGGGCGCGATCGCGATCGGCGGCATCGCCGGCGTGGCCTGCTTTTTCGCCACCAGCTGGATGAAGCGCTCCCTGAAAATCGACGATTCGCTGGACGTCACGCCGGTGCACGGCGTGGGCGGTGTCATCGGCACGCTGCTGACCGGCGTGTTCGCGGCAACCTCCCTGGGCGGGGTCGGCTATCCGGAGAACGGCACCATGGCCGGGCAGGTCACCACGCAGCTGATCGCGATCGCCGCCGTCGGCGCATGGTCGGGCATCGTCACCTTCATCCTGCTGAAACTCACCGACGCGATGACCGGCATGCGCGTCACCTCCGACCAGGAAACCGAGGGACTGGATACCGTGGAGCACAACGAGAAGGGCTACAATTTGTAGCGATGCAGAAGACGCTCACCTGGCTGGAAAGGGACGATCCCTTTCCGCCGGTCGAGGCGGCGCTTGACGATCCCCGCGGCCTGCTGTGCGCCGGCGCCGATCTCTCGGTCGGGCGCCTGCTGGACGCCTACCGGCGCGGCATCTTTCCCTGGTACTCGGGCGGCGAGCCGATCCTCTGGTGGTCGCCCGACCCGCGCATGGTGCTCTACTGCGACGAACTGAAAGTGTCGCGTTCGCTCGCCAAGAATATGCGCAACAGGGGTTTCGACGTCCGATTTGATTCTGCTTTCTCCCGGGTGATCAAGGCTTGTGCGGAACCGAGGAAGGGCGAGCGCGGGACCTGGATCGGCAAGGACATGCAGTCCGCCTATCTCGCCCTGCACCGGGCCGGCCACGCCCACTCCGTCGAAACCTGGCAGGACGGCAAGCTGGTGGGCGGTCTCTACGGCGTGGCCATCGGCCGTGCGTTCTTCGGCGAGTCCATGTTCTCGCGGGCGACCGACGCCTCCAAGGTCGCCCTGGTGGCGCTGGTGGACGCGCTGCGCGCGCGCGGCTGCCCGATGATCGACTGCCAGCAGCGCACCGCCCTGCTCGCGTCCCTGGGCGCTCGCGAGATCCCGCGCGGGGAGTTTTTGCAGCGCGTCGCAGCATTGGTAAACTACCCGGAACCATCGGGAAACTGGGCGGCTCCAGCGCATGTCTCGGCTTAACGACCTACCGCACGCAGTACTGCAGTTCTACGTGACTGCGCCCTACCCGTGCAGCTACCTGCCGGAGCGCATGGCGCGCTCGCAGGTCGCCACGCCTAGCCACCTGATCAACACCGACCTGTACGGCGAACTCGTCAAGGCCGGATTCCGCCGCAGCGGCATCTTCACCTACCGGCCGCACTGCGACAGCTGCCGGGCCTGCGTGCCGGTGCGCATCCCGGTGGGGGAGTTCGAGGCCAGCCGTTCGCAGCGGCGCGCCTGGGAGCGCCACGCCGAGCTGAGCTCGCAGGCGCAGCCGCTCAAGTTCCGCCTCGAACACTATGCGCTGTACCTGCGCTACCAGTCGCGGCGCCATTCGGGCGGCGGCATGGACAACGACAGCCGCGACCAGTACTCGCACTTCCTGCTGCAAAGCCGCGTCGATACGCGGCTGGTGGAATTCCGCGACAGCGGCCAGCTGGTGATGGTGTCGATCGTCGACTACCTGCCCGACGGCCTGTCGTCGGTCTACACATTCTTCGAGCCCGACCGGCGCAATGCCAGCTACGGCACCTTCAACGTGATCTGGCAGATCGAGGCCTGCCGCGCGCTCGGCCTGCCCTACCTCTACCTGGGCTACTGGATCAGGGAAAGCCCGAAGATGGCCTACAAATCGCGCTTCACGCCGATCGAGGGATTCATCGGCGGCGAGTGGCGTCGCCTTGCGCCCAAGGATCTGGAATAGTGCTGTATGCGCTGGCGCGCCCTCTTCTGTTCGCGCTTGATCCGGAAACCGCCCATCACCTTGCGCTGAAGTTTTCCGGCCTCGCCGGCCTGTTGGCCGCAAAGCCGCCCGTCTGCCCGGTGCGCGCCATGGGGCTCGAGTTCCCGAATCCGGTCGGACTGGCCGCCGGCCTCGACAAACACGCCGAGCACGTCGACGCGCTCGCCGCGCTCGGCTTCGGCCACCTCGAACTGGGTGGCGTCACCCCGCGCCCGCAGCCCGGCAATCCGCGGCCGCGGCTGTTCCGGATTCCCGAGGCACAGGCCATCATCAACCGGTATGGATTGAACAGTGTCGGCGTCGATGCGTTTGTGGAAAATATCAAGAAGGTAAAGGCAAAAACAATTCTCGGCGTCAACATCGGCAAGAACAAGGACACGCCGAACGAGAATGCCGCGGACGACTACGAGCTTTGCCTGGAAAAGCTTTACCCGCACGTGGATTACGTGACGCTGAATGTGTCCTCGCCCAACACAGCCGGGCTGCGGGATCTGCAAAGTGCGGCAGCCGTTTCTGCCCTGCTGTCGCGGATAAAATCTTCAAGAGAAAAACTGCGCGAACAGCACGGCCGCAACGTCGCCATCGCCTTGAAGATCGCGCCCGACCTGGACCACGGCGCCATTCGCGATATCGCTGAAGCCGCCAAACGCGAGCGCATCGACGGCATCGTCGCCACCAACACCACCGTCGACCGGCGCGGTGTGACCGGCTATGCGCATGCCGAGGAGCAAGGCGGCCTGTCGGGCATGCCGCTGCGGGCGCGCTCGACCGACGTTCTCGGCACGCTTTGCCGCGAACTGAAGGGCGAGATTCCCGTCATCGGCGTCGGCGGCATCATGAAGGGCGAGGATGCGGTCGAGAAAATCGATGCCGGCGCCGCGCTGGTGCAGATACATACGGGCCTGATCTACCGTGGGCCGGGACTGGTCAACGAATGCATATCGGCCTGCCTCGCGCGCGACACCGGGCGCACGTTCCACACGCAGTGAAACGGACCGCGGTCGCCCTGATCGACGAAGCGCGCTGCATCGGCTGCACGCGCTGCATCGACGCCTGCCCGGTGGACGCGATCGCGGGCGCGCAGGGCTTCATGCACACCGTCATCGCGGCTTATTGCACCGGCTGCGAGCTCTGCCTGCCGCCCTGCCCCGTGGATTGCATCGATATGGTGGGCGCTCCGGGTCCCTGGACGAGCGCGGACGCCAGCGGAGCGAAGCGGCGCGCCCGCCTGCGGAAAAAGAGAATCGAGGATGAAAACCCTAAAAACATTCCGGTGGACCGCAAAGCTGTCATTGCCGCGGCGCTCAAGCGCAAGGCCCGCGGGTGAATCCTGCCAGGCGGCGCGAGATCTTCGAGCGCTGGCGTGCGGTCGAGCCGCACCCGAAGACCGAGCTCGTCTATCGCACGCCGTACGAGTTGCTGGTGTCGGTCGTGCTGTCCGCGCAGGCGACGGACAAGTCCGTCAACTTGGCTACAAACAGGTTATTCAAGGAATTCAATACGCCCGCCGCAATTGCGAAACTCGGCGCCGCGGGCCTGGAAGAGTTCATCCGCACGATCGGCCTGTTTCGCATGAAGGCGAAGAACGTCGTGGCGCTTTCCAACATCCTGCTCGAAAGGCATGGCGGCGAAGTGCCCTCGACCCGCGAGGCACTGGAAGGCCTGCCCGGCGTCGGGCGCAAGACCGCCAACGTCGTTCTCAACGTCGCGTTCGGGCAGCCGACGATGGCGGTGGACACGCATATCTTCCGTGTCGCCAACCGCACCGGCATCGCCCCGGGCAAGGATCCGCTGGAAGTGGAGCGCAAGCTGGTGAAATTCACGCCACAGGAATTCATGCAGCACGCCCATCATTGGCTGATCCTGCACGGACGCTATACCTGCCTCGCGCGCAAGCCGAAGTGCCCCGGATGCCTGATCCGGGACCTTTGCGAGTTCAGGGGCAAGACAAAACCTGGATCCCCGCCCCGAAGGTAAAACTGCGGGGGATGACGCCAAGGCGTCAGCGCGATCGGGTTATCGCTGAAAATGCAGGCTCGACTTCTGGCTGGCAAACCAGGCCGCCAGGTCTTCGATGTCCTTCTTCTTCAGCTGGTCGGCGAAAGCCTTCATGACCGGGTTGGCGCGCTTGCCGGACTTGTAGTCCGAGAGCGCCTTCGCGAGATAGTCGGCGTACTGGCCGGCAAGGATCGGATTCTCCGGGCCCGCGGGCTTGGCGCCGTCGACGCCGTGGCAGGCGACGCAGATTTTCTCCGAAATGGCTTTGCCGTTGGCCGCGTTGCCGCCGGCCGACGCGTTGCCGCAGAGCGCGAACACCGCAGCGATGGCCAGCGCTTGCCGGATCAGGGTTTTCATTTGTGCCCCCCGGCGGGCGAGGCCGAGTAGTAGGCGGCAAGATCCGCGATGTCCTGGGCGGTGAGGCTCGCGGCGATGCCGCGCATCGACGGGTGGCTGCGCTGCTTGTCCTTGTAGGCCTGCAGCGCGCTGGCGAGATAGACGGCCGACTGCCCGCCCAGCTTGGGCACGCTGTAGACATCGGGGTAGGCGGTGCGGTAACCGGGAATGCCGTGGCAGCCTTCGCACATGGCGATTTTCTGGTGCGCCGCCTTCGGGTCGCCGACCAGGGGTTTCTGCGCGGGCGCGGAAGCGGAAACCGCGAGCATACCAGCCGCGAGGACCAGGATCAGTTTGTTCTTGTTTCGCATTCGCCTGTGGGAGCTCGGAAAGACCGGGCGATTATAATGCGAATTTAGCCAAGGACGCCCGATGCGCTTCACCGGTTCGGCAGAATACGTCTCGACCGACGACCTGACCCTCGCGGTCAACGCGGCGATCACGCTGCAACGCCCGCTGCTGATCAAGGGCGAGCCCGGCACCGGCAAAACCATGCTCGCCGTCCAGGTGGCGAAGTCGCTGGGCGTGCCCCTGCTGGAGTGGCACATCAAGTCCACCACCAAGGCGCAGCAGGGCCTCTACGAATACGACGCCGTCAGCCGCCTGCGCGACTCGCAGCTGGGCGACGAGCGCGTGCACGACATCCACAACTACATCGTCAAGGGGATGCTCTGGCAGGCGTTCTCCCTGGACAAGCCCTGCGTGCTGCTGATCGACGAAGTGGACAAGGCCGACATCGAGTTTCCGAACGACCTGCTGCGCGAGCTCGACCGCATGGAATTCTACGTCTACGAGACGCGCGAACTGGTCAAGGCAAGGCAGCGGCCGATCGTGTTCATCACCTCGAACAACGAGAAGGAGCTGCCGGACGCCTTCCTGCGGCGCTGCTTCTTCCACTACATCCGTTTCCCGGACAAGGAAACGATGGAAAAGATCGTGCAGGTGCACTTCCCGGCGCTGAAGAAGTCGCTGCTCAAGGAAGCGATGGAGGTGTTCTTCGAAGTCCGCGAAGTGCCCGGCCTGAAGAAAAAGCCTTCCACCTCCGAGCTGCTCGACTGGCTGAAGCTGCTGCTCGCCGAGGACATCCCGCCGGAGGCCCTGCACTCCAAGGACCGAAAGTCGATCATCCCGCCGCTGCACGGCGCGCTGCTGAAGAACGAGCAGGACGTGCACCTGTTCGAGCGGCTGGTGTTCATGACGCGCGCGAAGGGCGCCTAGCAGGCGACCTGCCGCCTCGGCAATGCGCGTTCTGCTCGTCGAGGATGACGCCATGCTTGCCAACGCGATCGCGCGCGCCTTGCGCCAGAGCGCGCACGCGGTGGACATCGCCACCGACGGCGAGGAAGCCGACGCGATCCTGAAGGGCGCCGCCCACGACCTGGTGCTGCTCGACCTCGGCCTGCCGAAGCTGGACGGCCTCGAAGTCCTGCGCCGGCTGCGGCGGCGGCGCAGCGGCGTGCCGGTCATCCTGCTGACGGTGCGCGACGCGCCCGAGGACCGGGTCGCCGGCCTGGACACCGGCGCCGACGACTATCTCACCAAGCCGTTCAACCTGTCTGAGCTGGAGGCGCGCGTGCGCGCCCTGCTGCGGCGCGCGAACCAGGGTGCGGGTCCCGTGCTGATCCATGGACAGCTGCGGCTCGACATGGCCGGCCGCCGGCTGTACCTGGACGAACAGCCGCTGGAACTGACCGCGCGCGAGTTCGGCGTCCTGGAGCTGCTGCTGCTGCGCGAGGGACGCGTCGTCACCAAGCAGCAGATCTCCGAGCACCTGTTCGGCTGGAACGACGCCTCGTCGGCCAACGCCCTCGACGCATTCGTGTACCGGTTGCGAAGAAAGCTGGAGTCCTCCGGCGTCGATATCCGCACCATCCGCGGCATGGGCTACCTGATCGACAGGCCGAATGCCGCATGAGCACCGGCTGCTGCGCACGCAGCTGCTGGCCTGGCTGCTCGCGCCGCTGCTGCTGCTGCTCACCGCCGACAGCTTCGTCAGCTACTGGATCGCCGCCAGGTTCTCGGAACGGGCCTACGACCGCGCGCTGGTCGAGATCGCCCGCGAGACCTCGCTGCACCTGAAGGGCGGCGGCGCGCTCCAGCTCGACATGAGCGAGGAGGCACGCCGGGTGCTGTTCAACGACCCCGACGATCGCATCCATTTCGAACTCCTCGGTGCGGATGGGCGCAGGCTCGCCGGCGACGACATCCCGCCCCCGGCCGCCGGTCCGCGCGAAGCGGAAGCCTTCTACGACGGGCAGATCGCAGGCGCGCCGGTGCGCATCGTCGAGATCCGCGTCGCCGCCGACGCGTCCGCCGCGCGGCCGGAGGCGCTGATCCGGGTCGCCGAGACCGACAACAAGCGGCGCGCGCTCGCGCGCGAAATCCTGCTGAGCGTGGTCGTGCCGCAGCTGCTGCTGGTGCTGATCGCAGGCGCGCTCGTCTGGCAGGGCGTGGTGCGTGGCCTGCAGCCGCTGCAGCGGCTGCAGCGCGCGGTGGCCGCACGCTCGCACCTCGACCTGAGCCCGCTGAGCGCGGAGCGCGTGCCGGGCGAGGCGATGCCCCTGGTGACGGCCATCAATGCAATGCTTGCGCGCCTGCAGAACACGCTCACGCTGCAGAGCCGGTTCATCGCCGACGCCGCGCACCAGCTGAAGACGCCCATCGCGGCGCTGCGCACGCAGATCGAGGTTGCGCTGCGCGAGACCGACCCCGTGCGCACGCGGCAGTCGCTGCAGGAATCCCAGTCCGGGCTGGAACGGCTCGCGCGCCTGGTCTCCCAACTCCTGTCGTTGGCGCGCAACGAGCCGGCCGCGGCCGGCTCGGTCGAGCTCGCGCCCCTGGACCTGCGCGCGGCGGCGCTGGAAGCAGCCGCGGCCTGGGTTCCGGCCGCGCTCGCGCGCGACCTCGACCTGGGCCTCGAAGGCGGCGAAGCGCCGGTGCCGATCCTCGGCGACAGCGCGCGACTGCGTGAACTGCTCGACAACCTGCTCGACAATGCGGTGCGCTATAGCCGTCCGGGCGGAAGCATCACCCTGCGCGTGCTTGCCCGTCCGGCCCCCGCAGTCGAGATCAGCGACGATGGACCCGGCATCCCGCCGCACGAGCGCGCGCGCGTCTTCGAACGCTTTCACCGGCTGCTGGGCGCGCCCGCCGGCGGCAGCGGGCTCGGACTCGCGATCGCGCGCGAAATCGCCAGCATCCACGGCGGCGAGATCGGCCTGCGCGCGGACGCCGACGGCATCGGCACCACCTTCACGGTGACCTTCCCTGCTCCCTAGCGGTGGCGGCCGGGAGCCGCGTACCGACCGTCATGTTCCTGTCATGTCTCTGACAGTCCTCAATCATGTCCCCTCCGTAACCTGTGGCGCAGACCAGTTCGGAGGGTCACGCCATGGAAATGCTCGCCACTTCGTTCTTCTGGGTGACGCTCGCCCAGATCATGATGATCAACATCGTGCTCAGCGGCGACAACGCCGTGGTCATCGCGCTGGCGAGCCGCTCGCTGCCGCCGCGGCAGCAGAAGCAGGCGATCCTGTTCGGCAGCTTCGGCGCCATCGCCCTGCGCGTCATCCTCACGTTCTTCGCGGTGCTGCTGCTCGGCCTGCCGTTCCTGAAGCTGATCGGGTCGGTGCTGCTGGGGTGGATCGGCATCGCGATGCTGATCCCGGAGGACGACGAGGCCGAAGTGGACGGGGCGGCGCACCTGTGGTCCGCGATCAAGACCATCATCGTCGCGGATTTCGTCATGAGCCTGGACAACGTGCTCGGCGTCGCCGCGGCGGCCAAGGGCAACGTGGTGCTGCTGGTGCTCGGCCTGGGCATCAGCATTCCGCTGATCGTCTATGGCAGCACGCTGATTCTCAAGCTGATGACGCGCTTTCCTATCATCATCACCGTAGGCGGCGGCGTCCTCGGCTGGGTGGCCGGCGAAATGGCAGTCAGCGACCCGGTGCTGGCGTCCTGGAGCGAAGGCAGCGGACACTGGGCGCACGCGGCCGCCCCGGCGCTGGGCGCCATCTTCGTGGTGGGCGCCGGCAAGGCCGCCGCCGCGTCCAAGCTGGTCGCGGCACGCCGGGCGCTGGCGGGCGAGCCCGAACCCGCCGAGGAACCGGCGCCGCTCGGCCACCGCTGGGTGCATCGCCGGTGGCGCGTCGGGCCGGATGGCAAGCGCGACTATGCCGCCTATCACGGCCTGGAGTATTTCCGCACCGCCATGCCGGTCAGTTCACGTCTGCGGCGGCCGCGCCGCTGGGGCGCGCCTCAGCTGCCGTAGCGCGCGCTGCGGCCCAGCTCGCGGATCGCGGCGAGCGCGGAAAAGCACGCCAGCATCGAGGTCTT
>Ga0315912_10001934_pt1 | contig 23444 bp, 22 predicted proteins | sample VfabasoilMG_FD_204469 | JGI IMG/M metagenome (GOLD analysis project Ga0315912, IMG submission 204469) | Garden soil microbial communities collected in Santa Monica, California, United States - V. faba soil | ecosystem: Environmental > Terrestrial > Soil > Garden | place: USA: California... | reverse complement strand
TATGTTCTGGACGGTCAAAGGCGCCAACTCCATCCTCGCCCTCCGCTGCGCACACCTCAACGGCCGCTTCGAAGACTACTGGGATGCGCGAAGGGCCGCTTGATTCCCACTTCTATGTCGCGCACCCCGGTGTCTGAAGGGTGGATGAGGCTTGCGGCGTTCTACGCGGGGTTGGTTCTCAATGCGGTGTACATGCAGTACATCCTGATGCCGCGGCCGGGTCTTTTGGCGGCTGTGCTTGGCGCGATGATCTGGGGAGTTTTTCTGCTATTCGGCGTTTATCTGGTTCCCGCTCGGACGGGTATGGGTCCTAAAACGCTAATCGACGCGCAGTTGGGACGCTGGGTGGGAGCGCTTGTATGGTGGGTGATCCTGCCTGTTTGGGCGATTAGCTGGTTTAAGGAGTTGACAGCCGTCTTTACCGGGGCGGTTCATACACCGCTTTTTCGTTGGGAGGAAGTGAATAGGATTAGCGTCGATACTACGATCGCGGTGTATTGGCCATGGATCGTGCTTAGCGGGCTGGCGGGGCTGAACGGTGTCGAAAAAGTGTCCTTTCCCGTGAGAGTCTCACTGGTCATTCTCGGTGCGGCTCCGTTTGCGTATCGGGATTCCTGGCCGGACGCGGCACGCTATCTGGGTGGCTTGGACTGTTGCGCGGGACTCTGGGGGATGCAGGTTCCTATCCTCTGGCTGACTCCGGCGCTGCTATTTGCCGGGCTGTTTGAAGTCCGGAGCATTCGGTGGGGCGTAGTGGGAATCGTAATTCCAATGATTGGGGCGTCTGTGATCGCATTAGGGACTTACGCTGGAGCGGCCGTCGAAAGCATAAGGGTTTATAAAACGGCGAATTACTATGTAGCGGTGGCGGGAGGTGGCCCAGAATGGAAGATAAAAACGGCTCTGCTCGCGCTGACTGTGCTCGCCGCCGGACGATTTTGCGTGGCGCTCTTGAGCGAGCGGCTGGGAGAATGGCGCCGGTGGTGGGTGATATTCCCGATGATCGCGGCGCTTGTGTGGGTCGTACCGTTGCCCTCCAGGCTGGAATGGCAGCTCGCCTCCATGCCGCTCGTAGCCCTCGCTGGTGTGATGTCGGCAGGGTATCTACATCGGCGGTCCTTCACCTTTGCGCCCGTCGAACAGCGTTGGGCGGCGGTAGCGTGGGTTTGCGGATCAACATTTGGCATCGCTGCCTACTTTTCGGATGAAACGCTTCCGTTTGGGGCTTGGTTCATCGGCTTTGCGCTCGCTTGGGCCGCAATGAAAGTGGTGGCGATCGAACCGCTGTAGCCGTCGGCCCGTCGGCAGGTTAGGGTCGCAGGTCCGGCGGGCCAGTCGGATGGTATTGTCAGGTCGAGCTGATATACACCCAAGAGGCCGGGTGCGTACGCCAGAAAGGGCATCTCCAGCGCTCGAACGGCTGGTTTGTTTTCGGGCCCATAGATGAAGCACGTGATAGGACTTAGCGGTCGGGCGGGGTTGGCGACTGGTCCGCGCTGGCCGGTAGCGAGCGGCTGGTCAAGCTCGCCGAGCCCGGTCAGCCAGGTATGGATTGTCGATCCCGGCGGGGCCGGATTCTCGGCGGTGATAAGGGATTGGAAATCGGCCTGTGCAGCTTTGGCGTTACCGGTGGGGTAATCGGTGTAGATGGCGGGGAGTGGGTCCGGGTTGAATCGGATAGAGCCGCTGTGGACGAAGGGGGAGTCCGGGGATGTCAGGAGAAAGCGGTTGCCGGCGTTGATGTCGAAATCCCAGGGGATTTGGGCTTCGTAGCTATCATTGCCGATTGCAATTACCGGGAATTCACGGTTCTGCATGGTGAGGGTCAGGTTGTCATCGAAGGGACCTCCGGAGAGGCGGACGAGGGAGCCTGGAATTGCGCCGAAGGTAGATTGGAAGGCTGTCGTAGGGAACTGCGAGTAGAGTTCCTGCTCTTCGCCGTCGCGGAAGCGGATTAAGCGATTGGACGCGTCGACGAGCACCGCGGTTAGGCCGTCTGCGGAGAGGACAGCTTGTGCGATCGCACCTTGAAACGTGTGGAGCGTGCGAGTGGTATCGATGATGTGCGTTTGCGTCGCAGTCTGGATGACGAAGCGGTCGCCCTGGGCGGAAAGAGAAAATGCGATGAGCGGGTGTTCGGAGCGATAAATCTCGCGGCGGGATCGAGTCTCGCGGTCGATTTCGTAGAGTGTGTCGCTGGTAAGAGCGACGAGCTTGCGGCCATCGGGTGTGATGGCTGCGGAGCGGACGATGGAGGGGAGAGTAACTTCGACTGCACTATCGGAGTTTGGGCTTGCCAAGAGAATGGTGTCGGAATCGCCAGGCATTAAACCTGGGGGCTGTCCGGGACGGTAGCTGAGGATGGTTCCGTCGTCGGCCACCGCATGGGTAGGGTGGAGCGGGTACAGATTGTTGAGACGGGTTACGGCGCCGGTATCGAGATCGGTGAGCGTCGTGCCGACGCTTAAGGCGGGGAAACCCGTGTCAAAGAGCCAGCGGCCGTTTCGGCTCAGCCGGAAGGTCTGGCCGAAGTACTCAGTGGTTTTGCCGTTGCGGGTGAGGATCAAACCGCCAGAGGGGCGGGCGATAAAGCAAGGCCCGATGGGCCGGCACGGACGGTAAAGGAACCAGCCACGGGTTTGGCCGTCGTCGGAGATATAGGGCGCCGCGGGCTGACCAACGGCGATATTCTCGGCGCGGGCGAGGAGTTCGGGCTGGCCGGAGGCATAGCGGTAGATGCGGGCGGCGAGCCAGGGGTCCGCTTCGCCCTTGACGCCATATTGCGAGGCGAATTGGATTTCGGCGCCGTCCGAACTGGTGGCAATTTGGGTTATCTGGGCAGGCAGGGCGAGGGTGAGTAGCAGGGCAACTGCGAACTTCATGGCTTGCGTTTCCGTGTGCTGCGGGCGGCGTTGAGAGCTTCCAGGATCTCTTCTCCATATTTTCGGACTTTTTGCGGGCCGATGCCGGGGATCTGCAATAGGTCTTCGATGGTGACCGGTTGGCGTAGGAGGAGTTCCGAAAGAGTTCGGTCATGGAGGATGACGTAGGGGGCGACCTGCTGGCGGCAGGCGTAGTCGCGGCGCCAGAGTTTGAGGGAGGCCAGATTGCCGTCGTCAACGCCGGCGGAGTAGATGGCGGCCCGGACTGGTTTGACGTCGTCGCGCTGCATCCAATCGGGGAGCCCGGAGCAGACATCGCAATCGCCGCAACGCTCCCGGGACTTGGGTGATTCGCCGAAGTACTCGCAGATCTGGCGCATGCGGCAGGATTCGGTTTCGACCAGTTCCTTGACGGCGTGGTAGCGCTGCCAGGCCGCATTTTTGTTGGCCTGGTCCTCCATTTGATCAATGAAGTGGACGAGGACGCCGATGTCGGCGCGGGACCACAACAGCAGGCCGTCGGCGGGCAGGCCGTCGCGCCCGGCCCGGCCCGCTTCCTGGTAGTACTGCTCGGGGCTTTTGGGCAGCGACAGGTGGATGACACAGCGGACATCGGGCTTGTTGATGCCGAGGCCGAAGGCGAGGGTGCCGACCATGACATCGGCCTCGCCATTCATCCAGCGATCCTGGTTGGCGCGCCGATCTTCGGCGTCCATTTTGCCGTGGTATTGAAGAGCTGCAACGCCCCGCGCGATTAACAGTTCGGCGGTCTCTTCGACCGCCCGAATCGTTGAACAATAGACGATGACGGATTCGCCCTGGTGGCGCCGGATGGCGCGGAGGAGGAGTTTTTCCTTGTCTCGTCTCGCGGATTCGCGGACCAGATAGCGCAGGTTGCGGCGGGCGAAGCTGGTGATGAACGTTCGGGGCTGGCGGAGCTTGAGTTGGGAGAGGATATCGTGGCGAACCTTCCGGGTTGCCGAGGCAGTGAAAGCGGCGATGGGCGGATCGGGGAAGGTATCGCGGAGGAGTTGGAGCTGGCGGTATTCGGGACGGAATTCGTGGCCCCATTCGGAGATGCAGTGGGCTTCGTCGACCGCGAAAAGGCCGGGGTTGCACTGGGCGAGCCATTCGGCGGTGCTCGGGACGGCGAGGCGCTCCGGAGAGAGGTAGATGAGTCTGAAGTCGTTGCGGCGGAGCTTGCGGAAGACGTCTTTGCGCTGGTTGTCGTCCTGGGCGGAGTTGAGAACCGCGGCCGGGATCCCGAGTTGGGCGAGCTGCGACGCCTGGTCCTGCATAAGCGCGATGAGCGGGGAGATGACGACGCAGAGGCGGCCGCTGACAATGGCCGGCAACTGGTAGCAGAGCGATTTGCCGCCGCCGGTGGGCATGACGACAGCGACGTCGTGGCCGTCGAGGATGCTTTCGATAATCTGCTGCTGTTTGGGGCGGAAGGTGTCGTAGCCCCAGTATTCGCGGAGTGTGGCGTGGAGATCCACGACTCATTATGGGCGGACGAGAACGGGCTTGGGCGGGGGAACCACCGTGGTTTGCTTAATCTTTTCGATTTCGCGGCGAGCAATCTGGGTCCACTGGGACGAGGGGTCGAGCTTCAGGTAGGTCTGCCAGTGGCTGAGCGCTTTCATCAGGTCGCCCTGGCCCTGGTGTAGCAACGCGAGATTGTAATGGGCGTCGGCGTATTGGGGCTGGATGGATAGGGCGGCGTGGTAGTGGGCGTAGGCGCGGTCGGGGTCGTTGCGTTCGTCGTAGAGATTCCCGAGGTTGTAGTGGGCCAGCGCGTAGTTGGGATCGGCCTCCACCGCGGCGCGGTAGTAGTATTCGCTCTTACGCCAGTCGCGTTTATGGAAGTAGATCGTCCCAAGGTTGACCAGGGCGCCCGCGGCTTCGGGGTTTAGCTCGACTGCTTTCCGGTACGCTTCGATGGCTTCTTCGACGTCCGCATTAGTTTGTTCGAGTTCAAGGCCCTTCTGAAACCAGAAGTCGGACTGTTCGCGATTGCGCTGGGGCTCGGCGCGGGGCACCAGGGATCGGGTCTTGGCGCTCTCGAAGTCGAAAAAGAGCTGGCCGGTGACAGGTTCGATGCGCTGGCCGGAGAAATGGACGCCGATGCGCCGGCCTTCCGTGAAGATCTTGACGTCGCCCGGGCGCTGCCCGAAGCGCTCTTCGAGGACCCGGAAGGATTCCCGGATCTGGTTTACCGGGATCTTCTGCTCGCGCAGGGTGTTGAGGGTCCGTAGCGTCAGGAGGTCCGTGAACGCGTAGTTATCCGCGGCTGGGATCAGGCCCTGCTTTTCCCAGTGGCGGAGTTGGCGCTCCTGGAGGGAGAGAACCCGGCAAATTTCTTTACGGGTCCACGATTGCTGGCTGACCGGGGCCACGGGAAAAGCATACCACGCTCCGTTGTGGACTAAATGTGGAAAACCGCTAGTTGTTGTGGGTAAGTTGGCTGGATTATGAGCCGATGTATTTTGCGTAAAGACTGCGGGCAATTCCTACATCGATCGTGCCTTTGATGATCGCGCGGCCGTCGGGGAAGATGGTCATTTCATAAGGGGCAGGAAAGAAGCGGAGGGCGAACTCGTTGGCACGGACAGGTGCGAGCTTTTCCAGACGGTCTTTGAGCTCGGCCAGGTTGATTGGCTTGAAGCGTTCGTGAATTTGAACGGCATCGCGTCCACAAAGGGAGATGGGGGCGCGCTTTTCGCCGTTAAGGTAGGGGAACTCCGGGTTAGGGCCGCAGGCGGGGCAGTTTGGATCTTTAGGGGGCTGGTCAATTTGGCGGGTGGCACCGCTCCATACGTCAATTGTAGTAATTCGGAGGCGCGGTTCGCTGCCGGTGAGGAGTTTGATGGCGTCAGCGGATTGGATTGCGGCGATGGCGGCGGTGACGGAGCCCAGGACTCCTGCTGTTTCACAAGTTGGTTGGTCTGTTTTGGGGGATTCGGGGTATAGGCATTGCAGGCAAGAGGAGTTGCCCGGGAGGATGGGCATGGTGATGCCGTAGCTACCGACAGCGGCGCCGTAGATCCAGGGCTTGTTGGTGGAAATTGCGAATTCGTTGATAAGGAAGCGGGTTTCGAAGTTATCGGTGGCGTCGAGGATGAGGTCAGCGTCGGCCAAAATATCTACTATATTTGTAGGATTAAGGTCAGTGATGTGGGGGATTACGGTTGTGGCGGAGTTGATGCGGGCGATGGCGCGGGCGGCGGCAGCGGCTTTGGGGAGGTTCTCGCGTGCATCGGACTCGTCGAAGAGCCATTGGCGCTGGAGGTTTGAAGGCTCGACATAGTCGCGATCTATTATTAAGAGGGTCCCGACGCCGGCCCGGGCGAGGGCGGCGGCTTGAAAGGTTCCGAGGGCTCCACAGCCAACAATGGCTACATTCGACGTTAGTAGTAATTCCTGCCCTTTTTCGCCAATAGGCGAAAAGAGGATTTGGCGGGAGTAGCGTTCGCGCTCTTCCGGGGTCATTAGCTTAAGGGTAACACGGGAACTTTAGTGTACACGAGTAGTGTAGTGTACACTGTATTTATGTTGAAAAACATTACGTTTTCCGTTGAGGAAGAGCTTATTGCCAAGGCGCGAGAAGAGGCTTTAAAAGATAACACTACCCTTAATGAGCTGGTTCGAGTCTGGATCAAAAGCTATGCAGACCGTAGCGAACGCAGACGAGCCATGGAAAGAGCCTTCGAATTGTCCAAGGATCTCGATCTCGGCGGGGTAAAGCTCACTCGGGACCAGATGAATGAGCGGTGAACCGGCGTTTTTCGATACCAACATCCTTGTCTACTGCTTCGACCGGCAGGATGAGCGCAAACAAACGATCGCACATGACCTGTTGATGGATCACGGTGTGTCAGGGTCCGGGCGTATTAGTTATCAGGTTTCGCAGGAATTCGCCGCCGTCGCGATCCGAATCTTGAAAGAGCCAAAGCGGGTCTACCTGATGATCGAGAGTTATCATCTCCTTGCAGTTGGACTGGAAACCGTAGGCTATTCGGACCGGCTATTGGATTATGCACTCGGGCTTTGGGAGCGGTACCGCTTTTCCTGGTATGACTCGCTGATCGTCGCCGCTGCTCTCCATAGCGGGTGCGGAACCTTATACACCGAAGACATGCAACACGGCATGGAGATCGACGGACTCCGGATTGTGAACCCGTTTCTATAGCGATTATTCGTCGCGAAGAATTTCCAGCGGCTTCTGATCGAGGATGCGGTAGCTGGCCATCCAGCCAGCGAACATGGCGATGATGGCGCTGCCGAGGATGGCGATGAAGTTCGGAGCCCAATCAAAGCGGAACTGAGCGTCGAGGAGCCGCGTGAGCAGGACGTTCGTAAACGCAACGGCGAGGACGCTTCCCATGATGCCGGCGACGAGGCCCAGGAGCAGGAACTCCACCGAGAAGATAGCCGCAACTTTGGATCGAGTTGCGCCCAGCGTTTTAAGAATTACCACTTCGCGGACGCGCCGGAGGCGGCTGCCGGCGATGCTGGAGGCGAGGATAATTACGCCGGCCAGAATCGCGAACGCCGAGATAAAGCGGACTACGAGGGCGACCTGGTCAATGACCTCCTGGACGCGGTCGAGGACGTCGGCAAGGTTAATGACAGTGATGGCGGGGAACTTTTCGAACGACGCCTTTTGGAGCCGGGAGATTTCAGCCGGGCGGGCGCGAATAGCGCCGAAGTAGAGAACAGGCACGTTATCCAACGAGCCTGGCGAGAAGACGAATTCCGTGTTTGAGCCAGGACGGACGCTCTCGTTACGATGGACGGCGGCGATGCGGGCGGTGATACGGCGTCCGGACACCTCCCATTCGGTCATCGCGCCGGGTTTTAGATTCAAGATCCTAGCGGCGTCCAGAAGTACGGATAATTGCGGCTGCTTGGGGTCCGGATTCTTCCACCACTTCCCTTCCACGATCTGAGTCTGGGGCGGCATCTCGTTAGACCATGTAATGCTACGGGTTCGGAGGAAACGGCGCGCGTTGCCGGTGAGCGTGGCTTCGGTCTGGGGGACGTTGTTGATCGACTTCAAGTGCCCGGCGGCGGTTGCAATTACGGCCACATCGCCCTCGACGCCGGGGGCCGTTTTGAGAAATGAACTGACGGCTTCGCGGTCGGCGCTAGTGATGTTGATGAGAAAGACATTCGGCATGCCGGGCGGGGCGCTGGCGGAGATCTGGCCGATGATCGAGCTTTGGAGAAGATAGATGGTGAGGGTGAACATCACGCCGAGGCTGAAGGCCACGAGGACGGCTTCGGCGCGATTGCCAGGCCGGTAGAGATTGGCGAGGCCATGGCGCGCGAGCGCCGGCAGCCGCAGCCCGAGCATCTTCACGACGCGGCGGAGGAGCTTCAACAGCGCCCAGGACAGGCCGGCGAGGAGGAGCAGCGCGCCGATGAGACCGCCGACGAACCAGGCGCCGACGCGGGCCGCGACCATCCAGTTTTCACCGATCAGGAACGATGCCATTCCAGCCAGGCCGAGGCAGATGAGGAGGCCGGCGGCAATCGAGGCCCGCTGTTCGCGCCAGCGGAGGCTCCAGGGTTTGGGGGTGCCCTCCATGTCGCGGCGGAAGATGAGGATGGGCTTGATTTGCCGGATTTCCAGCAGCGGGGGCAGGACGAACAGCAGGGTCGAGAGCAGCGCCAGACCCAAGCCTTCGACGATGGAACGCCATTCGAATTCAATCGTCGGGGCCACGGGAAAGAAACGGGCGATCAGAATTGGGAACGCCTTCTGCACACCGGCGCCGAGGCCGATCCCAACCACGGCGCCAATTAACGCCAGGAGCATGGCTTGCAGGAGATAAATATGAAGGATCTGGGAAGAACGGCCACCGAGCGCCTTCATAACCGCGATCGAATCGAGCTTCTGCTGCAAGTGGGACTGCATGGCCATGGCGACGCCCAACGAGCCCACTACCAAGGCTATGAGGCTCACGAGACTCAAAAACGTCGTCGCATTATTAAGGCCTCGTGTGATCAGCGGGTGCGTCTCGCGGTAGTCGGCAATGACGGCCTCAGGAAAAGCGGCGGCAATCTGTTTGCGGGCGGTGAGAATCATCGCGTCAGCCTGGCCGGCGGGGAACTTGAAAAGAAAACGCTGGGAGCTGCGGCTGCCCTCTTGCAGGAGCCCGGCGCGTTCCAGGTTGGGCCGCGTGAGCATGACGCGCGGTCCGACATTAACGGAACCGGACATGCGGTCGGGTTCATAGGTGAGAACGCCTTTGATGACGAACTCGGCGGTTCCAAGGCGGACGGTGGCGCCCTCTTTGAGGCCGGAACGAACGAGTAGGTCGTCGGAGACGGCGATGCCGGAGCCCTCCAGAATTGCCGGCAGCGGGGCGTTGCTGGCGGTATTGACTTGGCCATAGAACGGGTATTTGGCGGGATCGACGGCCTTGACCGCGACGAGGAGGGGAGTGCTCATTTCCGGGGAGTTGAGCATGGAGACGGTCTCGGTGATCCAGGTGCGATCGATGGACTGGCCGGAGAGATCGTCGAAGAGTTTCTGCTGGGCGGAAGTGGGGAGTTCGAAGACGCGAACGCTGAGATCGGCCGCCATGAGAGTGCGGGCGTCCTTCAGCAGCATGGCGCGGAAGGCCCGCGAGAATCCGCGGACGCCGGTGAGGGAGCCGACGCCGACGGCGACCGCAAGGATGACGAAGGCGAATTTGGCGGCGGAATGGCGTGAGTCGCGCCAGGCAATCTGGAGCGCGGTTTTAGTTCTCATCGCTGATAATGACTCCGTCACGCATCTGAATGCGGCGGTCGGCGCGGGAAGCAAGTTGGGGGTCGTGCGTGACGAGGATGAGGGTGGTGCCCTCTTTGCGGTTCATGTTGAGAAGGAGGTCGAGGACGTGGGCGCCGTTGGCGGTGTCGAGGTTGCCGGTGGGCTCGTCGGCCATCAGAATGGGGGGCGCGAGCATGAAGGCGCGGGCGAGAGCGACGCGCTGCTGTTCGCCTCCGGAAAGCTGGACGGGGTAGTGATCCCGGCGGTCGGCGAGGCCGACTTCGTTTAGAAGATCGCGGGCTCGGGTGGAGGAAGCGGCGCCGGTGCCGGCGAGTTCGGACGGGAGAAGAACGTTTTCCTCGGCGGTGAGTGTGGGTATGAGCTGGTAGGACTGGAAAACGAACCCAAGTTTGCGGGCGCGGAGAAGGGCCAAGGCGTCCTCGCTCAGCCCGGTAATCTCTTCGCCGTCGAGCTGAATGGAGCCTTTGGATACGGTATCGAGGCCCGCAAGGAGGCCGAGGAGGGTGCTTTTACCGGAGCCGGATGCCCCCATGATGGCAACGAACTGGCCATGCGGAACGTCGAAGTCGATACCGCGGAGAATATCTACGGTGTGCGTGGCGGTGGCGATGGATTTATGGAGCCCGCGGACACGAACAGCCGGGCCATTGTTGGAGTTTGCCATAGGATGGAAATAGGTGAAGAGACTACTTATCAGTTTGATGCTTTTCGCAGCCGGATGCGGTACAAAGACCGAGCCGGAACCTGCTATGCCGCCGCCAGAGCCGATCGTTTCGACCCCGGCGGTGAAGGACGACCGGCCAGTGATCGTGGCGTTCGGGGACAGCTTGTCGGCCGGATTCGGGGCGGACGTAGGGTCGTCGTATCCGGACTTTCTACAGAAGGAACTGGACGGCGCGGGGTATAAGTATCGCGTTGTGAACCAGGGTGTCAGCGGCGATACGACCAGCGGGGGGCTTTCCAGGGTGCCGCAGGCGGTGGAATTGAAGCCTTATCTGGTAATTTTGGAGCTGGGGGGGAACGATGGACTTCGGGGCTTGCCGATCGCGGTGACGCGGGACAACCTGGACAAGATGATTGCGGCTTTCAAGGAAGCCGGAGCGAAGGTGGTGATTGCCGGAATGACGCTGCCACGCAATTATGGCCCCGATTACATTCGCGAGTTCGAACAAATCTATCCGATGCTGGAGAGGAAGCACAAGATTACGCGGGTCCGATTTTTGTTAGAAAACGTGGTGATGAAAAAGGGCCTGATGCAGCAGGACGAGATCCATCCGACGGCCGCGGGGAACAAGATCGTGGCGCACGACGTATTCCAAGTGATCGCACCGTTATTAAGGAAATAAAAATGCTATTGACTACCACGTCGACCGTTGAAGGCAAGCAGGTAGAGTATCTGGGAGTTGTCAGCGGCGAGGCTATTCTGGGCGCCAATATTTTTAAGGACTTTTTCGCCGGGATTCGGGATATCGTTGGCGGGCGCTCAGCAGCCTACGAAGGTGAGCTGCGCAAGGCCAAGGACATTGCGATGCAGGAGATGCAGCAGCAGGCGGCTCAAATGGGCGCGAATGCCGTGATCGGCATCGACCTGGACTACGAGACGATTCAGATCGGCAATGGCGGCGGCATGATGATGGTCAGCGCGTCAGGGACCGCAGTTGTCCTGCGTTGAGGACTCTTCGAAGCGGAAGCGGGCCTCGTTCCACGTGTAGATGGCGCAGGTCCGCTTATTACCGGGGTTGCGGATGGAAAGGACGTCGATCCGGCTTGGCTTGTACGTGAGCTGGGCGGTCGTCTCAAAGACGTCGTTATTCGGGTGCTCCATCGCGGTTTGCTGCTCCTTAAGCGACAGCACATTGACGAGGACGCCTTTCCGGAGCCGGTAAATTTCGAGATTGGCGGACGACTCTTCGGTGCCGCCGGAGCGGTGGCGAACGATGAGATCGTTAACGCCGGGAGTGACGATTTCGCGGAATTCGAAGAGTTTCTCAGCGTCAGCGGGTTCAAAGCGCCACCAGGAGTTGAACTTGCCGGCTTCGCGCCAACCGGAGCCGTCGGGATCGAGGACGCGCCCCATTACGCCCTGACCTGGGAGAATGAATTGGATCACCGCTTCGAGCGGCGGATCGTCGTCCAACTGAATGCGCTGAACGCGAATGCCGGTGGCTCCGTCCTTTCGAGCCTGCTCGACAACCGCTTCCGGGCTTAGCACAGCCAATGCAAACAGGAGTTGAAACGGGAACATGGCGCGCCGACTCTTACTACACGGTAACCCGAATAATATGCGAGTTCTTGTGGGAGCGATCCTGATGGCGATAGCCGCGCCCGGACAATCGATCGACGAGTTGGCGATAGCGCGCCCCGCGCCGGAAGGTGCGCGGATTGCAATCGGCTTTTTGGGCGCATTTGAGAAGTGGGACGACACGAACCGGTCGGTGCGGAAGTTGACGCTGCGGCTGCGGGAGCGGGGATGGCAGGCGGAGTCATTCTCCCACCGTAATTTGCAGACGGCAAAGAAGGCCATGGTGCAGGCGCTGGACTCGAACCGGAACAAGAAGATCGATGCGAGGGAAGCGGATGGGGCGCGTGTCGTGATCTTTGGGCAGTCGATGGGTGGCGAAGCCGCGGTCAAGCTGGCCAAGTATTTGCGAGGGAAGAAGGTGCCGGTTCTGTTGACCGTCCAAGTGGATAGCTTTGGCGTCCATGATGAGGTGATCCCGGACAATGTACGCACGGCGGCGAACTTCTATCAGACGGAAATCCTCACGGTTCGCGGGGAGAAACACATTCGGGCGGCCGATCCCGCGCGAACGCGTATCTTGGGTAACTTTGAGTATGAGTATCCGATCTGGAGGCTGGATACATGGCCGGAATCGTGGCCGCGGCGAATTTTCGGCGGCGGACATGCCAGGATGGAAGCGGATCCGTTGATGTGGGCGCGGGTAGAAGCGCTGATTCAAGAGGCAGGAGGAACGAAGTGAACCGGCTGGTTTTGTTGGCTGCGGTGGGAATCGGCGCGTGGGGACAGGCGGTATCGCTGGAGATCTCGGCGGCGAAGACGTGGACGGATACAGGCGTGGACGTCGCGCCGGGCGAGACGATTGCGGTCGAGGCGGCGGGGAATATTGTCTATGCGGGGAAGGAGACCGGACCTGCCGGAATTGCGCGCGGATGGGCCGACCTGATCAAGACTTTTCCGCTGAACGATGCCCAGCGCGGAGCACTGATCGGACGGGTGGGGGATAACGCGGCGACGCGGCCCTTTTTGATTGGCACTCGGACGGAGCGGCAAATGGGGGTGAGCGGCCGGCTATTCCTGGGAGTGAATTTGGGGACGGGGGACCGGGCTTCGGGAAGTTTTCAGGTGAATCTGACGCGGACGAAGGGGACAGCTACATCGCGGAGCTCCGAGGAGCTTTTGAAAGGGTTGACGAAGATTACGCAGAGCCAATTGGACGGAGTGGCGACGCGCGTGGCGGATGCGGAAGGCACGCAAGGCGACCGGACGAATTTCTTCATCGTCGGCAGTGAACTGCATGTTGTGTCGGCTCTGGAGCGGGCGGGGTGGATCAAGGTGGACCGGTCCGTGAAGGATACGGTTCTGCGGGGCATTCTGGTCAGCGTCTCGAAACAGGCCTACGTGACGATGCCGATGAGCGAGTTGTTGATGTTCGGGCGCGCGCAGGACTATGGCTTTGCGCAGGGCGATCCGCTGCGCGTCGTCGCGGCGCGGCATCACTTCCGCATTTGGAAAGCGCCGTTTACCGCGGGCGGGCGCACGGTATGGGTGGGCGCCGGGACGCACGACGTTGGGTTCGACAAGGATCAGCGGAACGGGAAGATCACGCACAAAATCGACCCGAATACGGACGAGGAGCGGGACTATATCGGCAAGTCGCTTGAGGAGACCGGCGAGGTGCTGCTGCTGGATTACATGACGGCGAAGAATCCGGTGAAGGAAGCGAAGACGGCGCACGGGCAGGCATTTCGCTCCGATGGGCAAACGTTGATGATCTATTTAAAGCCGGATGAGAGCGACCTGTCGAAGTCGTTCGGCGATGTGTTCTGCACGGTACTGGCGAAGAATAATCCGGACGGGGACGAGTGGGGCGGTTGCGAGACTTATGTGGACGGCGGCGGATCGAAAACCGCGACGCTGCCGGACCTATCCAAGGATTACCGCGTCCTGATCGTTCCGGGGTTCATGAGTTCCTGCTTCGCCGACAGCCCGGCCTTCAATGAGGGACTGCCTGTGCTGCGAGAGAAATATGGGATGAATGTCGAGTATCTCCAGGTCCCCAACGACGGGTCCGATACGAATGCGAAGGTGGTGGCGGATTTCCTGAAAGAGAAATCCGCGGGCGATCCGCGGAAGTGGATTCTGGTGGGTTATAGCAAAGGTACACCGGATATTCAGGAGGCGCTGGCGCGTTATCCGGAGTTGCGCTCGATGACCGCGGCGTTTATCAGCGTGGCGGGAGCGTCGGGGGGGTCCAATATCGCCGATGCGATTCCGGGCATTGCGGACAAGTACATGAACCAGTACAAGCTGAAGCCTACCTGCAAGGGCGATATGTCGGTGGGGTTCAAGAGCCTGAGCAAAATGGTGCGAGGGCAGTTCCTGGCGAGCTACCCGAACCCATTCGTGCCGACATATTCGATCATCGCGGCCTCGGATAAAAACAACACCTCCAAGGCGCTGATGCAGACCTGGCTGATGCTCCTGACGTACGATCCGCTACAGGACGGGCAGTTGACCCGGCAGGACGCGATCATTCCCGGCAGCACCTATCTGGGCGTGGCCAAAGGCGATCATTTCGCGGTCGCGCTGCCGTTTGATAAGTCGCCGGATGCAACGATCAAAACCGGCATGGACAAGACCCGCTACCCGCGCGGAGCGCTGATCGAGAGCCTGCTCCGCTACGTGACCGACGACCTCGCGAAAAAGAAGAAGCCCTAGGAAACGGCGGTCTTCGACTTCGGCGACGTCTCGTCATCGACGGGCCCAGAGGGAAGCCCGAGCTTCACTCGGAGATTCAAATCGACGGCTGCGGCGATGTCGGGATTGTCCTTGAGAAACTGGCGGGCGTTCTCCCGGCCCTGACCAATCCGCTCACCCTGAAAGCTGTACCAGGAGCCGGACTTCTCAACCAGATTATGAGCCACGCCTAGATCGACCAGATCGCCCTCGCGCGAAATGCCCTCACCGTAGAGAATGTCGAATTCGGCCTCACGGAACGGCGCGGCCACTTTATTCTTGGAAACCTTGATCTTTGTCCGGTTCCCGGTGACGGATTCGCCTTCCTTGATCGCCCCGATGCGGCGGATATCGATCCGGACACTCGAATAGAACTTAAGCGCCCGCCCGCCGGAAGTCGTCTCCGGGCTGCCGAACATGACGCCGATTTTCTCGCGGATCTGGTTGATGAAGATCAGGCATGTATTGCTCTTCGCGACAATGCCGGTGAGCTTGCGCATCGCCTGCGACATCAGCCGTGCCTGGATGCCGACGAAAGCATCACCCATTTCACCGTCGAGTTCGGCCTTGGGAACCAGTGCAGCGACGGAGTCAACAACAAGGACATCAATGGAGTTCGACGCGATCAGCGTATTGGCAATCTCCAAAGCCTGTTCTGCATAATCCGGCTGCGACACCAGCATATTGTCGATGTCAACGCCGAGTTTCTGCGCATAACTCGGATCGAGGGCATGCTCGACATCGACATACGCGGCAATGCCGCCATTCTTCTGCGCCTGAGCGACCACCTGTAGCGCTAAAGTCGTTTTGCCCGACGACTCCGGACCATAAATCTCGATAATCCGCCCCCTCGGCACCCCGCCCACGCCCAGGGCGTAATCCACCGAGATGGAGCCCGTCGAGATCGAGGCGATTGGCGCCACCGCTTCGCGGGAGCCCAACCGGAGCACCGATCCTTTCCCGAACTGCTTCTCGATGGCGCCCAGAGTGGCCTGCAGCGCACGCAACTTCTCTTTGTCTTCGGTCGGCCTTAACGGCGCCACGCCGTTGAGCAGTTCGCCTGCGGAGTCATTGGTTGTGCTTGCCAGTTGTTTCGCCATCTCTTCGCTAGTATAGGGCGAAGAGATGGCGAAGTCAACTAAAAAGTTGTAGTAACCATCTGTTCCACGGCACGCTGTGCGGATTCAAGCGCCCCCTGCATCCAGGTCGGGGTAAGCGACGCGTGTTCGCCGGCCATAAAAATGCGGCCTTCCGGGGCAATCAACGACGGATAGAGCGTTTCGTGTTGGCCGGGCGACATCCAAGCGAACGCGCCACAGCTATAGGGATGGTTATCCCAGGACCAGCTTACCGTCTGTTGAATAGTGCCGAAATCGTTGATCTGCGGGTGAATCCGGGCGAGCGATTCCAGCGTGACGCGCTGGCGTTCTTCGCCCGACAAAGCGGCGAGCCGGCGGGCGGGTTGGCCCCAGGTATACGACGCAAGGAACACCCCCGAGCCCTCCGAAACCCTCGGATTCCGCGCGCCGGCGTTATCAGAGGGATAGTAGGTAATCCCGGTAGGCAGATCGGTATACGTGCCTCCGCCATAAATACCCTCATCCGATTCCCAGAAACGCCGGTTGGCCTGCGCCAGAACCTTGGTCGAAGAGTCATAAGTAATCTGGCGAATGGCGCGCATCTTGGCCGCTGAAAAGCCGGGATTCATTTGAATCTTGCTCAGGACGCCGAGGGGCACCGTCACCAGCAGCACATCGCCGTCGGCCCTCTGCACCGGACGCCCCGGCCCGTCAATGTAATAAGCCGTAGCCCCCGCTCCGGTCTGTTCGATGCGAACGACCTTGCAGCCCATCCGAGGCTTGTTCCGCAAATTCGCCGCGAAGGCGCGCGGCAGCATATCGGTACCGCCAACGATCTCGTCGAAGTTCTTGGTCCAGACCTCCTCGTACTCCTCACGCAGGATACCGGCGATGCCGGACTGCAGCATCGTTTCATACGCCCACGTCGCCGAGAGCATCTCCATCGCATCGTTGGAAAGGCCGCTCTGCTTAAACACCTCTTCCAGCGACATGCGGTCGATGGCCTTCACCTTGCTCGTCTGCAGCACGGTGTTGCGCAGGTCGGCCAACTCCTCCGGCCCTAACGTACCGAGCACCTTAAGAACGCTGCGGTCCCACAGATCGAAGGGCGAAGCGGTTTTCTCATTGTCCGCAAGATTGGGGTAGAACTTATTGACCTGGGCCTCGTCTTTAATGCGGAGCTTCTGTCCGCGGACATAGTAGTAGGCTTCCGGGTTGGACTGGACGAAGTTGCGGAGGGAAAGTCCGAACTTATCGATGTAGGACCGCGTCACATTGTGCTTCGCGGGAATGCGCATTGCGCCAAGCTCGCCGTATTGACCATTCTCGAATCGATGCGTGCGGGCACGGCCTCCGACGTGACTGGTTTCCGCTTCCAGAATCGTCACTTCGTGCCCGCGCTGTTCGAGCTCATAAGCGGCACAAAGGCCGGATAGTCCACCGCCGATAATCACGGCTCTCAGTTTCCTTCCGCTATTGCCGGTCTGCGCCAGCGAGCGAAGGGGAGAAGCCGCAACCGCGGCAGTGGCAAAGCCCAACCGCCGTAAAAGTTGGCGGCGGGATAAAATGTTGTGTTCAGTATGCATGTTTTGGCGATCTCTCCCATGCAGGCGCAGGGAAACGCCAAAAATGCTCAAAGAAAAATCAGGAACCTTTGGGCGCGTAATAACCCTTGCGCGCGCGGACGACGAGCAGCTTGCGGCTCTTCACCTTGATGTCCACTTTGTGATACTGCCCGTCGGTTTTGAGCGGATCCGGCCGGTAGAGAAGGTTGTACTGGTGGCGAAGCTCGTTGGAGATGTTCTCAAACGACTGGGACAGATCCTGGGCCTTAAACGGGAAGAACGTAATCCCGCCGGTCTCCTCGGCGAAGTACTTCAGCACCTTGTCGCCGTCTCGTTCGATCTTCGTATTGTTCGTGGAGATCGAGTAAACAACGACATCGGCCTTCTGGGCCATCTCCAGCGCCTGATCCCGTGTATAGCGGCTGGCGTTGTCATCGCCATCGCCGAGAATGATCATCGCGCGCCGGAACTTGTGGCGCGGCTGATCCTGCATCAGTTTGTCGCGGCAGGCATAGAACACCGCGTCGAACAGCGCTGTGCCGCCGCCCGGGCGAAGTCCGCGAATCGCCTTGCTGAGGATATCCACGTCGCCAGTCAGGTCGGCAACCAGTTCGGCGGCCGAATCGAAGCTGACGATCACCGCCTTGTCCTGGCGGGGGCGGACGACTTGCGAAATGAACTCGATGGCGGCGTCCTGCTGGAATCGGAAACGCTCGCGGATGCTATTGGAGGAGTCGACCAGGATACCGAGGCGCAGCGGAAGATCGCTTTCGGCCGTGAACTCCAGGATATTCTGCTCCCGCCTGCCCTCAACGATCTGGAAGTCGTCTTTGGTGAGGTCCGTAATGAACCGGCCCTTCTTGTCGGAAACGGTAAAGAGCATATTGACGCGCGCAACATCCAGGACGATGCGGTTTCGTTCCTCGTCGGGAGTGATCGGGGGCTGCTGCGCGTACGCGGCCGCACCAGCGAATGCGGCGAGAAATTCGGACCGTTTCATAACTGCTCTGACTCGATGATACCAGCCAGTTCCGGCGCGAGTGGGGCCTCGATCGTTACAGGTTCGGCGGTCGCGGGGCTCACGAACGTAAGCCGCGCGGCGTGAAGAAAGAATCGGTCCGGCAGCAGCTTCGATGCCGGCGCTCCGTAAAGAGTATCGCCGAGGATGGGATGCCCCAGCGACGCCAGATGGACGCGGATCTGGTGCGTGCGGCCGGTGCCGATTCGAACTTCGAGCAGGGTATGTTTTTCAAAACGGCGCAGGACTTTCCAATGGGTAATCGCGCTTCGCCCGGTAGCGAGCTTGCAAGTCATCCGCGTACGGCGTACCGGATCGCGAGTGACGGGCTTATCCACGGTCCCGGACTCCTGCTTTACGGCGCCATGCACCAGGGCCAGGTAAATCTTCTCCACCGTCCGCGACTGAAACTGATCGGCCAGGTGCCTGTGCGCGGCATCGGTCCGCGCCACCACCAGCACGCCGCTGGTCTCTTTATCCAAGCGGTGCACAATCCCGGGCCGCAAATCGCCGCCCTCCGAAGACAGCGCGCCAAACCGGTGCAGCAGGGCGTTCACCAGCGTGCCGGAGTGGTTCCCCGCGCCCGCATGCACCACCATGCCCGCCCGCTTGTTGATCCCGATCACCGCATCGTCTTCGTACAACACGTCAACCGGCAGATCCTCCGCCTCGGCCCGCAAAGGCGGCAACGCGGCCGGAACGACTATGATCTGTTCGCCGCCCTTCAACACCAGCGACGGCTTCGCCGCCTTGGCATTCACCGTTACATGCCCCTCGCGAACCCAGTCCTGCAACCGCGACCGGGAATACTCCGGCAGCGCCGCCTGCAAATGATGATCGAGCCGTTGCCCGGCAGCTTCAGGCGCGACGAACCATTGCACGCTTCCACTGTATCCTGTTAGGGTGATCCGCAGCGCGATTGTACCCGTGGCCGGGCTTGGCACCCGGCTTTTACCAGCCACTAAGTCCCAGCCTAAAGAGATGCTTCCCGTTGCACGAAAACCCATCGTGCAGTACGTGGCCGAAGAGTTAGTCCAGAACCAGATCGAAAACATGCTCTTCGTGACCGGCCGAAGCAAGACATCGATCGAGAACCACTTCGACTCGGACCCCGAACTCATGCGCCTCCTCACCGACGGGAAGAAGGACGACCTGCTCGGCGAGCTGAAATTCGAAGAGATGGCGGCGCACATCTTCTACACCCGTCAACGCGTCCAACGCGGCCTCGGCGACGCCATCCTCTGCGGTGAAATTTTCGCCGGCGAGAACCCGTTCGTCGTCGCCCTCGGCGACTCCATTCTCGGCATGAACGGCTCGTCCATGTGCGTCACCCGCATGAGCGAACTCTTCACCACCCTCCGCGCCAGTTGCGTCATCGCGGTCGAGGAAGTGCCGCTCGAGGAAACCCGCCACTACGGCATCGTCGATCCCGGCGAGGGCGAAGGCGATTGGGTCCGGATCAAAAATCTCGTCGAGAAACCCGATCCCGCCTCGGCGCCGAGCCGCTGGGCCGTCGCCGGGCGATACGCCTTCTCGCCGATCATCTTCGACATGATCCGCCGCGTGAAGCCGGACAAGCGCGGCGAGATCCAATTGACGGACGCGATTCAACTGTTGTGCGAGGAGGGCAAGCGAGTGCTGGCGCTGAAATTGCCGAAGCAGGACAAGCGGTACGACATCGGCAATTTCCCAAGCTATTTCGAAACGTTTGTGGAGTTCGCTCTCGCCGATCCGCTGTACGGCCCGGATCTGCGCCGGTGGCTCCATGAGTTGCTGAAGCAGGAGTGAGCGCGCGGGCCTATTACGGTTTGGTATTCGCGGTGGTGCTGTTGTTACGGCTATGCCACCGCGATATTGTTTGGGTGGAGGAGGGCTATCCCCTCGCCGCGGCCGCGGAGATGCTGCGCGGCAAAGCGCTCTACAACGAAATCTGGTTCGACAAGCCGCCTCTCTTCCCTGCCTTCTACATGCTCTTGGGAGCCCTTGCCGGATGGCCGCTCCGGGTCGCCGGCGCGCTGTATGTGCTGATGTCCGCCTGGGCCATCGGCCAACTCGCACGGCATTTATGGAGTGAGCGCGAAGAGCGGTTGGCGGCCGCGCTCACGGCGTTCGCTTTGACCTTCGGAATTCCCGCCACAGTGATGGTTATCGGCCCGGACCTGATGCTGATCCCCCTGCAGGCCGCCGGCGTCCTGGCCGCGTGGCGTGGCCAGGCGCTCGCCGCCGGCCTGCTCGCCGGCATCGGGATGCTCATCAACGGCAAAATGCTCCTCCTCCTCCCGGCCATGTTCGTCCTCCGTCCGCTTTGGTTCGCCGGCCTGCTCGCTCCCCACGTGATCCTTCTCCCCGCCGCCTCCGCGTACTGGATGCAGGTTTGGGAATGGGGCGCCATGTACTCGCGTGATACCTTCATCGCCAACCCGATTGCCGAGGGCCTCCAGCGCACCGCAAACTGGATGGGCTTTCATGCGGCGATTGTTATCGGCGCCGCGATTGCCCTATGGGAACATCCACGGAAACGCCCCTGGCTGCTCTGGATCGCCTGCGCCATGGCCGCCCTCATCGCCGGCTTCCGTTTCGCGCCCCGCTATTACTTCCTCCTCCTTCCGCCGCTGTTGATCCTCGCCGCCCGCGGCATTGCCACCGGCAAGCGCCGCCTGATTCTCCTTCTCCTGCTGATCCCCCTCATCCGCTTCGGCCCGCGCTACGTCGAACTCGCCGCGGACCTCGCGCAACACCGCCCCCATGTCTGGCGCGACCTCGCCATAGAGCAGGATTCCCGCGCCGCCGCCCAACTATTAAACGGACCCGGCGATCTCCTCGTCTGGGGCTACCGCCCCGAAATCTACGCCATCTCCCGCAAACCCGCCGCCACGCGCTTCCTTGACTCTCAACCGCTCACCGGCGTCCTGGCCGACCGCCATCTCACCGAAAGCCGTGCCACCGCCGCGGAGTTGGCAAAAAAGAACCGCGCCGAACTCATCACGACTAAACCGCAATGGATCGTCGACGGCCTCGGCCCATACAATCCTGAACTCGCCATCACCCGCTTTGACGATCTTCGCGAATGGCTCCGAGACTACGAAGAGGCCGGCCGGACAACGGGCAGCATCGTCTACCGCCGGCGCGCTGGAAATGTAGAGGCTGCTGCAGGAATTGCTTTCCGGAAGATTCCGGATCAGGAGTTAAAATGAAAATATGGTGCGTCCTGAAAGACGTATTGTTCTCGCGGGTGAAAGTCCCGTTCGGGTAAGCGCCGTAGCGCCCGGTAGCAGACTCCAGCCGGGAGGAGAGATCCGACCGCGCCGAGCGGAGTGTCGAAAGCCTTTGAAAGAGAGGGAAGCAAAACAGCGGGCCGCAACAATCAGTGAACGCAATAGCCTCGTGACATTTTCAACCGAAAGGTGTTTGGGAGGGCCGAGCCGCTCATACCACGGCGAAGGCAACAGACAGCATCCTGGGACGGAACGGATGCTGGACCTCCCCGGGGTCTCAGGCGGCGGCACGTTGGGAAAGAGCAGTGCGGAACAGGAGAGACCCTACCCGGCAGCCGAGTCAGGCAAAGACCGGGCGTATAAAGCCGGAAGGCTGAAATCGCACGGAGCCGGGAGGGAGTCCGAGGGGCCCGTACTACCTGGGAAGGCGTGCATCACAACACGCTGGAGGGAAGGGGCTCTACTTTGATCGCGTCTGGGCGGGAGGTAAGTGCGAGGGCATGCTAGCAATGGCCAATAACCCCAATGAAAAAGTACGACAACTCCAGCGCAGACTATGGGTGAGTGCCAAGCAGAGTAAGACACGGCGGTTCCATGCGTTGTACGACCGGATCTACAGGAGTGACGTCTTGTGGGAAGCATGGAGACGAGTGCGCAGTAACGGCGGCGCGGCGGGGATCGACGGGGAGACGATCAGGGCCATCGAACAACGAGGACCGGGAGAGTTTCTGGCGGAGATCGAAGCGGCGTTGCGGGCAGGCCAATACCGCCCTTCCCCGGTGAAGCGGCGGTACATACCGAAAGCAGATGGGAAGCAGCGGCCATTGGGGATACCGACGGTACGGGATCGAGTGGCGCAGATGGCGGCGAAGATAGTGATCGAGCCGATCTTGGAGGCGGATTTCCAATCAAGCAGTTATGGATTCCGGCCGAGGAAGAGCGCGACACAGGCACTGGAAGCAATCCGCGAAGCGGGCAACCGGGGCCATAACTTTGTCGTGGATGCGGACATTCAGGGCTATTTTGACAACATCCAGAGAAATACCTTGATGGAATTGTTGAAGGAGCGGATCTCGGATCGAAGGGTATTGAAGTTAATCGGCCAATGGTTGGAAGCGGGCGTGATGGAGGATGGCACGGTGAGAGAAACGCTGGCGGGAACCCCGCAAGGCGGAGTGATCTCACCGTTGCTGGCTAACATCTACCTGAACAAGTTGGACCGGATCTGGGCGGCGCGATGTGGCGAGCTTGGCATACTGGTCCGCTATGCCGATGATTTCGTGGCCCTGTGCCGGACGGAATCGCAGGCTAAGGAAGCGCTCCGGCGGATCGGGCTGGTGATGGACCGGCTTGGATTGACGCTGCATCCGGCGAAGACGCGTCTGGTGAATTTGAGCCGGGGCAAGGAGAGCTTTGTGTTTTTGGGTTGCACGATTCGCAAGAAACGGAGCATATTGCGGGCGCCGAGCAAGTACTATGTGCAACGGTGGCCGAGCCCGAAGGCAACGAAGAAACTCCGGGACCGCGTGCGAGAGTTAACCAGTAAGCGGCAAAGCGGGAAGGATGTGAAGCAGATCGTGGCCGAACTGACACCCGTGCTTCGCGGCTGGGGGAACTATTTCCGGACGGGAAATGCCGACCGGGAGTTCAACAAGATGGATGGTTTCGTGTTTCGTAGTCTGCGCCGCTGGCAGTTTCGGCGGGGCGGACAGCGGTCGACGAAGCGTCCGTCTCTTACCGGCGATCAGCTATATGGGATGGGTCTGCACAAGTTAATGGGCACCGTGAAATACCCGGCGCAAGCCTCACCCGGAAGATCATCGGTAAGCCGTGTGCGGGAAAACCGCACGCACGGTTTGAAAGGGGATTCTATGGAAACGGATCAGCACTCGTGCTGAAACCGCGCCATAATCTACCAATGAG
>Ga0315912_10001933_pt1 | contig 23460 bp, 22 predicted proteins | sample VfabasoilMG_FD_204469 | JGI IMG/M metagenome (GOLD analysis project Ga0315912, IMG submission 204469) | Garden soil microbial communities collected in Santa Monica, California, United States - V. faba soil | ecosystem: Environmental > Terrestrial > Soil > Garden | place: USA: California... | reverse complement strand
GCCCCCCCCCCGCCCCCCCCCCCCCCCCCCGCGCCCCCCCCCCCCCCCCCCCCCCCCCCCCCCCCCCCCCCCCCCCCCCCCCGCCCCCCCCCCGCGCCCACCTTGGTGTGTAGCAATGGGGTGCTGCATGCGAGCGTGCTCGCGGCGTTCGGGTAGCGCGGGGAGGGGCGCTCTCCGAGGGGCGAGATGTTGCCCTCGCACCAGTCCTCGCGCCGGGCGGGCGGGGTGGATCGCGAGGGCCGGTGGTCGGGGGGAGGGTGTGCGGGGGCGCTCGCATTGGTGCGAGGACAACATCTCGCCCCTCGGGCGCGACCCCTCCCGGCCGGTGGTTAGGCGCGCTCGGGGATTGCTGCGCGGAAGGTGGTGACCACTTCAGCGGCGGGGATTATGGAGTGGATGGTCTCGACGCTCTGGCCGGCTTGGAAGTAGTCGCGGTAGCTCATGCCCTGGAGCGAGGCGCGCTTGAGCTGCCAGAGCGATTGTAGGGAGTAGAACATGCGCATGTAGTGCTTGAGCGTGGGGTGCTGGAGCATGCGGCGGGCCAGGGGGTTGGCCTTGGTGCCTACCTTGGCGATGTACTCGGTGTTGATCACGGCGACGGGGACGCCGGAGATCTTTTCGGTGAGCACGATGTCGCGGGCGTGAGCGCGAACGATGGCGGCCTTGTAGTCGGGGTGGGCCTTGCACTCGGTGGTGGCGATGAAGCGCGTGCCGAGCTGTACGCCGGCGTAGCCGGTGGCGAGGGCGTCGACGAAGGCGGCGGGATCACCGATGCCGCCGGCGCAGACCAGGGGGACGTTGAGGTCGGCGAGGGCTTCGTAGAGTGGGCGAGGGTCGGTGGTGCCGGCGTGGCCGCCCGCGCGGCGGTTGACGCAGATGAGGCCGTCGACGCCGCCGTCGAGCGCTTTTTGGGCCCATGGGCGGCTGGTGACGTCGTGGTAGACGACCCCGCCTACCGCGTGGACGCGCTCGACCACCCAGCGCGGGTTGCCGAGCGCAGTGATGAAGAAGCGCACGCCCTCCTCGAGCGCGACGTCGATCCAGCGACGCATGCGGTCGAGGTAGAGCTTGGCCGACTGCTCGACGATGGCGTTGAAGCCGATGGGCTTTGGAGTGATGCGACGGATGAGGCGGATGCCCTCGCGCAGCTCGTGACCGTGCACGTAGGTCATCGAGATCGGCTGGATGATGCCGAGGCCGCCGGCGTGGGAGACGGCGGCGACGAGCTCGGGGTTGGAGCACGGGTACATGGCGCCGCAGATGAGCGGCACCTCGATGCCCGCGTGCCGGGTGAGCGGCGTGACCAGTGACGGGGCGGGCGATGGGGCGGGCGACGAATCGCTCACTTCCACTCCGCCGTCTGGGACTCCGAGGGCTTGGTGGCCATGCGCCCGACGAGGCCGAGGACGACGAGCGCGAGGCCGCCGTAGCTCAGCCACTGGGGGGCTTCGGGCGGCAGGTTGGCCTTTACCACCGCAGGATGATCGGCGACGCGGGGGAGCACGAAGCCGGCGATCCCCGCCACGACCCCGAGGTAGAGCAGGAATTTGAAGAACCCGTACATGGCGCGAAGTCATGCTGGCACGCGGCCTGCTGCGCCACAAGGGGCGTGGTGCGAGGGGACGCCGTGGTCTATCGTCGGTTGGTGATGTGGGGCGGAAAATCGGCGGCGTGGGTGGGGCTCGGGTTGTGGCTCTCGGGATGCCCAGGGATCGATCCGCCCGGAGTCCTCGACGACGGGCCCGGGACGGGAGGCAGCACCTCCACCGGGCCAAACATCACCACGTTCAACTCCACCCTCGATCCCACGCTGCCTCCCGATGGCGGCAGCATGGAGGCCGAGAGCACGGTGGGCACCACCATGGGCGTGGTGGACGACACGACGACCGAGCCGGGAACGACCTCGACCGTGACGGGCTCGACGACCGCGCCGGGCAGCAGCAGCACGGACAGCAGCAGCACGGCCAGCAGCAGCACGGCCAGCACCACGGATTCGAGCACGACCGGTTCCAGCAGCAGTGAGTCGACCACCGGCGACGTCTGCAACGGCGTGCCGGGCAACTACGGGAGCTGCGTGGACATGGGTGGGGCCATCGACACCACGCCCTGCATGGCGCCGGGCGACGCGACCTGCATCTACACGGGCATGTTGGCGCTACCCTCGGGCGACGTGTGCGCGGTGCAAGATTGCGTGGATGCGTGCGATTGCCCGGGCCCGCCGGCCACGGGCACCGCGGTGGTCTCGTGCGGCGACGTGACCGACAACCCGGCCGAGCTCTTCTGTTATCTCAACTGCTCGGGCGGCGCGACGTGCCCCACGGGCATGGCATGCGTCGGCGACTTCTGTGTGTGGCCGGGACCGGGCGCCGCCGGGACGCCCTACGGCGACTGCTTCAACGAGGACGGCGTCTGTAGCCTCACCGGCGTGTGCCTCGGCGACGGCGCAATGACGATCGGCGTGTGCGCCGATGGCTGTGCGGTCGTCGGCGATTGCCCGGCCTCGCCCGGCGGTACCGCCCCGGTGGCGTGCCAGGATCTGACCGGCGACACGGCCCCGGAGTGCTTCCTCAACTGCTCGGGAGGAGGCACGTGCCCGGCGGGGATGACCTGCTTCTCGAGCACCTTGTGCGCATGGAACTGATCGATGGATGGTCCGGATGACCCGCTCGCGCAGGCGTACCATCCACCCGCCAGCCCAGCCGGCCCGAGCGCGACGCCGCCCGAGCCCTCGGTACCGGACTTCCGGCTGATACGGCTGCACCTCGTGGTGCTGGCCATCGCGATGGTGAGCTTGGTGGCCGTCACCGCGGGGATGCAGCTCGAGCTGTGGGACCCCGGCCCGACGCTCACCGCCCCGCTCTACAACAGCATCTTCACGATCCACGGCGCCGCGATGTTCACGCTGCTGTTGCCGCTGCTGCTGGGCGTGCTGCCGCTGCTCGTGCTGCCGGGCTCGAAGCTGCGCTTCCCCACGTGGATCGCCTGGCCCGCGCTGGTGATGTGGGGCGCGAGCGTGGTGCCGTGGTGGGCGGGGACCGATCCGTTCGTCGACCCGACGCGCTGGCTCGTCGTGACGGCCGTGGTGTCGAGCGCCGCGTGCCTCTATGCGATCGGGCTCGTGTTGGCGGTGATTGGCGGGGGCTGGGCAGCATTCCGAGGCGCGCCCGTGATCGGCGTCGGCCTCGTGCTCGGCTGCGTGGGGGTCGTGCTCTTCATCGTGCTCTCGTACTTGCAGCAGCTGCGCGGCCCCATCGGCTTGGCGGTGCCCGACCTACCGGATGCGATGCTGTTCGTGCTCATGGCGCTGGCGGTGCTCCTCGTGGAGCAAGTACGGGGCGTCAAGGTCTCCACGCTTCGGTTCAACGTGGCCTTCGCGGCCGTGCTGGTGGGCGCATGCTGGAGCTATGCGGCCCACGCGGTGCTCCACCCCGGGTCCGAAGCAGAGATCGGACCCGAGATCTCCAGCTTGCTGCTCACTCCGGCGCTGCTCTACGCGCTGCTTCGCATCGGGCGCCCCGCGATCGCGTCGTTGCCCGATCCGGCCGGTGTCGCCGTGCTGCTCGCGCTGGTTTCGTTGGCCGGCGTGGGGATCACGTGGCGGTTCCTCCGGTCGCTGTCCGCGGACGTGCACCTGCACGACACGTACTTCGTGCTCGTGCCCATGCACCTCGCCGGCGCGGCGGCGCTGCTGCTGTTCGTCGCCGCTTGCCTCTACTGGTCGCCCGCGCTGTTTCGCCGTGAGCCCCGGCGCTGGCCGGCGCTCGCAGGAGTGCTCGGCCTCGGTGGCGGCATGCTCGGCTCGTCCGTCGCGATGGCAATGCTGGGACAGCAAGGCATGCCGCGGCGTTACTTCGTATACGTTCCGCAATTCCAGTCGCTGCACCAGTGGATTGGCCTCGGCGGGTTGGTGGCGGTGGTGGGGCTTGCGGTCGTGTGTATCGCGATCGCAACGGGTCGACGCACGAACGCGCTCACGGCACCGCCCCCGTGACGTGCGTGGACCATGACCAGTGACATGGCCCAGAGTGCTTCCTCGATTGCTCGGCGGGAAGCACGCGCCCCGCGGGCATGACGTGCTTCGGCAGCTTCCTTTACGTGTGATGGGCGAGCTCCGCGTCGCCGCATCTCGCCCAATTCGATGCTACTTCTCGGCTGGGTCCCGGCCTTCACTGAACCGCCCGACCGCATTTTCGCGCTCAGGAGCCCCGCAATCCGTCTCTTCCACCAGAAGACCGTTCTCCGTCGACTTTGCGTCGTACTCTCGAGGGCTCAATCGACCCTGAAGCAGGTCCCGATGTGCCTCGGGAGTTTGATAGCGCACATGCTTCATGGTGGTTGCCTACATTCTGCGCCATGATCGCAAGTCGGTCAAGCTCGCAGACGACGGCTTTGCTGCTCCGTTACGCCAACAGAGCTACTCGCGACACACCATGTGGGGGTCTCCGTCGCGACAGAGCGCGGCCTCCGCTGCTTCCGCGATCGTCTTCCTGGTGCGTTCCCGAGCCGCATCGAGCTCAGACGAGAGGAGCACCCCTAGATGCTCGGCCAGTCCGCGAACCATGGGGCCGTGAATGGGCTGGGTGAAGAACGATTCTTGATCCGAGGTCATCGTGAGCAGACCAATCGCCTCGTCATTATCGCTAATCCGACAGAAGACGTTGGTCATGACGCTGGATTGATACTGATCGAGCCCGCGAGAATCGTCGTGCGTCCGCGAGATCGTGTTGTTACGGTTGTCGTAGGTAATAGTACCCCATCGATCCCGCTCGAGACGCTGGAACGCATCACCAACGTAGTCCTCGCCATAGGCGAAGGTCCGATTCTTGAGCTGGATGCCTGGGTCGTACATGCGAAAGACCGGTCGTAGCTCGCTGCGCAACTCGTCTCCCCTGCGGTCCTTCCCGATGACGTAGAAGCCGATGTGGAGCTTCGCTTCCTTGCCCCGAAGGAAGAGACGCGAGCGCACCTCTTGCTTGTACATGAAGTAGGAGAAGAGCGCCTCGATCCGCTCGCCCAGCCCCTTGTGCTGGCCTTCGAGTAGGTCCGCAGACTGTAGCGCAGCGGCCAGCACGAGGATGGCCTCTTGTGCCTGATCCGTCGGCATGAACTGCGAGACGGAGGCATCGCTCCGAAAGTAGAACTTCCAGTTGATCGCATAGTCCGTGACTACGGACGCCGCCACGACGACCAGGACGACCGCATCGACCCAGAGGGTCCACTTCGTACCGACGTGGGTTTCGATGATGATGAGCGTCACGAGCAGAAACGCGGTCACCACGTTGATCACGAGCCACGAGCTCACCGCACCTCGCCAGGGTAGATCTTCGGCCGCACGCCCAACGACGTCCGAACGCTGCTGGATGACCTTGGCCAGCAACGACCACAAGACGTCGAGGACCAGCAACACCACGAGCGAGATGAGCGCGCCGTAGATTCCTTGCCCCTTGCCGAGGGCATAGCCACTGAGGATGATTGCGAGGTACTGGAAGATGTGGGAAAGGATGTCGACCGCATACCCGAGTGGCGTGGAGGAGGTGGCTCCCGGCCGAATCTCCCGCGGGTGCATGTAGACATAGCGACTCTCGAGATATCGGGTGTTTCCGTGGTAGAATCGTATGGTGTTGATCACGAGCAAGAGCGAGAAACAGAAGACTATCGCGAGCTCGCCGCTGGTATGGCCAGCTTCCCGGCTCTGAGCAGACCATAGGTTCTCTATGCCGCCCTGGGCGATCTGCTCGATGCCGAAGGCCGCGAGAACGGTGGCGAGCACCTCCGCAGTGCGATTCGTCTGATTGGTGCTGCCGTTCATCACGAGCGTGCCACCCGATTCGGCGCAAGCTTGCGTCGCGTGGGCAAGGCCGTCAAGTGGCCCGAATGGACCGTTGCGGCTCACCCCGCCTTCGCGACGACATCCAGCAGCGCTTCCCCATACTTCTCGAGCTTCATCGGCCCGATCCCGTGCGCCTGCGCGAGCTGATCGAGGCTGTGCGGCCGCAGCAAGGCGATCTCTCGCAGCGTGCGATCGCTGGCCACCACGTACGGCGGTACGCCGTCTGCCCGCGCCCGCTCCATTCGATACGCTCGCAGCGCGGCGAAGATCACCTCGCCCTCGTCGTCGAGCTCGGCGGCTGCGGCCGCCGCGTTCGCGGCCTTCTCGGCCTTCTCGGCCTTCTCGGCCGAACGCTCCGCCGGCGCCACCGGCTTCGGGCGCGCGTCCTCGTCGCTCGGCAGCAAGATCCTCGCGGGCTGTAGCCCCTTCATCACCGCATTCCCCTGCGGGGTGAGCAGCAGCACCGGGTGCTCGTGGCCGTGGAAATCCACCCAGCCCGCGGTCACGCAGCGGCGTAGCAGCCGGGTGACCCACTCCTCGCCGCGATCGGAGAGGATCCCGAACGTGCGCGTCTGGTCGAGGCCGCTTCGCGAGAGTCGTGGGTCTTCCGTGCCGCGCAGCAGCTTGACCGCCGCGTGCAGCCCGAACCGCCGGTGCACCCGCGCGACGCCCGAGAGCGCCTTGCGAACCACGAGCGCGACTTCCTCGGGATCGACCTCGTCGCCGCCGAGCGAGCGGCACACGTCGCACTGGCCGCAGCCGGACAGCTCGTCCTCGACGTCGCCGAAGTAGCGCAGGATCGCGTCGTGGCGGCAGCTGCCGCCCTCGGCCCAGCGCATGAGCTCGAGGAACAGGCCCCACTTGTGCTCGACCACCGCCGGCTCGGGGAACACGCCGTCGATGTCGCGCTCGAGCAGGCGGCGACGCAGCGCGATGTCCTGCGTGGCCACCAGCATCACGCCGATCGCGGGCTGACCGTCGCGGCCCGCACGACCCACTTCTTGGTAGTAGGCCTCGATGGAGCCGGGCGGCGCGAGGTGGATCACGGCACGCACGTCGGCGCGGTCGATGCCCATGCCGAAGGCGTTGGTGGCCACCACCACGTCGAGCGCGTCGGCCATGAACGCCCGCAGCACCTTGTCGCGCTGCGGGCCGGCGAGGCCGGCGTGGTAGGCCGCGGCGCGCCAGCCCAGGCCCACGAGGCGCTCGGCCTCGTGCTCGCTGGCCTTGCGGGTGGGCGCATAGACGATGGCGGTACCGCGAGCCTGGCCCGGGCGGCCGAGCGCCTCCGCAAGCGCGGCGTCGACGTGGATCGTGCGCTCGCGAGCGCGGCGGACCTCGGCCACGCGCAGCGCCAGGTTGGGGCGGGCGAAGCCGCGGACGAGCTGCGGCGTGTCGGCGGGCAGGCCGAGGCGATCGAGGATCTCGTCGCGCACGACCGGGGTGGCGGTGGCCGTGCAGGCCATGATCCGCGGCGGCCGCAGCTGGCGGAGCAGCTCGCCGATCTGCAGGTACTCGGGCCGGAAGTCGTGCCCCCACTCGCTGATGCAGTGCGCCTCGTCCACGGCCACCAGCGACAGGGGCTGCTGCGACAAGAGCCCCCGAAAGCCCGGGAACGCGAGGCGCTCGGGCGAGACGTAGACGAGGTCGTAGATGCCCTCGGCCATGCCCGCCATGCGGCGGCGCATCTCGTCGCCGCCGAGGGTGGAGGCCAGGTACGTGGCCGAGACGCCGCGCTCGCCCAGGCTCTGCACCTGGTCGGCCATCAGCGCGATGAGCGGGGAGATGATGAGGCCCATCCCCGGCAAGAGCGTGGCCGGGAGCTGGTAGGTGAGGCTCTTGCCCCCGCCCGTGGGCGCGACGAGCAAGAGCCGGCCCACGTCGAGCAGGGTCTGCACGGCCTCGCGCTGGCCAGGGCGGAAGCGCTCGAAGCCGAGGCGATGGAGGCCGGCGTCGAGGTCGATGGGAGGGGTGGGGGGCACGATTTCGGGGAACACTAGCCGCTCATCGGCCATGCGGGACGGGCGTTGCGTCCGCTGCGAGCGAAAGTCGATCGGAGCTCGTCGCGTGCGCGATCCGCGGAAATCGCTTGGCGTCGCGTGCGGCCTCCCTGGCCTTCGGCGGCGAAGGCCTTGTCTGCCCGCGCGATCCTGGTATGTTCCGCAGCCCTGACCACGGAGAGGTGTCCGAGTGGTCGATGGTGCCAGACTCGAAATCTGGTGAGGTTCATAGCCTCCGTGGGTTCGAATCCCACCCTCTCCGCCAACTTGTCTTACTCCGGCGCCCGCGCCGGAATCTCGCTCACCCCGGCGCCCTCGCCGGATCCTCCGCCACCCCGATCAGGAGCCGGTCACCCCGCCACGACACATTCCCCCACGCACCGCACGGAGAGGTGTCCGAGTGGCCGATGGTGCAGCATTGGAAATGCTGTGTAGGGCAACCTACCGCGGGTTCGAATCCCGCCCTCTCCGCCACGTGTGGTAAAGGCTCTACGTCGCACGCGTGACCGCCCCCGAAAGCCGGGGGCTCTCATGCCCCGAGCGACGGTTCCTTCGTGAACCCCGTCAGGACCGGAAGGTAGCAGCGGTAGCGAAGGCACCGGGTGCTCGGGGCACTTTTTTTGCCTCGCACGCTACGGTGCGGTGAACACCAGCGTGAACACGGCGCCCTCGGCCGTGCCCGCGGTTCCTTCGCCGAGTGGCATGCCCGCGAGCTCGGCCTCGAACACCTCGGCGAGGGCCGGGTCGAGCACGATGAACAGGCCCAGGTCGCCGGTGGCGGCGGTGTTGAAGGTGCCATCGTTGACGAGGTAGCGGATGATCGCGCCCGAGCCGGCCTCGGTGGAGGTCACGGTGGCGCCGGCCAGCGGCAGGCCATTGGCGTCGCGGACCAGGCCCACCACGCCGCCGGCCTCGACCAGCGGCAGCAGATCGGACGGGATGGTCGGATCGAGGCTCAGCATGTTCGACCACGCGTTGACCGCGTTGACCGAGACCAACCACAGGTCGTGCGCATCGTTGGCGAGCCCGTAGGTGGTGGTGCCATCCAGCGGTGCGGCAAGCCCAGTGGCCGTGAGCACGTAGCTCGGGCCCGACAGGAGCGCGATGAGGCTGATCGGCTCGTTCGGCGGGTCGCTCATGACCAAGTCGATCCGCCCGGCGGCGTCGGTGACCGCACCATCGAGCGGGGTCGCGCCCACCGGGTTGGTCGCGGCCTGCAGGGCCGAGGTGATCACCACGTCGATGTCCGCGGGCGTCTGCCGGGTGACGATGTCGACGGCGGTGGCCGTGACCCGCATGCTGCAATTGGCGGGCGAGTCAGCGCAGACCGCCGTGAGGTCGAGCGGCGCATCGGTGTAGAGCGGACAGACCCCCGAGAAGCACTGATCACTGGCGGTGCAGGCCTCGCCCACCTCGAGCGCGCCGCCCCCCGCTTGCTCGCAGAACGGGGGCATGTCGTCGGTGTCGGGCCCGTCGGTGGCCGAGACCGAGACCGAGACGGAGACCGAGACCGAGTCGGTGGCGGTCGGGTCGCCGTCCGTCGTGGCGGTCACCGTCGTGATGGTGACCGAGCCCGGGCCTGCGGAGGTCGTGCTCGTGCTCGTGCTCACCGTAGTCGGTGCGCCAGACGAGCCGTCGGCATCGGTGGTGGCGCCGGTCTCGTCTTGGCTGGGCTCGACGGGGTCGGGGCACCCGAACGCGAGCACGGGGAGCAGGACCAGCAAGGAGTGACGCGCAGGAAAGCCAGGCATGGGCGCCATCGTGGGCCAGATCTGGCCCACGAACCAGCTGCGTGGACCGCGACGATCACCTACTTGAAGCTGCGGACCTTCTTGACCAGCTCGGCAACCACGGCCGGCTTGTCCGCGAGCTCGGGGTTGGGAGCCATGTTGGAGGACAGGCCCACGGAGGCGCCGCCCTCGACGATGACCTTGGAGATGCGCGCGTCGTCGGTCTGCGTCTGCCACCTGGGGTCCCTGAAGGTACGCGGCTTGGGGTCGAGCACGGCGGCGCCGGGACCATCGCCCATGCCGCGATCGCCGTGGCAGGTGACGCACTTGTCGCTCCAGACCTTCTTTGCCTCGGCGACAGCGGCGGGATCGCCCTCGTCACCGCCGCAGGCGGCGAGCAAGGCGAACGAGATCGAGAGGAACACGATCTTCTGCATGGTGGAGTGCTCTCGACCCCGTTTCTACTGCACCCACGCGCGAAGGAAAGCGCCGCTCCTGCTGCTTTGCGCACACGGGAAAGGCCCGTTCGCGGACGGTGCCGGGCGGAGCGGTAGCGGCTTCCCGAGCGCTGAAAGCGATGCGACCGGGCGGCGTTATCATCGCATGATGCAGCGGAGCGGCAGGGGCTCGCACGGGTGGACGGTTGGGCTCGGCGGGTGCGGGCTGGTGCTCGGGGCCGGGCTCGGCATGGCCTGTGCTCCCGATCCCGGTCCCGACCCGCGGGTCTGCTCGAACGAGATCGTGGGCGAGCCGGCGGACTGGGATGCCGAGGTTCCCGTCGCCACGCCGGAGTGTGTCGACCTGCCGCCCGAGCCGGCGATCGGGTTCTGCATGCGGCGCGAGGGCGACCCCGAGCCCCCCGAGTTCGAGCTGGACTTGAAGATCTCCGGCAAGATCGTCGAGCTCGGCACCGGCGTGCCCGACGACGCCTGTGGGTCTCTTGATAACGGCAACCACTACGACGAGGTGGGCAATCTGGCATTCCCGCCCGACGGCGCGCGGTGGATCCGGGTCGACGTGGGCGGCGAGGTCTGGATGCTGGTGTTCGGGGCGCCCAACGACGCCGCGCCGCTCGCCGTGGGCGACGCGGTCACGGCATGGGCCGAGCGGGGGACCGACGGCTGGGGCAGTCGCTTCCGGTTCGACCTCCGCGACGCCGAGGGCGAGCCACTCTGGTGGTTCACCAGCGACATCGTGCTCGACCCACTGGAGGCGACGCCCGGCTGCGTGCCGCTGCGGCTCGGCGAGCCGGTCTGCAATTCGGCGGACGCCTGCTTGCAGCAGCAGCACCATGCGCTCGAGATCGGCGGCACGATGGTGGGGCCCTACGAGCAGGCCGTGGTCGACGGCCTGCGCTTCACCAATGGGGCGAGCTGGCTCTCCTACGAGTCGAGCTGCAGCGATACCCCCTATGGCTACCGCATGGTCGCCGCCTCGCGCGAGGGTTGAAGGCCTTCACCCCGGCTCGAGCACGAACGGATAGGTGACGGAGACGTCCTTGCCGTCGACGGGGCGCGGGAACAACCAGCGACCCACGGCCTCGGCGATGCACTCGGGCACCTCGCCCTTCATCTTGGATTTCGCCTTGGAGCGGATCACCTTGCCTTCGGCTCCGATCACGAAGTCGACGGTCACCTCCCCGCTCAGCTCGGGATCGTCCTCCAAGCCCTCGTTGTAGCAGTAGCGAACCTCGCCGATGTGGGCGCGGACGATGCGACGGATCAGGTCCTTGTCGAGCGAACCGTCGATTTTGGCCTTGGATGCACGCTTGCGTCCCTGGAGCGGGTCGGCGGCCTGGGCCGGCTCGATCTGCTCGGATTGCTCGGCTTCCTCGGCTTCCTCGGCCTCCTCGGCTTCCTCGGCCTCCTCGGTCGCTTCGGCCTGGATCGCCGGCTCGGGCGGCTCGGGCTGATCGGCCCGATCGGGCGGCAGCGACTCCGGGGTGGGTGCCGCCGTGCTCGGTACCACGATCGGGGTCGGCGCCTCGCAGGTGCAGGTCACCGCGGCCGGTTCGGACGCCTCGGCGTTCACCAGGGCGGTGGCGGCCACTGTGGAGATGGTGGTGGCCATCGCCGTGGCGAGCATGAACATCCATACCGGGCGCGCTTGCGCCCCTTCGGGGTCGTGATTGGGCATCGATCCGCTCTCCTTCGCCCGGGGTGGGCGGCAGCAGCTTGGAAACCGACCCTGGAGGAAAGGTTCGCGAGCAGCTCGGCTTCGACGTGGGCGCAAGTTGGACGGCACCCGCGGTGGTCAAGCCCGGGCGAGGCGGGGATACTGCGGCGATGCTCGGCACGCGGCTTCGTCCCTGGGTGTTGCTGGCCGGCTGGGCCCTGCCGGCCTGTGCGGGCGGGGGCGAAGGCCCCAGCACCACCAGCGCCTTCGACCCCACCCCCGGCAACGAGACCGGGACCGGGGCCACCACGAGCAGCACCGGCTCCGGCGACGCCGGCATGACGACCCTGCCCCCGACGGATTCCACCGGAGCGCCGCCCCCCGATGGGAGCTGCTGTCAGACGGCGCCCACGCCCGGCTGCGGCAACCCGGAGACCGAGATGTGCGTGTGCACGATCCGGACCGAGTGCTGCCAGGAGCTGTGGAACCAGGATTGTGTGGACCTCGCGATCGATCCCTGCGACGACCCGGCGTGCGCGATGCCGGGGAGCACCAGCGAGCCCGGCGGGAGCAGCAGCAGCAGCGATGGCCCGCCGGTGCAAGCGTGCGACGAGCTGGCGATGCAAGAGGGCTGGATGTACTGGCGCTGCCAGGACGGCGACCAGCAGTGCAACGACATGGGGACGCCGACGACGGACTGCGACTATTGTTGCGGATATTGCAACGAGCCGGGCGACGTGTCGTGCGGGGGCCTGGCCGACATGAACGGCTGGGGCGCGGCGAACTGCGAGTGGAACGGGAATGGCGGGTGCGGGGGGAGCGGGACGCCGACGTGTGATTGTGATTTTTGCTGCGAGGTGAATTGATCACCCACGCGGTGAGTCGCTCACGACGCCGCCGCTTGCTCGTCCTCGCGTGCCGTCGCGCGATACCCCGCCGGGTCCACGCCGAACCGCGCCCGGAACGCCTTCGAGAAGTAGCTGCGGCTCGCCAGGCCCACGCGCTCGGCCACGGTCTGTACGGGCAGATCGGTGGTGCGGAGCAGCTCCGCGCCGCGATCGAGCCTCACCTCGCGCAAAAGGTCCATCGCGGTGCGGCCGAAGGTGCTGGTGAAGCGCTCGGCGAACGCGGAGCGGCTCATGCCGGCGACCTTGGCCACCGACTCGAGCGTGTGCGGGCGCTCGGGCGCCTCGAGCATGAGGTCGAGCGCACGCACGAGGCGGTCGTCGCCGAGCGCGACCATCCACGGCAGCGTGCACGTGCCGCTGTCGCACAGCCGGCGCAGCACGGCCACGAGGCCCTGGGTCATCAGCGCGCGCATCATCGTCTGCGAGCCGGCGGCGGGCGTGGCCTGCTCGGCCAGGAGCGCCTCGAACACGGCGCGGATCCGTGGGTCGTCCTCGAATTCGACGATCAAGGGCTCGCGCAGGCCGTCGAACAAGCCGACGCTCCCGCCGTAGGTGGCCCGCACGGCGCCGCAGACCATGAGCAGCGCACCGTCGCCCGCACCGGCGACCATGCGGCGAAGGCCCTGCTCGGGCCGGCTGCAATCGGCGGCGGCGTCGAGCTCGTGTGCGGCGTCCTCGGGCGGCTCGACCCGCAGCCCACCGCCGGGCGGGCCCACGAACACCGAGCCCTCGTGCAGCGGATGCACGCGACCGTCGGCCTCGCGCAGGCGCCCCTGGCCGCGCACCACGAAGTGCAGGCTCACGTGGCCCTCGGGCGGCATGAGCACGCGCCAGCCGCGACGCACGTCGCACACGGCGAACGGGGCCACCTCGACCTGGAGCGACACGAGCAGGCGATCGAGCAGCATGCGGCTTGCATTGGAGCATACGGCGGCGCCCTCGCCAAACCCGCACGCGCTCGAGAGCGCCGAATGCCGCCAGTTTCGGACGATCGAGCACACCCCCCGGACACGCGCGCACGAGCCCGGCTCCACGCTTCCCTGGCACCAAGGAAACCGATCATGCCTCTCGATGCTCCTACCCCGGCCTCCGTTGCCTCTGCCTCCGTGCTCCACACCGATTCCGCCCGCTTTGGCGCGGATGTGCTCGAGTCCAAGGTCCCCGTGGTCGTGGACTTCTGGGCGACGTGGTGCGGGCCCTGTCGGTCGCTTGCACCGCATCTCGACACGCTCGCGGCTCGCTTCGCGGGGCGCGCCAAGGTGATCAAGGTCAATGCCGACGACAATGCCGACGTCGCCGCCCGCTACGGCATCCGCGGCCTGCCCACGCTCTTGGTGTTCAAGGGAGGCAAGGTCGTGGACCAGCTGGTGGGCAACCCGGGCTCGGCCAAGCCGCTCCAGCAGCTCGTCGAGCGCAACTTGTAGTCGATGCCCCGCGACCGGCAAGCGAGCAACCAGCGGCCCAAGCGGCCTGGCGCTCGCTTGCTCGGATCGGCGTGGGGCTCGCCCGCGAGCGCGCGCCCGGCGTATGCTCGGCGGGCGTCATGTCGACGGATCGCTCCGATCTCGAGCTGCTGGAGGCCTGGTGCGGTGGCGATCGCCGAGCCGGCGAGCAGCTGTTCGAGCGGCACTTCGACGCGGTCGCTCGCTTCTTTCGCAACAAGGTCGACCATGGCATCGACGACCTGATCCAGCGCACGTTCCTCGCGTGCGTGGAGAGCAAGGATCGCTTCCGCGGCGAGGCCAGCTTCCGCACGTTCCTGTTCGCGGTGGCCCACAACGTGCTGGGCAAGCACTACCGCACCCAGCGGCGCCACGGCGATCGCATCGACTTCGGCGTGACCTCGGTGCACGACCTCGCGCCGTCACCCAGCGTGGTCATTGCGCGCCACCACGAGCACCGCGTGCTCTTGCAGGCGCTGCGGCGGATCCCGCTCGACCATCAGATCGTGCTCGAGCTCTACTACTGGGAGCGCATGACGGCGGCCGAGGTGGCGCGCGTGCTCGACGTGCCCGAGGGCACCGCACGCACCCGCATCCGCCGTGCCAAGCAGCTGCTCGAGGAGCAGATGACGCGCCTGGTGGCCGACAAGCAGCTGCTCGAGAGCACGCTCGTCAACCTCGACTCGTGGGCGGCGTCGCTGCGCGACCTCCTGCTCGACGATCCGGGACCGGGGCCCGGGCCCGAGCAGGAGTGAGGCCGCCGGCGCACGCCCGCTTGCCGCAGCGGCCAGCGCTGCGGCGAGCGTGCTACGGTCCGCCGCCGTGGACCTCGTACGAACGAGCCGTGCCCTCTGCCGCGCCGTCGATGCGCTCTCGTTCGAGCCGCCGGTCACCCACGTGTACAACCCGCTGCGCTACGGCCGGGCCGCGTACGAGCAGTACCTCGAGCGCTTCGGCGCCGCGCAGGGCCGCGTGATCCTGCTGGGCATGAACCCGGGACCGTTCGGCATGGTCCAGAGCGGCGTGCCGTTCGGCGAGGTGGGGATGGTGCGCGAGTTCCTCGGCATCGACGCACCGGTGGGCCGCCCGCGGGTGGAGCACCCGCGGCGCCCGGTGGAGGGCCTGGCCTGCACGCGCTCGGAGGTCAGCGGCGCGCGGCTGTGGGGCTGGGCGCGCCAGCGCTACGCCACGCCCGCGCGGTTCTTCGCGCGCTTCTTCATCATGAACTACTGCCCGCTCGCGTTCCTCGAGGAGAGCGGCCGCAACCGCACCCCCGACAAGCTGCCGCGAGCGGAGCGCGAGCCGCTGTTCGCGGCGTGCGATCGTGCGTTGGTACGCTCGGTGGAGGCGCTCGCGCCCAGCGTGGTGGTGGGCATCGGCGCGTTCGCCCGCGATCGCGCCACGCAGGCGCTGGGTGATGCCGTCCGCGTGGGCATGGTGCTGCACCCGAGCCCCGCGAGCCCGCGGGCCAACCGCGGCTGGGAAGCCCAGGCCGATGCCGAGCTCGCGGCGCTGGGCATCGAGCTCTGACCCGCGGCCGCGAGGGACAAGGACGGCTTCACTCGGCCTTGCGCATGTGCAGGAACATGCAGCGCTCGGTCTGATCGAGATCCACGCGGGTCTCCACCGCTTCGGGCAGGCCGGCGGCGAGCTCGAGCATCTCGGCAGGCTCGCGGTAGACGAGGTACCACGCCACGGCGTGCTCCATCATGAACGCGCTGGCTGGATCCTCGCGGAGGTTGCCGATGAACAGCTCGCCTCCGGGCCGCAGCATCCCCATGAGCCGCCGTACCAGCCGCTTGGCCACCGCGCGCGGCAGGTAGTCGAACAGCCCCGCCGAGTAGAGCAGGTCCATCGAGCCCAGCACGTCGCGGCCGACCGTGGCCTCGGCCTCGTCCTTGGGGCGCAGGAGCTGCGACACCGAGAAGTGCAGCGCGCTCAGCTGCACCCGCGGCAGCGCGTCGCGGCGCTCGACGAGCGTGCGGCACAGCGACTGGTGCGCGAAGGCCAGCGCATCCTCGTCTTGGTCGAGCAAGAACAGCTCTACCGGCTGCTCCACCCGCGGCAGCTCGGCCAGGAGGTTCTGCAGCTCGAGCGCGGGGCCGCAGGCCAGCGAGAGGATGCGCACCGGCTTGCCCGTGGCCAACAGCGATCGCACGCGCTCGCGCATGGTCTTCTCGCGCGAGACCACGGTGCGGGCCATGGGGTAGCGCTGGCCCACGAAGTGGAGGAAGCGGGCGTAGAGCGTGTCGCCTTCCATGGTGGGGGCGAAGAACAGGCGCATCAGCTCGTAGTCGCCGGCGTAGCCCTGCGGCTTCTCGTAGGCGCGCTGGTGGATCGGGCCGCAGTGCACGAGCGGCAGGAGCAGGTGGCCGGCGTAGTCGAAGCCACGCTTGCGCGCCTCGGGGCTGAGCTCGGCGGTCTGCTCGTGCAGGTCGCGGAGCATGCCGTGGTACTGCGCGCCCCACGACTCGAACAGCTCGGCGAACAGCGCCTGCTCGTGCGCGTCGGACTGGCGCTGGGCGAGCGTCTGATCGAGGTTGTCGAAGAAGTCGCGCGTGCGCTTGAGCAGCTGCGCGAGGTCGGCGACCCCGGCCCGCCATGTGGCCGGCAAGAGCTCTCGCTCGGCGCGCTGGTGCCCGAGGTGCTCGAGCAGTAGATCGATCGATGCGACGTCGCGAAGCTGAAGCGCCTCGAGGTCGAGCAGCCCCGAGGTGAGCCGCAGCCCTACCCGCAGGCACGCACCGCGTACGAGGTTCACCACCACCGCCCGCTCGCGTGCGACCACGGCGCCGCGCTGGTAGAGCCGGACCTCCTCGATCGCAGTGCCCGGCGGCAGCAGGTAGGTGGGCGGCGCGTTCGTCCGCGAGGCCCCGACGCTCGGGACCTCGGTGAGCGCCAGGCCGAGCCCGGTGGGCGAGACGTCGAGCACCTGCATGGGCCCGATGGTGTGACCCTCGTGCACGAGCTCGCAGGTAAGCGCGGAGATCAGGCCGCTGGCCTCGAGGCGCGGCGGTCGGTAGCGGAAGGCAGAAGCCGCCCCGGTGAGGTCGACGTGAGTCGCTCCCCGATGGCCTACCCGCGGTGCGATGCCTCCGCTCGAATTATTGGCTGCAAGCACGATGCATCCCCCTGACGTCCGCAGCTCGGCCAACCCCCATGGCCGAGTGTGAAGCGTGCTCGTCTACACTAGCTCTGCAATCGAGAGGTTCAAAGCTCGATCCCATAGTTGGTCGATATGGCATCTACGCGCCAAAAACGTCGTTATCGAAGTCCCATGGCCGTTTTCACGCATGGGTGAGGGCATGTGATCCTCGGGAGCACGGGTAAGCGAAAATCTCATTCTCGCGCGCGCTCGCACACTGCGCTATGGGGGAATCCTTTCCATCGCGTGCGCGAATGATCGTGCCAGCATCGGTGAGTCGGTGCTCGGCTGGAGCGCCTCGCGACGGCTCCGCGGCTCAGGTCTTGGTCTCGAGCACCTTGGCCCGCAGCGAGCGGGCCCACTCGTCGAGGTTGCTCATGGTGCTCTTGAGATCGTCGGTCTCGGCGAGCGTGGTGAGCTGCTCCTCGAGCAGCTGCTTGGCGCGACGGATGCGACCACGCACGGTGCCCTCGGGGATCTCGAGCACCTCGGCGAGATCCTTGGCCGTCATGGCCTCCCAGTAATAGAGCTCGAGCACCACCTGGTGATCGAGCGGGACCCGGCGCAGTGCCTGCAGCACGAGCAGCTGCTCCTTGCGCTGGGCGATGAGGGTGGTCGGCGAGAGGCCCAGGTCGAACACCGAGGTCACGCCGGGCTCGAAGCGCTCGCCCTCACGCCGGCGCTTGCGGAGGTGCGAGCGCAGCACGTTGTGGGCCACGCCGAACAGGTACGTGCGGAAGCTGGACTGGCCGCGGAAGCGCTCCTTGCCCTCGACGCACGCGATGAACGTGCGCTGCACGAGATCGTCCACGTCGCTCTGCACCTTGTTGGCGAAGAATCGGCAGATGCTGTCGAAGTGGCGCTCGAACAGCTCGCTGCCCGCCTTGCGGTCGCCCGTCTTCCAGGCCTCGAGCAGCTCGAGGTCGGTGCTCACGGTCAAGGAGCGTAACACCTCTTTGGGCGGCCCTTCGTGATCGTCGCCGTCGGCGACGAAGGCCACGCTTGGGCCTCGCCCGCGGCCGTGCCATTTGTGGGCCCCGTGTGCCTGCGGCATGATGGAGGTCGAGCCGATGACCGAAGGCGACGAGCTCGAGGGGCCGCCAAGGAAGGCATCCGAGCCCGACCCGGCGCTCCGCGGCATCGGCGCGGGCCTCGACGCGGCGCCCTCTGGCCAGCCCTCGCGCGAGCCCGGACGCTCGCCCATGGAGCTGACGCCGGCCCCGATCCCGAGCGAGTCGCAGCTCGGGCCGGTGCCCGCGGTGGCGGGCTCGGACCGCATGCGGGCGCTGCTGCGGGCGCGGCTGTTCGGCGACGACCCGCCCGCGCCGAGCGACGACCATGAAAGAGACGACGAGCGCGATCATGCGTCGCGCTCCGGGGTGATCGGTGGCCTCGACACCGAGCCGGGCGCAGACGTGCGGCGTCGCGTCGACGGCGAGGCCGAGCCGGAGCTCGCCGATCGGATCGGCCGCTTCCGCGTGCTCGACCGCCTCGGCCGCGGGGGCATGGGCGTGGTCTACAGCGCCTACGACCCCGAGCTCGATCGCAAGGTGGCGATCAAGCTCCTCCGCGCCGACGTGCACCGCGGCATGGCCAAGGACGACGCGCACGCCCGCCTGCTGCGCGAGGCGCAGGCGATGGCGCGCCTCTCCGACCCCAACGTGATCGTGGTGCACGAGGTGGGCACGGTGGGCGATCGCGTGTTCGTGGCCATGGAGTACGTGGAGGGCCGCACGCTGGGACAGTGGCTCAAGGGCGACGGCGAGCCCGAGGACGCGCCGCGGCGCAAGCGAGCGTGGCGCGAGGTGCTCGATGTGTTCCTCAAGGCCGGCTCGGGCCTCGCCGCGGCCCACCGCGCGGGCCTGGTCCACCGCGACTTCAAGCCCGACAACGTGCTGCTCGGCAGCGACGGCCGCGTGCGCGTGGTCGACTTCGGGCTCGCACGCTCGGTGAGCGATGGGCCCCCAGAGAAGGCCCCGAAGCGCCGCGAGGCGACGACGTCGGACGGGCCGTCAGAGCCAGACAAGACCTCGCAGCCCGGCATCGAGCTGCCAGTCGACGATTCCGTGTCCTCGAGCAGCAAGCCCCCGCGCGAGCGCCCCGATGTCGACTCGCTCGCCACCCCGCTCACGCGTGAGGGCGCGGTGATGGGCACGCCCGCGTACATGTCGCCCGAGCAGTACCGGGGCAGCCTCGCGGACGCGCGCTCGGATCAGTTCTCGTTCTGCGTGGCGCTCTACGAGGGGCTCTACGGCGTGCGGCCGTTCAAGGGCAGCACGCTCACCGACCTCGTGACGAACGTGCTCGGCGGGCGCATGCGCGAGACACCGGGCGACCCGCGGGTGCCGGGGCACGTGCTCGCGGCGATGCGCCGCGGGCTCTCGGCCGACCCCGACCAGCGCTTCGCGTCGATGGAGGCACTGCTCACCGAGCTGCACCGCGACCCGGGCCGCAAGTGGCGGTGGGGCGCGCTGGGGCTCGCCACGGTCGCGCTGACGAGCCTCGCCACGCTGGCCGCCACCGGCGACGACGAGCGTGACGCGTGCACGGGGCTCGAGTCACGGCTCGTGGGCGTATGGGACGACGAGGCCCGCGCCGAGGTCACCCGCGCGATCGAGGCCACCGGTCTCGACTATGCGCCGCGCGTGGCCACCACCACCGTGCAGCTGCTCGACGACTACACCGCGCAGTGGGTGAAGATGGCCGCCGACGTGTGCGGGGCGGCGCTGGTGACCGAGGGCGACGACACCGAGCACCGCCGCCGCCGCGAGTGCCTCGACCAGCGTCTGGCCGAAGTGGGCGCGCTGGTGGAGGCGCTGCGCGAGCCCGACGGCGGCATGGCCGAGGCGGCGGTCAAGGCCACCGCCAGCCTCACCACCGGGCTCTCGGCGTGTGCCGACCCGCGGCGCCTGGCGGCCTACGACATGGCTGGAGATCCCGAGGTCCGCCAGCGGCTGGCGGAAGCGCATGCCCGCCTGGCCAAGGCCAAGGCGCAGGGCGTGCTGGGGCACTACGACCAGGCGGTGGCGCTGGCCACCGAGGTGATCGAGCAGGCGCAGGCCGCCGGGGCCGGGCCGCTCGAGGCGCTGGGCCTCTTGACCCGCGGGACCTACCGCGAGCGCACCGCCGAGCCTCAGGCCGCAGAGGCCGATCTGCGCGCGGCCATCGACGTGGCCGAGCGCCACGGCGACCAGGGCACCCGCGCGCAGGCGCTGATCGTGCTGGTGTACGTGGTGGGCCAGGATCGCAGCCGCCACGCCGAGGCGCGCATGCTGGGCGAGCAGGCGCGGGCGGTGCTGGAGTACATCGACGCGGACCCGCTGCTGCTCGCCGACCTCGACAACAACCTCGGAGTCGCGGCGCGCATCGACCACGACTACGATCGCGCGCTCGAGCTGCACCGCCGTAGCCACGAGCGCCGCGTGGAGGTGCTCGGCGAGGATCACCCCGACATCGGCCGCTCGCTGCTCAACATCGGTACCGCGCTCGCCGGCAGCCGCAAGCACAATGCCGAGGCCGAGGACTACCTGCGGCGCGCGCTCGCCAGCCTCGAGCAGTCGCTCGGGCCACACCATCCCACCGTTGCCACCGCGCTCACCAACCTCGGCAACTGCCTGGCTCGCCAGGGCCGCCTGGCGGAATCGCTGCCGCTGCAGCAGCGCGCGCTCGAGATCCTCGAGGGTGCGCTCGGGCCCGATCACGTGGCCACGGTGGGCGTGCTGTTCAACCTCGCCAAGGTCACGCAGGACACCGGCCGTCACGCCGAAGCGGCCGCGCTGTTCCGGCGGGGCCTCATGGCCCGCGAGCGCGAGCTGCCGCCCGACGACTCGCGGCTGGTGGGTTGGCTGAGCCACCTCGCACGCAGCGAGCTCGAGCTCGGCCGGCTCGACGAGGCGCGCTCGCTGCTCGAGCGCGCGCTGGTGCTGCGCACCAAGCACGGCGAGAGCGCGCTGGTGATCGCCCGCGACCAGCTCCGGCTCGCGCGAGCGCTCGTCGCGGTGGACCCGGCCCGCGCGCGCACGCTGGCCGAGGAGGCGCGGCTGGCCCACACGCGCAAGGTCGAGGCCGACGGAGGCCTGGTCGCGACGTCCGCGGGCGTGCGCGAAGGGCTGGCCGAGGCCGACGCCTGGTTGGCGCAGAACCCCGCGCCGAAGGCGAGCGGGCCATGAGGTCGTTCGCGGTCAGATCGGCCGCGCGGGTCGACTAAGCTGGTCGACGATGCCGCTGCTGCTCGAGCTGCTCGTGATCCTCATCGTGCTCGGGCTCGTCGCGGCGCTCGTGCTCGGTGTGACCCGCATGACCCGAGCCGGTGGCCGTGGCCGCGGCTCGGTGGGCAACCTGATGACCGACCTCGATGCCATGCTCCAGCCGCACCATCCCACGGCCGAGGTGATCCAGCAGGCCAAGGACGGCGAGGAAGAGCACGACGACGAAGGCGACGACAAGGATCCAGGCCGCAAGCGCAGACGCCCAGCGTAGTGACGAGCTTAGTGACAGGCCCAGCCGAACGCGACCACGTCGGGGTGCTCCGAGCACTGGGTCAGGTGCCCGGCTCCGAGATCGCCGAACTGGTGGCGGGACAGGCCGTTGGACTCGAGCTGCAAGAGGTACAGCATGCGAGCCTGGCAGCGCGGGCACCTCGGATACTCCGGGCCCTGCACCCATGCCGGCCAGCCGCCGAGCTTGTCGCCCGGGCGCGGTCGCAGGGCGTCGTCGATCTCCTCGTCTTCGGGGAGCGGCGGCACTTCCTCTTCGAAACCGGGCAGCTCGGGCGGGCCCTGGTCCCACCCCACGATCACCGCGGCGGGCTCGTCGTCGGGGGCAGCCGTCGCGGGCGGGGCCTTCGAGCCCTTCGCCTGGCGGCGCTTGGGGGCGGTGGCCGCCTGGATCTCGGCCGGCGACAGCCACCGCGCCAGCGTCGACTTGCCGAACGGCTGCCACGCCTCGTGGTCCACCTCGCACGTGGGATCGGTGCTCGTGCAGTAGAAGAGCTGCACCATGCCCTCGCGGTGGGGGTGGGGCAGCTCGGGCGGCAGCGTGGCGAGGTCGAGCTGCACGAACAGGCGCATCGGTCGCTCGCAGCCGGGACACACGGGCCAGGCCTCGCCGGGATGCAGCAGCGCTGCGCCGCAGAATTTGCTCGCGACGACCGGGCCATCACCTTCGCGCGTGCGCGGGGTGAACGGCCGTCGCGACCAGCGGGCGATCCAGGCCTCGCGCTCGAGTGCCTCGGGTGGCTCGGGCTCGGGCTCGGGCTCGGCTGCTTCCTCCACGGCGGCAGCCGCCGCGCTCTCGGCCGCCAGCCGCCGCGCTTGCTCGATCACGACGCGGCCCAGCGCGCGGTCGTCGGCGAACACCTCGTCCACCTCGTCCTTGTCGAGCAACCACTCGCCGAGCACGCTGCCGATGTCGTCGTGGCCAGCCGCGCCAGCGAGCTGATCGGCGAACTCGTCGAGCAAGCGGCGCCATGGCTCCGCAAAGGCGACGAGCTGGTCGCGCTCGTAGCTCTCGAGGACTCGCCCCGCGAGCCGTGTCCAGGGGACGTCGATGCCCGGGAGCCTAACCCAGAACGGACCGGACGCGCCAAACCGCCCGCACGCTTGCTGGCCACGCGAGCGGACCGGATCGTGCAGCGAGCACGACGAGCGAGCTCGTGCTCGACGACGACAGCTCCCAGGCGCCGCCCCAGGTCGTGGGACATACACACACCTGGAAGCCCGGCAGCGATCGGAATGTCGGCTTCATGACGATCCGTGCAGATCGCCAGAGCCTCGAACGCCAGCGAACGGGCTAGCGACTGGGGGCCACCAGGTTGATCCAGCCGCGGAGCTTGTCGATGTCGGCGTCCGAGAGCGGGATGCGTTGGGTGATGTTGCTCGCGCCCGTCGGCGAGGAGGGCACGTTGGCAATGGTGATCGTGAAGGCATACGGCGCCTCGTCGGCGCCTCCGCCCTCGGTACCGAGACAAAGCTGGACGTGGGTGCCGGACTTGGCGTCTCGAAACGCAAAGCAGATCAAGGCGGTCGTCTGTTCGGAGCTCATGGTGATCGTGGCCGGTAGGCCCATCACACCACAGATCCGGGGACGAGGTTGCGCTCGGCCTCGGCCGCCCGAGGGGCGAGGTCGCGCACGCGCTCAGCCCTCGACGACGACGGTGATGGCCGAGAGCGCCAGGAGGCTGGCCGAGAGCGTCTGGTCCTCGTCGTCGACGAGCTGGTCGCCGACGTAGGCCCAGTCGGCCTCGCGCTGGGCGACCATGGTCAGGTCGTCGGCGTCGGCGTCGCCCAGGG
>Ga0315912_10001932_pt1 | contig 23466 bp, 14 predicted proteins | sample VfabasoilMG_FD_204469 | JGI IMG/M metagenome (GOLD analysis project Ga0315912, IMG submission 204469) | Garden soil microbial communities collected in Santa Monica, California, United States - V. faba soil | ecosystem: Environmental > Terrestrial > Soil > Garden | place: USA: California... | reverse complement strand
CGCGCTCCCGGTGCTCCCGACGGCATGGGCACCGTGACCGTGGACCAGTGCCGGGCCGTGGACTGCGTCGGCGCGCCGCTTCCGGCAGCGCCGGGCGGTACGTCGCTGCTCGTGCTCGACAGCACCGCCCCGGCCGCCGTGTCCTCGCTGAGCGTGTCCCAGCAACTCAGCAGCAACGACGCGGATGGGACGACCAAGATCTCCGTGTCGTTCACGTCGCCCGGCGCAGGGGAGTCGGTGCTGCTCTACCGTACGTCGTTCGGCAACTACCCCGAGTACGATGACGCGCCCAACGCCGGCTCGATCCCTTCGGTCCCGAGTTACCCGCCCCCGGCCCGCTGGACGCTCGTGAGCCTCCCGTGCCCGTCGAGCGCCTCGGGCACTCCCAGCGTGTGCTCCGATGAGCCTTCGACGCGCGACTCGCACTACTACGTGTGCTACACGGTGGACGGTTACGGCAACTTCTCGCCGCCCTCCTCGCTGAGCAGCGGCACGCTCAACTATCACCTGGGCGACGTGAGCAATGGCCTCGTGGAATGCAGTGGTGACAACCAGGTCAGCACGGCGGACATCAGTTCGCTCGGATCGCATTACGGCGCGACGCTCTCGAGCGGCAGCTCGTTCGCGTGCCTCGACGTGGGTCCCACGCTCAACGGCCGCGTGGATGGCCGCCCCATGACCGACAACCGCCTGGCGTTCGACGACCTGGTCATCTTCGCCATCAACTACGCCACGGTGTCGGCTCCGGCGGACGCCGCCCGGCCCGCCGCGGCGGGCTCGAATCTGCTTCGCGTCTCGGTCGCGCGTCTGCCCGCGGTGGGCGAGACGTTCGACGCCGTCGTCGAGATGGAAGGCGCCGGCGACGTGCAGGCGCTCTCGGCGCAGCTCGGGTGGGACGCCTCGGTGGTCGAGCCCGTCGCGACATCGAAGGGGGAACTGCTCGACCAGCAGGGCCGCGAGGGCGTGGTGCTCTCGGGTGCGCCCGGGAATGTGGACGCCGCGCTGCTGGGCGTGGGCGCGGGCATGGCCGGCCGCGGACCGCTGGCTCGCGTCACGTTCCGGCTCAAGGCGGCGGGCGACCCCGCGATCCGGCTGGCAGGCGTGACGGCGCGCGACGTGCGCAACACCGAGGTGGCCATCGGCGGCGCTTCGGGAGTGGACGGCGGTTCGCCCGGCACGGCGTTGCGCCTGGCGTTCCCCAATCCGTTCGACCGCTCGACCACGGTCGTGCTGAGCCTGGCCCGGGCGGGCGAGGCCCAGGTCGGCGTCTTCGACGTGGCCGGGCGCCATGTGCGCACGCTCCACTCGGGCCTGCTCTCGGCGGGCCAGCACTCGATCGTCTGGGACGGCCGGGACGACTCGGGCCAGCGGTTGGGAGCGGGTGTGTACATGCTGCGTTTCGAAGCGATGGGCCGCTCGGAGACGCGCGCGCTCCGGCTCGTGCGCTGACCTCACCACCAGGACCGTTCGGCGGCCGCCCCCTCAGCGGGGGGCGGCCGTCGTCGTATCCGGCTCGACGCCGTTCAGCGTGCGCACCACGCGCATCAGGTCGCCGGTGGCGTAGAAGTCCACGGCGATCAAGTTGGGCAGGTGGCGGCGCGTCTTCTCGCAGCGGCGGGCGCGCGCCAGCAGGAAGTCGTACGCGTTGACGATCTCTGCGTTGCTCGGCTTGGGCATCGGCGTGGTCTCGATCCAGTGATTCATGAGCAGGAGTGAGGCCGACCGGCCGCCGCGGTTGGGCTTCTCGGAGAACTCCGAGGGCTCATGGAACGCGAAGGGCGTCTCCTGCATCACCTCGAACGCCGGGTGATACCACGCCACACCCGAGGTGTCGTTCTCGGCCATCACGAGCACGCGTTCGCCGGACTCGGCCATCTCCCGCAGCGTCGGCCACGGGGGACCGGCGTGGCCCTTGTAGACGAACTCCAGCAGCCCGCTGTCCTCGAAGCAGCGCGCCACATCCTTCGCGGCGACGCCCTCGTCCTGCACGACGAGGATCAGGACCTCACCCGGGTTGGCGACGAGGAACGAGCGGATGTCGGCGAGCGCGTCCGTGAGGCGGGTGGCACCCAGCTCGCAGAAGCCATGTGCCATGTAGACTTCGGGCTTCTGCTCGGGACCCGCGACGAGCCGGTCCCGGATGCGCAGGGCGGCCGCCATGCCCTCCTTGCCGAGCGTGGCCTCGTACTTGGCCATCGCCGCCTTCTCGTTCTCCATGATCGTCTTGACCTTGTCGCCGACGGGGATCCCGTAGTGCGCGTCGATCAGGAACGCACGCACACCGTCCTCGAGCTGACGAGGGATGCCCCGGTTCTGGTTGGGGAACAGCCATCGCGGGTCGTCCGCCCCGCCCATCGAGTTGTGGGAGGTGGCGAAGACGACCTGGTCAAGCCTCCGGTCACAGAGCTCGGCGTAGCCATTGCACGCGGTGATCGACACGGGAACGGGCTCGGACGACGGCGCCCGCAGCACCCAGAAGACGGTTCCCGACACGACCACGAGCACCAGGGCGCCGACGACGGCGATGCGCAGCGGACTCCAGCGGCCGTTGCCGTCCGCACGTGCCGCAGCTTCGCGCACGGGCAGCGCGAGCTCGGGCAGCGCCCGGATGGTGGCGGCGAAGCATTCACGCAGTCCGAAGAACGCGGCGGCAGCACCCAGTACGAATGCCAGCACGTGCAGCGCCGAGAGCGGCCACACCGCGGTGCCCACGCCCACGGCGAGCAGCGTGAGACCGCGCCCGAACTGGCGCCCGCGCTGTTCCGGCGGCGTGAACAGCCAGTGGCGAAGCCCGCGCCAGTACCGGCGCAGCTGGCTGCGCTCGACGAGCGAAGCCGAGGCCGAGGCGAACACGATGCCGACGAGGCCCAACCCCAGCGCCCACTTCTGGAGGTCGCCGAGGAACGCCCGCCACAGCCCCGCGGCGAGCTCTCCCATATCGGGGTCACGAGGAACGGCGGCGACCACACCTGCCCCGAAGCGGACGACCAGCCACAGCAGGAACGCGGAGAGCGCGACCATCCATCCGACCCGGAACAGCGTCTCGCGGTGGTCGCGCGAGAGGCCGATGGCCGTGCCGAGCAGAGCGAGACCGGCCGCGAACAACAGCAGCACACTCAGCCGCGCACGATTCGCGAGACGCACCAGCCGGCGGGCGAGCTCCCCGGCCGGAAGGTCCTCGAGGGTGGCCAGCTGTGCGGTGAGCCGGCGCGGCAGTTTGACCGCCATCTCCGGATGGACCGCGAGCGTGGCCTGGAGGATCTCGCCGACATCCTGCACCGATAGCATGATCTTCTCGGTCGTGCCCGACATGATCGCACGGTGAGCCTCGAGTGCCGCTCGCTTCGCGGCCGCGCGGAAGGCGGCCGAGCTCACCACGCCGCGGCCGCCGGCGATGATGATGGGTCGCAAGCCGGTCAGGTCCGGCTTCGCCGCGATCACACCGTCCGCGATCTTGCCCGCGACGAACGTCGCCACGCCGGGTTCCGAGAGGCTCGCCGCCACACGCTTCGAGAATCCGTTGGAGTCGAAGACCGAGCGTGTGCCGTAGCCCAGGAGCACGCCCAGCACGAGCGCGATCGTGCCCGCCACTTCGCAGGCGAGGACCAGGCCTTCTCGCGGGGTGACGTGCCTCATGGCAGCGCCAGTCCGGTGGCGCTCCCGGCGGCGGATTTCATCAGGCCCATCACGTTGATCGCGGCAGGTACGGTGACGCCTGCCGCGAGGTTCTTGTGCGAGCGCGCCCACAGGATCAGCGTGATGCGCCCCATACGGGCCGCCTCTTGGGACTTCGTCCGCAACTCATCCAGCTCGAGCTGTTCGGCCCGATAGACCTCGAACTGACGAAGCAGGTCCTCGCGGACGTGGACATGCGTGTCGATGTCGACGAGGAGACGCTTCTCGTAGGCATCCACGGCTGCCTCGTTCGGCCGCTTGCCGGCCGGCAGCGCCGAAGCGGCCTCGGAGTCGAATGCTCGCAGGGAATCCAGCGCCGATTCACGCCCCTTGCGATATTGCGACAACAGTGAGTAGGCATGGGTTGCGCGCAGCTGCAGCTCGTTCAATTCCGCCAGCGATCGCTTGACCGGCGCGTACTCGGCCTCGATGCGGGCGGAGAGGTCCGCGCCCGCCTCATCGATGCGGACCTCGATACTGTCGTAGAGGCTGTTGCCATACGAAAGCGCGGCCGAGACCACGGGTTGCGCCGCAGAAAGCGCACCCATGAAGTCCGGCGCCTTGCGCACTTCGACCACGGCCGAATCGAGCCGCACCGGAGTCATGAACAACTCCGCTCTCGGGTTGTCCTTCAGCCGCTCGCGCACGGCCTCGTCCAGGTACCGGGCCAATTCGCTCGCCTTGCGTTCGTCGGGCAGCGAAGACTCATAGATGGACACGATCTGCGTCGAGTAGAGCGCGACGCCTCGCATGAGCCGGCGAGCGGGGGCGTAGGCGCGCCGCACCTCGGTGACCGAGGGCGTGGAGTCGTACTTCTTGAGCTGGACCCAGACGACCGGCTTGGTCGCGCGCTGGACCTCCCCGATCATGCCGACCGTGTTCTCGGCGAACGGACCAACGTCCAGTCGCTTCGAGGACTTGAACGTCGAACAGCCGGTGAGCGACGAGATGGTGAGCGCGCACACCAGACCGCCGCAGAAGGCCCAACGCCGTACGCCCGGGAATCGAGATCTCATGCTCCGCCACCTCCGTCGTGGGTGTCTGCCGCTGAGTCCGTCAGGTTCGCGTAGGGGGCCGCTCCATGCTGGCGCTCGAAGCGCGAGAGTACCTCCGCCTCGAGGCGCGCCGCCTCCTCCGCATCTCCGCAGGTGCGCCACGCGACCTCCAGCCGGCTCGACTCCTCGAGCTGCCAGATCACCCGGCCACTCCAATGGGCGACCACCCGGCCGTGACCGAAGCGCAGGAATCGCTTGATGCGCTGGCGCAGACGATTCCGGACGCCCGGGCCCGGCGCACGGCCCACGTACAAGAGCTCCGCGTCCTGGATCCAGCGCGCGGCGAGGCCTTCGGCGCTCAGCGTGGGGTCCTGGCCGCGCCATGGCGGCGCCGTGCTACGGCTGCGGAAGCCATGCGGGGCCTCGCCGCGTGCGAGCACGACATACACGCCGGGCTCGTCCGGCACCTCGAGGCAGTCGCTGCGATAGAGCTGGCCGATGGTGAGGAAGCCGCCGAACCCCTCGCGTTCGAGTGTGTCGGCGGATAGCGGCGCGGTCATGCGGCCGAGACTAGCATGGCGGATCGGGTGAGTGGACTTCGCGTGGCGGCTTCAGGAAGATGCGACCCGACATGCGCTCCAGCACATCCCGCCCCGTCCGCACGCTCGCCGTCCTCTTGGCGCTCTCGCTCACCACCGGCCGGGCTCACGCCGCGGCGGCCATGACCGACACCGTCTCGGCGGGCTCGCCGTTCTTCTCGGCCGAGGACGGCATGCTGGACATCAGCACGTTCATGAGCGGGCGCCTCGGCTTCCTGCCGGTCCCGTTCCCGATCACCGAGCCCGCCGTGGGATATGGAGGCGGCGTGGTCCTCCTGTTCGTGGACAAGCCCGTTGCGGCCGCTCAAGCGGGCTTCGGTCGACCGAACATCACGATGGTCGGGGGACTGGGTACCGAGAACGGCACCTGGGCCATGCTGGCGGCCGACATCCGCCACTGGAGGAGCGATCGCTTGAAGACCCTGGTGGCCGGAGCGGTGGCGTCACTCCAGCTCGACTTCGGGGGACTGGGCACCGAGACCGGCGGTGAACGGCCACTGCAGCGCTACGAATTGGCGCCGAACTTCCTGACGCTGCAGGCCAGCGGCCGCATCGGCCGGACGCGATGCTGGACCGGCCTGCGCTATGCGTTCGCCAACAGTGACGTGACGTTCGAATCCCCCGGCGGCACGCCCGGCCTGCCGGACGACAGGGGCCAGTCCGTCGTGGGAAGCCTGGCGCCTTCGCTCATCTACGACTCACGCGACAACAACTTCACGCCGGGGTCGGGGACGTACGCCGAGATCTACACGGGTGCGTACCGCCACTGGCTGGGCAGTGACGACGAATTCGAGAACCTGTCGTTCACCGCGATCCAATACTTCGCACTTCGCCCGCGGCTGCACCTTGGATTTCGCGCGGATGGCAAGACGGTCTACGGCGGTGCACCGTTCTATGTGTTCCCCTACGTCGCCATGCGCGGCGTGCCCGCGATGCGCTACCAGGGCGAGGTGGTCACCCAGGCCGAGGCCGAGTTGAGATGGCAATGCCTGGGGCGCTGGAGTCTCGTGGGCTTCGCCGGTATGGGCTCGGCCGCGAGCGAGGCCGGCCAGCTCGGGGGGACGCACTCCGTGCAGGCGGGAGGTGCGGGCTTTCGCTACGAGCTCGCCCGGCGCTTCGGCATCCATGCCGGGATGGATGTGGCGTGGGGGCCCGACGAGACGGCCATCTACTTCCAGACCGGCAGCGCGTGGGGGAGACCGTGACGACGTGCGCCCTTCGACTCAGTTCGAAGGGGCGTCGGGCTTCCCGGATCCGCCGCCACTCGGCGCCGGCGTGAACAACGCCGGGTTGTGCTTGCCGGTGGCCGCGAAGTAGATCGCGTCCAGCACGTGCAGCTGGTTCAACAGGCTGTAGAAGAACGCGACGATCACCAGGAACATCGCGACCTTCGGCCAGGCGCTGGGCTTCTCCCCGAAACGATCCTTCGTGCTCATGATGTGGCCCGGCGGCAGATGGGCGACGCCGGTGAGCGATGCCCCGAACGGGACATTCAGCAGGGCCTTCGCATTCACGGCCCATCCGTTCGCGTCGAGGATGGGGCCGAGGTTGCGCTTTCGGAGCTTGAGCCATGCGATGAGCATGGACGGGCCCGAGACCAGGAGCAGCAGGCCCACCACGGCGAGACACACCTGCCAGAACGGCAGCTTGAGCAGCCCCGAGAGATAGCCCGCCATGGCCGCGAACGCGGTGGCCAGCGCCCCGAACGCCACGCCCATCGCGGCCACGGTGCCCACGTCGACCTTCTTCGGTTCGGGCTTCGGCTTGTCCGCGTGTGCGGCCGCGGTGGCCGTCGAAGCGAGCCGGGCCTCGGACTCGGCGTCCGCGGCGGCGGCACGCTTCGCGACCTGCTCCTCGATCATCCGCACCAGCTTCTTGTACGGCGACCAGAACGCCTGTCGCACGCTGATGGGGTTCTCGATCAGCTTGGTGATGGTCGCGTCCCAGTCCTGACCGCGGCGGTCGTAGAACACACCATTCCGGCCCACCATCAGGTTGTCGTCATCGCCGTTCGTGAACGCGGCCACGATCTGGCGCTTCTCCCCGGTGCCCTTGCGCACACAGTCACAGTAGGCGAGGTAGGAGCCCGCCAGCCCCGCCATGGCCGCGTGACGCGCCGTGTCGTGAACGGGAAGCGTGAGCGTGCAGGAGCGTTGGTCCAGGAACAGCGTGCCGGCCTGGAAGATGGCCGGCTCGCCGGCATCGTAGAAATCGCGGAAGCTCACGAAGTTGGTGCAGAGCAGGAACAGGTCGCGCTTGTAGAGCAGCAGCTGGTGGACGCTGGCGATGGCCTCGACCTCGGTCGCGACGGCCTGGTCCTGGGCGATCAATGAGAGGACCGCCTCCTTCGCGCCGCTGGTGAGCAGCTGGCGAACGCGTGCGGCGCCGAGCGTGTGCACCGACGTAGTCACGCGGGCCTCATGCCACGCCTCGTGGGCGGCCAGCCTGCCCGACAGTTCCAGCCAGTCGGACTCGGTGAGCTCGCTTCGCTCGCCCAGGATGGGCTTCACCGCGTCCTTGCGCAGCGCGGCGAGCGCGCCGGCGTGGGCCGGATTGACTCCGGTCACCAGCGGAAGGGCCCGGCCCGGTGCCACCTGCGCGAGCGGGAAGCCCGCGATCTCGTCGGCCGTGATGCTCAGGTCCTGCGCGGCCACCGAGAGGTATTCCTCCTCGCTGCGGTTGAGGTGCGCCAGCGCGCGCGCATCGTAGGCGGCCAGCCGGCAACGCCCGAAGAAGTCCTCCACTTTGGAGCGGATCGCCCGCACGGCCGCGGCGGCCGCCGGCGTGGCATCGCCCAGCGGCATGATGCTGGCGGCGTCGTCCTGCGACTTCCGGACCCAGGCATCGAACGCGTCACAGTCGGCGAAGAACCGCTCCGCGAGGACGAGGTCCACGCCGGGCTTCCCCGACCGATCCAGCCGCGTGCCCACGCAGGCGGCGATGTCGACGATCGCCTGACGCGAGGTGTCGTCGTTCGCGGACTCGGGGATGATCACGCCGTCGCCGTTCAGCGTCGTGCCGGCGAAGATGCGGTCCGCGTCGGAGACATCGGCGAGACTGATGGAGCTCGAGTCGGACTTGCCGAGGTTGGCGAGGATCCGCCGTGCCGAGGCCAGCAGTGTGGGATCGGCGATCGCGTTCAACTCGAGAACGTCGCCGGCCTTCACCAGTTGGTCCGGGTCCGCGAGCTTGGCGCCCGCCCACTTCACCGCGGCGATCAGTTCGGATGCACGGATGCGACCGTCCTTGTCGCTGTCGACGCGCGCAGCCGTCTCGGCGCTGAACTCGAGTCCTGTCGTCGGGCAGGCGAGCGCGACCCAGAGCTTCAGGTCGAGCTGGTCGAGATTCATCAGGTCGGCCCCGGTCTCGAGCTTCACCTGGTCGAATCCGCCCGCGCGGAAGAACTTCCATCGGTGCTGGGTCATGAGCCTTCCGGTTGAGAGTGGATCGGGACACTAGCGAGGCGGGCGAAGGCTCCGCAACTGTGTTGATCGGACTGGAATTCCGCGCTCGTCCGTTGCCTCGATGCGCCCGTGACTTCGCGAGATTGGCGGCCGGCAGGGGGCTGGACTTAGACTGCCGCCGAGCGTCAACCACTCACACCCTGGAGTGAACACATGAGGCTACCGTTGCTTCGAATCGTCACCTGCGCGGTCGGACTGGTGGTCACTCTGGCTTACGGCCATGCCGCCGGCGCGGCCGACGCCACGTGGCCCCGTGAGCTCCAGACCGAGATGGGTGTGCTCACCATCTACCAACCGCAGCCGGAGAAATTCGAGAACAACGTCCTGGAAGCGCGTTGCGCTGCCTCGATCCTCATGAAGGGCAAGAGCGAGCCCGTCTTCGGCGTGTTCTGGTTCAGCGGGAAGGTGGACACCGACCGCGATGCCGGCACGGCGCTGCTCCGGGACATCACCGTGACGAACTCCCGCTGGCCGGAAAGCGATGAGAAGAAACAGCAGGACTTGAATGTCTTCCTCACCGGCCTCATGCCCAAGACGGGCGTGCCGATCTCGATGGAGCGTCTGCGCGCCAGTCTGGCCTCGATCGAGACGGAGAAGAAGAGCGTCGAGGGCCTGAAGCACGATCCGCCCAAGATCGTCGTGGTCGAGGAAGTCGCCCAGCTCCTGTTCTACGACGGCGAACCGAAGCTCATGGCGATCCCGAACACCGAGTTCGAGCGTGTCGCCAACACCGCCTTCGCCGTGGTGAAGGACAAGCGGAGCGGCGAGTTCTACCTGAGCGGGGGAAAGCTCTGGTACAACGCGAAGGACGCGAAGGGGCCGTGGACGCAGATCGACCAGCCGCCCGCGGACATCGCGAAGATCGTCCCCAAGGACACGTCGTCGACGCCCGCTCCAGCGAAGGCGCCGAAGGTCGTCGTCGCGACAAGCGCCACCGAGCTGATCTCGACCGACGGCCCGCCGGCCTGGCAGGCACTCGACAAGGGCACGCTCATGTACATCTCGAACACCGAGAGCAAGGTGGTGCGCGAGGTCGCGAGCGGCAAGGTGTACGTGCTGATCTCGGGCCGCTGGTACGGCGCCGCCTCGCTGGAAGGGCCGTGGGCAGTGGTGCGCCCTGACCAGTTGCCGGCCGCGTTCAAGGAGATCCCGCCCGCCTCGGCGCTGGGCGATGTCCGCGTCTCGGTGGCCGGCACGCCCGAGGCCGAGGACGCGATGCTCGACGCCTACGTGCCGCAGACCACGGCGATCGAGAAGTCCAAGGCCAAGCTCGAGGTGAAGTACGACGGCGACCCCCAGTTCAAGAAGATCAATGGAACCGTCGTGGAGTACGCCACGAACACGGCGTCGCAGGTGCTGCGTATCGGCGGCAAGTACTACGCGTGTGACCAGGCGGTGTGGTTCGTGGCCGCGGCTGCGACCGGGCCGTGGTCCGTGGCCGACAGCGTGCCGATGGAGGAGATCAAGAAGATCCCGCCGTCGGAGCCGGTCTACAACGTCACCTACGTGGAGGTGTACGAGTCCACGCCCGAGGTGGTGTACGTGGGCTACACGCCCGGCTACATCTACTCGTATCCCTGGTACGGCGTGCCCATCTATGGCACCGGCTGGTACTACCCGCCCTACGTGACGCCCTATGCGTACTACCCGAGGCCGGTCACGTACGGCATGCACGTGAGCTACAACCCGTACACGGGCTGGGGCTTCGGCATGACGGTGAGCAACGGCTTCCTCACGATCGGTGTGGGCTTCGGTGGGATGTACGGTGGCTACTACGGCCATGGCTACTATCCGCCGTGCGGCTATCGGCCGCCGTACTACGGGGGCTACCCCGGGGGTGTCGGTGGCGTGGGCGGAGTCGGCGGTGTGGGCGGAGTCGGTGGCGTGGGCGGAGTCGGCGGCGTGGGCGGAGTCGGCGGCGTGGGCGGAGTCGGCGGCGTGGGCGGAGTCGGTGGCGTTGGAGGTGTCGGCGGTGTGGGTGGACCCGGCAAGCCCGGCGGAGTGGGCGGAGCCGGCGGTGCCAAGCCTTCGACGCGGCCCGCGAACAACAACCTTTACAACAACGGGAACAACAAGGCCCGCAACGCCCCGAGCACGATGCAGCGGGACGCGGGATTGCAGAAGGCCGACCGCGTGGCCAAGGGCCCGAACAACGTCTATGCCGACAAGAGCGGCAACGTGCACCGACAGAACTCGAGCGGCAACTGGCAGTCGCGCGACAATGGCCAGTGGAAGAATTCCTCGAGCAACAATCGTGGGTCGAGCCCGCCGCACTCGAGCATGAATCGTGATGCGCAAGCGCGACAGTCCGGCGCCAGCCGGCCGTCCTCTTCCTACGGCGGCTCGCGCGGAGGGGGTGGATCTCGCGGTGGCGGCGGCCGTGGCGGTGGCGGCCGGCGCTAGGCCTGTCACGCGGGAGCCCGATCCACTCACAGCGCCCCTCGAGTCCTGCGCGAGGGGCGCTGTGCGTTGCGCTCACCCGACGGGCCGCGCGGGATGCACGAGTTCGATTGCCGCGCCACGCCCCAGCGGCTAGCCTTCAACCGTTCAGACCGTCAGGTCGCAGATCCCGCGCACTCTCCAGGAGGTAGCCGTGAGCGAAGCCACCGGTGTCGCCCGTGAGCAGTTGTTGTCCGACCTGAAGGCCGTCGTGGCCGATTCCGAGGAGCTCCTCAAGGCCACCGCCGGCGAACTCGACGCGCGTGCCGCCGCCGCCCGAGCGAGGGTGCAGGAGTCGTTGCGCACGGCGAAGGTCAAGATCGAGGCGCTGAACGCCGAGACGCTGGACCGGCTCAATGATGCCGCGAAGGCGACCGACCAGTACGTGCACGAGCACCCGTGGGGGGCGGTGGGCATCGCGGCCGCGGCGGGGCTGCTCGTCGGCGTCCTCATCGCGCGTCGCTGAGGCCGCGCGTGAGCGAGACGAAGGAGCCCGGACGCCGCGCGTGGTTCGGCGGGTCACTGCGCCGGCTCGGCGACAGCGTCGTCGGGCTGATCGAGACGCGCCTGCAGATCCTGGCGCTCGAGTGGGCCGAGGAGCGGGTCAATCTCGTTCGGATGCTGATGGTGGTGTTCGTGGTCCTGTGGTGCCTGCACCTCGCGATCGTGCTCGGGCTCGTCTACCTGCTGATGGTGGTGGGAGACGAGAACCGCGTCACCGTGTTGGGGCTCGCCGCGCTGGCGTTGCTGCTCACCGCCGGCGGATGCGCACTCGGCCTTCGCGCCTGGCTCAAGCAGCGCCGGCCGATGTTCGCCACCACGATCGCCGAGCTGCGGAAGGACCGGGAGTGGATCCGGGAGAGGCGTTCGTGAGGGCGGCCCAGGAATCACTGGACGCGCGCCGGGCCGAGTTGGTCGCGCGCGCTGCCGCGGAGCGCGAGGCGCTGGCCGGGATGCTCGCGCCGCTGGGCACACTCGACCGTGGTCTCGAGCGGCTGGAGACCTGGAAGCTCGATCTCCCGACCACCGCGCTCGGCACCGGGCTCGCGCTCTCGGCGCTGCTCCTGGCACTGCCGGCCGGCCGCTCGCCGGTCGTGCGCGGTGGCATCGCCCTGATCCAGCTCGCCACGTCGGTGAAGCGGCTGTTCACGCGCAGCTGACGCACATGCTCGAATCGGGGCGCTCGTCGTACGCCTGAGCGCCGATCAGGCCGAAGGCCCCGAACGTCAGACCGGGGCCTTCGGCGATTCCAGGGCGCGGGAGCCGGCCTAGTTCAACGCCACCACCCGGGCGTGGAACGTGCGCGTCGGCGTCTGGAGCCGCACGAAGTACACGCCGGCCTTCACGGCGTTGCCCTCGCGGTCGCGGCCATCCCACACCGACACGTGCACGCCGGGGGAGAGCTTGCCGCTCGCGAGCGTACGCACGCTGCGGCCCGCCACGTCGAACAGCTCGAGCTTCACGTCGCCCGCACGCGCCAGGCCGAATCGCAGCGCCGCGTGGCCCCGGAACGGGTTCGGCGTGGCGTGACCCAGGAAGTCCACCGCGACCTCGTCGTCCACACCGAGCGTGCTGGAGCCGCTGGTCGGCACACTCAGCGCGGAAGCAACACCCCAGCGGTTCGCCGAGTCACGCGCGCGCACCCAGAACGTCCGCGTGCCCGACTCCACGTCGGCGGTCGCGAGCGACGCGGCCGCTTGAACGGTCGCGAGACCGAACGTCCCGGTCATGGGCGTACCGCCACCTGCTGGCGCGGGCGCGGCCCCGACCGAGTACTCGGCTCCCGCCACCGTGCCGCCGCCCGTCTCGGCGTCACTGAACGTGGCGAACAGCGTCGCCTCGCGGTCGCGCCGAAGCGGGACCGAACTGCAGCTCACGCCCCCCGCGACGAGCGCGGGACCTCGCTTGTCGAAGCCCTGTCGCGCGAGCGTGATCGTGCCCGGCACGAGGGCCGTGGCCTGCAAGGGAGGCGAACCGTCGTCGGACACACGCAGGCGCAGGCGAACACGGGTCGCATTCTCGGGCGGGATCCCGCCGAGCGCTGCCGCGAGGTCCCAGACGCACATCGAGTCGTTCCACACCGCCACCGCCGCCGCAGCCCACGACTCGCCGCCATCGAGCGAGAAGTCGAGCGCTCGGCTCGTGATCGTGCGGCCCGAGTCGGGACGGAGCGAGAACCAGACGGGCAGGAAGTCGTTCGTCACCACACGGCCCGGCACGGGCGAGTTGATGCGTACCTCGGGCGGGCGATGGCCCATGAGCCACGCCACCGCGTCCTGGAGTACGGCGGTGCGCTGCGGGCGATGCGCGGTGGAATTGCTCTCGAGCGCGCGCCATTCGTAGAACATGCCGACGATGCGCGACGTCTGCCCGCCCCACACGCCCGAACCGGGTGTGCCCCGTGGGCCGTCGCTCTCCCAGTGCATGCCCATGTACTTGGACTTGACGAAGTTGTCGGTCCAATCCCCGCTCCAGACCCCGTCCATGCCGGGAGCCGGACCGAAGTTGTCTCCCGAATCGGGGTAGAGGTAGTACGTGTAGTAGAGCGAGTCGGTGAACGAGCCCGAGACCGGGCTGCCCGGCACACCGGTGAGCGTGTCGGCATAGATGTTGTCGATGTAGTACCGCGACTTGAGCGTGCGCTCCAGCCACAGCTCGCGCTCGGCCGTGTAGGAGGGAGCACCGGCATCCGCGAGACCGAAGCCGATGTCATGCCCCGTCACCAACAGGCGTCCGCCGCCGTCCAGCAGTGAATCGATCGCCGCGCGCTGCGCGTCGCTGAACGGTGGGTAGTTGTCGGGACCCACCTGCCACAGCACCGCATCGTAGTGGCGCAGGCCCACGTCGCGGTTGCCGACGAGCGGGGGGTCGTTGGCGGCTGCGGGATACACGTCCACGTCCCATCCCAGCGACGCGAACGCATTGTTCCAGGTCGCGAGCACGGTCGGATCGGGGTCGTCCATGAGCAACGCGATCGTTCCGGCGGGCCGAGTCGTGAACGAGCGATGCGCGCCGTCCAGGCTGTCGCGGCTGGCGTGGCCCGCGGGAGTCGCCGACTCGACGTCGTAGCGATACGTGGTGCCCGGCGTGAGGCCCGTGAGCAGGACGGCGTGAGACTTGGTGAAGCCGGCGGAATCCGCGATCGCCGAGAGCGCGCCGGTCGTGCCGAATCGCAGGCTCGAGCTGGCGGACAGATCCGTGGTCCAGGTGACCACGACGTGCGTCGGCCCGAGCGGGTTGGCATGCACGTTGGAGATCACCGCGGACTGCACGTGGATGCGGGCGGTCGCGGTGAGGTCGAGCGCGGGCGTGTCGCCGGAGTAACGAACGGACACCACATCCCCGGACGTGACCGCGAGCACACCATCGCCATGCTGGGCCAGCACGGGCCCCAGCACGATCGAGCCCCGGAACACGCCGTGGCTCCCGGTGAGCACGACGGACTCGGGCCCCGGTTCCGTGCCGGAGGAGACCATCGCCGTCACCGGGCCCGTGGCGTCCGTGTCCATCAACTCGATCGCCAGCGTGTCCTCGAGGCCGTACTGGAACCGGTCCAGCGCCACCGCGCCGGTCGGGCCGCCCACGCCGCCGGTGACACAGAGCGCGAAGCGCTGCGGCCCCTGCACGATGCGCCGTCCCTCGATGCGCACGGTGTAGACGCCGGGGGTGGGGGTGGGGAGACGCACGAACTCCTCGACGTTCAAGGAATCCCTCGGTCCGCCGGACACCGAGATGTTGTTGAGCAGCGCATTGCCGCGGTAGGACGAGCCGTCGTGACTCACGACCAGGTCGAGGTCGTTCACGATCTGCGCGGCCGACGCCGGGCTGCCGGGGGCGTCCGTCCAACACAGCGCGATCTTGAGCGGCTGGCTCGGGTCCGTGACTTGAACCTGGTACTCGGTGAACTGCTGGTCGGAGAGGCCGTCTCCGGTGTCCACCAGCAGCGTGCGCAGGGAGTCGCCCGGGAAGTACAGCACGTCATCGATCGTGAGCCGCCCGTAGCCGATCGTGTTGTCGGGGGCGCGGAACCCGGTCACGTCGTTGCGCGCCGCGGCCACCGCCATCGCACGCAGCAGGGCGGCCGAGGGCACGAGGGCATTGGCGGCGACCGGCGCGCCGGTGGGGTACCAGCCCTCGGTGAGGTACTGCCTCACGAGCGCCATGGCTCCGGCGACGGCGGGCGTGGCCATGGAGGTGCCGGAATAGCTGGCGTAGGTGTAGCGCGTCGAACCGATGGAAGACGTCACGAGCTCGCCGGGTGCCACGACGTTGGGCTTGCGCCGGCCGTCCTTGACCGGACCCCGGCTCGAGAAGTTCGCCATGTGGCGCAAGTCCGTGCCGTTCCCGGTCGCGCCCACGGTCAGGCAATTCTTCGCGGTGGCGGGCTGCGTCACCGCCGCGAAGGTGCCGACGTTTCCGCTGGCGAACGCGATCAGGTAGTCGGGGTGGTTCCACACGAACTGGTCCGTCTGCATCGAGGACAGGGTATAGGCGGACTGCGAGAAGCCGCCCCACGAGTTGGACGAGATCCGCGCGGCGCCGCCGGCGTTGCCGATATAGGACGGTTCGTACAACTCGTTGAGGTCCTCGGGAAGGCGCAGGCCCTCGCCATCCGTGCCGGCCACGTCCATGAAGTAGAGCCGCGCGTCCTTCGCGATGCCGCCCCACGGTGCCGCGGAGGAGGGGCTCGGGTCGCCGGCCACGGTGCCCGCCGTATGGGTGCCGTGGTAGTCGAACTGGACCGCATCGCCGAACGTCACCAGCGGACTGTTGGCGCCCCGCTTGTACGCGATGATCTTGCGGTGGGTCGGGAAGTCTCCCCACGTGTCGATGGCAAGCGTCGAGTCGTTGAACATCTCGTGGTTCGGGCGGATGCCACTGTCGCTCGTCATCACGACCTGCCCCTGACCGCGTAGGCCGTGATCCGTGACCGGCCGCTGGTCCTGCACACCCGACTGGACCACCCACTGCGCCTGATCGTTGGAGAAGGTGAACCTCGGCGCGGGTTCGACCCACGCCACATCGGGGATCGCGGCGACCTCCGCCATGCGCGAGCGATCCAGCTCGAAGCGCACCAGCTGGTTCCAACGGCTGCGGTGCCCCTCGACCTTGGCGGCACCCAGGGCGCGCAGTGCGGCCAGCGTCGCCTCGGCGTCGCCGTCCTCGAAGAGCAGCGCCGTCACCTGCGCGGATCCCGCGGCGGAGTCGGTGAGGGCCCGGCTCAGCTTGTACGCGGGCTCGTAGGTGGCGACCCACGGCTGGCCGTTCGCGTGCTGGAGCCGGTCGAGTCCCTCGGCGTCGATGCGCACGATGTACGCGTTGCCGGAGACCGGCCACACGAGCGCGCCGCCCGCGCTCGCGATGCGCGCCCGGGCGGAATCCGGCGAGTCGTCCGCGAACTGGACCAGGTAGGCTTCGCGTGCACCGCCTGCTCCCGTAGGCGGCTCGGACTCGCGCCGCGACGCGGCGGAGGGGAGCGACGGCATCTCGGCGGGTGAGAGCGCCTGGCCAGCGGCCAGTTCGATGACTCGTCGGGGAGAGGGACCGGTCGCGGGTGCCACGGATGCGACTCCCAGCCGGCCCTGTGCGCTGGGGCGCAGCTCACCGCGCGACGCGGCCCGGTTCGCGAACCGGGGGACGAGCGTGAACGAGCGGACCTCACTGGCGCGAAGCGCTCCCGAGCGCGGATCCTTCCACACGACCGCCCACCACAGCGGGGTGTCGGTGCGGTCCGCGAGTCCCAGCGGTTCCAGCGCGATGGGCTCGGTGCCGCAGGGCACGATCGTCCAGGCCGGGCCGTCCGGGAGCGTTGACCAGCCCGACGGATCGAACCGGAACTTCGCCACGACGATCCGCAGCTCGATGCCGGCCGCGCCCGGGGCGATCTCGAATCGGGCACCCCTCTCATCCACACGAGCGCCCGAGAGCGGCAGGACCGGCGCCGGCGAGACCCATGACGCACGACCGCCACTCGAGGTGGAGGGCCGGGCGATCGAGACGCCCGCAAGGGTGATCATGAGAAGGAGGCTCATGCCCAGCGGGTCCAGGCGATGCGGTCGGTGGCAGGGGGGCACGAGGGAACTCGCTTTCGCAGGAAGTAGTCGGGGCACGAACCCGGCCTGGGCTCTGGCGGCGTGGGGCCTACGTGCGTCGGCGGGAGTGCCGGCCAGCGTGCGAACGGCGGCGTTGCGGCGAAACTAGCCACGCGCGGACATCAGGTCAATGGATTTCTCTGGGAGATTCTGTGGCGGAGATACATGCGTTGTTACAACGTGTTACATTCAACAAGTGATTGTCTAGACATTCTCTCAGATTCCTCTTGCGCTCAGTTTGGTCACGCGCCTATGGTCTGCGGCGTCGCGCACCGAGATCGGCGCCGACCGCTTGACCTCTCACCCCTGCGAGGTTCCCCGTGCTCCTTCGTCACTCGAGGCTCGTCGGCGCCGCCGCCGCATTGCTCCTCTCGTTGGCATCCACCGCCAGCGCCCAGATCGTGCTGTGGGACCAGTCCAACTGGAACACGACGGGCGAGGGTTCGCTGAACCACAACGCCAACTCGTGCAGCCAGATCTCCGGCAACACCAAGCTCCACACCGCGAACGACGTGCACTTCAACCAGCCCGTGCACATCACGTCGGTCACGATCTATGAGACGCCGGGCAACATCGACGCGGCCACGCTGGCGTACCTGTGGATCGCCCCCAAGACCGGTCCCATGCCGACCGAGTCCATCGCGAATATCGCGACACTCGCCAACCAGAAGACCATCACCGTTTCGACGGTGACCAACGGCGCCTTCTCCGCCCGCGCGGTCACGGCGGCCGGTCTCAACATCGACCTGCCCGCCGGGGATTACTGGATCTCGCTCACACCGCGCCACAATCGGGGCAGCCTCTTCCCGTATACGGTGCACCTGGTCACGGATTCTCCAGTCGTGGGTGACCCCACCCCCTCGCTGCTGGGCTGCACTGCGCCAGGCACGTGGCAGTACGTCCTGCCCACTCCTTACGACTACGCGTTGAAGGTCATGGGTGACTTCCCCGTGGCGACGGCCGCGTCCAGCTGGGCGAAGGTGAAGTCGTACTACCGCTAGCTTCACCGCGCGCGTGGGGAGGACCGCCGGGTGCCAAGCGCCCGGGGGTCCACCCGCCGCAGCGTTTCATTCCGCGCCCACTCGAACCTCGCCAGACCGCGGCGAAGCACACCCACCTCTCAGGGAGACGAGAAATGAAGAGATCGGTCGCCATTCTCGCGTTGAGCCTTGGGCTGCTCGCGCCGTCGGCTCGGGCCGCGGTCACGTTCGAGTTCCTCTTCGACGGTGTCCCCGTCCACGACGTCTCGGACGACGGCTCGGTCGTGGTGGGCATGAATCTCTCCACTGCAACCACCTACCGCTGGACGCAAGCCACCGGCGTGGTGGACCTGGGGCGTCCGATGCTCGTGGGCCAAGCCGGGCTCGCCAGCGTTTCCGCGGATGGTTCTCGCATCTCGTCCTCGATCGGCAGCATCGACGGTTCCTACACCACGCAGGGCCGGTGGTCCCAGGCCACGGGATGGCAGGAGTTGTTCCCGCCGCTGATCCCCTCGGGCGGGATCAGTGACGGCTCCTACGGCTCGGGCTACAGCATCTCCGGCGACGGCGAGACCGTGGTCGGGCTCTACTGGCGCGGGGGAAATGGCCGCGCTCATGCCTCCGGATGGAAACCGGCGACCGGCGGCTGGGACCTGGGCGGGATGCTCTCGGGCCAGGCCGGCCGTGCCAACGGTGTCAATTACAACGGCACCGTCATCGGAGGTTGGGTCGAGACACCGCAGGGCCCGTGGCGTCCCGCCGTGTGGGCGAACGGAACCCTGGTGTTGCTGACGGACTGGCAGATGAACGGCGTTGCAGGGTCCGGAGAAGTGAAGGCGGTGAGCCCCGACGGTAACATCGCCGTCGGGTACTGCATCAATGGCGACACGCCCAGCCGCCAGCGCGCGGCGGCGATGTGGAAACGCGAGGGCGGTGTCTGGGGGCCGACCCAGTTCCTCGGCTGGATTCCGGATTCGGAGCCCGAATACGGCATCAACATCGCGAACTGCGTGAGCGCCGACGGCCGGATCGCTGCAGGCTACGCAGCCCCCGACGGCTCGCCGTTCACCGCGACGGCGTTCGTCTGGACGCCCGCCACGGGTGTGAAGGAAGTCCACGAATGGCTCGCCGACAATGGCGTGTTCATGGACCCGAATTTCCATATCAATGGCATCCAGGCGATGACGCCGGACGGACAGCAGATCTTCGGCAACGGCCAGATGCTGACCCCGCCCTACACCAGGAAGGCCTTCCGCATCGGGGTGCCCGCCACGCTGGACGCCCCGGCGCCGCCGGCCGCGACCCGGCTCGAACTGAGCGCGCCGCGCCCCAACCCGTCCCGGGGGGTCTCGCAGATGGAGTTGTCGCTGGCCTCCGAGACGAGCGTGGACCTGTCCGTGTTCGACGCATCCGGCCGCCATGTGGCCACGCTGCTGAGCGGCCACACCTCGGCGGGCCGCCACGCCGTCCAGTGGGACGGCCGCGAGGCGAGCGGAAGGCAGGCGACCCCCGGCCTGTACTTCGCGAAGCTCACCACGCCTCATGGGTCCAGCTCGCAGCGCATCGTTCGTGTGAACTGAAGTGCCCGTCGTGGCTTCCCCTCAGTTGACTCCGTGAGGCGAATCGACAGAATGAGTCAATGCCCCATGAGCCGCCGCGTCAGGAACGTGCGATTCGAGAGCCCGGAGTCCCTGCGGTGAGGCCGACCGCGACGACCGAACTGCTCCGCGGTGACCTGCGCCCGCGCATCGAGGCGACGGGCCGCGAACTGCGCCGGGCGATCACTACCGTCCTCGAGGCCGTGGCGGGGCCCAGTCCGCGCCCCACGCGCGTCTCGCGCGCGATCGGGCTCGACAAGAGCCTCGCCAGCCGGCTCGTGCGAGCGGTCCAGTCCACGTCCGACCTGGACCTGATGCACCTGGTGCCGTCGCCGGGCGGCCTGCACATCTTCGCCGACCTTGCCACACGCACCGCGGACCCGGCCTCGATCAGCAACCTGCTCATGGCCACCGAACGGTTCGAGGAACTCCTGGACGCCGTTCCCGGCGGCCGCGCTTCGATCGACGCGCAGATCTCCGAATCCTCGCACGTCGCGCTCGCCAAACGCGAGCACATCGCCAAGCAGGCGTCCTTCAAGAGCATGTCCTTCCTGCTCGGGCACTTCTGCGACGTGCTCACCACGACGTTGTTCCTCGTGCCGTCCGCCAACGGCAAGCGCGTGGATGGGATCGAGATCCACCGTCGGATCGGGCTTCGGCGCATGCGCCCGAGCACGCCGCTGGCACTGCTCAGCCTCGCGGGCGAGAAGCAGGACGCCATGCAGGAGAACGCCATCACGTTCGACACGCTCGACGGCGAGCGTGGCGCGTCGGACCCGACCGGCTTCCTGCTGCCCGGGTTCAGCACGCAGCCCATGCCCGAACTGGATGTGATGCGGGATGCCGACATGATCACGCTGGTGCTCGCGGGCAACCCCGCGATGCACACCGTTCCGCAGATCACGTCGGCTTTCCGGATCCGCAATGGCTGGCCGCTGGCGTCGCAGGCTCGGGACCACATGCTGCGCGGGTACGTCCTGCACATGCCCTGCCAGCAAGTCGTGCGCGACGTCTACATCGCCGAGTCCATCTACCCGGACGCGGTGCCGGCGATCTCCTACGTGTTGCCCGGTGCCCGTGCGGTGATCCGGCCGCCCAGTGAGGGCGGCCCGCGGCATTTCGCCGAGGTGGAACTGAACAGTTCGATCGAGCAGCTTCCATTGGGACCGCAGTCTCACAATATCCCCGGCGTCGTGAATCACGGCGCCGTGGTGCGCCACGTGCTCGAACGCACCGGCCACAGCCTGACGCGCTTCCGCGGCTGGCGCTCCACGATGACCTACCCGGTGACGCTGATCGAGATGTTGTGGTGGCTTTCGCACCCGACGCACTCCGCGGGCGCTCCGGAGACGGACGGCAAACATTAATTGCTCGACGTCCCCTCACCGGGAGACCGCCGGCTGAGGTAGAATCTACGGATGCCCCTCGCCGCCGGGACCCGCCTCGGACCTTACGAGATCGTCGCGCCGCTGGGCGCAGGCGGCATGGGTGAGGTCTACCGTGCTCGCGACGCCCGGCTCGGGCGGGAAGTGGCCGTGAAGGTCCTCCCAGAGCACCTGTCCCAGGCCCCCGAGGTCCGGGCGCGCTTCGAGCGAGAGGCGCGACTGGCATCCTCGCTCGGCCACCCCAACATCTGCTCGCTGCACGACATCGGCCGCGAGGGAGACGTCGACTACCTGGTCATGGAACTGGTCGACGGCGAATCGCTCTCGGAACGCCTCGTGCGCGGCGCGCTCCCGACCACGGAGGTGCTCCGCATCGGCGCGCAGATCGCGGATGCGCTCGACTGCGCGCATCGCGCGGGTGTCGTGCACCGCGACTTGAAGCCCGGGAACGTCATGCTGTCGCGATCGGGTGCGAAGCTCATGGACTTCGGCCTGGCGCGCGCCGGTTCCGGGGTGCGGGTCGCACCCGCGAGCCACGGCTCGGCGACAGCGCTCGTGCAGTCCCCGACCATCGCCCAACCCCTCACCACGCGCGGCGCGCTGGTGGGCACGTTCCAGTACATGTCACCGGAGCAGCTCGAGGGCCGCGAGGCGGATGCGCGCAGCGACCTGTGGTCGCTCGGCTGCGTGCTCTACGAGATGGCGACCGGGAAGCGCGCGTTCGCGGGGGACAGCCAGGCCTCGCTCATCTCGGCCGTCATGAAGGACGAGCCGCGCCCGATCTCGGAACTCTCGCCGCTCGCGCCGCTGGCGCTCGACCGCGTGGTGCGAGCCTGCCTGGCGAAGGACCCCGAGCAGCGCTGGCAGAGTGCGCACGACGTGGCGATCGCGCTGCGCTGGCCCGGGAGCGAGTCCCGGGGGACGAGCGGGCGCGACCCTCGCTCACCGGTGGAGCGTCAGTTCGTGCTCACCACCGCACACGTCCGCCAGCTCTCGGCCAGGAACCCGCGACTGGTCGGCCTGCCCGTGAGCTACGTGGACAACCAGGCGGAGTCCGACACGCTGGTGGTGATGCTCTATGGCCTCGGGACCGACGACGGCCAGTTCGAGGATTACCTGCGCACCACGCCGCATCGCGCCGTGGCGATCACGCTCGCCGGATTCGGCCTGCGCGTCCGGCATCGTCCCGTCCTGAGCGTGGACGATCACTCGCGCGTGCTCCGGTTGTTGCTCCGCGAGCTCGTCGCCGAGCTCCAGCCCAAGCGGACGGTCCTGGTCGGACACACGACGGGCGCCGATCAGTTCCTGCGCCTGCTGGCCGATGAGCCCGGCGCGGGCGTGGAGGTCACAGGACTGGTGGCCTACGTGCCGAACGTCAGCCTCGAGACCTGCTTCGCGACCCGGCTCTATGCGAGGCTCGACTCCTCGGACCCGGCCGGTACGCTGACGATCCTCAAGTCACTCGCGGCGGACCTCGACTCGCTCGACGTCTGGGTGATGGTCCAGCACGTGCTCACGCGGCTGTTCCTGCGCTTCGGCTCGGACCTCGAACCGCTGCGGCGCTACGCCGCCGACATCGCGGCACCGTTCGAGCAGCCGGGCGATCCGCTCGCGGATTGGTATCGGGCCGCGCGGCGGCGGATCCCCGGCGTGCGGCTGGTGTTCACGCCCGCGGAGGCCGAAGCGGCGGAGGCCCTGCTGGGGCGCCATCTCGAGAGCAATGTGCTGGGAGACGACTTCTCCGAGGACGCTTTCCACATCGAGCCGCTGCACCTGCTGGACCTGCTCGCGGCCGGCGTGATCACGCGCCATGTCGAGGCGGTGCTGGCCGCCTCAGGGAAGTGAACCGGACTCACTCGGAGAGCCCCCGGCGGGTTCGGCGCCACGCGAGGCCGAGCGGCCGTGACGTGCGGCTGGGGTAGAGTCCGGCCGTGCCCGGTCAGCCCGCGCCATCCGATCGCCCGGCGAGTGCCCTCCGCCGCGTCATGCCGATCGTCGTGTCGGCCATCCTCCTCGGTTGCGGCTGCGCGCGGTCTTCACCGCCGCCGCTCTGGCAGGCGGTCGAAGTGCCGACCGACGCCGACTTCGTCGGCGTCTGGTTCGCCGACTCGCTGAACGGCTGGCTCACCGGCGGCGGCTGGGACATCGACGGCGGCATCGTCGGACGCACGCGAGACGGCGGTCGCGCTTGGAGCTTCCAGAGCGGCGTCGTGAACGGGGGCGGGAAGGGGTTCGCCTT
>Ga0315912_10001931_pt1 | contig 23469 bp, 18 predicted proteins | sample VfabasoilMG_FD_204469 | JGI IMG/M metagenome (GOLD analysis project Ga0315912, IMG submission 204469) | Garden soil microbial communities collected in Santa Monica, California, United States - V. faba soil | ecosystem: Environmental > Terrestrial > Soil > Garden | place: USA: California... | reverse complement strand
AGGAAGCCACCAAATCGTACACGCTTCGATAGGCGGAGAGGCGCACCAAATCGGGAAGGATGCGCAACATGTCACCGAGGCGTTCAAACGGCTGATCGGCAAGTTTGCTGTAGCCGACATCGAAGATCCGCTCGGCGTGTTTGACGAGCCTTCTGTAATTGTCGACATCTTGGGGCGAAAATTGAGCGATCTGAGCTAACAGCCGCTCGTCATCACCAAAGTAGTCGAAGGTCCTGCCATCAGGAAACGTGCAGCGATAAAACGGGTCGACGGGTACGAAGTCGACATAGTCCTGTCGGCGCCGTCCGCTGAGTTCGAATAACTCGTCGAGCAAATACGGTGCCGTGATGACCGTCGGCCCCGCGTCGAACTTGAATCCATCGCGCTCAAAGACACGCGCACGGCCGCCCGCACTGTCGCCCGCTTCAAGCATCAACACTTGATACCCAAGATGTGACAGCCGTACGGCAGCTGCCAACCCACCAAATCCGGTTCCGATGACGATTGCTCGTGACATGCAGCTCCTACAGCAAGTGACGAATGGGCGCAGTCGCCATGGTGGCCAAGTCCTGAGCGACTGCTAACAACTTTGGCTCCATCCGCAGAACTGCAGAATTGAGCACCTGCACTTGGATACGAGCAATGCGCGCCAGCACATCCGCGAGCGCCCCACTGCTCAGGTAGTGATTGCGCATCCAATCCACATCCGCCTGCGTCTTTTCTTCACGCGGCTTCTTCAGAATGTCGGTGATCTCCATCGACAAGTCAGCCCTGCGCGCGAGGAGTGAAATGACGAGAGAGGTGACCTTTCCCTCGTAAACGTCGCTGCCTGTCTGATCCCTACCTTTGTCTCCGAAGAGATCGACGACGTCGTCTTGCAGCTGAAACATGATACCGAGATTCACGAAAGGACTTGCCAGACGCTCGGCTTCCTTCTGACCCACGCCTCCCAACATGGCCGCGCCGACGATAGGGAGCCCCAACAAAGCACCAGTTTTGCCCTCGCAGGTCCGCAAGTATCCGTCGAATCCGATGGGTTGCGTCACGTCGTGCTCAATGTCGTCGGTTTGCCCACGCACGATGCGCGTCGCAAATTCGGCCACCAAGGGGGCCAAATGCGCCCTCGCTGCCTGTGGCAGCTCGCCGAGCAGCACAAAGGGGAGCATCAGAAGATAGTCGCCCGCGTTGATGGCCTGAGCCATCCCAAACCGCGCCCACACCGTGGGACGGGCTCGCCGTTCGACGTCCCCGTCCTGCAGGTCATCATGCACCAGGGTTGCGTTGTGAAGTATTTCGACGGCGGCTGCCCAAACGACGGCCTGTTCCCGAGGGACACCAAAGCAGGCACAAGCCTGCAACGCCAAGCGCGCACGCAGCTGCTTGCCTCCTGTCTCGAGCTGATGGCGAGCCATGGATGACACGAGATCGCCTGGCGCATCTCCCGCAGATTTGAGCATCAACTCATTGACTGCGTGGAGCAGCGCAGCCTGAGCGTCCTGACCTGGGACCGCCCACGCACGACTCACGTCTACGGGTTTCAAAACGGCATTCATGCAGATTCTCCCATCATTTGCCCAGGATGTGGAAAGCGAGACTGGCCTTGGATGTCGACGCCCGGATTTGCAAACCCTGTGCAACTTTGACTTGAAGTCTCCTTCAACATGTTGCAAACTATACGCAGCAGAGACCAACCGAGCAACGAAAATCGCACACAAGAACTTCAAAAATGTCCCAATGCCTTGAAATAGCTGACTATTCCGCGTCACACTTTGCGCATACTTTGCACACAGTTGGCTCGTTCGCGTGGTGGTACGCAGACCTCACAGACAGCGAAGGAAACGGATTGGTCCTGGTGTGGGCCTATGGTCTGCCCTTCTTGCCGGGCAGTCGCCTCCCAGAACCAGCGCGTGCTCGGCCCTCGCTACATCTCGCCAAGTACACGCGGGGTCGACCGACCTTCTATCTGCTCCAAAGATACTTGCCCCAAGAAGCAAGCCTTGGGCACGATGGCCAGGGCACGCTAGGCGCTTGTTACTTCAGCGTGAGTGAGTCAGGGCATCATATTCAACTCACCTCACAATTGAATCTTGAAATCCCTGGTTCGCAGCACAGGCTGACAGGTGAGCTTACCCTGGAAGGACGCAAGGCCGCATTGCCGACGGCGGATGGTTCGCCAGCTCATGTATGGGCTCCCCGTTGTGTCGCCGCTCGCGGGCAAGCGATCTTGGCCTATGACGGCGAGGTGCACAGGTTGGAGGGGGCCGCCTATTTCGACTCAAATTTGAGCCGCTTGCCGCTTCAGGAGCAAGGCATTTCCAGCTGGCGCTGGGGAAGGGTGAGCTTCGACGACGAGACCGTGGTCTATTACGACATTTCGGGTCGCGGGGGTGACAAGACGACCCTGGTCTGCTCCCAGGGAAGAAACACGAAGCTTCACTTTATCGATGCTGCCCCCATGTTCTGTCGGGAGCGTCGGGGCAACTTTGGTCTCAGCGGGCCGCGCCAAGTGGATATCGAGACACCACACGCTCACTATCGCTTCAGCCTCGATCAGCTCGTAGACGATGGTCCGTTTTACCAGCGTTATCTGGTCACGGGGACGCGCACGAGCCTTGGCCCCCATGGTGGAGGCTCCGCCACAGGTCATGGGATTGCCGAACTCGTCCATCCCTCCAAGGTCGATGTCCCGTGGCAGCGACCCTTCGTAGCCATGAAGACCCATCACATCGGGGCGCGCAACTCGCTCCTTTTGCCCTTCTTTTCTGGGTTTAAGCGCGACCGTGCCAAAAGAACGGTGGCGGCATGGGCGCAGAGCATGAGGTCATCTTGAACTGGTTCTTCACGGTGCTCTTGGCGCTCTGGGTCGTTCCGTGTTTCCTCGGAATGTACAACCTCATCACGTGGCGACGTGCCGACGCGCTGCGTTTGGGCGACCGAGCATCACAGATGCGGCTCTCCGTGCTCATCCCAGCGCGCAATGAGGCTCACAACATCAACGACGCCATCGCAAGCATCCTCACTGCTAGCGATGAGTTCAAGGTACTTCAGGAGCTCATCGTCTACGACGATCAATCCACGGACGAAACTGCGCAGATTGTGTCCAGTTGGGCAGCTCGCGACGGGCGCGTGCGCTTACTCAAAGGGCAGGTGCTACCTCAGGGCTGGGTAGGCAAGCCCCACGCTTGCCAAAATCTGCTGGAGGCTGCCAGTGGCTCACACGTGTTGTTTCTCGACGCGGACGTGCGGCTCAAGTCCCCAGCATTTGCGATCCTAGCTGGTCTTGCCCGCGGGGACGCTTCTCAACCGCTCATCACCGCTGTACCGCAACAGATCATGGGCTCTCCCTTCGAAGCCATGATGCTACCCCTTCTTCATTTGACGTACCTCGCGTGGCTGCCCTTGTCCTGGTCCAACCGCCATCGCAATCCCTCCTTCAGCGCCGCGTGCGGTCAAATTGTCTTCGTTCGCCGCTCGGATTTGAACAAGCTGGGCGGCTTTGGGTCCGTGGGCGGAGAAGTGGTGGACGATCTGGCGCTCGTGCGCTTTGCCAAGGCCCGAGGCATGAACGCCGTGTTTGTAGATGGATTCTCGATCGCAACGTGCAGAATGTATCGCTCGCCCGGAGCACTGTGGCGGGGGTTCTCCAAGAACCTGTACCTCGGAGTGGGGAGACCCTTTGCGTTCCTCGCGGCGCTATCGCTCAACTGCGCCGCCTTCGTCCTGCCTTTTGTCTGCGCGACGTGGCTGTTCTTCTCGCCCAACGCCTTCGGCCGCGCGGGGTTCATTTTGGTGTGCTGCGGCGTCGGGGCAAACGTACTCCTACGCTTGCTCTTGGCCATGCGCTTTTCGCATCGGCGCTGGTCCGTCGCGCTGCAGCCCTTCGCAGTGAGCGTGCTCATCGTGATCGCGTTCAACTCATGGCGTTGGGTCAGCCGCGGTGCAGTGCATTGGGCAGGAAGAAGCTACGTACCCAAGAAGCTTTTGCAGTCGATGGAAGGACAAAGCAATGCGTAAAAGACCTATGTTTGGCAAACTGGCCGCGCGTCACGCGGGCTCTCGCCTCAAGCGGCAATTCCTCGACGTGCGGGTGCTCCACCACGAGCGACTCGTGCGACCGCTGGAACAAGGGCCAGCTATCTTGGCGGCCAATCACGTATGTTGGTGGGATCCGCTGGTTCTTCTGTGGCTCGCCCACGTTTCATCATTGGATGGATATTGCTTGATGGAGCGCGAGGCCCTCCGTTCCCTGCCCTTCTTCGGCACGCTGGGGGCCCTGCCCATCAGCATCGATGCGCCAGCCCGCAATCTAGCCGAGCTTCGTCACGCGGTGCGCGTCCTTGATCGCCCCCGACGGGTGCTGGGTGTATTTCCGGGCGGAGTGCAGCAGCCAGCTCACTTGCCCTGCGACTTCAAGCTGGGTGTTGCGCACCTGAGCCGAGCGGCAAAAGTACCAGTCATTCCCCTGGCGCTGCGCTACGATTTTCACGAGGGCCCGCGGGCTATTGTCCATCTGTGCTTCGGTAGTCCAGTGGCGCACTCATCTCACGATCATCGCGCGTTCGTGGACGTACTGGCCCATGGGGTCAGCGAGGGGATGGGTGAAATCGACGAACATTTGCGGCGCAATCTCGCAGCGCCTTCGCTGCTCCACAAACAACCTGTCGCGCTCGACCGGGAGCGACTTCCCGCGGGCACGCGCTTGTTGAGCTCGATCTTCACACGGAGGACCAATGAGCCCCCAGCATGACGTCATCGTCGTGGGCGGCGGGATTGGATGCTTGTGCGCCGCGATCATTCTGGGCGCGGCTGGGCTCAATGTGCTCCTGCTCGAATCGGACTCGATGCTGGGGGGAAAGGCCGCACAAATTGAACGAGAAGGTATTGCGATGGACACAGGACCGAGCGTGCTCACGTTGCCGGGCGCCTTCGAGAGCGTGTTTGGCGCAGTTGGTTTGCGCTTCGAGGACGAAGTGCCGCTTCATCGCCCAAGCCCGGCGTTCCGCTACATTTATAGCGGTGGGCCCACGCTGGACGTATTTCATGAAGTAGACAGGACGATTGAGTCGGTGAGGAGCACGTTGGGGTCGCGCGCTGCTCAAGAGCTTGCTGATTACCTGGCGCATGCAGAGCGCATCTGGGCGGCTGCTGAGCCCCATTTCGTCACCCGGGCCGCCCCATCGCTGCGCACGCTGGTCGGTGGCGGATGGGCAGCGTGGAAAAACTTGGGCACAATCGATCCCTTTCGCACCATGGTGCAAACCATCAATCACAAGGTCAAAGACCCGCACATTGGGACCTTGCTCAAGCGGTACGCCACGTACAATGGCTCGGACGTGCGACGGGCCCCAGGAACATTGGGTTGCATTGCTCACGTAGAACTCAGTCTGGGCGGTTTTGGGGTGAAGGGGGGCATGTATTGCCTGGTCGAAGCACTCGAACGCGCGCTTTGGCGCGCCGGCGTCGCGGTTGAGCTGAGCGCGCACGTGACCCGCATCTGCGTCGAAGACGGGGTGGTGAGTGGAGCGGAACTCGCTGATGGTCGGCTGTTGCGAGCACGACAAGTGGTGTTCGGGGGAGACGCTCGCGCGCTCGAGAGCGGACTTCTTGGCGAGGTCCCTTCCAGACTGAGCCCCACCGACCCTTCTATGTCCGCCCATACGTTCTTGTTCAAAGCCTCCGACCAACAACAGCCGCGGGTCGCACACACCGTGATCTTTCCACCACGGTACGAGCAAGAGTTCGAGGACATCTTTGATCATCGACGGGTCCCCGCTCACCCAACCATCTACGCGTGCGACCAACGCCAATGTCATTTGCGGGCCTCGTGGCCCAGCCACAGTCCCCTGTTTGCCATGGTCAACGCCCCGGCGCTCGCGCCCGACTACGATGGCGGGCCCGATCCTGAACTCATGGCCCAGGTCCAAGCAGGATTGGCGCGCCAGGGGCTCATCGCCCAGGGTGATCCCTGTTTGTGGTGGAGGACTCCGCGCGATCTTGCCGTTCGCTTCACCGCATCCCAGGGCTCACTCTACGGATCCAGCTCAAATGGGATGATGGCGGCGTTTCGACGCCCCTCCAACACTTCAAGCGTGCGAGGGTTGTTTCTGGCGAGCGGTTCAGCGCACCCCGGCGGGGGCCTGCCCATGGTCGCGCAATCCGGCAAACTTGCCGCTCAAGCCGCGCTGCGCCAGCGGTCCAACTCATTTTCGAAGGAATCCGCTGGATCATGAATAACAGCAATTTTTCCCGCCTCTTTTGTACGACGCTGCTGGTTCTGTGTGGCAGTGCCAGCTCTGCGCGGAGCGAGGCGCCGCTGTCCGGGCGCTACGTGCTGTGGCAGAAGACCGTGACGACCAACAAGATCCCTATTCTCAAGGACGTGACGGCTCAATCGATCGCTGTGGCGCTGGTGGATGTCAAGCATGATGGCAAGCGTCTCCGCGGTGAGGGACGTCTGTGTGATCTCCGGCTGGAGAGCAGCACCCGCCTGGTCAAGACCACGTTCCCAGCGGCATTCATCAATGCGCTCCCGCCAGTGCGTGTCGACGCTGCAATCAGTCAGCGTGGCGACGAAAGCTTTCTCTCGTCCGGCACTCAAACACTCGTCATTGGCGCCGAGCTCAAGCGCCCTGAGCATGAAGCGCTGCCCGAGGTGGCCAGCGATCCTCGCGTGATCGATCAGGACAAGGACGGCAAGCCTGGGATGACCGTCCGGGTCGATGGGATTGTGAGCGGCGAAATTTATGTGGTGCAGCGCAGCTCTACCCAGTACTCGGGACCCGCTACACGTGATGGGTTTGCCGGTCGCATCGAGGTCGACGTGGAGCAAGTCATCGTCGGCGCCTCGTCCGGCCTGCTTCGCCATGGTTCGACGCCTGAGCCCAACTCCAAGCTCAGCGCCTTTGCTCTCGGGCGTGTGTCGAACACCGCCACGTGCGCTCAGGCAGTTGCCTGGGCGCGAAAGCGCTACCACTGAGGATTTTGATCGGGACCCGCCCCTACATCTCAGAATCCGACAAATACTTTGCGCATTTCGCTCGAGGGGGCCGATCAAAACTTCGGCTTGGGGGAATGACCGTGTGAACACAAATCTGGCGGGCCCATTCTCCTGGCGGCCCGTCGCCCATCACGATCGCGCTCAGATGGGTTTCGCTCACCACGGATACCTCGAATGACTTTCGCAAACGATATTGTCCAGATCTTCGAAGCACCCCGTCGCCGGGTCGATTGGCAAGTGATCCTCGGTGGCGAGCAACCTCGCCCCGCAGTGATGAAGAAAGATGCCGAGGACGACCTGGTTGGCATCCTCGACGCATTCGACCAAGTGGTCGGTATCGACGACGAAGATTTGCTCCTCAAGACGGCCGTTCAAATTGCTCGGCAGCGCTTGGGGTTGGAGCGCGCGGCCTTGTTTCTCTTCAATGAGATCCAGCGCCTCATGTTGGGCACGTGGGGGACGGATCTGGCCGGCAACATCGTTGATGAGCGCAAAGTGATGTACCAAGTCGGCGACAGCGACCGCGAAGTGTTTCGCCGCGCTGAGCAAGATGGCATCCCGTACACCATCATCGAGAACTGCCCCATCATCGAGCACCGTAAGGCGGAGACAGTCGTGGTCGGACAGGGCTGGGTCGCGTGCACCCCCATTCGCTCGGCGCGGGGCAATTTGGGCATGTTGTTCAACGACGTCGGCTTGAGTGGCAAGCCCGTAGATGAGCGGCAACAAGCCCGCGTGGCCATCTTCTGCTCTTTCCTGGGTGTGTTGCTCGACCGCACCTCGCTGCGCTCCGGCACTCGTTCTGTCACGGCCCCTCACAATTCCTTGGTGGTGGGCATCCTGCGCCTGCTCACTCAAGATCCGTCGCTCGGAGGCAAGGAGCTGGCCTCGCATCTCAACATCAGCCTCAGCCGTTTGGCGCGTGTCTTCAAGAACGAAATGGGGATGTCCCTCGTCCATTACCGCAATCGCTTGCGGCTCGAGCGCTTCGACGTACTCATCAACACGGGCACCGACAACCTACTCGAGGCAGCGCTCGCGTCAGGCTTCGGCAGCTACGCGCAATTTCATCGGGTTTTCGTGGCTGAGCGCGGCGCGCCGCCCACACGCTACCTCAAGAGCAAAGGAACGTACCGTTCCAGGCCCCCCGCGCAGCCCGACTGAATTGTATAAGGGGGGCGTCGCGCTGCGACATCGGGGGCGCCTGCGCCTCGTGCTCAAGGCAAAAGAGCGTTGATCCAATCGGCCACGAGTCGCATTCCCTCGCTGTCGGTTTGTTCCGTGCCAAGCGGGGGCATTGAATAGTCTTGTCCACGACTGGTCATGCGCTCGTAGAGCGCGCTCTGCTCGAGGCTGCCCGGCACGACGCGGTGGGTTGTGCCCGCCGGCGTGCTTCCCTTGGTGAGTTCGACATTCACGGTGCTGAGGTACGACTGCGTCTGCGCGAGATCGCCGGCCTGTAGATCCTGCACGGTGAGCCACAGATACATGGGTACCTGGCCGGCCACGCTCGACTTGGGATGGTGGCAGTGGCCGCAGTTGGCGTGCAAGTAGCCCAGTGCGTTCTGGTCCGTCGGCGTTCCCCCGAGGGTGATGGTGCCTGGTGGATCGCTGAGGATATTTTGGCTCACGAGTTCGTCCAAATTCAAATCTTGTGCATCTCTGCCGGGCGCTGAAAGCTGTACAGCGCTGAACCCCAAAACACGGTCCGGCATGCGCGCGTGACACTCCGCGCAGAGCACGGAAGAGGGCACGTCGTGCTCGGTCCCCGCGGCGTTCTTGCGACCATCCGGCACAGCGTCGGCGTCACTCAAATCCGAGCGCCAGACATACGCCATCATCGACCAACTGCCGCTCTTGGACTTCTCCAAAAGGCGCGTCTCTACCCGCACTCCGTCCCGTGAAAACTCCTTCCACAGCTTGGTGCCGGAAGGAAACTCCCAATAGTCCATGTCCGAGGTGTCGATGTGTTCGCCCGGCGGGAGGTAGATCCATCGGCGCTTGGCGGCGCCATCACTCCACAATTCAAAGCGAGGCGTGTAGCTGCGCACGCTCTCTGCCAACGGTGCATCCTCGTTCAACACTGCACCCTCGGCAAACAGTCCAGTCTCCGAGAGCAGCGCCGGTGCGCCGCCCTGAGCTCCTCCGCCTGAGCCGGTGCTCTGCCCACCGCTGCCCGCGGCCCCACCGCTCATGGACGTCCCACCGCTGCCCTGCGGAGCGCCGCCCGAGTGGGAGCTGCCGCCGCTGCCAAAAGGCACACCAAGCGGTTCCGGAGCGCCACCTGAACAGCCCAGGGCACTAGCCACCAGCACCGTGAAGAATGAAGAACTGAGGACCGATCCTCGGATCCAAGCCATGGCCGCCCCTTAGCACATTTCACCAAGATCTAGTGGAGCTGTACCAAATTTCACATTCACTAAAATAATTACCGTCACTTGGCGGATTCTCGCGGCGTTTGACACGGAATGAGAATCCAAGCGGGGTCTCGGCCTTGGCTCCTTGTCCACCCCGACTAGAACTCAGCCATGTCTTGGGTGCGTCGCTCCGGCGTTCGTCTCGTTTACTCCACTTCCTTACTCGCCCTCATGCACGGCTGCGGCCAAAGTGCCCCGATTTGGTATGGGACGGGTGCGTCCTCATCAACCGCTCACGGAGATGGCGGCAACACAGGCAGCTCTCCGGCGGGTGGAGGCTCGGGAGACTCGACCGCCGGAGGCGAAGACGGCTTCGCCGGCAACGGCAGCAGCACCGATGGTGACGAGCCCACTGACGGCCGTCCTGTGGGCACTGAGAACTACGATTGCCAGCCAGCCCAAGGGGAAGTCCCTCCCTTGAAACTCACGGAACTGGTCGGTGGTCTCGATGAGCCCATTCAAGTGACCCACGCACCGAGCGACGATCGACTGTTCATTGCCCAACGTGACGGCAAGATCATGCTGTACGTCGACGGCGCGCTGCAGGAGACACCGTTCCTCGATCTCGCGGACATTGTGCTGAGCGACGACGACGCGGACAGTTACGGCTATGGAGATTGGGCCCTGGGTGGCATCGCCTTCCACCCCGACTACGAGCAAAATGGCCTGTTTTACGTGTACTACAACACCATGCCACGCAACGGCTACGCTGTAGGCGATGCGATCTTGGCCGAGTACTCGGTGTCGTCCGACCCCAATTTGGCCGACTTCGACTCGGAGCGCGTCCTGATTCACATCGAACGCGACGGCCACATCGATCACCACGGTGGGGGACTCGCCTTTGGCGGCGACCAGTTCCTTTATCTAGCCCTGGGCGATGGCAACAGTAAAAGCGGCGACGTACAGACGGCCGACCCTGACGGAAATGGTCAAGACCCGTCGACCCTGCTGGGGTCACTGCTGCGCATCGAACCCGACATGAGCGGCGGTTACACCTCGCCGGCGGACAACCTGAAGTCGAGCCTGCCAGAAGCCGCGCCTGAAGTTTGGGACTACGGCTTGCGCAATCCATTTCGAATTTCCTTCGATGGTTGCACGGGCACTCTCTACATGACCGATGTCGGCTTCGAATCGTTCGAAGAGGTGAACATCGAGCTCGGCGGCCGCGGCCACAACAACTACGGTTGGCCCATCATGGAGGGCCCGGAATGTGAGGACGACGCTGGTTGCGACGAGGACGACTTGGTGTTGCCCGCCTTTAGCTATCCGTGGCTGGCTGAGTCCAAGACCACGATCATTGGCGGCGCGGTCTACCGCGGCAGCGCGATCCCAGCGCTGCGAGGCAAGTACGTGTATGGCGACTTTCTGCGCAACGCGTTGTCGTACTTTGCGTTCGACGAGGCTTCTGGCGTGGTCAGTGGCCAGGCGGACATCTCCGCCGACCTCGACTACCCCGCTTCACCGACCTGCATCGCCAACGGCGTGGACGGCGAGCTCTACGTGACCTCCTACACCAACGGCGCGCTCTATCGGCTCGATGCAGAGTGAGCGCAGCGCCCAGTCGCCCCCATCATCCACGGATGCTCTTGGGGAAGGAGCCCAGATCGAATTGATCCGCCGTCGTACAATATCGCCCCGGACTCTGCAGCCGCCCCACGGCAAAAAACTGATCAGGAAGCAGCCGGTAGGTTTCCGGATCCAAAAGCCCATCAGCTACATGCATGTGCTGGATGACGCCAAAGACCAGCTGGTTTCCGCCAATCTGCAGCGTCTGTTCGTGCTTGCACTCGAGCCGCACCTTTGACGCCCGCACCCCTGGCGTGCGCACGGCGTGGCTTGGGGCCATCTCGAGCCCAAGGGCCTCGGCCTCGCTCTCTTCGCTGGCCACCGCCGCTGCAGATAGATGCATCGGCTCTGCCAATGCGCGATCTACCATATTTATCACAAACTCGCCGGTCCGCTCGATGTTGGCCGGGGTGTCCTTGTTGGACCCATCCGCCCTATGGCCTGGGCCTAGCGCAACCAGGGGCGGCAGATTGCCCAGGACATTGAAGAAACTGTACGGAGCGATATTGACCTGACCCTGCGCACCCAAGCTGGACACCCACGCAATCGGCCGGGGGACCACGAGAGCCGTGAGCAGCTTGTAGCGGATACTTTGGCCCAAGTTCTTGAGGTCAATTTCCATGCGCCGACCTTGCCAGACCTGGCCGCTTCGTCCACGGCTTTTCGGAGGTTCGGGGCGATTATCTCACGTTTGCATACCGGAGCTTTTGATGAGCCCAGGCTTCAGGCTTGTCCGGTTTCTGTTAGTGTAACCTTGAAAATGAAGGTGTCGGAGACGCGGCGGTCGTCACATCCATGCGCAAGAGCGGTGGATGCGTGTCCACGTCCAGGGGATGATCAGAAGTAGATGAGTCAGGACCGCTTTGGGATTGTCGGCAAGATCATTGCCCGTACCTACGAGATCAGGAAAGTGGTCGCAGAAGGCGGCTTTGGCGTGGTGTATCGCGCCTACCATCGGGGCTTTCGCGCTGAGGTGGCGCTCAAGTGCCTCAAGATCCCCGTTGACCTCACGGAGGAACAGCGCCGTGCGTTCTTGGAACAGTTTCGCGGTGAAGCCGAGGTTCTGTTTCGCCTGTCCGCGCACAACTCCAACATCGTGCGCCCGCTTCACGTGGACGCCTTTCAAACTCCGAGCGCCCCGCTCGTACCGTTCATGGCGCTGGAATGGCTGGAGGGGCGAACGCTGGACGCGCTCATTGCCCAGCGTCGTGAAAATGGCCGTCCCCCTCTAACGTTGACCAAGCTCATCCAACTCTTGACGCCCGTGGCTGCGGCGCTGGAGCAGGCCCATAATCTGCCGGGAAAAGATGGGCTCATGGTGGTGATCCACCGCGACATGAAGCCAGAAAATCTGTTCATCGCCCGCGTGGGCACGCAGGACGTCGCCAAGGTATTGGATTTTGGCATCAGCAAGGTCAAGAGCACTGCCAGTCAAATGGCTGGTCGCGCGAGCGCCCATGCCGACGCGTTCGTGTCCTTTTCACCCGCCTATGGGGCACCCGAGCAGTGGGCCCCGCGCCGTTACGGCCAAACCGGGCGCTGGACAGACGTGTGGGGTCTGGCACTGACCGTCGTCGAAGCGGCAAAGGGCGAAGAAGTGATCCAAGGCGATCACTCAGCAATGATGGGGACCATCCTCGATCCGGTACGCCGGCCCACGCCGCGCAACGAGGGGATCACCGTGAGCGATCAGGTGGAACAGGTCTTTGCTCGCGCGTTGGCAGTCGACCCACGCTCGCGCTACCAGACCGTGGGTGAGTTTTGGGACGACCTGACGCGCGCGCTCGATCTCACCGCTGAAGTCGGCACAGTCTCCCTGCGTCATGACCAACTGAACTCGGTTCAATTGAACTCAGGCCTCGACTCATTGGCTCCGGCTCAGACCCCAGCGGACCTCACACCGGCGCTCGCGCCCCGGCGGCCGGCGCCGGCCATAGCTGATTCTTTGCGCGCGTCGCCGCCCGGCGCCGCCGCGCGGCCCGCCTCGGTGGCTCAACCGGGGGCAGCAGCGCGACCCATGCCGGCCAAAGCGCCTTTGCCCATGACCCAGCCCTTGGTGCACACCAGCTTGGCCACGCCGCTTGCGCGCGGTGCAGGCAACCTTCCTGAACCAGCGGTCTCGGCCTATCCGCGGCGATCGATTTGGAAGGCACTGGGTCCAGCCCTTTCATTCATGGCCGTGAGCGTCCTCATCACGGTTCTCGATCGCGCAGTGGCCCGCATGACGGGTGTTCCGTTGACCCTTGGACCCGTCCACCTCAGCTGGGTTGCTGGGGGCTTCATGGTGATCGCGCTCGGCCTGGCGGTGTCGGTCCTCAAACGCGCGATGGACGATTGAGCGGTCGTGGCGCTACCTCTCGCACAGCGCCCTCGTGCGAGCCGGCAGGAACAGAATTTCTGTGGGTCGTCTCGGACTCGAACCGAGGACCAGCGGATTAAAAGTCCGATGCTCTACCAACTGAGCTAACGACCCGAAGGGACGCAGCTTTTAGCTCCCCGGGTGGCCTTGCGCAACCTCTGTTGTTGCAAAAATCGGGCGGGTTCATTGGGCGGAATTGAGTGGATTTTTCGGGGTAAAGCCACGCCTAGCACGGAAACTTGGGTAGGCGTCTGCCCCGTTGCGGCGCGTCAATTGCCAGGGCGCAGTGCCGACAATACTTCGTCCACCTCGGCGTGAAGCGCTTTTTCTTGTTCGGAACCGATCAGCGACCCCAAGCTGAACAGCCCGAAGCTGACATAGTCGAACAGTAACTTGCGCAAGGTTTCTTCCACGTCATCACCACCCGCCACCCTCTGAGCATTTTCTGCCACCCGTTCGGCGTTGAGTCGCCCGGTCTCGTCTGGCCCAGCACCGCTGAGCAAGATATCGTAAAAGACGCCTTGCCCCACAGCGTAGGTGGACAGACTCCTGCTGAGTTCATCCTGTTGTCCGATGCGCCGCGCCTTGGCAAATGCAGCCTGCAGTACATCGTTGGCCACCTCGACCACGGCCACTGGACCGCCGCTCATTTGTGGGGGCTTGATGACTACGTGATGCGTCTGCAACAGGCCATACACTTTCTTGATCGTCTCAAACTCCCCCAAACCCGTGAGGCGCCCCAACTCACGTACGCTGCGCTTGCCATCCACGAGTTCAAACACCATGAGCAGCTCCTCGCTCGGGCGCGACTTTTGAGAACCCAGCGCCGGCACGTGCTCCACAGTGGGGATCTTCTCGGCAAAATACGCCAATTCATCCATGCGTGTGACGCCGTCCATGAGCAGACTGTTCACGCTCACGGCCAAGCGCGTGGGCAACGACGCATCCAAGAACCCATCTAGAAAGAAGTAGGTTCCGTCCGCCACCCGCAGCGTCGCCACCACGACTTCCGTGATCTGCTGTCCAAACGCCTTATAGACTTGCTCGCGTGTGACCATCTCCAAGTCCACGGCGACTTCGCCAAATCGACGTCCCAGACCCACCGCTTCTTCGAGCCCGTGCAGATCCTCTTCACTGATGTGGCCGTAGCGATACATGACCCGCCCCAGCCGCTCGTCCGGATCCGTGCTTTTTACGCCCACCACGTTGCCGTGGGACAAGTAGATTTCCCGCGTAACGTTGCCTTGATGCACGCTCAAGATCCCGCGCCACCCGGTCTGGGCCAGGAGCGCAAGGATGTCGCACATGGTGCCGCGCGCTGCGATCTCTCCGGCGATGCGCACGAGTGCGCCGTCCCCTTCGTCGACTTCACCGTCCTCGCCGGTGTAACGCATCATCACGACGTGCTTGGGCGAGGGGAGCACGCGGTAGTCACCTACGTGCTGACGCAAACGCTGACTCGCCACGGGGCCGATAGGGTGCGCTATGCCGTGACCGTCTATGCGAGTCAGCTCGTCGCGTTTACTGCTCATGCGAGGATGGATCCTAGCAAAGGTCCAGCGCGCCGCGAAGTTACGCTAGCTCGACGACAGTATCGCCAAAGATCCGCTCGAGCTCCCCCAAGATCACATCGGTAAGCTGGACCGTCTGCGGCAAGGTCAGGGTGGCTTCCTCACCCCGCTCCAGCAAGAGCTTCAATTCAATACCCGTGGAGCCCGCGTTGCGGTCCAGAGCTGCTTTCATGGCCACGAGTTGCCGACTGCTGATCGCAGAGGCCTCCAGGCGAACCGTCATGCGCTGGCTCGATGACAGCACCGCGTCGGCGAGAGGCTCCACCGAGTCGACGAACAGCGTTGGCTCTTTTTCTTCATCGGGCTCGTCGGTCACAGGGAAGCTTACTTTTCCCTTCACGAGCACAGGCTCCCCACCTTTGAGTAGATGCCCAAAGGTGTCGATGCGATCGCCACGCAGCTTGGCCTTCACCCGGCCGTGCACGTCCTCCACATCAAAAAACGCAGCCTTGCCCGCTGCGCCTTTCTTGAACAACTTCTCCTGATAGTTCTCGACGATGCCCGCTACCGAGTGCGCGCTCCACGGCTCTACGTCTTTGAGCTCCACGCTGGCGATAGCGCCCAGACGGCTCACTTGCTTGCCGTAGCGAAACAGCGGGTGCCCCGAGACATAACAACCGAGGGCAGCTTTTTCACGGCGCAACAACTCAAGCCGGTCCCAAGCGACGACATCCGGATATTCGTTGTCCCGGGCCTGTTCCGCTCCCCGGGGGGCCGCATCGAACAGCCCAAACAGGCTGGCCTGCCCCGATTCTCGATCTTTGGTCGCCGCACGCGCCCGTTCGAGAGCGCGCTCCACCGCGGCAAATGCACGCGCCCGATGGATACCGTTTGGGCTACACACAGAATCAAACGCCCCGCACTGCACCAGCGCTTCGAGCACACCCCGGTTGAGTTTTCGTCCGTCTACCCGCGAGGCAAAATCAAACAGGTCTTTGAATGGTCCGCCCTGCGCACGCACATCGAACACGCTGTCGAGCGCCGCTTCCCCCACCCCGCGCACAGCCCCCAGGCCAAAGCGGATGCGTGCGCCAAACGGGTCGCTCAATTTCTGACCTGGTCGCTTGGGCGCGTTCCCCTCGGGGTAGGCATAGTCCACCGTAAAGTCGGTGGCGCTGGCATTGATGTCCGGCGGCAGCACTTGCGCTCCCCAGGCGCGGGCCTCCGCGATCGTGCGCACCACCTTTTCAATTTTTTCCTTGTCGGTGGTGAGGGCTGCGGCAAAAAACTCCGTGGGATAGTGCGCCTTGAGGTAAGCCGTTTGATAGGTCACCAGCGCGTACGCTGCGCTGTGGCTCTTGTTGAAGCCGTAGGACGCGAAGCCTTCGATTTCGTTGAAGATGGCCTCTGCCTTTTCTGCCGCAACGCCATTTTTGGTCGCGCCATCGATGAAGGTCTTCTTCTGCTTCTCCATCTCCTCGGCCTTCTTCTTGCCCATGGCGCGCCGCAGAAGGTCCGCGCCGCCGAGCGTATAGCCGGAGAGTTGTTGCGCAATTTGCATCACCTGTTCCTGATAAACAGGGACGCCGTACGTGGGGGCAAGGACGTCGTCGATGAGTGGATCGAGCTTGCGTGTCTCCTTGCGCCCGTGTTTGGTCCGAACGAAGTCTTCGACCATGCCCGTACCCAAAGGGCCAGGTCGATACAGTGCCACCACGGCCACCACGTCTTCGAAGCAGTCCGGGCGCAATTGCCGGAGCAACTGCTGCATGCCGCTGGACTCGAGCTGAAATACACCCGTCGTTTCACCGCTGGAAATTAGCTGAAATGTCGGCGTGTCCGTCAAGGGCAATTGATTGATGTCAAACGGCTTGTCCTTGCGATCTGGACGCAGGTTGACCAAGCGTTGCGCGGTGTCGATGACCGTGAGCGTCTTGAGACCCAAGAAGTCGAACTTCACGAGCCCAGCGTCCTCGACGTCGTTCTTGTCGTACTGAGTGACGAGTGAGGTGTCGCTCTTGAAAATGGGAACGTAGTCGTCCAGCGGGCCTTCACTGATCACCACGCCAGCAGCATGCATGCCGGCGTGTCGCGTGAGGCCCTCCAGGCGCTGACTTTGCTCGATCAGCTCGCGGATCTTCTCGTCCTCGTCCACCAGGCTCTTGAGCTTGGGCTCCATGGTGAGCGCCTCGCTGATCGTGGCCGTCTGTCCCGGCCCCGTCTCGGGCACTAGGGAGGCAATGCGCTGAGCTTCTGGCGCCGGAAATCCCATGGCTCGCGCCACGTCTTTGATCACGCTGCGCGCCTTGAGGTTCTGAAACGTGGCGATTTGCCCGACGCTCGTCCTGCCGTAGCGCTCCGAGACGTAGTCGATCACTTGATCGCGGCGTGACATGCAAAAATCGATATCGAAATCCGGCATGCTCACGCGCTCAGGATTCAAGAAGCGCTCAAACAGCAAATTGTAAGGGAGCGGGTCGAGATCGGTGATGCCGAGCGAATACGCTACGAGCGACCCAGCACCCGAGCCGCGTCCCGGCCCAACGGGAATGCCTCGTTGCTTGGCATGCAGGATAAAGTCCCAAACAATGAGAAAGTACCCCGGAAATCCCATCTGAATGATGACGCCGAGCTCCGTCTCCAGCCGCTCTCGGTACACGGCTTCATCGAAGCTGAAACCGATGCGCCTGAAGTGCTCGAAGCGCGCGTGCAAACCATCTTCTGCCGTTTTCCTGAAGTAGCTATCTGTGTTGTACCCATCAGGAACCGGAAAGTTGGGCAACATGGGCTTGCCGAGCGGCAATTCAAGGCCCTGGCACATTTCGGCGATCAGTACCGTGTTCTTGAGCGCTGCGGGGAAGTCCGAGAATGCAGACTGCATTTCCGCGGGGCTCTTGAGAAACATCTCACTCGACCCATGATGGGTCGGGAGTGCCTCATCGAAGGTGCGACCCCGACGCACGCACTCCAAGTAGAGTTGCGCGGCGGCGTCCTTTTGATTCATGAAGTGCACGTCGTTGGTCGCAACCAAGGGCAAATCGAGCTTCCTGGAGCACTCGGCCAAGATCCCATTGAGCACCGGTTGTTCGACAAACCCATGATTTTGGATCTCAGCGAACAAGTGCCCGGGCGCAAATGCCTCCTTCAGTTGGGCGAGCAGGGTTTGGCCCCGTTCTTCGCCGTGTTCGAGGATTTGTTGGGCGACGACCCCACCCAAACACCCCGTGAGGCCGATGAGCCCTTTGGTATCGCTCAGTATAGCGTCCAGCGTGACACTGGGGCCGTCGTCACTGGCCGGGCTGGCGTGCCCCTGGGACACGAGCTTGATCAAGCGGTGGTAACCGGTCAAGTCAGCGGCCAGGAGCACCAAGTGATGCAAGTGACCGCCACGCACCACGTTGAGTTCAGCACCAATGATGGGGGTCACCCCCAAAGCGCGACACTCCTTGTAGTGCCGGATGGCGCCAAACATGTTGTGGCTATCGGTCATGGCCACCGCCCGCATGCCCAACTCGGCGGTCCGTTTGGCCAAAGCCTTGACCTTCACCGAGCTCGTCAGAAACGAGTACTGAGTGTGCACGTGCAAGTGAGCAAATTCCGCCGACACAGCTCTGGCCTAGACGGGCCTCCCTAGCTTGGCAACCACAAGCCAGGCCCACGGGGCAAATCGGGAACTTACCTCTCTTGCCTTGGGCCTGCCTATGTTAAGCCTCGCCCCCATGAGCTTACGCCTCAGCGGACCACGTCGTTCTTGCCGCACCCTCTTGGGAGCTTGCCTGCTCGTCGCAACCAGCCTGGGCTGCTCGCGCAACGACCCACAGCAGCTCCCGGAGTGGACCCCCGCAGACCACGACAACCAGACCGAGCCGAAAGCGGGTCAGGTCGACGTGGACAACCCGGCCCCGGGCATGCCCAGCGGCGAGAAGTTAGGGCTCAATGATGTGGTGCTGGCCACTTGGAAGCAAAACTGCGTGACCTGTCATGGCATCATCGGACGCGGCGATGGACCGCAAGCCGCGGCAACCCGTCCGCGGGATTTGTCCGACCCCACCTGGCAACGCGTCACTGTCGATTCCGAGATCATTTTCGCCATCAAGAAGGGCCGCGGACGCATGCCCGCGTTCGCTCAAATTCCGGACGAGACCCTGCAAGGCCTCGTGCGCCTGATCCGCATGTTGAATGCGCAGCCGCCCGCCGTCCCCGACACGGCAGCTGCCCCTGCAACCACGGGGCCCTCGCCCGGGAGTTCGTCGAACTCAGCCGCGCCGATCGCGTCGGGTGCGACGCTGCCCGCCAATCATCCCCCGGTGGGGAACAGCTCGCCGGGTGCGACGTTGCCCGCCAATCATCCCCCGCTGGGGAACAGCTCGCCGGGTGCGACGTTGCCCGCCAATCATCCCCCGTTGGGGAACAGCTCAGCTGCCACCACCGCGCCGTAGACCAACGCCGCGCTGCGTTGAGGCGCTTGTTCCCTTACCAGCCCAGTGCCCAAGTGGTAGATGTCGCCACGCGGGTCACACCACGACTCGCCTCAGAAAGGTACAGCATGAAATACGACGTGATCGGCGTGGGCAACGCCATTGTGGACGTGATCAGTCCCACGAGCGATGCATTCATCTTGGAGCACGGGCTTTCCAAGGGGGCCATGACCTTAATCGATGCTCGTCGCGCCCATGAACTCTATGCCAAGATGGGAGTCGCACGCGAGACGTCGGGCGGCTCAGTCGCCAATACTTGCGCTGGAATTGCGTCGCTGGGCGGCCAGGCCGCTTACGTCGGTCGCGTCGCGCAGGATCAGCTGGGAGAGGTCTTTGGCCATGACATTCGCGCCGCCGGCGTTGATTTTCTAGGTTCTCCGGCTGACGCCTCGGGCCCGCCCACGGCCCGTTGTCTGATCTTGGTCACGCCGGACGCGCAGCGCACCATGAACACCTATCTGGGCGCATGCGTCGAGCTCAGTCCGGAGGACATCAAGCCGGAGGACTTCGCTCAAGCACGGGTCACCTATTTGGAAGGCTACCTGTGGGATCCACCACTGGCTCAGGAGGCGATGCGCAAAGCGGCGCGCGCGGCGCGCAGCGCCGGACGCAAGGTGGCGCTCACGCTTTCCGATGCATTTTGCGTCACTCGCCACCGTGATTCGTTCGAACAGCTGATTGACGAGCACGTCGATCTCCTCTTCGCCAACGAGTCAGAGCTCCTGGCCCTCACCCAAACCGCTCACTTCGAGGACGCCATCACCCGCATTCGCGGCCGCGCGGAGTGGGTCGCTGTCACGCGCGGTGCACTCGGTTCCGTGGTCCTTTCGAGCGACGCCCGCGCAGACGTGCCGGCGGCTCCTGTCGCGCGCATCGTGGACACGACCGGAGCGGGCGATCTGTACGCTGCGGGGTTCTTGTTTGGTTATACCCGCGGTTGCTCCCCGGAGGAGTGCGCACGCCTGGGCGCGCTCGCCGCAGCCGAAGTGATCTCCCACTACGGCGCGCGCCCGGAGATCCGACTCGGCAGCTTGCTCTGAGCACCGCGACGCAAAGCCGAGCGCGCTGGCTCACCCGCCAAGCCTCGTCAGCCGCTCTTTGCGGTGCAAATGCACACGAAGGGCGAGTGGCGAGGTGTGAGCGGCTGTGTGGGTCCGGTGACCTGTTGGTGCTTGATGAAGGTGCTAAGCGGCTGCTTTTTTTGAATTTTTTGACTATTCCGCAACTCAGAAGATCCGTAAATTGGACGCGAGCCTTGGGCCCGTCACTCACCTTCATCATTCACGAAACACAAACGAATGATATTTGAGCCACGCTTTTATCGGGCTTGAGCCGGGCATCAGAAATCGGTAACAACTTGGCCCCACTCAAGGGTGGTGGCACAATGTAGGACAAGCGCACACCTTGAAAACGCGGGGTGTGCCCTTCGGACCATTGATGGAGATAAGTCATTCATGAACCTAAATCCCTGGTACCTCGTAGTTCCCGCCGCCCTCACTCTCCTGGCCGTTTCCGGCGAAATGGGGGCACAACTCGCGGTTCTCGGGGTAACATTGGGGATCTTCTTTGGCACCCTCTCCCTCGGCCGTTCACGCCCCGGGGATGCCACGACGACCAATCCTGGACATTGACCGCCGGGTTCTCTGAAGCCGCCGCGTTTTCTGAAGCCGCCGGGGTTTCAGCAGTTGGGCCGTTCTCAGAGAATGCACTGTCTTGAGTGACCCGTGTTTTCAGCTGCGCTGACGACCCCGAGCGCGCTTTTTCCGATTCAAAGTTGACCAGGCGCCGCCAGCCTCCCTAGGCTCTGGGTCCTTTGACGACGCGTCCCAGTTCTCCACCCTCGCGCCACTCCGGTCCGCCCCCTGCGCTGCCGGAAGAGCAATCGCATTCCGTTGCTCCCTCGTTGGCGACGCACCTCAAGAGTCTGGACGAATTCGATCTCCATGATGTCGAAGCCATCCGCCTCATCCTCCGGGGCGGGTCGGTGATCGATTGGCACCGTCTCAATTGCGTCAGTGAAGACCAAGCACGCCGCCTCGTGGAGCAACACGGCCTCGATTTGAACAACGAAGGCGACTTGGCGTTTACCGAACAAATCCGAGACAATGCCATCTCCTACCTACGACGGCATTTTAACTTTTCCATCCCGCGTCCGGTCGAGAACTCCTCCCTGATCGAGCTCATCTTGATGGCCTCTGGCCGCGGGCATCGGCAGCTCTGCGCCTGTTCCATCCTCAAGACCATGCACATCATCAACCACATGACGGGGCGGGAACTGCTGTTTCGGCTCCCCGTGTCGGACAAGGATGTGTTCCAGTTGGTGGAGGAGCGGATCTACCGGGTCGTCGGCAACATGCTCAGCTCCGGGTTTCCCATCGTCGAGTTCATCGGCGGTCGAAAGAACCTAGATTCAACCTACACGAAGTTGCTCTCCAAAAAGCAATCCACCGCCTCCGCACTCTACGACAAGCTTCGCTTTCGCATTGTCACCCGCACCAAGGACGACATCCTGCCGGTGCTCCTGTATCTGGCTGAGCACGTTTTCCCCTACAATTATATCGTCCCGGGGGAGAGCACCAACACACTGTTTCACTTCCGGACCTACTGCGAAGCGTCACCCCACCTGCGTGAAATGATTGATTCTTTCCAGGGTGAACTGGATGAAGCGTTGGTGCCCGGGGACAACACCTTCAGCGCTGCCAACTATCGGGTGATTCACTTCGTGGCGGACGTCCCGGTGCGGGTACCCGAGCACATGGCCGCCGGCGCCCCTCCGGGCTGTGAGAGCTTGGGTCCGGTGGTGTTCGTGCTGTGCGAGTTTCAAATGCTGGACGCGGAAACCGATGCAGCCAACGAAGTCGGAGATGCTTCGCATGAAGCCTACAAACAGCGCCAACGCGCCGCGGTGTACAATCGCCTGCGCTTGGGGGCCCGCCAATCCTCTGGTCCCCCCGACGCGTGGTTGGACGTTCCCGAAGGCCTCGAAGACTGAGCAACGGGGTGCCGTCTCGGCTCACGCAATGTGCACTTCTGCGGCTTCGGTTGTGCCAGAAATCTGCTAAGAGGGGCCATGCTTTTGCCTCCCCATAAGGTCACTGACATCGCTCGCGAAATGCTTCAACTGCTCCAGCAGAGTGAACTCATCGAGACCGATGTCCCCCGGGAGGTTCAATTGGACCTCGAGGCGGTACTCAACCAGTACATCAAGACCGAGCAGGAGCTCATCACGCGCACCCGCCAAACTCTGGAGAGCCGTGGCCTGAGCAACAAGGACTATGCTCGGGTACTGCAGAGCTTAGCTGACCAGAAGGGCGTCAAAGTGGGCGAGGAGGCCCTGGACTACTTGCTCGAGCAGCTGCTGCAAATGGTGCTCTCCTCCACCAACATCGAGGAAATTTATGGCGAGGATCACGAAATCCGCCGACAGCTGCGCATTCCGCTGCGCAAGCTGACCGAACAGCGGGAAAAGGTGGATAAGGAAGTCCGCTCCCAGGTACGCCATGTGGAAGAGGGCAGCCCCGTCTGGGAGATCGAGTACAATCGCATGATGGAGGACATCCGTCGCCGACGAGGACTTTGAGTGTTGCGCGCCGGCCTGAGATTTTCTTGAGTATTTCTGGGGTGACCACGAGCTATGCGCAGCATGACCGGATTTGGTGCAGGTTCGGCCCCGGTGGGCGGGGCCAAGCTCGCGGTAGAGGTGCGTGCGCTCAATCATCGTCATCAAGAAGTGCGCGTCCGACTTCCTGCTGAACTGCACGAACATGCGTTTTTTCTAGAACAGTCGTCGCGCGAAATCTTGGGGCGAGGACGCTTTGACGTAGCGGTGCGCATCGAAGGCAACCTCGTCAGCCACGTGACCATCGCCGAGGATCGGCTCCGCGAAGTCTATCACGCGCTGTCACGAGTAGCGCGCGAGCTGGACCCAGATGCCACGGTCGAAATCGCACAACTAGTAGCCCTCCCCGACATGGTGCGGAGCGATGGTCCGGCGCTCGAAGATTGTCGCGCGGCGATCCTGAGCGCGCTGCGCGAAGCGACCGATGCGCTCGGTGTGATGCAGGAGCTGGAAGGCAAGAAGCTCCGCGAGGACTTGTCCGCGCGTCTCAGCCACCTGTCTGAGCTCACGGCGGGCGTGCGA
>Ga0315912_10001930_pt1 | contig 23472 bp, 19 predicted proteins | sample VfabasoilMG_FD_204469 | JGI IMG/M metagenome (GOLD analysis project Ga0315912, IMG submission 204469) | Garden soil microbial communities collected in Santa Monica, California, United States - V. faba soil | ecosystem: Environmental > Terrestrial > Soil > Garden | place: USA: California... | reverse complement strand
CGACGCGTGGGGCACGGGCGCGACCGCCGGCCGCGCGGAAGTCGGTCCCGACGGGATGCTCTACTTGACCGTCGGCGATCGCGATGCCGGCAATCTCACGGACGACGCGAGCCACCGCATGCTCGCACAGGATCTCGGCAGCCACGTCGGCAAAGTGCTTCGCTTGCGCGACGACGGCACGGCCCCGCCGGACAACCCGTTCGTCGGCCGCGCCGGCGCAAAGCCTGAGATCTACACCTACGGACACCGCAACGCGCAGGGCCTCGCTTGGCATCCGGAGACCGGCGAGCTCTGGGCGACGGAGATCGGCCCCATGGGCGGCGACGAGCTGAACCGGCTCGTGGCCGGCCACAACTACGGCTGGCCGCTCGTATCGCTCGGCAAGATCTACACGGGGCACCTCGCCTCGGAGCAGTCGTGGTACCGGCCCGGCATGGACATGCCCGAGATGTTCTGGGTGCCGGCCATCAGCCCGTCGAGCCTTATGATCTACTCGGGTGAGCAGTTCCCGCGCTGGCGCGGTCACTACTTCGTCGGTGCGTTGAGCGGCCAGCAGCTGCTGCGCGTCGCGTTCAATCAGCCGGGGCCGCAACCCGAGCGCCGCGAGTCGATGCTCACGCAGCTCGATGCGCGCGTGCGTGACGTTCGGCAAGGGCCCGACGGCTACCTCTATCTCGCCGTGGAGCGTGACCAGCAGTCGGGTCCGGGCAGCGCGCGGCTGACTCCGAACGGATCGATTCTGCGAGTCGAGCCCGCCCAATGAGTGAAGCGATGAAACGACCGATTCTGATACTGCTCGGCTTGCTGCTTGCCGCGACTGCCGGCGCGCAACAGCGCTCGAGCGCGGGCGGCATACCGCGGCTCGCAAACGGTAAGCCAAACCTGAGCGGCGTATGGCAGGCGTCCACGACTGCCAATTGGAACGTCTTGACGCACGGCGCAAGCGCCGGACCTCCGGAATACGGCGCGCTGCTCGCGACTCCGCCTGGCTATGGCATCGTCGACGGCGACGAAATTCCGTATCTGCCGGCCGCGGCCGAGCAGCAGCGGCGCAACTACGAGAACCGCTTCAAGGAAGATCCGGAGCTGAAGTGCTTCCTGCCCGGCGTGCCGCGCGCCAACTACATGCCCTACCCTCTGCAGATCTTCCACTCGAACGATCAGCTGCTGATCGCCTATCAGTTCGCGGGCGCCGCGCGCATCGTGAATCTCGGGCCGGCGCAGCCTTCGGCTATCGACAGCTGGATGGGCGTGTCGAACGCGCGCTGGGACGGCGACACGCTCGTCGTCGAAGCGTCGGGGTTCAACGGCATGGCGTGGCTCGATCGGGCCGGCAATCATGCGAGCTCCACGCTCAAGGTCGTCGAGCGTTATACGTTTGCCGGTCCGGATGCCATCGATTACTCGGCGACGCTCGAGGACAGCCAAACGTTCGCGCGCCCGTGGTCGCTGCGCTTTCGGCTCGTGCGCAACCCGAATCCCGAGCAGCACCTAATGGAGTTCAAGTGCGTGCCGTTCACGGAGCAGCTGCTCTACGGCGAATTCTACAAGCAGGCTCGAGAGTGAGTGACGAGGAGCGTCCGATGAAGCGAACGCAGCTTATCCATTTCGCAGTGCCGGCAATCGCTTTCGTCATGACGGCGCCGGCATTAGCGCAGAAGACGCCGTGGGGCGATCCGGACCTCCAGGGCAAATGGTCGAACGCAACCCTGACGCCGTTGCAGCGCCCGGCCGAGCTCGGCGACAAGCAGTTCTTCACGGAGGAGGAAGCGAAGGCCTACGTGCGCCAGCGTGTCGCGGCGACGAGCGGCGACGAGAACATCGAGACTGATAGATCCGCCGGCAATGTCGGGTCGTACAACGACGCTTGGATGGATCGCGGCAACGACATCGTGCCGACGCGGCGCACGTCGCTGATCGTCGAGCCCGCGAACGGGCGCGTTCCGCCGTTCACGGCCACGGCGCAAAGCGAGTACGAGCGAAACATGGCGCATGCGGCAGCGCACCCGGCCGACACGCCGGAGGACCGCTATCTCACCGAGCGATGCATCGGATTCGGCGGAGGCCACGCGCCGATGCTGCCGGAGCCTTACAACAACAATTACTACATCGTGCAGACACCCGAGTACGTCACGATCATGGCGGAGCTCAATCACGAGGTCCGCATCATTCCGATCGACGGTCGTCCGCACTTGCCGGCCGGCGTGCGACAGTGGACGGGCGATTCGCGCGGCCGCTTCGAGGGCGACACCCTCGTCGTCGAGACGACGAACCAAATACCGCATCGGCACTACTACGGTGTACAGATGCTGAATTCGGTCATGAGCGACCAATTCAAAGTCGTCGAGCGTTTCACGCGCTTAGGGCCCGAGCAGATCCGTTATCGCGCCACCGTGAGCGACCCCGTGTTCACGGCGCCGTGGAGCGTCGAGATCTTCATGCATCCGCAACGCGGCGAGCTAGTCGAGTTCGCGTGTCACGAGGGCAACTACGGCATGAGCGGCATACTGTCGGCTACGCGCGAAGAAGAGCGCCGAGCAAAGGAGTCCGGTCGATGAAGATCATCGGTGTAGCTGGAGCCGCGCTCGCGACGATTGTCGTCGCGTCACTCCTGGGCCCTCTGCGCGCCGGCGCGCATCACGCCTTCTCGACGGAGTTCGATGCAAATCAGCCGATCACGCTGAAGGGCACGATCACGAAGGTGGAATGGATCAATCCGCATGCCTGGATCCATCTCGACGTGCCGCGCGACGGCGGCGCCGTCGAGAAGTGGAGGATCGAAGCCGGCAGCCCGAACACGCTCGTGCGTCGCGGCATGACGCGCGACTCGATCCCCGCTGGCACGGAGGTCGTCGTCTTCGGCTACCGCCATCGCAACGGCAGCAACGCCGCCAACGGCCGCGACGTGACTCTTCCCGACGGCCGACGGCTGTTCATCACGTCCCCCGGCACCGGCGCTCCCGCCAGCGAGTAGCGTCACCGGCGCACCGCACGATCTCGTGCGCCAGCTCGTATACGAACTGGTAGCGTGCGTTGAGCGTGAGGCGACAATCAACGATTCAATGGCATCGCTACTCGGGGAGCTGAAAAATGATGGATTCCTTGAGGGTTCTCGGCGTCGGTATGCTTCTGGTCGGCGCCGTGACAGTGGGGCAACCTGCGGCAGCACAAACACGCGAGCGCGGTCCGTGGTGGCCGTCCGTGCACGGGCCCCAGGACCAAGCGGGCGCGTCCAATTACGTGACGCCGGGCAAGATCCTCGCCGCGCTCACGATGCCGAAGACCGGCGAGACCTACGAGCTCGGCCATCCGTATGAGACCAGCATGCCGCAATACGGCTCGCGACCGTATTTCTTGAGCGTGCTGACTCGCGCAGCGACACGCGCGCCTGGCGACCCCGTCGTTCATACGGAGTACTTCACTGGCTACATCGGCCAGATGGGCACTCAGTTCGACGCGCTCGCTCATCAGGGGCGTCATGTCCGAATGGCAGACGGCAGCGTCGAGCCCGTCTTCTACAACGGCTTCACGGAAACGGAGTTGATGGGGCGTACGAACGGGCTCGGCGGTGTGGCTGCGCTCGGCGTCGAGCACATGAAGCCCTACATCACGCGTGGCGTGTTGATCGATATCGCGGGGTTCAAGCAGGTGCCGACGCTGCCGGCAGCCTATGAAGTCACGATGGCGGACGTGCGCGGTGCGCTTGCACGGCAGCGCATGAGCGAGACAGGCATCGAGCAAGGGGACGCCGTGCTCTTCAATTTCGGTTGGGCCGTCAACTGGACGAACCCGTCGAAGTACAACGATTCGTTCATCGGGACGGGGGAAAATCAAGGCTCGCCCGGGATCGGCGTCGAGGTTGCGAACTGGCTCATCGAACGCAACGTCGGGCTCGTCGGCGGCGACTCGTGTTGCGTCGAAGTCCGTGGACCCGTGCCGAAAGAGAGCGTCCACCACCTGCTGTTCCTGGGCCACGGGATTCCATTGCTCGAGAACCTCGATCTTGCCGAGCTGGCGCGCGACGAGGTCAACGAATTCTTGTTCCTTGGCTTACCCGAGCGCATCAAAGGAGCCACGGGGTCGTTGATTCGCCCCATCGCCGTGCGCTGACTGCGAAGCGTGAGTCGCGCCCCAACGGCCGTTCACGTTGACGTAGAACGAGGGCAGTAGCGCTTATTGCGCGAGACGCTCGTTCCAATTGCGGTGGATGTTCGGCGGGCAGCCCGGGATCGGGCGGCCTAGCGCCAGGAGCTCGTCGCATCGAGCGAGCGCGCGCGGCACGCCTTCGGCGATCCACTTCAGCGTCTCCTCGTGGGTCATTGGCCGAGCAACGTGGTTCGGCGACACGGTATCGACCTCCAACCCGTAGTGCTCGAGGTTGTCCTCGTAAGCTTCGGCCCAGAACGAGAACTGATTGGCCGGCGTCGCGAGATCCCCTTCCATCAGCGTTCGGCTCTTCGGCGCGTATGCGAACACCGCGTTCGCCATGTGGTTGTGCTTGACGATCTCGTAGATGTCGAGCGTCATACGCGCGTCTTCCAGGCGCAGATGACCGTGCACGGGAACGAACTTCAGCGGCGCGCCGTTCGGGTTCGGGACGAGCCCCGCGAAATTCGGCGCGGGCCGCGTAGCCATGTCGGTCAGAATTTCTTCGTTGCCCCAGTGTGAGATCACGGTGAGACCCGCCTCGACGGCCGCGCGAAAACCGAGCGTGTGGTCGAAATGGTGATGCGAGACGATGAGGTGCGTCAGCGGCTTGCCACGCACGAGCGTGTTCGCGAGCGCAATCGCGGCACGCGCTTGGGCGGCCGTGCCGCCCATCTCGAAGATCACGAGATGATCCTCGAACTCGATGACCGTGTGGCCACCGGGATTGAAGTGCCACAACCCGTCGGCGATCTTCGTCACGGTGATGGCAGCGGCCGGCGGTGCTGCCGCAGGCTGCGGCTGCGCGAGCACGGCGGCCGGCGCCGCTATGTCCGGCGTCTTGCCCGAGTTGACGTAGTAGCCGTCGAGCATGCGCGTTTGGATCAGCGTGTTGCGCCAATCGATGCGCGCGACCCAAGTGAACGGCAGTTGCACGCCGTCGAAATCTTGGTAGCCGACGAACGTCGTCGTGATGACGACCTCGCCCAAGTTCTGATGCGGCGCGGTCCAGCGCACCCAGCGCGGCAACAGCGTCCCCGCGTCGACGCCGAGCGTGACGTAGCCTTCGTCGATGACGAGATCAACGACCGGCATGCCGTTCTCGATGCGCAGATTCTCCGGCGCCGCCTTGTGGCTCAGCACCGCTCGCACGGCCACCAGCGGGTGAGTCAATGACTCGTACTTTCGAAACACGCTGCCGTCCGGCTTGAACCACGCGCCGCCGGTCGTCCACTCGGCGAGCCGAGTGCCGGCGTTCCCTGCGAGCGTGTAGCCGACGTCGCCGTCGACGCCCCACGCCGACAGCGAGAAGCTGTGGCCGAACGTGCCGCCGAACGGAAACAGGAAGTTGTGCCGATACTGCGTGCGGTAGCGGTCGTTCTCGAAATCCCAGACCGACGAGAAGTTGGGGTTCTCGGCCCACTTCTGCGGGGCCTCGCGGTCGCCCGTGATGTTGCCGCCGCCCCAGAAATACGCCTCCATGCCGTAGCCGTCGGCTTGCAGGGTGCGGACGCCCAAGATGGCCTCCGCCCCGCCCATCGCGCGCGCCACGTCGCTCAAGAGCCGCTCGCCTTCGGGCGACGCGGCGGCCGCGCCCTGCAGCGCTACCAGCCCGAGCGCGGCAAGCGCGGCGAAGCGCACGTCAGTCGTTCCACGCGAGCGGGCAACCCGGCATCGACAGCCCCACCGAGTCCACCTTCGCGCAGAGCTGCTCCGCGTTGCGCGTTTGCTCCGCCAGCTTCGCGTGGACTTCGGCGATCGGCAGCACGCGCCCGTGGATCGGCACGTCGCGCTCGACGTCGAGCTTGCGATACGCGACGTTGTCGTCGTACGTGTTGCCCCAGAAATAGACTTCCCAGCCCACGTCGAACAGGTCGCCCTGGATCAGCAACCGGTGCTCGGGCACGTAGGCCATGAGGCCGTGCGCCATGTGGTTGTTCGAGACGACGCGATAGACGTCGACGGTCAGCTTCGAGTCGCTGAGGCGCAAGTGATCGTCGACGGCGCGCGTCTTGATCGGCTTCGGGTTGCGGCTCAGCGCATCGGGAAACGCTTCGACGCGGCGGCGCGCGAGATCCTCGAACCACGCGACGTTACCCGTTTGCGTGATGATCGTGAGTCCTTCCGCGATCGCCGTGCGCAGGCCGCCGGTGTGATCGAAGTGATGATGCGAGATGATCGCTTCGGTCACGGGCTTGCCCGGAACCGTGCTGCGGGCCTTGGCGATCAGCGCCGCCGTCCAGGCGCGGTTCGTCGGCACTTCGAACAGACTCAAGTGATCCTCGAACTCGAGCAGCACGGAGTTCGCGCCACCGTTGCCCGACAGAAACCAGACGCCGGGCGCGACGACGCTCGCGTCGACCGTATAAGCGGGCGCGGGGGCCGCCGCCGAGCGCACGGCCGCCGGCGCGGCCAAGTCGCCGACGTCGCCGTCGAGCACGTAGCGGTCGACGTGCAGGCGCTGCTGCACGTTGTCCCGCCAATCCGACACGGTGTTGAAGCTCATCGGTACCCACACGCCGTCGACGGGCTCGTAACCGCTGAACTCGGTGCGATAGGTGATGTCGCCGAGGTTCTCGTGCGGCCCAACCCAACGAACCCAAAGCGGGAGGCCGTTGGCCGTGGTCACAGCGAGCGTGAACGTGTTGCCCGCCGTCGTGACGTCGACGAGCGTCGCCGCGCCCTCGGTCCGCCGGTTCGTGACGCGACTGGCGGCATCGAGCGCCGCGCGCACCGCTACGATCGGATTCGCGAGCAATTCCATGCGCCGTTGCGTCGCGGCCTCCCTCGACGCTCGACGCGCGGCACCGTTCGGCGCGACGTCGAACGCGACGTCGCCGTCGAGCCTTTGGTCCATGGGGCGGCCCGTCATCATCGCCTCCGCCGCGAAGACGAACGCGCGCGACTGCTTCGCGCGCACTCGAGTGCGGCCGTTGGCGAGATCGATGGCGCGCTCGTAGGCCGTGATAATGGTCATCTTCTCCGGCGCGGTCGCCTCGGTCGTGATCAAGCTGCCGCCGTCTTGATACGGGTCATGCCCATAACCGCGCAGGCGCATGGTTCGGAGCGCCTGAATGCGGTCGGAACCGCCGAGTGCCTCGGCCGCACGAGTAATTACTTGACGCGCGTCCGCGGTGGATTGCGCCTGCGCCATGCCACCGGAGCACAAGCCGACGGCGAGCACCGCGACGGCGAATCGTATGGTTCGTTGCACTTCAAGCTCCCCCAAGAAATCAGTTGGCGTTCGGCGCGAGCGGCGGCGGCCGCTCCCAGCCCTGCTCGAAGAACTTCTCCCAGTTCTGCGCCCACGGCCGGCCCAAGAAATCGATGTAGCCTTCGTCGAACGGCGTCAGCTGCGACGGCCGGCCGTCCGGCCCGAGCACGATGCCATTCTCGACGCGGCACTCGACGAAGTTATAGCGCCGGTCCGCGGCCTCGATACCGCCGGTGCGCGTCCATGGCGTCACGATGCGAAAGGGCTTCGCGAACGCTTCGGGGTCGTAGAACACGGCTTCGACGACGAGGCCTTCGCCGTCATCGGCGCGGCGCACCGTCTCGATGACCTCGAGCGAGTTGCTGAACTCGATCATCGAATGGCTCATCGTCCAGCCCTGCACGTTGGCCGTCCACGCGATCAGCGTCTCGTCGTCCCAGAAACCGACGGTTTCGCCGTACCACTGCGGGATCAGCTGCGTGTGGTTCTGGCCGATCAACACCTTGCGGATGAAGTTGTCGGCGACGCCCGCGAGGAATTGCACCTGATTCGGCGTCACGAGCACTTCCATGTCGCGGATGCCCCAGACGTACCACCAGCGCATGAGCCCTTCGGGATAGCAGAAGGAAGCCATCCATTGCGGCGCGTTGTTGACGGCCTCGTGATAGTTCATCTGCGTCATGCGCGCCTGATACTCGGGCGTCAGCAGCGACACCATCGTCGCGGTCTGCGTCAGACCGCCGTTCAGCCACTGCCCTTCCGGTGGCCGCGAAAACGAGCCGCGGAAATACCAGCCGTCCCACTCCGGCAACGAGGCGCGCGTGTGCACCGTCGGTCCGCCCTTGCGCTCGGCCTGAGCGCGCAGCGCCTCGTAATGCTCCTTGGCCGTCTTGTATGGATAAGGGCTCTGCAGCTCCTCGAGCTTCATCCCGAAGCTGCAGTCTCCCCAATGGCCGACCCGCTGGCGCACCCACATGTCGGTGAGCTGCGCGGGCGTGTTGCAGCGCGTATAGCGCGGGTCGGTCCAGTGCTCGCTGTCGAGGTAGTAGTTCTTGGTCGTGAAGAGATCGACGGGCAGCGCCTCGATACCGGGCGGCGGCTCGACGCCGCTGTACCGTTGCGGTTGCTGCGGCGGCTGAGCCTGCGCAGTGGCGGCAAGACCGAGCGCCGCGACGGCGATCAGAATGGACTTTTGCATGTCGCGGCCCTCTACTCGTTTTGACCGAGATACGTCTTGCCGGTCTCCGCCGTGCACCCGCCCTGCGGCATCGTCGTACCGCAGTGCACGATCGGCGTTCCGTTCGGCATCGCGCCGAACGGCTTACCGTTGCGCAGCGGGTTCAGCTTCACCGTCACGATCGTGCCCGCGGGAAAATTCTTGGGCGTCACGCCTTGCTGCGCGATACGCGCGGCAGGCCCCGTCTCGACGCCCCACAGCGCCGGCTTGCCGGCGTCGTCGAGGACGGGCGTTCCGTCGGCTTCGAGCAGCTCGAAGATCATCTGCGCGTGATTTGCGCCCGGAATGAAGCGTGTCAGCTTTCCTGTCACGGTCTTGACCTGCGTCTGGTCGTACATCGCAAAGGAATGATGCGCCGCCGCGGGGCGCGGTAAGGTACCGAGCGCCACCGCGACCGTCGCCGCCATGCAGGTCCCGAGCGAAATCAATTTCTGCACTGTCGTACTCCTCCTGTGTGTGCGCGACGCTTGGCAACCGCTACTTCGGCGCGGCGGCAAGGCTCCGATACATCGTCGTCATGAATGCGTCGGCCGACGCCGCGCCGCTCTCGGCGCCGTAGCGGCCGTCGTAGTCGCGCGCGAGCCGCGCCGACTTTATTTGCTCCAGCGTGAGGCCCTTCTTGATTGCGTCCTGCACACGGTCGTGAACGATCGTCAGCATGTCGCGATATTCGGCGACGTCGCCTTCGTCGTACACGCGCCCGCGATCGGTGATGACCATCGTGCCGCCCTGCGCCCGATATTCCGCGATCGTGAAGTCGAGAATGCGGTTCAGCGCCTCCAGCGTGCCATTGACGGTACCGCCCTCATCGGTACGAATGACGGGATACGTCAGATCTGCGATCACGCTCCCCGCGACGATGACGTCCGACTTGCGAAAGAACACGAGCACATCGCCGTCGGTCGTAGCCTCGGGCAAGTGCACGATCTCGATCGGCTCGCCGTTGAAGTAGAGCTCGCGCGTGCCGCGGAAGAACGTGTCGGTCGGCGCATCCCGGTCGGAGAGTCCGGCCGTCGCGATGCGCAGCGACGCGTTCTCGTGCGCGAACACGGCAGCGCGTTGAGCGCGCGGCGTCGGTCCGGTGACCAGCTTGGCCGTGCCGCCGATGTGCTGAATGTCGTCGTCCGTCATCACGACGACGCGCACTCGTTTGTCCGGTGCGAGTTCCTGGATTTCGGCGAGCACGGCATCGGCGAGCGCTTCGGGGCCCGGGTTCACGACGAGGACGCCCTCGTCGCCGACCTGAACGGCAACGTTACGATCGCCCGCCGTGACGAGCCACACTTGGCCGGCGACGTGCATCGAAGTGACCGGCGACGCGGCCGGCGCCGCGGAGGCCGGCGGCTCTGCGGAGCGTCGCGAGCGTCCGGCGCTCGGCACGGCGCTTGGCGGCGCGGCCGGTGCGGGGCCGCCGCTCCGCAGGGTTTGCGCAAACTCGGGATACATACTCGCGCTGCCACCGAGCGCCGCGGCCAGCGGCACGCCGTGCCGCTTCGCGAACATGTCGAGACTGTCGTTTGCGCCCGGCATGAACGACGGCACGCGGCCGCGCTCGATCGCGATCTCTTCGCTCGGCACGCATTTGTAGAACACGTCGCTGGCGCCGAACCCTTCGCCGTCGCCGCCGTTCGCGAACCCGCCGAACTCGGCGAGCCGCGTGTTGGCGCGCGGATCGAGCCTGAAATCGGTGGACCTCACGAACGGCTCGTCGAGATACAACGGGTCGTCGACGGCCGTGACCAGCGTCATGTAGTCGTCGTGCCGCACCCAGTACTCGAGCATGCGCGCACGATCGCTGTGCGCGATGCCGTTGCGGCGCAGGAAGCCGGCCTTCAGATGCGTCGTTTCGACCGCAAGCCGATTGCCGTCCCAACGCCCGGTCGAGAAACCCTCGTAGGTGTGCCGGGCGGCCGCCGGCGGATGCGGCCGGCCGTCCATCCACACCGTGCGCGCCAAACCGTAACTGCCGAAAAAGTGGTAAGCGACGAGCCGCTGCGTAGCCGGGTCGTACTCCTTGACGATCGATAGACCACCCGGACTTCGGTACTGATAAGTCGAGGGGTGCGGCAAGCACTGGTGCTCCGGCACCGTCAGCCACGAAGGCGAGTACAGCGACGCTTTGTAGCGCAGCGCGTCGTTGATCGGCAGACCGGCGTAGTCGCCGAGATCGGGGCCGCCGCCGCGGTCGAGGAATTCCTCTTGGAACCCGAAGATGCCGCCGCCTGCTTGGTCCCAATCGCCGCCGACTTCAGTCTGCGCGAGTGCCGGCAACGCGAGCGCGAGGTAGCCCGCGCCGAAACAAGCCAGCTTGCCTAATCTCAAAGTCAGGTGGTTTCGCTTCATGCGCGTTACAGGTTCGGTGGTTGAAAGGTGCCGAGCGGCGGATCCGTCGCACACGGCGTCGGATTCCACTTCGAGTCGTCGGGCTCGCGCTTGAACTGGTTGCTGACGACGAACGGCGTCGTCAGATACGTCGGGTCGGTGACGACCGTCTCGACCTGCAGGTAGTCGTTGCCGAACATCGTGAGGCGGTCGAAGTACTCCGTGACGACGGCCTGCTCGCTGTACGGCACGCCGTTCTTACGCAGATACCCGGAACGTAGATTCGTCGTCACGACCTTGAGGCTGCCGCGGGCAACCGGCGGCGCGTTCGCTGGGGGGCCGCCGGCGCCGGGAGCCGGACCGCCTCCCGAGCGCGCCGCTGCGACTCCCTGATTCGGAGCGCCTAGCCCGCCGAACGGGTTGGCGACTTGCGGCACGCCGAGCCACTCGGCGACCGACTGGCCCTGCCAACTGCGCGCTCCGGGATCGGCGGCGCGGCCGAACTGCAGCGTGCGGACCTGCTGGCCGAGATCGGTTTCGATTCGCAGCGTCGTATCGTCGGCCCACGCGATCTTGAGCCGCGTCGGGAGCCGCATGATTCCGCCCGCTCCGAATGCGCGGCATTGTTCGCCGGCCGCAACGTCTGCGGCGGGGTCCCAGCGATCGGCGGCCTGCCGGCCGGCCTGGTTCAGCGGCACGGAGGCGTAATCGCCTTTCGGCGGCGTGATCATCCGCCACCGCCAGTCTTCCGTGATTTGCGCGACCCAGTTGCCCGTGACGTCGACCTGCGCGGCTTCACGCGGCGAGCGCGGAGGCGGCCGCGGACCGGGCGGTTGCGCCGAGAGGCTCGCAGCCAATGCCGCCGACGCGAGCGCAACCACTGCGTCCACCCACCGCACCGAAACCATGACTACCCCCGCCGGGCGCTGCTCGGAAAACCGCACGCTAGCGTCCGGCAGCGTGCCCCCTGAAATCGCTTCTACGAATGGCTGGAATCGGCCTCCGCGATTTTCCGCTCCGACCAAACTGTGGTGTCCTGTCGCGGGGGAGGAACCATGATCCAACGCTGCTGCCTGTCACTGTTCGCAGGTGCCTTGGCCACCGCCGTGGCGGCCCAACAGCCCCCTCCGAACACCACGCCGGACTCGCCGCGCGTGACGGCGATCATCGAGCAAGCGCGCAACGCCGCGGGCAGCGAATGGGCCGACACCGTCGAGTTCTTCTGCGGCGCTGCGGGCCGAGCGAATCGCGCCGACGACCCCGAGCTCAAACCGACACGTGTCTTCGACAACTTGTATGCGCTCGGCCGCACGAGCACCGTCGTCTGGGCGCTGACGACGCCGGACGGCATCTTGTTGATCGACGCCTTGTATCCGGATCAGCTCGAGTCCGTGCTGCTGCCGCAGATGCGCGCTGCGGGCCTGAACCCGGACGACGTCCGTTACGTGCTGATTGCGCATGGCCATGCCGATCACTTCGGCGGCGCGTCGTACTTCCAGCAACGCGGCGCCCGCGTCGCGCTCTCGGCCGCCGACTGGAGCTTGATCGAGAACCCGCCGCCGTCCCCAGCCGGTGCTCCGGCCGCGCCGGCTCCCGCCGGATTGCCTCCCCCGCGCCGCGACGTCGTCGTGACCGACGGCGAGCCGATCTCATTCGGCGGTATCGAGATCACCCCGGTGCTGATCCCGGGCCACACGCCGGGCGCGCTCGGCCTCGTGTTCCGCGTCAACGACGGCGCGCGCGCTCACACGGCTGCGTTGTTCGGCGGGTCGATCTTGCTCGTCAGTCGAATTCCGGACGAAGGCCTGCGGCAATACGTGCAGTCGCTCGAGCGGTTTGGCGAGGTAACGAAGCGGCTCGGCGTCGACGTCGAGATCCAGAATCACCCGCTCTACGACGGATTCCCGCAAAAGCTCGAACGGCTCGCAGCGCGGCGCGCCGGCGCAGCGCATCCGTTCGTCGTCGGAACCGACGCCTACCAGCGCTTTCTGACCGTGATGCGCGAATGCGCGAACGCGCAGCTCGCGCGCCGCTAGCCCACAGGTGAGCCAGGCGCTTGCGCGCTAACGAGGCGGCGGAGCGGCGGGCTGGCCCGTTCCCGCTGGATCGCGAATCAGCCGGTTGAACGTATCGACTTCGTCGACGGGCGCGCACAGATCCTCTAGCAAGCCGCTCCAGCCGGAAGACTTGATGAAGTCCCGCGGAATCAGATGCATGCGCTTCGTCTCCGACACCCACGGCTTCTCGTAGTAGACGGGATCCGTCAACGTCATCTTCAACTCGAGCGTGTCGTAATTGATGCGCGTGTAGCGCTCCTCGAGCACCATCATGTCGCTGTGCGGATAGCCGAAGTGATCCACCCAGCTGCGGCCGTCGTAACCCGTCGACGTGACGACGAACGTGTTGCCTTCCCAGCGGCCGACGGCGTAGCCCCACCAGCGTGCGATGTCGACTTCCTCCGGCTTCGGCAGCGCGCGGCCGTCCATCCAGATCGTCCGCAGCCCGTAGCCCCATTGGAAGTGCTGCAAGACGCGATCGGGCAGCACGATGAATTCCTCGGGATCCGGATAAAGGAGCGCGCGCGGAATGCCCATCGGATTGCACGTCTGGTAGAGATCGTTGCCGAGCGCGGGCGGTTGCGCACGACGCCGGCCGATATGCTCCTCTGGATGCGCCGCTGCGTCGGCGGTGCCGACCGCGCGGCCATATGACGGAGTGTTGGCGTCGAACGCGGCCTGGCCTTCGGGCGTGAACACGGGAAACTCGTTGCTGTAGCCGCGGTCGCCGCAGTCGCGGCAGCGCCCGCCGCCACCGAAGCCGGCACCGTTCGGCGTCCAGATGCCTGCGAGCTCTTTCGCGTCGAACGGCATGTTCGGGTCATAGACCTGCGGGTAGCCGGGGCCCGTTCGCTGCGGTCCGCCCGGCGGTTGAGCCGAAGCGGAGCCAAGCAAGAAGATCGCGGCGGTCGTGATGACGAGCGTATAAGGCGGTGTCATCTGCATGCGCTCAGGGTTGCGCCGGCGCAGCCGCCGCCTCGGGATACGGAACCGAGTCGGACACTATGTCGGCCCCCTCGAGGTTGCGCAGTCTGATGACCAAGCCGACGACACCGCCAGCGCGTGCCGGCGCTATCGTGATGTTGATCTTCGTGCCGGGTGCCAACGCTTGCAGCGAGCGCGACTTCGTCCAACCCACGCGAAGCAGGCCAGCCGGGTTCGGCAGCAGCTCGCCGGCCCAATGCACGACGGCGCCGCCCTCGTCCGTCACGTCGAAGAAGATCTGCGGATGCGGGTTAGCGTAGTTGAAGCGCGTGACGACGACCTCACGCGTCCATGCCTTGTCGCGATCGTACGAGACGAGCGTTCCATGGTGCGCGATTGCGGGCAGGGCAGCGACGAGAAGCGACGCCGCAAGAACGATGTGAGAAAACGCTTTCACGACGCCTCCGTGCCGCGAGAGACCGGCCAGCAATCGTTGGCTGGCGCGGGGGCGTTGGGAAATGAAATCGGCCAATACCGAGTATCGCCGGCCCTTATACCTTGCCGAGGCCTCGTTCGGCGCCGCGTTCTAAAGACCCTGTGCGACCTCGCCGATTCGTGCCCGAAACCAGGCGTGCGCCGGGCTGGCCGTATAGCGCGGGCTCCAAATCAGCTTCTCGCGCAGCGGCGGAATGTCGAGCGGCAGCTCGACGAGCCGTATCTCGGCAGCTTCTCGGAGGCGCTCACCAAGCCGCCGCGGCACGAGCGTCGCGAACGGGGTGTCGCGCAGCAAGAACGGTGCCGTCGCGAAGCTCTCGGTCGAAGCGACGATCTTGAGCTCGAAGCCGAGCTGGGCGAGATGGCTCTCGGCGATCGATCCGTGATCGGGTCCGGCGAGGCGGAAGCTCAGGTGCGGAATCGCAAGGAACTCTTCGAGCGTGAACTGCTCTCGCGCATGCGGGTGGCCGGCCCAGACAGCGCAGACCCACGAATCCTCGAACAGCGGTATCGATGGCAGGCTCGGCTCGATCTCGGCGGGCAAGACCGCGAAGTCGAGCTCGCCGGCCGCGAGCCGCTCGGCGGCATTGGGCTCTAGCGCGAGAAACCGCACCGATATGTTGGGCGCTCGATCGGCCAACGACCGCAGCAAAGTACCGAGCAGAAGAAAGACGACGTAGTCGCTCGCGGCCACGCGGAACGACCACCGCGCGCTTTCGGGCTCGAACGGCCTTCGCTGGTTCAGGAGGTCGTCGATCTGGCGGACCGCGTCGTGAAGGGGCTTGGCCAAATCGGCAGCGAATGCCGTCAGCTCCAGATTGCGGCCGACGCGCACCAACAGCTCGTCCTGAAACGCGTGCCGCAAGCGGGCGAGGATGCCGCTAACGGCCGGCTGGCTCAGGAATAACCGTTCGCCCGCGCGCGTGACGTTCCGCTCGGTGAGCAGCACGTCGAGCGCAACCAGCAAGTTGAGATCGAATTGGCGAAGGTTCATGGAGCGTTCAAGCTCTCATAGAAGGTTAGCGCGACGCCGCCCTCGCCCCTCCCCGGATCGGAGCTCAGATACGAGCCCGTGTTGAGATATGCGTACGGACCGTCCGCCCGCGCCTCGAATGTCGGCACGAGCGCACCGAACGAACCGCCGTTGCGCACGATGATTATTTCGCCGTCATCCGTCTGCCATAAATAATGAGCGTCGATCGCCGCCGGCGGCGAAAGAATCTGATAGTCGGCTCCACCCATGAGCACCTTGCCCTTGATGCGGCCGCTCAATGTCCCGCCCGTGATCGGAATGATGTTGCGCATGCCGCGCTTGCTCACGCCGACTCTTTGGGACGGCGAGAGCGTGACGTTCTCCGAAATCAGGATCTCGCCCTGCCGCTCGGAAGCGCTCTTGACGCGGTAGCCCCACGGTTGCGCCGCGACGTCGGCCGGCTTCGTGATGGAGGCATTCCCGGTACTGCGTGAAGCCACCGTGACGCTCGCGACGTCGTAGACACGCAGCCGCATGACCTTCGACGCGGCATTCAGCTCCCGCCGGGCGACGAACTTGCCGGAATTCAGCCAGGCGTGCTCGCTAGCGGTCGGCGCCTCGAAATCCATGACGACCCTGACGTCGGCGGCGTTTGGCCCGGTGCCGGCGTTGCGCGCGTAGACGTAGCTTCCATCCGCGGCTTGCAGCACGAGCGCTTGCTCGATCTCGACCGTGCCGTTCGAAAGCGTGAGCTCGAAATCGAGAGCGCCGGTTGCAATTACACCGGACAACCGCGGCCCCGTCACGGAACCTTCGAGCCCGACGGCGACGCGTCGCACGCCGTACTGCGTCCGGCCGACGTCGACGGCACGCTCCAGCGGGATCTCGATCTCGAGCACCACGCGGCCGGCTTCTGGGCTCGGGATTCCTTCCGGCATTCCGCAGTCCCACGTCTGGTGGGGGATCAGCGCGTGCTGAGACGTCTGCGCCGGCGCCGCGCCTACTACCAGGACCGCCGAAGCTGCCAACGTCATGAGGAACGTGAGGGCTATTTTCATTGTCCACTGTCTCCGTCTATGGAGCTCGGCGCCGATGCTTCGGCGTCAACGGAAGCTTCCCACGCCACGAGCAAGGGGTGCAGCTCCTGCGCAATATCCTGCCGCCACCGCGCAAGGTCGTTGCGCTCGCTGAGATCGGTTCGCAGGTTGAAGACGTACGTGTGCGTACCGTCGACGATCATCTTCCAGTCGCCACGCCGCACGGCGGTTTGCTTCGCCGGGCCGCTGCCCGAGCGCCAAAAGAGCGTTCGCTCGAACTGCGGAGCACGCCCCTCCCACACGGGAAATAGATCGACGCCCTCGAGTTGTGCCTCAGAAGGCACAAGCGCACCCGTAATCGCGAGAATGGACGCCGTGAGATCCATCGTGACGCCCATCTGGTCGGAGACGCTGCCGGCCGGAATCCGTTTTGGCCATCGCACGATCGCGGGAACCCGAATGCCGCCCTCGAACACCGTCCACTTCCGGCCGAAAAATGGCGCGCTGCTCGACAACCACTCGCCGCCATTATCGTTCGTGAAGATCACGATGGTGTCTTCGGCGATCCCGGCCCGTTCGAGCACAGCGAGAAGCTCACCGATCTGTCCATCGAGATGCTCCACCATGGCTGCATAGTCCGAGCGCGTGCTCGTAGCGAGGTCGTGCGGCATCACGTGGCGAGCATTCCCCGGCGCAACCGACGGTTTACCCGGCGGTTGGTACGGCCAATGCGGCGCGGTATAGGCGACGTCGAGGAAGAATGGCTCGTTTTTGTGCTCGTCGATGAACCGCGCAGCCCGCGCCGTGATGAGGTCCGTGGTGTAGCCACTGCCCTCGATCGGCTCGTCGTTTTCCCAAAGATCCGGCTGCCCTTCACCGTCGCGATGCGTGTAGTAGTCGTGATAGCCGCTCTTCAACCCAAAAAAATAGTCGAAGCCGTGCGCGTTTGGGCTCTTCTCCTCCACGTAACCGAGATGCCACTTACCGACCAACGCGGTTGCATACCCGTGGTTCTTGAGAAGCTGCGGTAGTGAGCGACCCGTGGCAGGGAGACCGCGGTCAGCTGCGCGCCCGGCGCTCGCCAACGGGGCCTCGATTCCGTACCGCTGCTGGTAGCGCCCCGAAATCAGGGCTGCACGCGTAGGAGAACAGGTGACCCCGTTCGCATAGAAGTCCGTGAGCCGCAGACCCTCGCTCGCGAGCCGGTCGAGATTCGGCGTGCGAATGTCCGTTGCGCCGTAGCTGCCAAGGTCGGCCCAACCCAAGTCATCGGCGACGATGAGCACGACGTTCGGCTGCGTACCGCGAGCTGATTGCGGTTGGCCAACCGCTGACGAAGCGCAACCGACGACGAGCGCCACGAAAAGCACGCGACGCATACGATCCCCCGAGACCCCGCGACAAGGCAGAGTAGCGCAACCGCCCGGTCTTTTGCCTTGCCGTGTAAGCTTTCGGTCTTTTTCGGCGATTTTCCGCAGCTGGGCGGGACTGCCGTGCAGCGCATTGCTACGATGGATCAACGATAACCATGAGGGGGAAGCGTCATGTCGATCGTTGATGTTCGGGCGGTATCAACTGGCGCACTGACGATCGCCGTCAGCATGATGGCCGGTGCGGCGCTATCGCAGCCGCAATTCGGCGCCCCACCGCAACCGCGTCCGGAAGCAACGCTGGCCGCTGCCCCCGCCGGGTTCGACGCGCGGCGCGAGGGTGTGCCCGCAGGGCTCGTCGAGCGCGTCGAGTTCGATTCGAAGGTGACCGGCGGCAAGCGGCCCGCGTCGGTGTACCTGCCGCCCGGCTATTCGGCGGAGAAGAAATACCCCGTTCTCTATCTGTTGCACGGCATCGGGGGCAACGAAACGCATTGGCCGGGCCCCGGCAATGCCGGCGCCATCCTCGACAATCTGATTGCCGACGGCAAAGCGGTGCCGATGATCGTCGTGATGCCAAACGGCCGCGCATCGAACGAGCCCTCCACTCTGTTCGCCGGCGGTCGTGGCCCGGGCGCGGGGCCTGGCGCCGGCCCCGGTGCAAACGCGCCAGGCGCAGGCGGCCCGCCCGGCGCAGGCGGCCCCGGAGGCCGCGGCGGCGCTGCCATGGCAGTGGAGTTCGAAGCCTATGCGGCGTTCGAGCGCGAGCTGATCGGCGATTTGATTCCGTTCATCGAGGCGCGTTATTCCGTGACGGCCGACCGCACGCACCGCGCACTCGCGGGTTTGTCGATGGGGGGCGGCCAATCGCTGAACTTCGGGCTCAACAACGTCGACACGTTCGCTTGGGTCGGCGGGTTCTCATCGGCGCCGAATACCAAGCCGCCGGCCGAGCTCGTGTCGGACCCGGCCAAGGCGCGCCGGCTCGAGCTCCTGTGGGTGTCGTGCGGCAACGAGGACGGGCTGTTCAACATCAGTGCCGGCGTTCATGAGCAGTTGGCCGCGCAGAACGTCCCGCACAAGTGGTACATCGACGCGGGCGCCCACACGTTCCCGGTCTGGAAAAACGATCTCTATTACTTCTCGTCGCTGCTGTTCCGGTAGCCGCAGCGCGCGGCCGGCGCTCGCCGCGACTGGGTCGGGGAGCCCATGTCACGCGCAGCGAACGGCATCTAACTCAATGAATTGGCGCGCCCGGAGAGATTCGAACTCCCGACCCCCGGCTTCGTAGGCCGATGCTCTATCCAGCTGAGCTACGGGCGCGTGATGACTGGTGGATGGCGAAGCTCTTGTCGTAGGTCGTAGCGCTCCGCGGGCGCCATTCTACCCGAAGCGGCGGCCGTTGCTTCAAGCCTCAGTCGTTCTCGACGTACTCGCGTGCGAGCCTGCGCCCAAGCCCGGTCAGGAGCTCGTAGCTGATCGTGCCGGCCGCGGAAGCGACCTCGTCGACGCCGACCGTGGGACCTATCAGCTCGACGGCCTCGCCGGCCTGCACGTCCTCGCGCGGCAGCACGCCGACGTCGATCGACAATAGATCCATCGAGACGCGCCCGACGACCGGCACGCGCCGGCCCTGCACGGCGGCCGTGCCGTTGTTGCCGAGGTTCCGCGGATAGCCGTCGGCATAGCCGATACCGACCACCGCGATCCGCGCCGGCGGGCTCGCAACGTACGTCGCGCCGTAGCCGACGGGCTCGGCCTCGGCAACGTCGTGGAGCTGAAGAATCGGCGCCGTCAGCGTGACGACGGGCTCCATGGGATTCGGCCGGTCGCTGAATGGATTGCCGCCGTAGAGCGCGATGCCGGGGCGCACGAGGTCGCCGCGATGCGCCGCATCGATCAGCGTGCCGGCCGAGTTGCCGATCGAGGTTCGAGCTTGCGGCAAGAGGGCTCTCATCCGGTCGAAGCGCGCGAGCTGCTCCAGATTCATCGGATGCTCGGGCTCGTCGGCGCATGCCAAGTGCGTCATGACGAAATCGAGCGCGAGCGCTTCGGAGAGATCCTTGCGCTCGGCGAGCGCCGCAACGTCCACCGCGCGAAGCCCGAGCCGATTCATTCCCGTGTCCAAGTGCAGCAGCGCGCGCCCTCGCCCGCGCCAGCGCTCGATCTGCTCGAGCGTGCTCAACACGGGCCGCGCCTCGAGCGCTACGAGCGCGTCGACGGTGCCCGCGGGTGCGCCTTCGAACACGCCGATCTCGGCGTCGGGCGCGACCGCACGCAGCTCCTTCGCCTCGGCGAGCGTGGCGACGAAGAACCGCTTGCAACCTTCCCGCAGCAACCGGCGCGCGACGCGTTCGACGCCGAGCCCGTACGCATCGGCCTTCACGACGGCGGCGCATTCGGCGGGCTTCGCCCGCTCGCGCAACATTCGGTAGTTGTGCGCCAACGCATCGAGATCGATGCGCAACGTCGCCGGCCGCGACGCAGCGGATGGGCGCTCAGTCGACATACGGGGGCACGGTGACTTTGACGACATCCGCGGGCACGTCGTCCGCAAGAAGGCGATACGCGCCGACGCAGGCCGGCACGAACGCGGACTCGCCGCGCTCGAGCGTGCCGAGCTCGGTGCCGTCGCCGCGCTCCGCGCGGACGCGCCCGGCGAGCGCATGCAAGCAATGCGGCCCCGAGGCGGGCACGCCGACTGCGAGCTTTCCGCTCGGGCTCAAATGCTCGATGCGAAAGTACTCGCAATCGACCGAGCGCCGCACGCCGGGCCGCACGAGCTTCGGCTCGACCATGAACTCTTCGGCTCGCGTCGCCGTGAGGCTCATCGCGCGAAGCGCTTCTTCGATGTCGACGTTGCGCAGCGGAAACCGAACGTTGTCCCAGGCACGGAACGTCGTACCCGGCCGCCGAATCTCGAGCGCGAACACGCCGCGGCGTTCGGGATTGCCGAGCGCGTGGACTTCCGCGGAAGTCGGCTTACCGGTTGCAGCCGTCACGCGCGCCGGGTTGGCGTTGTAGACGACGTCGCCGGCTTTGACGGGAACCGCGTTCAGCGCATCGAGCGCAGCCCAGTACGTCTCGTGCAGCGCAGCGAGCCGGTTCGAAACTTCACGCCAGCCGAGCGCATCGCCGAGCCGAGCTCTCAATACGGACGACAGCTCCGCTGGCGCGGCGGTTCTGCGCGCAAACCACGGCGCGAGCAGCGCCTGCAGCTCATCGGCCGAATCCGCGCCGAAGAGCTGAAGCAGCCGTCGTTGATGGCCGCGGCCTACGCCGAGCTTGGCGGCCCATTCAGCGTCGACGTCGGCGGCGAAACCGAGACGGATCGTCGCGCCGGGCTCCGCGTCCACGATCACGTAGACCTCGGTGTTGCCGGGCGGATGGGCCTGCACCGAAAGCAGCTCGGCGACGTCGAGCAGCTTCGGCAGCAACGGGAAGCGGCGGCCGTAGCGCCGCACGAAGTCTTCGCCGAGCAGCGCGTCGGCGTGCACGGCCAAGAGGGCCGGCAGCGTGATCGTCGAGCCGTCGGCGAGCTCGAGCACGCTCGGATGCAACCGCGCCTCGTCGTCGGAGTCGTCGGCCGAGATCTCGAACGACTCGCCGAACGTCCGGCCCGCGGGCGCTTCGAGGTTCTTGAACGCGCAGAGCCGGTTTCCGCCCCACGGCCGCTCGACGAAGTTGTCCCGCCGCGGCTTCAAGAGGCCGGTGGCCAGCTCCCCGGCGATGCTGCGGTCGCCCTCGAGCAAACGATCGGCAATGGTGCTATCGGGCGGCACAACTCAGGTCTCACACGAGGATGGCGCAGTATGCCACGGCCGTTTATGTCAAAACGTGACTGAGTACCGGGCTGGCCCTGGGTAAGCGGCGTACCCTGCCCTCAATTCCGTTCAATTGCGGTCGAGCAATGGCTAACCCGCGCGAATTAGCCGAACAGGCTTTCGCCCTCTTACAAAACGCGCTCAGCGAATCGGAAGCCCGCGCGACCGATCTCGACGAGCAAATGAAGCGCAAGCGTGCGCCGAAAACCCGGCTCGAGGACCAACTCGACGTGCTGGCTCATCGGCTCGAAAGCGTCGAGGCCGAGCGCCAGCGCTGGGAGCAGCAAGCCGGGCATCTCGAGGAAATTGCCGAGGCCGAGCGCGTCAAGGTCGCTCAGCTCAAGAAAAAGCTCGAGATCGCGGAGTCCGGCCCCGAGAAGCTCACGAAGAAAGAAGTCAACTTCTGGCGTGCGAAGTCGGAGACGATCGACGCACAGGTCAAAGAATACCAGGAGCGTCTGAACGCGTTGCGTCGCGAGCTCAACGAACGCGACGCTTTGGTCGAAACGCTGCAGGCCGGGGGCGCCAGCGCCGCTGTCCAGCCGCCGCCGGCGCGGGAGCCCGTGACCGACAGCGAGCTTCGGCGTCAGCTCGACCAACGCGACCAATGGCTCGCCGAGCTGCGGCTCGAGCTGCACGAGTTGCGCGCGCAGCCCGCGCCGCCGCTGGAGACTCAAGCCGAAGTCGAGACGCTGCGTAGCCAGATCACGGGCCTCGAGCGCACGCTCTCCGAATCGCACAACCTGCGCGCAGCGGCTCAGGCCGACCTCATGCGCGCCGAGCACGAGATTGCCGCGCGCGAGCGCGCCCTGCGCGAAGCCATGGCCGCCAGCGAGCGCAACCTGCGCGAAGCGGCTGCAGCCGGCGAGCGAGTCCGCACGACGCTCGCCGAGCGCGAGCACCGAATCGCCGAGCTCTCCGCCGAAGCGGAGCACCTTCGCCATGACATTCGCCAACGCGACGAGCTCGATCGCACCGACACGACGCGCTACGAAGAGCAGATCGCGGCGCTGAATCGCGACGCCGAAGCGCTGCGCAGCCGCATCGAGCAAGATCGGCACGACATGGGTTCGGCGCGGGCCGCGCTCGAGATCGCGCTGCACGAGCGCGAGCACGAGCTCGACAAGCAGCGCCAGCTACTCGCGGCCAACGAGCTCGACTTCGAGGAACTGCGCCGGCAGCTCGCCGAGCGCGACCAGAGCGCCGGCGAAACGCGCCGCAATCTCGAGGAGCAACGCCAGGAGCTGCTCGAGCGCGACCGCGAGCTCGCGGACTGCCAGCAGCAACTGCGCGACCTGAGCCACGCGCTGCGCGAGCGCGACGAACGGTTCGGCGCATCGGCGGGCGAGCTCGAGCACGCGCGCGCGACCTTGACTGCGCAGGGCCGCGAGATCGAGAGCTTGCGCGAGACGCTCCAGAACGCACAGCGCGAGCTCGACGAGCAGCGCGCGCAGATGCAACACCTCGCGACGGCCCTCGAAGCGGCCGACACCCGCGTGGCGGCTGCAGCTTCCGACATGGAAGCTGCGCGCGAGCAGCTCGCTGGGCTCGAAGCCGAACTCAAAGAGGAGCGCGAGCACGCCGAAAGCTTGGGCGAGCTCGCGAACGAGCGCCGCGAGCACATGACGAAGCTCCAGGAGCAAGTCGAGGAAGCCGAGGAGCGCTTCGCCGACGCGAACTGGCGGCTCGGCAAGTCGCTCTACTTCGAGCGCATCGTCAAGCGCCGCAAAGGCTTGATCAACAAACTGCTCGAAGCGATCCGCGCCAAGATGAAGTCGAACGTCGCGCTGAAGGCCGGCATCGACGGCCTACGTACGTTCAAGCAGACGGCCGAGGCCAACCAGCACAAGCTGCTGCAGCGTATCGACGCGCT